>UMAX01033447.1_pt1 | contig 168076 bp, 148 predicted proteins | sample 1963821 | NCBI WGS metagenome assembly UMAX01 (sample SAMEA4835927, study PRJEB28245) | human gut metagenome | biome: gut microbiome; material: fecal sample | place: Denmark | collected 2008 | reverse complement strand
GTTTCCTCAACAGTAGTAGTTTCCTCAACAGTAGTAGTTTCAGGAACCGTTGTGGTTTCTTCTACCATTGTGGTTTCCTGAGCTTCTTGGACATTAATTCTTAAAGCGTAAGAAAAAGCTATTTTGGTGATTTTACTTCTTACTCTTGCCGTGAGATAATATATTCCAGGATCATCAAAGGTCATAGTTGCAGTATTTCCGTCTGCAAAATCGTAAGATTTATATTGATAATAACCTGCTGTAACGGCAGATATACTGATTTCACAATCGGATGATTCCTTTAAATTGGCAGTAATGGTTACAGGTTCACCTACAGCAGGATTTGCATTTGATATATCCCATGATTCTACTTCAAAAGGAGTATTAGGAATAACTGTTACAGTGATTGTAAACTTATTGTTTGAAGAGAATCTTCCACCTAATTCATCAGGAAAATCATTTGTGTCATTTACCCATGCAGTAATTTTATATGTTCCCGGTTCAGAGAATGAAAATGTTCCGTTACCATTGTTTGCACCACCGTTAGATGTCAATTCAACACTTTTATGTGCATCAAGTCCTGATTTGTTTACATAACTATCGCTCCATACATTAGGAATATTAACGTTATTGCCATTTTCATCAGTGATGGTGTAAAGAACACCTAATTTGGTATTATCCGGTGCTTTTCTACAACCTACGTTTTGCACTGTTGATGTTAGACTGAGAATATCACCTGTGCTGATAATATTTTTATCATCAGAAGTAATTGTGTGATTTGTGTATTTTAAATCAGTTACTTTAAAGTCATATCCATCACATAAATAATTTATGAATGGTAAAGCTTGTGAATTATTAGATAGTTCTTCTTTAGTGCACTGAAAATTTCCTACCATTCTATTTTCGTTATAATCATAAATGTAAGCATTATTAAGAGAGGTATATCCTTCCTCGTTGCCGGAATCAACTACAGTTAATTCATAATAAAAATCATTAAAATTGCTATGGTTAATTTCCGGAATAAGTACACCTAAATCATATGATAAGGTTCCGTTAGATTCACCTGTAATAAAACCACGACAATAAAATTTCTGAGATTTAGATTTACGCAGATCAGATTGACTATATGTATAAAAAGGAACTAAATCAACTTTAAATTTCTGTTCTGTATACTTTGAATATGCAGTAAGCTCTAAAAATGAATCATGAAGACAGGCTGAATCCACATCAACTTCTAATTTAATATCAGAATCGCTATTATAAGGTGCTACATTAATGGTGCTAATATTGTCAACCATATTAAAATCCTTTCTTATGGAGTCATAAGTCATCCAACAATAACCATCGTTAGCCCAGCTTTTGCCCCATGAGTTTGCAAATTTGAAAGCCCCCATTTCACCATCGTCAACTTTGCCGTTATAGTTTGAATCAAACCAAATGTTGTCGTCATAACCTACAAAGGTAACACGGTGTGGACCTTGTTGTCCATCTAAACCATAAACAATGCGGTCTCCGGTTAATGCTTTATTTGAAGAACCATTAGAGCTGTCTGTGATTGTTCCTAAATTCCAACTACGTGCATAAGAACTAAAGGACACTATTTTTCCATTTGTCAATAATTTTTTGATTTCTTTTATTTTAGCATCAGCACCAGCACAGTTAAAAAAAGATGCATTTGTTTCATAGGAATAACTTGAAACCCTATAGTTAGTACGATTTGACCATACATCGTTATCTGCATAACAGTTATCAGTAGAAAAATCATAGTTGGTGTCTTTCCATAATGGAACCCCATATGTTTGTAGGACTTCATAACATTCAGAATCATCAATTCCTTCTATACCATTATATGTATCAAACATATTGTATATAGCGTATGGAGAAAATACATTATCTCTTGTGGAAGGAACATTCATTGACTTATTCATTTCATAAGTAAACTGATAATATACCTCAGACATAGCTACACAACAGCCAACCCGCCCCTGATTTTCAATTTCCGGAAAATACGGGCTGGTGCTTAAATCCACGGCTGACGGCATATTACTTTCAGCCTTAACTTCTTTTGGAATGGCAATCGGTGTTATGGCAAGGGTTAATGCCAACAGCGAAGCCATTACTTTCTTAAATTTTTTTCTCATTTTCTAAATCCTTTCCTGGAACGATTTGATTTTTAGGTATCGTGCCAGAGAGTAATTATATATTGAAAAATAAATTACACAATATGGAAAAATCAATTTCGTGAAAATATGGAAGAAGATGTATCTAAAAAAATTAAAAATTAGACAAATTTTTAGTAGACAAAATCTGATTTTGCACAAACTGCACTTAAAACTAGTGCAAAAACAGAAACAATATATACATAATGATGAATACTAAAAAGATAATAAATATTCATGGTTTTTTGACAAAAATCCACAAAAATAAAAATATATTTACTAATTAAAACACTGAAAATACGGTGAATATATAAAAAAAGAAGGAATATAACAATAATTATAATAATGTTTTTATTAAAAATAACATATTATTATTATAAACATAGCATCGATGATTATATTACGGAAAAGTCTGCTGCATTGATGTTTATAGCTTTCAACACAGCAGACTCATATAGTAATCTGATAATATTTTGCAATAATTATTCCGGATACACCAGCCGTTCGTCGGTTATATTGCAAAGGACTTCATTGTAATATTTGTTACATACATATTTTGCCATATTTAAATTCATATCCAGATAATTGCCGCAGTCTTTTGCACAGGCACCGGGAACGTCACCTTCAAAGTCTTTCATAAATAAGTACATTTCCTTTACTAAAGGAAGAATATCCTTAGATGTGTAATCTCCGGCTAAAACCATATAAAACCCTGTTCTACATCCCATAGGCCCAAAGTAAAGCACCTTATCCCTGTAATCAGGATGATTTCTTAAAAAAGTAGCACCTAAATGTTCAATGGTGTGAACTTCCGCAGTGTTTAAAACCGGTTCATAATTAGGTCGTGTCATTCTAATGTCAAAAGTAGTTATAACACAGTCTCCGGCAATATCCTTTCGGGACACATAAAGCCCCGGAAGAAGTTTCAAGTGGTCTATTGTAAAACTTGTAATTTTATCCATGAAAAATCTCCTTATATAATTCAAAAATATTTTGACAAAACAATACTTTAATTGTCTAAATAATTATATATTAATTAAGCCTTTACGGTCAACTTGTTTACAATATAGCAAATAATTTGCAAAAAATCAGTGACATAATAAATAAATGTGTTAATATAAAAGAGCCGACAAAAATGCAGGAGAGAAAAATGCAGAACAACAATATTAATAATGAAGAAACAAAAGTTCATAAAAGAAGGGTTCGTTATAAGGGAACTCATCCTAGAAAATTTGAAGAAAAATATAAGGAATTAAATCCTGAAAAATATAAAGATACCATTGAAAAGGTAATCAGTAAGGGAAGTACACCGGCGGGTATGCATATTTCTATTTGTGTAAAGGAAATAATAGATTTTTTACAAATCAGGCCGGGACAGAAAGGATTGGATGCAACTTTAGGATACGGAGGGCATACAACGGAAATGCTAAAATGTCTTGAAGGTGAAGGTCATATATATGGCCTTGACATTGACCCTATTGAAATAAAAAAAACAAAGAAAAGACTGGAACAAAAAGGTTTTGATGAGAAAATATTTACTGCGATAAATACTAATTTTAAAAATATAGACCAGGTGGCAAAGGAACACGGTCCTTTTGATTTTATTTTAGCGGATTTGGGAGTGTCATCCATGCAAATAGACAATCCGGAGCGTGGATTTTCATACAAGCATGAAGGCCCTCTTGATTTAAGGTTAAATCCCACAAAGGGAATTTCAGCGGCACAGCGTATTGCAGATATCTCGCTAGATGAGTTAGAAGGGATGCTTATTGAAAACTCTGATGAACCATATGCGTATGAGGTGGCTAAGGCGGTTATTGATAGTCGGAGACGGGAAAAAATTGAAACAACAACCCAGTTAAGAGAGATAATAGAAAAAGCTCTTCAGTTCTTGCCGGCAAAGGAAAGTAAGGACGAAATAAAGAAGTGTTGTGCCAGAACATTCCAGGCACTTAGAATTGATGTAAATAGTGAATTTGAAGTGTTATATGACTTTTTGGGAAAATTGCCTGATGCATTAAATCCCGGAGGAAGAGTTGCCATACTAACATTCCATTCAGGGGAGGACAGATTGGTAAAGAAGTCCTTTAAAGCGTTAAAGAAAGCGGGAATTTACAGTGATGTGGCAAATGAAGTTATAAGACCTTCAAGAGAGGAATGTAATATGAATCCCAGAGCAAAGTCCACCAAAATGCGTTGGGCAGTTAAGTTATAAAATATAATTTTAAAAGATATAATGAAACTTTGTTAAATTAGTGATATTATTATAAAGAAAAAGACAAGTTAGAGGAGAGATAAAATGATAGGAGATAAGAAAGTATTATACAGTGCCATGCAGTCAACAGGTACACTTACATTAGGAAATTACCTTGGAGCGTTGGATAACTGGATTAAATTAGCAGATGAATATGAATGTTTTTATGCCATAGCAGATTTACATTCTTTAACAGTTAGGCAGAATCCGACTGAACTTAGAAAGAGAGCTAAGGACTTATATACATTATATGTTGCCGCAGGTCTTGATCCTGAAAAGAACTGCATTTATTTTCAGTCCCATGTTTCAGCTCATGCAGAACTTGCATGGATTCTTAATTGTTTCACATACATGGGTGAACTAAACCGAATGACTCAGTTTAAGGATAAGGCAGCTAAGCATGCAGATAACATTAATGCGGGTTTATTTACATATCCGTCACTTATGGCAGCAGATATATTGTTATATCAGGCAGATGTTGTTCCGGTAGGTGTTGACCAGAAACAGCACTTAGAGATTACAAGAGATATTGCTAACAGATTTAACGGAATCTACGGTGATGTGTTTACCATTCCGGAAGCTTATATTGGAAAGTCAACAGCTAAGATTATGAGCCTTCAGGATCCGACAAAGAAAATGTCAAAATCCGATGAAAATCCAAATGCCAGTATTTTGCTTATGGATGATCCTGATACAATTATCCGTAAATTTAAGAGAGCAGTTACTGATTCTGATATGGACATCCGTTATTCAGATGACAAGCCGGGAATACAGAATCTTATTAATATTTATTCCTGCATAACCAACAAGACAATAGAAGAAGTCGAAAAGGAATTTGAAGGAAAAGGATATGGTGATTTCAAATTAGCAGTAGGTGAAACTGTTGTTAGCAGATTAAAACCATTACAGGACAGATTCTATGAATTACAGAAAGAGAAGAAATATCTCGAATCCGTAATCAAGGAAAATGATGAGAAGGCAGCTTATTTTGCAAATAAAACATTAAGAAAAGTTCAAAAGAAAGTCGGACTTACAGAGAAAATTAGATAATGATAAGAAATATTTTAATGGATTTAGATGAAACTATTCTGGATTTTACTAAATGTGAAAATGTGGCAATAGCGGAAACATTTAAGAAAATTGGCATTGAGCCCACTTCCGAAAATGTTAAAAGATACAGCGCTATAAATGACTTACATTGGAAGAGGCTTGAACGTAAGGAAATAACCCGTCAGGAGGTTTTGATAGGCAGATTCAATATGCTTTTTAATGAACTTGGAGTTTCATATTCAGGCGAAAAGGCAAATGAAATATACAAGAAATGTCTGGGAAATCAAAGTTTCTTTATAGATGGGGCATTAGAGACGGTGAAAGAGCTTTGCAAAAAGTATAATTTGTACATTGTATCCAACGGAACAGCTGTAGTTCAGGACAGCCGTATAGAAAAGGCAAAGTTAGCAACGTATTTTAAGAAGATTTTTATTTCGGAAAAGTTAGGAGTTAATAAGCCTGATGCACGATTCTTTGAACTGTGTTTTAAGGAAATGCCCGGTATAAAGAAAGAGGAGACAGTAATAGTAGGAGACAGCCTTACATCGGATATGTTAGGTGGAGAAAATGCCGGAATTAAAAATATCTGGTATAACCCGAAAAGTCAGAAGAATACTCTTGGAGTAAGCATCTGGCGTGAAATACATAGCCTTGATGAAATTGATGGTATAATAACAGAATGAATTTATATAAAAGCTTATATTGGCAGTTACACTACAGGTGGAAACCCATATAGGCTTTTTATTTAGTTTGATTAAAATTGAATAAATAAAGGAATTTGTTCTACTGAACAAAAACGATTACAAAATAATGACTAAAAAATAAACAATTAAAAGAATTAAAAACGTGCATATTTCACAAAAATATACATAAACCCCTTTTTATTATGTTCATAATAACAAAAAATGTGGAAAGGTTTAACGTTAAATGTTATAATATTGAACACAAATCCTTAATTGGGAGGAATTTGGTTATAAAAAATGAAAGAGAGGGTTATTAATGAGAAAAATTTTAAGACGGGCATTAGCAATAGTGTTAACGGCAGTAACTATTGTTCAGCCTATGGCAGGTTATCCCAGAATAGCTAAGGCAGCAGATGATAATGCTTCAATTAGTATTAACGGATACCAGATTAGTTCTATAGTGGAAGGTTACAGAACTATTTACACATTAAGTGATTCAAAATCACAGGTCGCTGTAAACAGCGATGGTTCAGCTAAGGTTGGACTTATTTATGGTATTGGCGATAGTGTAAGCAACGCTGATACTGATTTGGTAATTGGTAATGTAGGTGGCAACATTATTAACAGTAGTGCCAGCATTACCGGAAAAAGTGATATTAATTATGGTAAGGATTCCTCAGACCAGAGTTATGTAATGACAATGAAGTTTGGAGATAGTGCATCGGCAGCATTTTATAATGCAAAAATTTATGTAAGAGCATATGCACAGCTTAAAAATGGCTCATATATATATAGTAATGCAAAGTCTCTTACAATTTACAAACTTGCAGATTATCTTTACAAGAACATTATGATGAGTAATGCTCAGGGACATAGTTATTTATATGACAGCATTTTGTCTGTTACAAACAGCTCATATAAGGAAGTCAGCTATGATTGGAACCATGCAATTGTTCCGGCAGAAAGTTCAACTCCTAAGCCAACGATAGCACCTACAGAGAAGCCTACAGAGGAACCTTCATCAGAAACACCTGTAAATCCTGATCCGGATGATCCTGATGAAATTACAAATCTTTCCAAGGGAAAGACAGGAACAGCATCATCTACAGTTCATACATTCGTTGCAGCTAATGCATTTGATGGAAACACAGATACATATTGGGAAGGTTCAGGTGTTAATCAGACATTATCAGTTGATTTAGGTGCTGATGCTACACTTTCATACATTGTTGTTAAGTTAAATCCAAGCAGTGCATGGGGCGCAAGAACACAGAAAATTGAAGTGTTAGGTCATACACAGTATGCTACAGAATATACAACATTAGTTGCAGCAGCAGATTACAAGTTTGATCCTATATCAGGAAATCAGATTAAAATTCCTGTAACAGGAAAGGCATCAGATGTTCAGCTTAAGTTTGTATCTAATACAGGTGCAGGCGGTGGACAGGCAGCTGAAGTAGAAGTATACGGTATTCCGGCTGATAACCCTGACTTTGTTATTACAGGATTAACAGCTAACAAAACATCTCTTTATGAAAATGAAGACCTTATTCTTTCAGCTGTAGTTAAGAACAGAGGAACATTAAGCTCAAAGGCTTCAACTATTACATTCTATCAGGACGACAAGAAGATTGGTACATCAGATGTTAAGGCTTTAGCGGCAGGAGAAAGCACAACAATCAGATTTAATGCAGGAAACCTTGATGCAGGTGAATATGATATATCAGCAGTTGTTGATGAAGACAATCAGGTTATCGAAAAGAGAGAAGACAATAATTCACTTGCAATGTCAGGTAAGGTAACTGTTAAGGAAGTAGAGAGCGTAGATATTGTTCCTATAGCTTCATGGTCACCTTCAAACCCTGGTATTGGTGATGAAGTTGACTTTACAGTAACTGTATCTAACAAGGGAAATCAGAACACAGCTGATTCAAACAGAACATTTACAGTTAAAATTAAAGATGAAAACGGAAGTGTTGTTAAGACATTATCAAGTGTTGTTTCAGGAAAGATTAATGTAGGCGAAAGCATTACAACAGATTTGGGAAAATGGACAGCAGCTGATGGTAAATACACAATTGAAACTTCTGTAACAGCTGATAGCGGAGAGCTTGACGTTAAACAGAAAAACAATACAGTTTCTTCTTCATTGTATGTAGGACGTGGAGCAAACATGCCATTCGTTACAGTTGAAGCAGAAGCTTTAAGCAACAAGACAACAGGTACAAGACTTGCACCAAACAGAAAACTTGCAGATTATGCCGGTGAAGCTTCAGGACGTTCAGCAGTATTACTTGATTCAAATGGAGAATATGTTGAGTTTACACTTCCATCAGCAACAAATGCAATTGTTCTTCGTGCTTCTATTCCAAAGGGAACAAACGGAACAGTAAGTGTATACGCTGACAATACAAAGATTGGTAAAATTAATCTTACAACAGATTATTCATATCATATGGGTTCACCTTCATCACTTGGTCAGTTAGGATACAGTGACAGTGGAGATACAGCATATTGGTTATATGATGATGGACAGCTTCTTTTAGACAAGACATATCCAGCAGGAACTAAACTTAAGATTCAGAAAGATTCTGATGATGTTGAGTGGGTATACTGCGATATGGTAGAATTTGAAAAGGTTGCAGCACCATTAGAAAATCCGGATCCAAGCAAGTACTTAGATGCTTCAAATTATCAGACATTAGAAGCAGCTGTAAACGCAGCACGTATGAGCAGCACGTATACAGGTGTTTATATCCCGGCAGGTGAATGGACAATGACAGGTCAGATTACATTATACGGAAAAGCACTTGATATTGTAGGTGCCGGAATGTGGTATACAAAACTCGTTCCTGCAGGATCAAATGGTAGTGCAGGTTTTTCAATCCAGAGTGGAACAGACGGAACAAAGATTCGTGAATTATCTGCTTGGAGTAAGAGAAGAAACAGAAGTGACGGACCGGAAGGTAAGTTCATTAATACAGCAGCAGGAGTAAATCATATTACAGTTGATAATGTTTGGATTGAACATTTTACATGTTTATATTGGGGACAGAATGCTTCATACAACACATTCACAAATTGCCGTATGAAGAACACATTAGCCGATGGTATTAACATGACAAACGGTTCAAACTACAACGTAATTAGTAACTGTTACGCAAGAGGTACAGGTGATGACTCATTCGCATTATTTAGTGCAGCTGATGCAGGCGGAAGCATTAACACAGGAAATGCTTACTCTAACCTGACAGCAGTTTGTGTAAGAAGAGCAGCAGCGTTTGCTATTTATGGTGGTGAAGACAACACATTCAAGAACCTCTATGCAGCAGATACACTTACATACCCTGGTCTTACAATTAACAGCTATTCATTTGGATACCAGGCATATGGATTTGGAAGCAAGATGACATATGTTGATGGAATCACAATGGACAGATGTGGTGGAGATTACTGGACAAGCGTTGGTTCAGATGACCATATTAATGATTATCAGAACTTCGGTGCTATATGGGTATACTCAGGTGATAAGGAACTTAAGAACATCACAATGAGCAACATTGATATTAATGATCCTACATACTTCGGTATTATGATTCAGACAATGTACTCAGGAAGTGCTCTTCATACAATGAGCAATGTAAACTTCAAGGATATTACAATTAATAATCCGGGAAGATACGGTATTAAGTTTAACATTCGTGCAGAGCAGGGACAGGGACCTGTTGTAGGTTCATTCAACTTTGACAATGTTAACGTAAACAATCCGGGAGTTCAGTCAATGTATGGATTAAGCGGATGTCCTGATTGTACAGTTACAAAGACAAACTGCAACTGGTAAAACAGTAAATAATGAAATAATAAAGAAAATGGTTTGGAGCCTTAAAAAGCTTCAAACCATTTTTGCTATAATTGGAATAATGTAATCGTAAAATAGAGATAAGTTTTATTGGCAAGCAAAATGAAAAAATAGGCAGTTGGAAAATGAAAAATTCATAATCCAACTGCCTGAAATTCTTCTAAGATAAATATCACGTTCCCAGGTATGAAAAGTGCATATAATCTTTACGGTTACCCCAGAAACCACGGCTGAATCCGTATTTATTAAGGATAGAAACTAACTTACATTTTAAAGGTATGGAGTATCTGCTTTTTTTAGGCTTCCAGAAGGAACCGGCTAAAACCTGTCCGTTGTCTATCATATAGTTTTCATTTGAATTAATATCAAAAGCAGTTCCAATGCAGTGTTCTGATGCAGAACCCTTTCCACGCCAGTTATAGCAACCTATGTCATGAATAGGAAATCTTTCTTTGGATTTGTAGATTTCCTTAAACATCTGCTTAACAGATGGAGCGAGGTTTTTATGAACTCTGACGTAGAATGTACGGGTAAACTTTTTGCCTTTTGAATTTACATCCCAAACCTTGATTTTTACTTCCTTCATGTTTTTACCTGCTTTTGAAGCTGTAGAATACCATGTATTTTTACTGTTCCCAAACAGTCTGTGAATACGACTTTCGTAGGATTCGTTGGCATATGTAAAATAATCACAATATTTCTCATAAATTGAAGGCTCAACGCTAATAAGATTTTTTCCGGAAAGCTTTTTATAACCATAGACCTTATAGAAGTATGCAACACCGTTTTTTAATTTTTTATGGGTGAGACTTGTAGTGTTTTTATTTGAAATGGTTTTTAACTTTTTGTACTTTCCATTATATTTAGTTGAGTAATATACAATATAGCCGTCTGCATCAGAAAGCTTTTTCCATGTCAGTGTATTGGTAGACTTTTTCTTAGAAACAGCTTTGGTAATGCGGGTGGCATCAATTGTTGCCTGACCATATTTATAGCCTGAAAATGAACCATAATAGGTTGTGCCAAGATATGTTACATAAGGTCTTACCTTGTAATAGTAGGTTTTGCCAACAGTCAGGTTTTTGTCAGTAAAAGAAAGCACTGTTGTAAAATCGTAGAAATAATACCGGTCATTTTTAATACTTTTAATTAAAGTGTAGGTGCCATTTGGAGCATCGCTTCGATACAAACCATAGCCCTCTGCATCATCAGAAATACTGAAAGTAACCTGCAATCCGTGAAATTTAACCGGCTTTACCGACTTAATGTATGTTGTATTAAGGGGAATAGTAGCATGAGCAAATGCCGGTTCGCTGTACACATCTTCATAATTATCATCGTATTTAACAGTAACTATTTTATAATAATATGTAACCTGGGTATAAGGGTTGTAATCTGTGAAATGAGTAGTATATACAGTATCATAATAATCATATTCACCATCCGGTGTAATGGAACGGTATATCATAAAGTATTCATAATCACTATTTTTTACACTCCAGTCAATACTAATGTAATAAGTTGATTTGTCAGCAGAAACATTGGTTATAATTGGTGTGTAATCCTCTGGCAGGGTATCTGCATATACAGACACACCCTTAAATGAAGCAAGACATAAAATAATGAATGCTGCAAACAAAAGTTTATGCCTTAAATTTTTAATGAAAGTTGACATTTCTTATATCCTCCCTATATGTTATTTTAAATATCAGTGATAGTAAAAGTGTACCACAAAATAACAGTTAATGGGATTTTTTGTTGGAAAATCTGTACATAAGATAGTCAGCAGCAACAATAAAGGCATTTATGGCTAACAAAATTCCCATTAAAACCAATATATAGGAAAGGCATTTAAAGTAACCGATAGTTTCATAGTCAAGAAAAAAGTAAGGATATTTAGGCACCGAAAGAAATGCTGATGGGGCATTGCAGCAGCATCTTGTTATAAAGCATAAAATATAAAAAAGAGGAAAGGCAAGCCAAGTAAAAATATGGTAAAACTTAAAATATCCTTTAGGCTGGAATAAAATCCAGTCAAGGACATACATAAGGGGGGACACGTAATGAGCCAGAAGGCTTTCTAACGGAATACTGAAAAGTCCTTTAACATATATTGGATATACAACGCGGCATTCCGCAAAATGATACACTAAAAAAGTGCAGATTATGCAGGAAAGCCCCATACCCTTAAAATACATCATAAGCCTTGTACGCTCATCTTTTTTTGAAAAATGTTTAATAAGCAAAAGGCACATAACCACGAGACAGAATATATTACTTTGAATGGTAAAAAAACTAAATTCGTGTGTATTGTAGTTTTTATCATTTATATCAAAATGTATAATTATCCCAATAAAACTTACAATAATAAATGTTATTCTATAAATTAATTCAAAATTTGTCTTAATAAAATCTTTCATAAAAATCACCCATTAATATTATTAGCTTTATATAAATTACAATAACAGTTAATTTTTTGAAAAATTAGCATTAAAAATATTAACAGTCAGAAGTTTTCCGGGAAAACTTGAAGAAATGTGTGGGATATAGTAGAATATAAAAGTTAAAGTGGGCTCAGTATACAGTTGATTCAAGATACTAAGACTTATAAATTTTATCAGGAACTGAGGATAATAATTAAAAGATGATTTTAAAAGAAAATGAATTGGATTTGGATACATATTTAAAATTGAGACAGGAAGTAGGATGGAAAAAATTATCCAATGAACAGGCACAATGCGCCATTAATAACAGTCTTATCACAGTTGTGGCATATGATAACCATAAGCCTGTAGGAATGGGAAGAATAGTGGGAGACGGAGCTGTTATCTGCTATATTCAGGATTTAATAGTTATTCCTTCATACCAGAAAAAAGGTGTAGGAAGAATGATTATAGACAGACTGGTTAAATTTGCAAAGGATATTAAATTTCAGGATACGGAAGTTATGCTTGATTTAATGTGTGCAAAGGGCAGAGAAGAATTTTATAAAAAATGTGGATTTACAGCCAGACCTAATGAAAAATTAGGTCCCGGCATGATTATGTATTTATAGAAGATACCATAAAACCGATTTTATTATGTGAGGCAGTAATATGAATATTTATTTAATTAGACACGGAAGACAGAACAGCAGGCTTTGCAATGTAGATGTGGAGCTGTCAAAGGAAGGAAGAGAGCAGGCAGACTTACTTGGAAAAAGATTAGAAAAATATGACATAGAGGCTGTTTATTCAAGTCAGCTTATCAGGGCTAAGGAAACGGCAGATATTATTAATACCCATCTTAACAAGCCGAGAATTATTGATGAGAGATGGCAGGAAGCTAATTTTGGTGGAATGACAGGATTGTCTAATGAAGAAATGAAGGAAAAATACGGAGACTATCTTGAAAAGCGGGCAAAGATGATAGAGGATATGCCATATCCTGATGGTGGTGAAAACTGCCGGATGGTATTTGAACGTTCCTTTGAAGCTTTGAAGAATTTAACAAAAGAGCCTTATAAGAATGTTTGTGTAGTTACCCATGGAGGGGTTTTAAGAGCGTTAATTACAGGAATTATAGGTGCAGATTACAAAAACTGGCTTACTATTGGCAGACAAATAGAAAACTGTAGTATTTCACATATTTTATATGATGAAAAAATGGGTACATTCCACATTGAAAGATTAAATGATTTTGCTCACTTTGAGGATAAGGATTATCTTTTAAGAAAACATTTTGGAAGTGGATTTTTTAACATGAAGGACATAAAAAAATAAATTTAAACAGGAGAAATCATGGCATCAAATAATTATGATGGAAATAGTATTTCCGTTTTAGAGGGATTAGATCCGGTAAGAAAAAGACCGGGAATGTATATAGGAAGTGTTGGAACAAAGGGACTTAACCACCTTATTTATGAAATAGTGGATAATTCGGTAGATGAGCATTTAGCAGGCTATTGTTCCGAAATAAAGGTCACATTGGAAAAAGACGGCTCTGCAACTATTGTGGACAACGGAAGAGGTATACCAGTTGATTTAAACGAGCAGACAGGAAGACCGGCGGTGGAAGTTGTATTTACCACTCTTCATGCAGGAGGCAAGTTTGGAGACGGCAACTACAAAATATCCGGTGGACTTCATGGTGTTGGTTCATCAGTAGTTAATGCACTTTCTCTTTGGTTAGAGGTAGATGTAAAGCGTGATGGTAAAATATATAACCAACGTTATGAACAAGGGAAAATCAGTTACGATTTAAAGCAGGTAGGAACCTGTAGAAAAAATGACACAGGAACAACTGTAAGATTTTTCCCTGACGGAGAAATTTTTGAAAAGATATATTTTAAGGCGGATGCCATAAAAAGCAGATTACATGAAACAGCATACTTAAATCCGGAACTTACCATTGTTTTTGAAAACAAAAGGGTAGGGGAAGAAGAAACAGTAACTTTCCACGAGGCTGACGGTATAAAGGCATTTATCAGTGACATGAATAAAGATAAGGAAAAGGTTACTGATATTATTTATTTCAAAAAAGAGTCAGACGGAATCGAGGTAGAAGTGGCTTTTCAGTATATAAATGAATTTACGGAGAATATCTCAGGATTTTGTAATAACATTTATACTCAGGAAGGTGGAACTCACATTACAGGGTTTAAGTCAGTTTTAACTTCCACTATTAATCAGTATGCAAGGGAGCTGGGAATATTAAAGGAAAAGGATAATAATTTTACGGGAGCTGATGTAAGAAACGGCTTGGTGGCTGTTGTGGCAGTAAAACATCCTGACCCTAGATTTGAAGGACAGACTAAAACAAAGCTGGACAATCCTGATGCAGAAAAGGTTACAAAAAACATTACAGGGGAACAGCTTACATTGTTCTTTGACAAGAATTTAGAAACTTTGAAAAATGTTATTTCCTGTGCGGAAAAGTCTGCCAAAATCAGAAAGGCAGAGGAGAGAACCAAAACAAATCTTTTAACAAAAAGCAAGTTTTCCATTGACAGCAACGGAAAATTATCTAACTGTGAAAGCAGAAAGCCGGAGGAATGTGAAATATTCATAGTAGAGGGTGATTCCGCCGGAGGCTCTGCAAAAAGTGCCAGAAACAGAAGAACTCAGGCAATTATGCCTATAAGAGGAAAAATCCTGAACGTTGAAAAGGCTACAATGGACAAGGTTTTGGCAAATGCTGAAATTAAAACTATGATAAATGCCTTTGGCTGTGGATTTTCGGAAGGCTATGGAAATGATTTTGACATAGACAAGCTTAGATTTAACAAGATTATCATTATGACTGATGCCGACGTTGACGGGGCACATATTGATACTCTTTTGCTTACATTTTTCTATAGATTTATGCCGGAACTTATTACCCACGGACATGTTTATCTGGCAACACCACCTCTTTATAAGGTAGTGCCTAAAAAGGGTGAAGGCGAATATTTATATGATGACAAGGCATTGGAAAAATACAGAAAGAATCATAAGGGATTTACATTGCAAAGATATAAAGGTTTAGGTGAAATGGATGCAGACCAGCTTTGGGATACCACACTTAATCCTGAAACGAGAATATTAAAACAGGTTGAAATAGAAGATGCAAAAATGGCAAGCGATATTACAAGTATGCTTATGGGAAGTGAAGTTGCACCAAGACGTGAATTTATTTATACCCATGCCACTGATGCAGAATTGGATATTTAGGAGATATTATGGCTGAACAGATAATAAAAACAGAGTATTCGGAAATAATGCAGAAAAGCTACATTGATTATGCAATGAGTGTAATTTGTGCAAGAGCCCTTCCGGATGCCAGAGACGGACTAAAGCCGGTACAAAGACGTGTGCTTTATGCCATGGATGAGCTGGGGTTAAATTATGATAAGCCTCACAGAAAGTCAGCACGTATAGTAGGTGATACCATGGGTAAATATCATCCTCATGGTGACAGCTCCATATACGAAACTCTTGTAGTTTTGGCTCAGGATTTTAAAAAAGGCATGGCGTTAGTAGACGGTCATGGTAATTTCGGCTCCATAGAAGGAGACGGCGCTGCGGCAATGCGTTACACAGAGGCAAAGCTAAAGAAGTTTACACAGGATGTGTATTTAGCTGACCTTGATAAAGACGTTGTTGATTTTATGCCAAACTTTGATGAAACAGAGAAGGAACCGGTGGTTTTACCTGTAAGAGTTCCAAACCTTTTGGTAAATGGTGCCGAGGGTATTGCAGTAGGTATGGCAACTAACATTCCTACCCATAATTTAGGGGAAGTTATTGATGCAGTTATTGCCTATATGGATAATAATGATATTACCACTGAACAGCTTTTAAATATAATGCCGGGACCTGATTTCCCAACAGGGGGCATTGTAGCTAATAAGTCAGACCTTTTAGATATTTATAAAACAGGTGTAGGTAAATTAAAATTACGTGGAAAGCTTGTTTATGAAAAAGGAAAAGGCAGGGAAAAAGACAGACTTGTGGTAACGGAAATTCCATATACCATGATTGGAACAGGAATCAGCAAGTTTATATCAGATGTTATTGATTTAGTTGAAACAAAAAAGACAACGGATATAGTGGATATTTCCAATGCCTCTGACAAAAACGGCATGAGAATTATCCTTGAACTGAAAAAAGGTGCAGATGTTGAAAAATTAAAAAACATGCTGTACAAAAAAACTAAGTTAGAGGACACCTTTGGTGTGAATATGCTAGCCATTGCCGATGGAAGACCTGAAGTAATGGGACTTAGAAGCATTATAAAGTACAATGTGGATTTCCAGTATGATTTGGCTACAAGAAAGTATACTACATTACTTAATAAGGCATTAGAGCAGAAGGAAATTAAGGAAGGTCTTATAAAGGCAACTAATATTATTGATTTAATAATAGAAATAATAAGAGGATGCCAAAGCCAGAAGCAGGTTAAGGAATGTCTTGTTACGGGAAAAACAGAGGGGATTAAATTTAAGCATCCGGAATCTGAAATACTTGCAGGAAATTTATGCTTTACCGAAAGACAGGCTCAGGCTATTTTAGACCTTAGATTATCAAAACTTATTGGTCTTGAAATTATGGCTCTCCAGAAGGAATATGAAGAGTTGGTCAATAAAATCGGTGAATATGAGGATATTCTTGGTAGCAGAAAGGTAATGACTAAGACTATCAAAAAGGATCTTCAAAAAATTAAGAAGGAATATGACGTTGAGAGACGTACATTAATTGAAGATGGAAGGGAAGCTGTTTTTGATGAAAATGCCTTTGTAGAGCAGGAAGTAGTTTTTGTTCAGGACAAGTTCGGTTATGCCAAATTACTTGATCCGGCAGCATTTGACAGAAACAGGGAGTCAGTAACTACAGATAACAAATATTATTTTAACTGTATGAACACTGATACGATTTGTATTTTTACGGATAATGGAAATGTTCATCAGATTAAGGTAGCAAAAATTCCAACTAAAAAAGTCAGGGAAAAAGGTGTACCTATTGACAATCTGGGAAATTACAGCAGTGAGGGAGAAAGCATTGTTGCTTTAATGTCCTCTAATATGATAAAAGACAAAAAGCTATTATTTACCACAAAACTTGGAATGATTAAGTTAGTAGATGGAAGTGAATTTGAAACTAACAGAAAGACAATGGCTGCCACAAAACTTGGAAAAGATGATGAGCTTGTGTCTGTAAAGATTACAAGAGTATCAGAAAGAGAAGCGGTACCGGATGACTTTGAAATGCCTGTTATGCTTTCAGGTGGTTCAGATGACTTTGAATCATTAGATTACGAGCAGATGGAATTTGGTCAGATGGACAATATGGTGGATGTGCCTGTGGAAACTGAGCTTAGATACACAAGAGAAATTCTTGTGATACAGACAGAGGAAGGCATATTCTTAAGATTTCCAATTAAGGAAGTCCCTGAAATGAAAAAATCCACATTAGGCGTTAAAGGTATAAAACTTAATGCAAATGATTATGTTTCCAATGTTTACCTTCTTGATGTAGGCGATAATGAAGTGGTAGAATATAAAGGAAAACAGGTGGATTTGAGAAAGTTAAAAATTGGAAAACGAGGAACCAAGGGAGTAAAAGTAAGACGCTAGTAAGTGTCTTTTAGTTAGGACAGTTAGAGAGGTATTATGAGAGTACATAAGAATAGATTATTAAATATTGTTATTTCCATAATCATGGTAGTTGCTATGGTTGCTACTTTGTGTACGACTTTTGAAGCGGAAAGTGAAACTGTAAGTGCAGCTACGGCATTTGAAAAAAGTATAAGTAAATTTCCGGATAGCTATAAGCCGTACCTTCGTGCATTACATAGCAAATATCCAAAGTGGAAATTTGTACCTTATAATACAGGAATATATTTTGATACGGCAGTTTCAGAAGAATACAAGGATAATAAAAGTCTTATTGAAAATGCCTACAGTAAATTCCTTAAGTCAAATGCTTCGGGAGATTACAATGCATCAACAGGTAAATATATTCCTAAAGATGGAGGAAACTGGGTTTCGGCTTCAAAAAATGCCATTGCGTATTTCATGGATCCAAGGAATTTTTTAGATGCTGAACATATATATATGTTTGAGCAGTTGTCCTATGATAGTGCTACTCAGACCCAGGCAGGTGTTGAGGCCATATTAGATGGTTCTTTTATGTATAAAACTAATATTGGTTACATAACTACAGCAGGAAAATATAAGGCAAGCAATACACTTTTTTCCAGTAAGATATTAGAAGCTGCAAAAAAAGCTGATGTAAGTGCATATTATATTGCATCAAGAATCCTTCAGGAAGTAGGAACAAAAAAGAACGCAAAATATGCAGGAATGGGAGCCAGTGGAAGTGTATCAGGTCAGTATTCAAAGACATACACCGGAATATATAATTTCTACAATATAGGAGCTTATTCCAGTGCTAATCCTATAGCAAACGGATTGGCATGGGCAAGTAACAGAAAGGATAAAACTTATAACAGACCTTGGACTAAGCCGGGAAAATCCATTATAGGTGGTGCATCGTATATAGGTGAAAAGTACATAAATTGTGGACAGAACACTACATATTATCAGCGATTTAATGTAAACAAAAGTTCAAAGTATGCATTATATACTCACCAGTACATGACAAATGTTTACGGTGCAGCATCAGAGGCAGCATATACTTCAGAGGCATACAATGATTTGGGAATAGCTTCTCTTGCAAAGACCTTTGTTATTCCGTATTTTAAAAATATGCCGGGAGAAAACAGTACAGTAAGATTGGGAGCTTCCTCAAAGTCAGGGGAAACAATTGCTTCAGTAAACTTAAGAAAAAAACCGGGAACTAATTCAGCTAAGGTAATTACTTTATCTAAGGGAGATAAGGTGTCAGTATCAGGTGGTTGTATGACAAAAGTGTCTTATGGTACAGCATGGCTTAGTAATCCTTACTGGTATAAGGTATCCCTTGTAAAAAACGGTAAAAGTTATTCGGGATATTTAGCAGCAACCTATGTAAGTTTATCTGACGAATATAGTGTAGCAGTGGGAAGCAAATGTAAATTACCGGTTAGTGTAAGTAAAGGCGAAACAATATACTATATGTCAGATAATCCGGCAATAGCAACTGTTAATAATTCAGGAAATGTAACAGGTGTTAAAGCAGGAAGTGTTACAATAAGGGCATTTTTAGGCTCAGGAAGTATGAGTGCCGTATCAGTTAAAGTAGGTGGTACCACTACAGTTGCAAAGCCTAAAAGACCTGTAGCCAAAGCAGCTTCAGCTAATTATAATTCTGTTAAATTATCATGGCAGAAAGAAGAAGGGGTTGCAGGATATATAGTTTATAGAAGAAATTCTAAAGGTCAGTATACATTGAAAAAAATAATAGAAAGTCCGGTATCTTCATATACAGACAGTGGACTTACTACAGGAACAGAATATTCATATAAGGTTAAGGCATATAGACTGGCTGTAAACGGAACAAAAGTAAAAAGTGCCGTTTCAGAAGCTGTTAATGCAATACCGATACCTTCAAGAGTTTCCATTACATCCATTAAATCAGTAGGAAGCAGTGTTAAGCTAACATGGAAGAGAATAGATGGAGCCGGTGGATATAAAATATACAGGAGTAATAAAAAGACAGGAGAATATGTACAGGTAGGTAAGGTATATGGAAATAAGAGATTTACATATACCAATAAGAAAGTAAAGGGCGGCAAAACATATTATTATAAGGTTGCTGCTTATAAAAAAGCGTCAGGACAGGTGATTTATGGAAATAAATCAAAGGTTAAGTCTATAAAGAAATAATGTATAAAATTACTCAGCAGGAGGCAGTAATGATTAATTTTATAGTTTGCGGATTAGAGAATACGTTATTATATGAAAATAAGAACAAAATTGATGATAGAACAATTGAATTAATATCTGAACTTAATGCCAATGGTGTCAAGTTTGCCGTGGCAACAGGCAGAAATTATGATGCAGTTAAGCCTTTATTTGGGAATGTAAAAAATGACATTGTTTATATATGTAATGACGGTGGTGTGGTGATTTATCAGGACAAGGTGATTAGCAAGACACCTATTGACAGGTTAGTATGTATGGAAGTTGTGTCTGAAATTGAAAAAAATGATAAATTTATAAGGCGTTTTAAACTGCTGTTTTCAGATGAACGGGGGGCAATGACTAACACCCATGATATTGATTTTATTAATTATCTTAAAAACATGGGAGTTGAGCCGGAGTACATAAGAGACACTAAAGAGCTTAACGGAGATGTAAATAAAATAACAATTTGTGCCAGAGATGGATTTGATGGGGAAACATATGAATATTTTTATAATAAATGGGCAGGTAAGGCTCATGTTTCCATTTCAAGTCCTGAACAAATGTATATAACCGGAGAATATGTTACAAAGGGAATGGCAATTGCCCTTTTACAGCATGTATTTAATATATCTCAGGAAGATACAGTGATTTTTGGCGGTGGATATAGTGATATAGATATGTTTGAGCATTGTTTTTACAGTTATGCAATGCAATGGTCTGATGCCGAGGTTAAAAGAGCGGCTAAGCATATTACTGAAAATGTAAATACTATTTTAGAAGATGTAATGAGAATGTAATCCGGAGGATATAATGAGAAAAAAACAGATTGGAATAAAATGTATGGCTATAAGTCTGGTTATGGCATGTTCGGTACTTAATTTTACCGGATGCAGTATAGGTGATAATACACCGATAATTGGAAATATTACAGGACTTAAGTCAAATCAGATGTTTAAAATAGATGAGTTAGTTTGCAGCAAGTCAGAGTATATGATTTGTCTTCTTGATACTGCAAAACAATATGCAAAGGATTTTGGTGGCAGCGTTGACTGGAAAAATAAAATAAGTGACCATAAGACATTAGAGGAGTTTGTAAAGGATAAGGTAAAAGAGAGTATAACTGTTAAATATGCATTGGCAGCTATGGCAAAGAAGAATAATGTTACCCTTTCAGATACTGAAAAAACTGAGGTGAGTAAGCAGGCATCACAGTATTATAAGGCTATGACAGATTCAGAAAAGGATTATACCGATGCAAAAGAAGCTGATGTGGAGAATTTGTGCGAAAAATACAAATTGGCTGAAAAAGTATATTCAGGTATTACTGAACATGTAGGAGATGACATTAGCGAGGAAGACGCAAGAGTTATTAAAATTCAATATATAAAAATGGATTCATCTAAAACAAAGGTTTCAAAAATTAAATCTACATTAAATGAAGTAAAAAGTGTGGTTGAAGGGGGCTATCAGGAGTTTTCCCGTGAAGCAAAGCAGTATAGCGTTGATAGCACAGTGGAAAAAGACATAAAGAAGAGTGAGGCTACTCTTAAGTATGAAACGGAAGCATTCAACCTTACAAAGGGAAAAATCAGTGATATTATAGAAGATGGAGACAGCTATTATCTGGTGTACTGTGTCAACAATTATATTAAGGACAAGACAACAGAGAATAAAAAGGATATGGTTGAAAAGGCAAAGGAAGCAGCTTTTAATGAACAATACAGTAAATTTATAGACGGGTCTAAAAATCAGTTCAATGATAAACAATGGAAGAAAATAGAGCTTCCAAGCCTGTAGATTAATTATCTATATTATAAATTATGAAGTGATTTTTGTTAAAATCAATTAATCCTTCATTACGCATTTTGCAAAGCTCCTTTGATAAGGCACTTCTGTCTAAGTTTAAAAAGTCAGCCATTTGCTGCCTGTTAAAGGGAATATCAAATTCATTACTATTATTAATGGTAGACTGACCTGAAAAGTATATAGATAGCCTTCCGCGAATGGTTTTTGGAGCAGTGCAAAAGCTTCTGTTTGATAAAATAATATTCTTTCTTGTGGCGATTCTTAAAAGATTTCTAATAATTTTGTCCTGCCATGAACAGTTAGAATATATGGGATTGTCAAGGATATTTAAGTCGAAAAATAAAATAGTGGCAGAGTCTGCGGCTACGGTATTTACCATTAAAGGTAAATGGCTATAGGCGTATGACTCACCAAAGACCTGCCCCGATGTAACAATACTTAAGATGGTTTTATTTCCCCATAAATCATTATTTTCTATAATAACATTTCCACTAATTACAATTCCTATTTCATGAATTATTTCTCCGGTGTGAAAAATTATATTATTTCTTTTATATTTCTCAATGCGGAAAGCATTAATAGATTTAAGGTATACTAAATCTTCATTATCTATGTTTTTGAAAACTGGCATTTCCAAATTTCCCAAAATTTTCATTATGTTTTTTTTCATAATTCCTCATTTCTGTGGTTATAACCACCGATTAATTATTGCCATTCTAATATAATTTCATTGTAAATTCAAGAGAGGAGAATGGAAAATGTTTTGTTTTCAGTGTGAGCAGACTGCGGGATGCAGCGGATGTACAAAAAATGTAGGGGTTTGTGGTAAAACAGCAAATACAGCTAATTTACAGGACAAACTTACAGGAGCCCTGATTGGGTTAGCAAAGGCTTGTGGGAACAACCAAAAGACAGAAAATACTGACAGAATTATTATTGAAGGTTTGTTTACCACAGTTACTAATGTAAATTTTAATGATAATACATTAGAGGAAATGATAGAAAAAGTTCATAGGGAAAAGGAAAGAATTGCACCGGGATGTGTAGCGTGTATTTCAAGATGTGACAATACAGATGATTACAACATGGATGAACTTTGGAATAGTGACGAGGATATTTGTTCCCTTAAATCCCTTATTTTGTTTGGAATAAGAGGAATGGCTGCCTATGCATATCATGGCTTAGTGTTAGGATATGAAGATAGTGAAGTGAATGAATTTTTCTACAGGGCATTATCAGTTATAAGCTATGACTTAAGTAGCGACAAGTTACTTGAAACAGTTCTTAAGGTGGGAGAAGTTAATTTAAAGTGCATGGAATTATTAGATAGAGCAAATACAGACGCTTATGGCACTCCAACACCTACTAAGGTGCCACTTACTATTGAGAAAGGGCCATTTATTGTAATATCAGGTCATGATTTAAAGGATTTGGAATTGTTGCTAAAACAAACAGAAGATAAAGGTATAAATATCTATACTCACGGAGAAATGCTTCCGGCACATGGTTATCCGGAGCTTAAAAAATACAGCCATTTAAAGGGAAATTTTGGAACTGCATGGCAGAACCAGCAAAAAGAATTTGATAATATTAAAGGTCCTGTGTTGTTTACAACTAATTGCCTTATGCCTGTTAAGGAAAGCTATAGCGACAGGGTATTTACTACAGAGGTTGTATCTTATCCGGAAATGGTGCATATAGGTGAGGATAAGGATTTTACACCGGTAATTAATAAAGCTTTAGAACTTGGAGGATATGAAGAGGATAAAAAGCTTACAGGTATTAACGGTGGGGAGTATGTGACAACAGGATTTGCCCATGGAACAGTGTTGTCAGTAGCAGATAAAGTAATTGATGGCGTAAAGACGGGAAAAATCAGTCATTTCTTCTTAGTTGGCGGTTGTGATGGTGCCAGGGTAGGAAGAAACTATTACACGGATTTTGTAAAGCAGACTCCAAAGGATTCTATTATTTTAACATTGGCTTGTGGAAAGTATAGATTCAACGACTTAGATTTAGAAGATATAGAGGGACTTCCAAGAATAATGGATATGGGGCAGTGCAATGATGCTTATTCTGCCATTAAGGTGGCAACAGCATTAGCAGAGGCTTTCCAGTGTGAAGTTAATCAGTTGCCATTGTCTATGGTGCTGTCCTGGTACGAACAAAAGGCAGTATGTATTCTTTTAACTTTGCTTTATTTAGGAATAAAGGATATATATTTAGGCCCCACATTGCCGGCTTTTATATCACCAAATGTGCTTAAAGTATTAGTGGATAATTATAATATATCTCCAATAACTACACCGGAGGAGGATTTAAAGAAAATTTTAAATAAGTAAACCCTATCTGATACGGATTTAATCCCATAAAAAATAGCGGCTGCATTAATTAGCAGTCGCTATTTTTTATGATTGTGTTACTTCTTAGAAGTAACCTTGTTATTCTTTGATTTGTTAGAAATTAAGTTTATAATATTGTCTTTATAGATTATTCCAAGGAAAATTAAAAGACAAATAATTGTAATAACAATACCCGGAACTAATCCTTTAGGAGTATATTTAAAGGTAATTTCGTGAGTGCCTGCTTCTACAAGAACACCTGTAAGAGCTCCTGAACAAATAGATGTAGTCTTTGATTTTACACCATCAACATATACATTCCATCCTTTATCATATGGAATAGAAGTGTACATAATGCCCTGTTTCTTAGCTGTAACCTTACCGGTAATCTTTGTATCAGAATAGGATTCAACAGTATAAGGATTTTTGTTTAAAAGCTTATAAGCTGTTTCCCATGCATCATTATCAAAAGCATATGCATAACATGTGGTTAAAGCCTGTCCGTCGCTGGCTGTTACTGTTATAGTGGAGCCGGCAGATACGTTACCAACATGGCAAATGTAATTCTGGTTAGTAGATGAGAATGTCTTTGTTGTAGAATTGTCATCTGTTATGCTTCCATTAGTAATATTCACAGTAAGAGTTTCAGAAGAAGTTACACAGTAGAAGTAAACATCGTATGTTGCAGCATCTCCTGATGGTTTGTAATTATCATCTTCCTCTAACTGATATTTAGCAGTAAATGTTCCAACAGTGTCAGTTGTCTGTAATTGATGGAAAATATTAGCATCACTATCAATTGCAGTTTTTACAAAACTGTTCTGTGTTGTAAATGGATTTCCCGTCTCTTTATTCCAGTTTGCCTCAGTGCTCATATTTACCATAAATCCAAGAGGAAGAGTATTATTGTACTCATATAAATGAACAGTTGAGGCTGCATTATTGCCTGTTGAATATGTCTGACTTCCAATCTCTGTCATGTTAGTTGGAAGAGAAGGTGTATTGTCAGTAAATTCATATTTAACAGAGAACATAGCAGCAGTAAGTGGTGTATGTCCGTAATATGAATATGCATTAAATGATGTCTGCATACCAAGCTGATTATAATAATCCTGCATAGCAGCTGATGCTACTGATGAGAAGGTTGAAATACTGTCGTAATCAAATCTTGCACCATCATTTCTTGTGGAATGTGAAGCAGATTCTGTTCTGTAGAATTTAACTCCTTCACTTTCTGCTTTATTTTTAGCTGTTTCATTTAACTGTTTATGAGCCTGTGTACTTTCGTAATATGCAGACCTTGAGGATGTGCTTGCCATACCTGTAACGCATAAGTTAAGGGTAAGCTCACAGAATGTAGTAAGTACCAGCAGATAAATGAAAAATGCCTTCATATCTGATTTTCTTCTGTAACAGAAATACAGAATCACATATATAACAATAAACAACATACTGAAATATATTATTTTTCTTATATTAGTTTCTACAGCCAAATCGCTAAAGAATGATGTGTTTTTAAATAATTCCTGAAGGACAAGTATAAGTCCTAAGGCACCACCCATTGCACCGATAATCTGGGAGGCCTTAAATTCCTTTATGTGTAAGAAAGCTTCATATGCCATAGTAACTATAAGGAAAATGTATAAGAAAGATTCCCTACATGGAAGACTGTTTGGAAAATGGAATCCATGCCAGATATAGTTAGGTATGTTAATATTAAAGCTTAACAGCATAATTACGGCAATTACAGTTTTTCCAACACGCTCTTTAACGCTGATTTTTTTACATAACCAGAAAAGAGGAATTAAAACAAATACTGCAACTGTACAATAAATGTTAGGGTCATGTGGATACTTTAAGTCTGCTACAGGGATACAAATAAGAGACCTGAAAAGCATATAGAGAATGGAAAAATATTCTTCTATGGCATCAGGGAAAGATGTATCTGCTGATTTAGTTGTAAGTAGGTTAAAATACTCAGGTAAAATTACGCAGGCAGCAAGCCCGCCACCTAAAACGGAGTATATTGCAAAATCCTTAAATGCTAATAATCTTCCTTTAACATTACCGATTTCTTCATCAAAATCTGATACGCAGATTAAATATACAAAATAAATTACACTGTAAATACAAAGCATAATTCCAATATAGTAGTTAGAAAAGATGCCAAGAGCAAGGGCTATACAGTACATTTTGTATTTTCTTTCAGTAACAAGTCTGTCCAGACCTAAAATGATAAATGGTAAAAGCCACATACAGTCTAGCCACATAATGTTCCAGCTAAATGCTGCAAAATAAGATGAAAGTGCGTATACCATACCGAAAATAACAGCAGGAACATGCTTTGTCTTAAATCTTTTTACAAGATAGTAAGTAGCTGAAAAACCTGCAAGTCCCATTTTTACTATTATAAAGAAACTAACATAGTCAGCCATGTTACCCGGCCATAAAATAGTTAAAAGATTAAAAGGACTTGATAAATAGTAGGCGGCTATAGCCACAAAGTTCATACCGGCACCGATTTCCCAGGTATAAAATAAGCTTCCGCCTCCTCTTAACTTGTCCTGCAAAATCTGCAGATATGGTGTGTACTGATGGTAACAGTCACTTCTTAAATACATTTGATCGCCAAAAGGTGCGATATCTTTGAAAAAATAAACAATTAACATTGACAGTACCGGCAAAAGAAAAGCTAAGAAATACAGCCAGTTATCTTTTAACCATGTACTAAATGAAAATTTAGAGTCTCCCTTACGTTCCATTATTTATCTCCTTCCTTATTAATGGTTTTATTTTGATTCTTTAATATTTGTATCCTGAATAATGTATATAGGTCTGTCTTTTGCTTCTAAATATATATTGGCAATATATTCACCGAGAATACCTAAGGACAATTCGATAATTCCCCCTAAGAACAACACAGCAATAAGCAGTGAAGCATAACCTGAAACGTCTATTCCAAAGGCTAACTTTCTAATAAGGGTAAATACTATAAGCAAAAATGCAACAACGGATATTACAAGACCAAAACACGTAAGAAATCTTAATGGTGTTATGGAAAAAGAAGTAATACCGGTTATGGCATACTTAAACAGACTTTTAAAACTCCATTTGGTTTCGCCTGCGATACGTTCCACATTTTCATAAGGTATCCAGCTGGTTTCAAAACCAACCCATTCAAAAATACCCTTTGAGAAACGCTGCACTTCTGATAACTTCACTATGTTATCTACCATTTGTCTGCTCATTATTCTGAAATCAACGGCATTTTGTACCAGTTGCACATCAGTAAATCTGTTGCTGAATTTGTAAAACATTCCGGAGAAGAAACTTTTGATTTTAGATTCTCCTTTTCTGCTTGTCCTAAGGGCAGCACAGCAGTCATAACCTGCTTCAATCTGCTTTATCATCTCAGGAACCAAAGCCGGCGGGTGCTGTAAATCTGCATCCATTACAATTACATAGTCAGCAGTAGTGTTGCGAAGCCCGGCATACATGGCTGCTTCCTTACCGAAATTACGTGAAAATGAAATAAATTTTACATTATCATGTTTTCCGGCTAAATCCTTCAGTATGGGATAAGTCTTATCCCGGCTACCATCATTGACAAAAATATAACTAAACGAATATTCATCTATTGTTTTATATATTTTTTCGGATTCCACGTAGAACATATTAAGCATTGCTTCTTCGTTATAGCATGGAACCACAACTTCAACAGTTTTCATAATACCTCCAGTAAAAATAATCAGTTAAGTTAATATAGGGACAATTTAATTAGCAAGTTAAATGCCCACAATTAGTAATATTTTACTATAAATTTTGTTCACTGTAAACAAAGAAAGCAATAAGAAAAATGAAACCACGGTAATTATAAACAATAAAGCGGTATTGACATTATTAATAGGAAAAATATAATTAACTTATTAGAAAAAATAACAGAAGAAAGGGCAGTTTTTATGGAAAAGAAGTGGTGGCATGACAAGGTAGCATATCAGATTTATCCTAAAAGTTTTATGGATACAAATGGTGATGGAATCGGAGATATACGGGGAATTATCAATAAGCTTGATTATTTAAAGGATTTAGGAATTGATATTATATGGATTTCACCTATATATCAGTCACCTTTAGTTGATCAGGGATACGATATTTCAGATTATTATAAAATAGATGAACGTTTCGGAACAATGGAGGATTTTGAAGAACTGATTGCTGAAGCAAAAAAAAGAAACATTGGCATTTTGATGGATTTGGTTATAAATCATTGTTCAGACCAGCATGAATGGTTTAAAAAGGCATTGCAGGATATTGAAGGAGAGTATGGAGATTATTTTTATTTTAGGAAAGGGAAAAACGGTCAGCCACCGTGTAATTACCGTTCCTATTTTGGAGGAAGTGCATGGGAAAAGGTTCAGGGAACAGATTACTATTATCTGCACCTGTTTGCCAAGGAACAGCCGGATTTGAACTGGTACAATCCAAAGGTAAAAGAAGAGTTATATTCGATGATTAACTGGTGGCTTGATAAGGGACTAGCCGGTTTTAGAATAGATGCAATTATTAATATAAGAAAAGATTTGCAATTTAAGAGTCTGCCGGCAGATGGAGATGACGGATTTGTTCATGCAGGTGTTGCAGCGGAAAAAGTGCCGGGAATAGGTGATATGCTGGAAGATTTGAAGAAAAATACTTTTGAAAAGCATGATGCATTTACAGTAGCTGAAGTGTTTAATATGAGAAAAGATGAAATTAGGGAATTTATTGGGGACAATGGACATTTTTCCACAATGTTTGATTTCTCTGCTGAGTGTTTGGCTTTTGGAGGACATGGCTGGTACGATGCACCGGAAATAACATTTGAGGATTACAGAAGGGTTATTTTTCATTCTCAAAGAGAGTGTGAAGATGTTGGGTTTATGGCTAATATTATTGAAAACCATGATGAGCCAAGAGGAGCAAGCAGGTATATTCCATCCTATGCCCAAAATGAAACGGGCAAAAAAATGCTTGCCACGGTAAATCTTCTTTTAAGAGGAATACCTTTTATTTATCAGGGACAGGAAATAGGAATGACTAACTGCCCTATGAAAGGAATTGAGGAATACGATGATATAAGTACCATTAACCAGTACAATATGGCTGTACAGGCAGGAGTATCAAAGGAATTGGCATTAAAGGGATGTTACGAGCATAGCAGAGATAATGCAAGGACTCCAATGCAGTGGAGTGATGGAGAAAATGCAGGTTTTACTAATGGAAAACCGTGGCTTAAGGTAAATCCTAATTACAAAGACATTAATGTTTCAGACCAGGAAAACAGGGAAGATTCCCTGCTTAACTACTACAGAAAATTAATTGCTCTTAGAAAATCTGATGAGTACAGGGAACTTCTAACTTATGGAATAACAGAGCCTATTTTTGAAAATGAGGATAAAATATTTGCATACAAACGTGTAAATGAAAGCGGTGAGATTGTAGTTTTAGCTAATTTTGGAAAGCAGGACAAAGTGTTAGAGCTTGAGAATAGAAAGTACCGGGTAATACTTAATAATATGGAAGACCTGGATATGGAAGACGGAAAAGTAAAACTGAAAAGCTGCCAAAGTGTGGTGCTGGTGTAAAAGTTTTTTTATGCAAATAAAATTAATTAAGTAAAAAACATTGACAATAAAAGTGTTTTTATGTAATGTATGTAAAGATGGGGTCGACACATCTTATAAAATACGTAAGAAAGGAGACGAGTGTGATGAAGAAGAGCATTTGTAAGGTTATTGCAATGGGCGCTTTATGTGGCGTTATGCTCACATCGGTCGTGGGAGCAGCAACATTGTATGTAGAAGGAACTTTATATACCAAGAATCCATTATACAGTGCACCTAAGGGATACTCTGATACATACGGTTATAAAAAGATAACCGCTAAATGTACAGTATCCAAGAGTGGATATACTACAAGGTCTGTATCTTCAAGTAAAAGCTTAAAAAGTGGATTTGGTGGAGTTGAAACAGATTGGATATCAGGTCCTACATACAAATCTAGTGGAACTAAATTTGTAAGTAAGCATACTGGGTATAGCCATGATGGTATTTATTCTGAGTTGAAAGCTAGTAAAAAATATTAAATATTAGTTTATAGTTTCTCCATACCCTGCAAGTCAGGGTATGGAGATTAATCAATAATAAGAAGGGGAATATTAATGAGTAAGTCCAAGAAAAGAATCTTTATAATTTCCATGGTTGTTACAATAATAATATGTGGTGTGGCTGCTAAAATGATTATAGACGGTCTAAAACCTCAACAGGAGTATAGTGTTCATTCAGGGATGAAAGTTTCAAATTTAAAGGGAATGTTAGAGCTAAAAAATAATAGCATTGATAATTTTTTAGATAAAGATAATAATATTAAAATAGATTTTGAAATTTACAACTATAATGACAGAAAAGTTAAATATGAAATGACAGTTTTAGTTAATTATCATCAGAAAAGCTTTAAAAAGGATAATTTGGAATTACAAAAATATGAATTTGAATTATCTTCTCAGGGCTGTAATAAATATAGTGTTACATTAGATAAAAAAGCATTTAAGTATCAGGTAAACGATGTTGTTATTGTCCTACGGCAGGACACGGATGTTTATTCAGATGAAAATGAGCTGGTTAGTGATACAAATACAATATGCAGACACTACATAATCGAAAATAATTCCAGTGAGGAAACAATAGTGAAAACTCAAAAAATAAAGATTTCTGAGTTAGATGATGATTTAGATACAGAAGCATCTTTGAAGTGCATGAATATGAAGAAGACATTAGGAATTAGTGTAGATAAAAATCAGAAAATTAAGTTAAAAATAGATATGAAAAATAATGAAATAGGAACAGATTATATATTGGTTTGTCTGCTTAATGGCAATCAGATAAGTATAAATAATAAGGATTATATGACATATTCAGATGATTTAGAGAATATGGAAATTTATGCACCGGACAAATCAGGAAAATATGAAATGGAATTTTTATGCATTCCTAATTTAAGCAATGCCGTGATAAATACAGAAAAAGAAATACCGGTTATAAGTAGTAACAGGTATACACTAGAGGTTGAATGATGTTTAAGTATATAATGATGCAATGGAAACACAAAAAAATAATATTAAGTCTTATGGTGATTGGATTTTTTGTAGGAAGTCTGTTTCTTTCGGTGGGAGCGAGCCTTGTAAAAGAAAATTATAATTACATATTAGACTGCAATTCCGGAGATTATTCTAAACAATTAAATATTGACATGAAAATTAATGAGGGTCTGAACATTGAGAAAATTAAAAGTATTTTTCAGAAATTAGGTAAATATGGGGAGATACAAATTTTATCCCTTGGAGGAGTGGAAACAGATAATGGAGTTTTGCAGATTGTTCCTGTGGAAGCTAAAAATCAGGGTGATTGGCATATACCGATTATTAATGGAAACTATTTAGACGGACAATGTGGTCAGGTTGTTTTAGGAAAAGATGCAGCTGATGCTTTGAAGTCGAAAAAGGGAAAAAATGTGAGTATTAATGGTAAAAAATATAATGTTCGGGGGATTTGCGGAAGGGAAAACAGAGAAACAATATGGGATAATGCCATATATATGGAATTTGAAGACTACATATCATCATTTGGCAATGATTTTTATAATCCACAAAAAAAGAATAATTACATAATGGTATTAAAAAATGGAAAAGATGAATTTATTAATGAATTTGGTGATATTGAACAGAAGTTAAGTAATTATGGTGTTGAAATAGTATATGAGGAAATGGAAAGGAATATAGATGGAAGTTCATTAGACAATTCCATAGCTATTACAGCCATAGCATCGTGTCTGGTATTTTTTATCGCAATAATTAATATTATTAATCTTATGAATTATTGGATGATGGAAAGAAAAAAAGAAATAGGAATTATGAAAGCAATGGGAGCATTAAACGGATTCATTATAAAGTGGGTTGTTGTGGAAATGACCATGATTTCTTCAATGGGCGCAATATTAGCTTTGTTTATTCAGTTTGTAATTAATGTGCTTTTCAAATCTATGCTTGTAAGTTATGGTGTGAATATCAATTTATCCTTTACAAATCTTTTATTAGCAATATTAGTATCCGCATTATGTGGGGTTATTTCAGCGCTTTTAATAGTTCGTAAAAGTGTTATGTTTAACCCAATAGAAGTTATTTCATGTGAGTAGGAGGAAACAAAATGAACGAAGTTCATTTTTCAGGATGTTTCCGACGAAATGCCGCTGACCGAAGGGAGGGGGCACTACATATTACGAAGGGGAAACAAAATGAACGAAGTTCATTTTTTAGGATGTTTCCGACGAAATGCCGCTGACCGAAGGGAGGGGGCACTACATATTATTAGGAGGAAATATGATTAGCATTATTTTGAAAAGTTTTAAGATTCATAAGAAAAAAAGTGTCCTTAACATAATTCAGTTTTCAATTGCATTTTTTTCTTTGCTGTTAAGTATTTGTATGGTGCAGCAGGTTTTGGAATATAGAAGAAACATTGAATCAATTATGGATTCAGATACGGTGCAAATGTCAGTTACAGAGGATGAAAGTGATGACGAAGAGGACGGAGAAGTTGTAGGAAAGGAGCCACCAAAAACTCAAAAAGATAAATACAGCACCATATATGACGAAATAAAAAGTGATACAAATGTCTCTATCGGTATTTTAGACAATATTAGTGTTTATGATGAAAATAATATGGTTGACAATGCTATTATGGTAAATAAAGATTTTATCAATATGGCAAAGTGGAAATTTCAGGATGGCAACATAGAAAAATTGGTAAATTACAATGACGATGATGTTATTCCTGTTATTGTTAGTTATTCATTAAGGGATAAATATAAGCTTAATGAAAAATATAACATAGAATATATGATAGATGAGGATACATATAATGCCACTATTATGGTAGTGGCTGTTGCAGATAAAAATTCTTATATATTTACAGGGAATGCCACATGTATTTCGGATACTATTAAAAATAAAGAAGATTTTATGGTATTTCCTAAAATAGCAGATTTTTCTGATTTGGCTTATGAGAATAATGTTTTAATCAAGGCAAATAGCGATATGGAGAATATTGAGGACAGATTATCAGATGAATATGAAAATGTAGGAAAAAACATACAGTTTATTAGCCTGGAAAGTCAGATTGAACAATATTACAATAAACAGAAAACAGTTATTTTAGCTACAATGATATTTGCAATTATAATTATTGTTTTGTCATTGTTAGGAACAATTGGAACAATATTGTCTAATCTGGTGCTAAGAAAACGGGAATTTGGTATTCATTATGCCATGGGATTATCAAAAAAACATTTGCTTATTATGACATTAGGGGAAGGTATGGTTATGTTTTTCATTAGTTTTGTAATCTCTATAGCAGGGAGTCTTGCAGTAACATTCTTTATGGCATCTGAGGGCTTTAAAATAACATTAGAAAATGTGGCAATTACACTGCTCGTTATGATTGTATGCATGGTTGTATGTGAGTTGCTACCTATGAGAAAAATTGCAGGTCAGGAACCGGTAGAACTTATAAACGAAGGAGCAGGCAAGTAAAATGAATATAATTGAGTTAAAAAATATTAATAAATTCTTTGGAGAAAAAGAAAGCAGACAACAAATATTAAAAAATATTTCTATAAACATTGAAAAGGGTGAAATGGTAGCCATTATGGGACCATCAGGTTCGGGAAAATCAACAATGCTTAATGTTCTGGGATTATTAGATAATAATTATTCAGGAGAATATATGTTGGACGGGATAGAAGCGTCAAAATTAAGCAATAATGAATTGGCAATGGCTAGAAATGAAAAAATAGGTTTTGTATTTCAGAATTTTAATTTAATAAAAGAATTATCTGCAAAAGAAAACGTAAAAATGAGTCTTATATTTTCAAATATTTACAAAAAGGGTAAGGAAAAAATCAGTAAAAAAGTAATGGATAAAAGTTCTTCTGACATCTTAGAAAAGGTTGGATTGAAAAATCACGAAAACAAGAAACCGGGACAGTTATCAGGTGGTCAGCAGCAGAGGGTGGCAATTGCCAGAGCATTAGTTAATAACCCGGAAATAATTTTGGCAGATGAGCCGACAGGGGCATTAGACAGCAAAATAGGCGAGGAAATAATGAAAGTATTTCTTAAATTGAATAATCAGGGGAAAACGGTTATAATTGTAACTCATGATGAAAGAGTCGCACAGATGTGTGGCAGAACCATACATATTAAGGATGGGGTGGTTCAATAAAGTCGTAGGAGAGTGTTAGGATGACAGAAGAAGAAAAGATGATTAGAGGCATGATTTATGATTCATCAGATAAGGTTCTTGCAATGAAGCGTACAAATGCCCATAAGTTGTCAAAGGATTATAATGATACATATGAAGATGAAGTGGAAAAAAGAGAGGAGATACTAAAAGGATTATTGCCCAATATGGGAAAGGGCACAGCCATTCAGGGACCGGTACAATTTGATTATGGAGTAAATACTGTCTTTGGAACAAATTGTTTTGTTAATTTTAATCTGGTGGTTTTGGATTGCTGTCCGGTTATTATAGGCAATGATGTGTTAATGGGGCCTAACTGTACATTGGCAACACCAATTCATCCAATGTTAATAGAAGAGCGTAAAGTTAAGTTTAAGGAAGATGGCACACCATATGATGAAGAATATGCGGCACCAATTAATATTGAAGACGGTTGCTGGCTTGCATCAAATGTAACAGTGTGTGGTGGCGTTACCATAGGAAAAGGTGCCATTATTGGAGCAGGAAGTGTGGTTACCAGAGATATTCCGGAAGGAGTGTTTGCAGCAGGTAATCCATGCAGGGTAATTCGGAAAATTACAGAAAAAGATTCAATAAAATACAGGAAAGAATTATTTTAGTGGGAAAAATCTTCGGGGGGATGGTATAATAGGTTTATCAGATGAGAGCGGTAATATATGGTATTGAGGGGCATAATTAATTGGAGAAAATTATATTAAAAAATGAATTTGAAATAGTAAAAGAAGAGCTAAGAAATCGAATCAAATGGTTACAATTGATTTTTTGAAGAAAGGGGAACGTAATGTATAAAAAATTATATTGCAAGCATAAAATGAAAAAATATTTGATTGTTATATTGATAATGTTTAGTGGTCTAATATTTAATGCATATAACGTAAATAACGTTTATGCCGGGTCGGATAAAACAAACATGACAACGAGTAGCAGGAAAGTAACAGTTAAAGTATTAAAGGCTACAAAAAAACAAATTAAAATTAAGATTAAAAATAATGGGAAAAAAGATTTCTATTTTTCAGAATTGTTTGTTTTAAAGAAACATGGAAAGAATAAATGGAAAAAAGTGAAATTCAGTGAGAAAGCAGTGTTCTGTAAAACGATAGTGGCGAGGAGTGGCAAAAGCGTTACTGTAAAATTAAAATGGAAAAAATTCTTTGGAAAGAATTTGTCTAGAGGAAAGTACAAAATTAAGTTTGTAAAAACAAAATCATTTAAAATTAAATAGTGAAATGGTTAGTTATTAAGTTGTACTAAATGTTGGAAATTTATTTTCATATGTAGATGAGAAAAATCACTTCTATCGTGACAGAGAAGGGAAAAAATACGTTAAACTGGAATTTGTATCATTTGACTTTAGCGGGTATCCATATATGAATTGAATAAAGGGCGTTGTATATTTAGGTTAGTGGAGCTTAAGTGTATAATTTAATCAGAGAAAATGATGAAATCTGGAAAATGCGCTGAGGCTATAAGATACATACAGGCAAAGTCATAAAAGGAGTGGATGTCAGGTATGAAAAGTAATCAACTAATTGATTTTTTAGAAAAAAGAAGGCAGGAAATATACAAAGATGAACGAAGCATATTGAAAGAATATGATGAGTTGCTTATGAAATACGGAGTAGTGAGGGGATATGATGGCGTAACATATAGTGACCTACAAGGCAACGGAAAAGGCATATGATGTCTGGTACTTTTATGACAGCAATGACAGCGTTATCGGTTTTGAGTACAGCCAGATAAGTGAAATGGATAACAGCCTGAAGAAGACAAGGGTATACTATGAGAAAAATCTTCAGGGAGATGTCATCGGACTTCTGGATGCAAGAGGGACAGAAATCGCTACTTATGCATATGATGCGTGGGGAAATATAACTGACACGGTATGTTATGAAGGAAATGAGACTGCATACGCATTAAATCATATAACATATCGAAGTTATTACAGGGATGAAGAGACGGGATTTTATTATCTGCAGAGCAGATATTATGATACTAATATTTGTAGATTTGTTAATGCAGATGATACGGAAATTATAGGAATTAATGAAGGAAGTATATTTAAAGATAATTTATATGTTTATTGTAATAATAATCCAATAAAATATATTGACCCTAGTGGATATTGGGTAGTTTCAGCAGGAATTGAGTTGGGTGCTGCCTTTGTATTAGGACTTTATGTTATGGTGGGTGTAAATTATGATGGAACAAATTTATCAGTAACACTTGCATTTGGAGTACTTTGTATTACTAATGCGTCTGCATATATTAGTGGTTATCTTGCGTATTATCCTAAAAAGAAGAATGTAAATAGCTTAAATGGAATTGGTTTGTCAACAGGAGCATCGTTTAGTGTTGGTATACATCTATCTGGTTCAGGAGCTGCAGAACTATCACAAAATGGAAATGGATTTTCAGCAAGTGTTGGTTATGGAGCATCTTTTGCACCTATTCCGTATTGGCAAGTTAAAGTTGGATGGACTTGGACAATAGTTAAATGGAAATTATCTAGTATAAAAAATGGGACATCAGTAACAAAATCTCATATAGGTGCTAAAGTTAAAGTGACAAAATATTCTCAATATACCAATATATATATTTATGCGATGAAAAAAACGATTCGTGTATATAATAATAAAAATATAAGGATATATTAGTTATGAATATTGGAAAAAAATTTTTTAAACATATTAAAATAGTAAATATCTTAGTATGTATCTTTTTAACGATTGTATTGGTGCCGGCAATGGTAATGAATATATGTGAAGGAAAGTGGAAAATTGTTCTTTTGTGTATATTGGCGATAGAAATGGGGGGAGGAATAATGCTCTTTCTTTTTAGACATTATCAAAATATGGTAATAGGGGTTCATTTAGTGAATGGTGAAACAGTGGAGATTGTTACTAATAAGGAGATTTTTCGTTACAAGATAGGGCAAGTATCAAAAATAGAAAAAGAGTCAGGTCGAATATGCATATATTGTTGTGGAGAAAAGGGAGAAAGAAAATTCACTTATCAGACGATATATTTTGTAAAAGAGCATATGCCCGACATTAAATCTTGGAAAAGAAAGTTAATTTATACTACATTTGTTGGATTTGATGAGTAAAAAATAAAGAATGAAAGTGTTAAATAACAAGTTGTAAGTAAGATGCAACATTTATAATATCATAAAATGTTGTGCCTTGCTGGTTTAAAGCTCACTAGCCACCTGCATAGCAGGAGACTAGTGAGTTTTAACTTATGGGTCGTGCCCCTGTTGAGTCCGCAAAGCGTGCGAAACATAAACCACCCGCTATGCGGGTGCGCGGTAGATGTTATACAAAAAATCACATTTCCATTTATAATAAGGTTGTTCAAGCCGATTATAAACGAAAGGAAAGGTGATTTTAATGGCAAATAAGACAAATGATGTGTAAGTATCACATAGTATTTATCCCAAAGTATATGAGAAAAGCAATATATGGAGCATACAGGGAAAATACACGTGATATATTGATAAAACTATGCGAAATGAAATAATAGATGAGTTGATAGTTAACAGTACTTGCCCTACAAATTCGCTTTCAATTAAAATACCTGTTACCTATGCTCTGCGGTTAGTTCAGATAAATTGGGCAGACATTATGTTTGCAATAGAAAATGATTATTTTGATATTGAAGCAGCAGTTGAATATGCCGTGCATTTAATGGAACTGGATCAAAGTGATGATTTAATAATAGAATTGGCGTGTATAAAGGCAAATGAGTTGATTCGAGAAGAAATAATAGAAAACTATATAAATAAATTTGTTGAACGAACAACAGTTGAAGAAAGACAAGAAGCAAAAGATAAAATACTTTATGCTGTTATGAATTATTTGTATGAAAACAAACAAATCTTCGAAAACCCTGCTACAGTTATTGAAGTAGTGTATGATGATTTTGGATTTCCAGAATCAATGAAAAAGGTTGTTAGTTACATACCTTCGAAAAATGAGTTGGATAAAGAAAACAATTTATTTTATAATAATTGGAGTGAATATTTATTACAGCAAAGAAAAAAATTAGTGCGATTGAAAAGGTAGATTAAAAGAATACTGTGGAATATAATAAAAAACAGGACTACCGGTATTATGTACTGATTAGTCCTGTTTTTTGAAAACGGAATGTTTTTTATGGGAAAATCCAAACCGAATCCTAAATATTATTTATTGTTATTTTTTACTTCCTGCATTTTCATTGCACGGACTTTCAAAGGAAGACCGAATAATGTGATAAATCCTTCAGCATCGTGGTGGTCGTATAAATCACCTGTTGTAAATGATGCAAGGCTTTCACTGTATAATGAATATGGAGAAGTTGTTCCGGCTTTAATGATGTTTCCTTTGTAAAGTTTAAATTTAACTTCGCCTGTAACATATTCCTGAGTTGATTCAACAAAGGCCTGTACAGCTTCACGGAGAGGAGTAAACCATTTTCCTTCGTAAACAATCTGTGCCATCTTGTTGCCCATATCTTTTTTCGCATTCATTGTATCACGGTCAAGAACTAATTCTTCAAGCTGTTTATGAGCTTCCATAAGAATTGTTCCACCGGGAGTCTCATAAACACCACGGGACTTCATACCTACAACACGGTTTTCAACAATATCTACAATACCGATACCATGTTTGCCACCAAGTCTGTTTAATTCACGTATAATATCAGATACCTTCATCTGCTTTCCGTTGACTGATGTAGGAACACCTTTTTCAAAAGTCATTGTAACATATTCACCTTCATCAGGAGCCTTTTCAGGGGTAACACCTAATACTAAAAGGTGGTCATAATTTGGCTCGTTAGCCGGATTTTCAAGTTCAAGACCTTCATGGCTGATATGCCAGAGGTTACGGTCACGGCTGTAGCTCTGGTCTGTTCCAAATGGAAGATGAATACCATGAGCCTTACAATATTCAATTTCAGCTTCACGGGAATCCATTGTCCACTTATCATCTCTCCAAGGAGCAATGATTTTAATATCAGGAGCTAATGCTTTAATGGCAAGTTCAAAACGAATCTGGTCATTTCCCTTTCCTGTAGCACCGTGGCAAATAGCAACAGCACCTTCTTTTCTTGCAATTTCAACTAATTTTTTGGCAATACCCGGTCTTGCCATTGAGGTACCAAGTAAATACTTGTTTTCATAAACTGCACCTGCCTGTACACATGGAACAATGTAATCATCACAGAATTCATCTGTAATATCTTCTATGTATAATTTAGCTGCACCTGAATATTTAGCTCTCTCATCTAGTCCGTCTAATTCATTTCCCTGTCCGCAGTCTACACAACAGCAAACAACGTCATAATCATAATTTTCCTTTAACCAAGGGATGATAGCTGTAGTATCAAGTCCGCCTGAATATGCCAAAACAACTTTTTCTTTTGCCATTTTACAAATCCTCCAATATATTTTCTTATTTTAAATGTCTAAATCAAAGACATAACTCTAACATCTGATACTATACATCATGGATGCATAAAAATCAAGAAAAAAATAAGATTATATGAATAATTTATGAAAGATGTGTATAAAACTTGCATAATTTCTGGGATAGGTGTATAATATGCCAGGATGTGAAGCTTGGACTTGTATTTTAATAATGAAAAGACTAAAATATCATATCAGAGTAATTGATAAAAAAGAGAGGTTTTGTGATGATTAAAGTAGGAATTATTGGTGCTACGGGATATGCGGGAGTTGAGATAGTACGTCTTATTCAGCAGCATAAGGAAGCAGAAGTAATATGGTATGGTTCAAGAAGCTATGTGGATCAAAACTACGGAGACGTATTTAGAAATATGTTTAAAATAGTTGATGCCAAATGCCTCGATGATAATATGGAGAAACTTGCAGATGAAGTTGATGTGATATTTACAGCTACACCTCAGGGATTGTGTGGCTCATTAGTTACCGAAGAAATTTTAAATAAAGTTAAGATAATAGACTTAAGTGCAGATTTCAGAATAAAAGATGTTGCTACATATGAAAAATGGTACGGAATAAAGCACCAGAGTCCACAGTTTATTGATGAAGCTGTGTATGGACTTTGTGAGATAAACAGAGATAAAGTTAAAGGGGCAAGACTTATTGCCAATCCGGGATGTTATACAACCTGTAGTATTCTTTCGATTTATCCGTTAGCTAAGGAAGGATTAATTGATCCGAAATCCATTATAGTGGATGCAAAGTCAGGTACATCAGGAGCCGGAAGAGGAGCTAAGGTTCCTAATCTTTTCTGTGAAGTAAATGAAAATATTAAGGCGTATGGGGTAACTACCCACAGACATACACCGGAAATAGAGGAACAGTTAAGTTACGCAGCAGGTGAAGAAGTGATTATTAACTTTACACCTCATCTTGTTCCAATGCAGAGAGGAATTTTAGTTACTGCATATGCTAACCTTAAAAAGAAAGTTACATATGATGAAGTCAGGGCAATATATGACAAGTATTATGGAAATGAATTTTTCATAAGAGTATTAGATAAAGATGTGTGCCCTGAAACAAGGTGGGTAGAAGGAAGCAACTTTGTTGACGTAAACTTTAAAATAGATGAAAGAACAGGCAGAATTATTATGATGGGTGCCCTTGATAATCTTATAAAGGGAGCTGCAGGTCAGGCTGTCCAGAACATGAATTTATTATTTGGATTAGAAGAGAATGAGGGACTGAAGCAGGTTCCTATGTTCCCATAAGGAGGATATACAATGTTAAAGAAGATTAAAGGCGGAGTTACTGCTCCATTAGGATTTGCTGCAATGGGACTTAGAGTAGGAATCAAAGAGGGAAATCCAAAGAAAAAAGATATGGCAATGATTTATAGTGCAACCCCGTGTGTGGCTGCCGGTACTTTTACTACTAATCAGGTTAAGGCTGCCCCGGTTAAATGGGATAGGGATATTATTTATTGTTCACCTTTTGTACATGCAGTTGTATGTAACAGTGGTGTTGCCAATGCCTGTACAGGAGAACAGGGTATGAAGTATTGTGAAGAGATGGCACAGGCTACGGCAGATGCACTTGACATAAAGAAGGATGAGGTTTTAGTGGCATCTACAGGTGTTATTGGAGCCCAGTTGCCAATGGACAAAATTGTCAACGGAATAGGACTTTTAGCTCCAACACTGGATGAAACAGAGGAAGGTGGTCATATGGCTGCCCAGGCAATAATGACTACTGACACAATGCCAAAGGAAATTGCTTTTGAATTTGAAATTGGCGGGAAAAAATGTAAAATAGGTGCAATGTGTAAAGGTTCAGGAATGATTCATCCAAATATGTGTACAATGCTTGGATTTATTACAACGGATGTAAGAATTTCAAAGGATTTACTTTATCATGCATTAAGTGAAGATATAAAAGATACATTTAATATGGTATCTGTTGATGGAGACACATCAACTAACGATACGGTACTGCTTTTGTCAAACGGACTGGCAAACAACAGAACCATTATGGTTATGGATGAGGATTATTACAAATTTGTGGAAGCACTTCATGAGGTAAATGTTTATTTGTCAAAGAAAATTGCAGGGGACGGGGAAGGTGCCACAGCACTTTTTGAAGTTAAAGTTATTAACGGAGAAAGTAAGGAACAGGCAGTTACCCTTGCAAAGTCAATCGTAACTTCAAGTCTTACAAAGGCTGCAATTTATGGCCATGATGCAAATTGGGGAAGAATTTTATGTGCCATGGGATACTCTGATGCAAAATTTAATCCTGACATTGTAGATATTTATTTTGAAAGCAAGGCAGGAAAAATCAAGATAGTAGAAAATGGTATGGCAACAGATTACAGTGAAGAGGTTGCCACAAAGATTCTTTCAGAAAACGAAGTTACAGCTATTGCAGACGTGAAAATGGGAGAATATGAAGCTACGGCATGGGGATGTGATTTAACCCATGAATATGTAAGCATTAATGCGGATTACAGAAGTTAATATAAAAAAGGAAGAAGAGAGGCAAAAGGTAATGTTAATGAAGGGACAGCAGAATTTACATATGGAAAAATGGATAGAGAAAGGAGATGTTCTTATTGAAGCATTGCCTTATATCCAGAGATTTAACAGAAAGATTATTGTTGTAAAATATGGCGGAAGTGCCATGCTTGACGAGGATTTTATGACAAGTGTTATTCAGGACATAACATTGTTAAAGTTAGTAGGCTTTAAACCTATTATTGTTCACGGCGGCGGAAAGGCAATCAGCCGTCATATTGACAGATTGGGAATGGATACAAAGTTTATTAATGGTTTGCGTGTAACAGATGATGAAACATTAGATGCAGCAGAAATGGTTCTTAACAGTGTAAACAAAAAACTTGTTCAGATAGTGGAACAGTTAGGGGTAAGAGCTATTGGAATAAGTGGTAAAGATGGAAGACTTTTAACAGTTAAAAAGAAATTATCTGAAGGAGAAGATATAGGATATGTAGGAGAAGTTACAAAGGTAAATACAGATATTTTATTAGATTTGTTAGAAAAGGATTTCCTTCCTATCGTATGTCCTATTGGTTTAGATGAAAACTTCCACGGATATAACATTAATGCTGATGATGCTGCCAGTGCCATAGCAGAAGCTGTAAAGGCAGAGAAACTTGCATTTTTAACAGATACGGAAGGGGTTTACATGGACCCTGATAATGCAGCATCTGTTATATCTGAAATGACTGTTTCAGAGGCACAAAAGCTTATTGATGATGGAATAATTGCAGGTGGAATGCTTCCAAAAATTAAAAACTGTATGGGAGCCATTAAAAACGGAGTATCAAGAGTACATATTTTAGATGGAAGAATACCTCACAGTATTTTGCTTGAAATCTTTACCAACAAAGGTATTGGAACAGCAATTTTAGATGATGAACAGGAAAAGTTTTATACAGATACTGAATTAGGAAAGTAGGAGAAGAAAATGACAACACAGGAATATATGGAGCTTGGAGACAAATATTTTGTACACACATATAACAGATATAAAATCGTAATGGATAAGGCAAAGGGTGTGTATATTTATGATGCAGATGGAAAAAAATATCTGGATTTTGCATCGGGAATAGGTGTTGCCAGCTTAGGTTATGGAAATAAAAAATATACAGATGCAATTAAATCACAGATTGATAAAATAATGCATACATCTAATTTGTTTTACAATGAGCCGGCAGTTTTAGCAGCTGAAAAATTAGTTAAGGCTTCAGGGCTTGAAAAGGCATTCTTCACAAACAGTGGTGCAGAAGCCATAGAGGGTGCATTAAAAATGGCAAAACGTTATGCTTATGACCGTGATGGAAAGTCAGATCATGAAATAATTGCCATGGGACATTCATTCCACGGAAGAACCATGGGAGCTTTGGCACTTACGGGAAATGAGCATTATCAGAAGCCTTTTGGCCCTATGATTTCAGGTATAAAGTTTGCTGAATATAATGATTTAGACAGTGTAAAGGCATTAGTAAATGATAAAACATGTGCCATTATTTTAGAACCTGTTCAGGGTGAAGGCGGTATTTATCCTGCTGATAAGGAATTTATTGAAGGAATCAGAAAAATATGTGATGAAAAGGATATTTTAATGATTTGCGATGAGGTTCAGTGTGGAATGGGTCGTACAGGAGAAATGTTTGCATTTCAGAATTATAATGTAAAGCCTGACATAATCGCATCTGCTAAGGCATTGGGATGCGGGGTGCCTGTTGGAGCCTTTGTGGCAGGAAAGAAATGCTGCAACTCTTTAGTGCCTGGAGACCATGGAACAACCTACGGTGGAAATCCTCTTGTTACATCAGCAGTTAATGCAGTTTTTGACATATATGAGGAAGAAAATATCCTTGAAAATGTAAAAAATGTAGGCGCTTATTTGGAGGAAAAACTGGATGAGTTGGTTAATGAAAATAAAAATATTGTTTTAAGACGTGGAAAAGGTTTAATGCAGGGACTGGTTCTAAAAACACCTGTGGGAGATACAATTAACAAGGCAATAGAAAAAGGACTGCTGGTTATTTCAGCAGCGGGAAATGTACTTAGATTATTGCCACCACTTATTATAACAAAAGAAAATGTTGATGAAATGATTAATATTCTAAAAGAATGTATATAATAGTAATTAAGAAAGTGTGTCAGGGTTTAAATACTTTGACACTCTTTTTTTCTGGTTTTTATGTAAAATTTATGTTAAAATTTTACATAGACTTTACATAGGAATGTTAAGGTACTATTCTGTATAGGAATGTAATTAAAATAATTTAGAAATTAACATTGCATAGGAGATAAGACATTATGGATTACACAATGATGAATTTAGTAATGGATTTACTAAGTGGTCTGGCGCTGTTTCTTTTTGGTATGAAATACATGAGTGACAGTTTACAGCAGGCAGCAGGACAGAAGCTACGTGGCATACTTAACAGATGTACCACAAACAAATATAAGGCAGTTGTATTTGGAGCTTTATTTACTGCATTTATACAGTCATCAGGAGCTACAACAGTTATGGAAGTTGGCTTTGTAAACGCAGGAATTATGACATTAGGGCAGTCTGTTGGCATAACTTTCGGTGCTAATATAGGAACAACAATAACATCCCAGTTAGTATCATTAAAGCTTACTGCAGTGGCACCTTTTATTATCTTTATTGGAGCAGTTATTCTTTCTTTTTTCAAGAAACCGTTATTAGATAAAATTGCCGCAGTAATATTCGGATTTGGTTCATTGTTTTTAGGAATTAATTTTATGACAGATGCATTACAGCATGTACCTGAATTTCATCAGTTTGATGTGTTGTTTGAAGCACTTAACAATCCGGTTATAGCTGTTATTACAGCATTAATTGTTACAACAATATTACAAAGTTCATCAGTTACGGTAAGCGTTCTGGTTCTTTTAGCAGGAGCCGGACTTGTGGAACCATTGCCATGTCTTTTCTTTATTTTAGGAGCAAATATCGGTTCATGTACTCCGGCTGTTATGGCGGCAATGTCAGCCAGCAGAAATGCCAAGAGAGCGGCATTTATACATTTAATGTTTAATGTGGTAGGACTTGTTGTATTTTCAATTATTCTTATTTTTGCAGGGGAACATGTTATAAATGGAGTGTTTGCCATAAGCGGAGCAGAAAATTTCAAGAGATTTGTTGCTAACGCAGATACCATATTTAAAACAGCTCAGTGTGTAATTCTTCTTCCATGCTCAAATCTTCTGATTAAGCTATCAAGAAAGGTTATTCACGCAAAACCGGGTGAAGAGCATGACGAGGATGAAATGATTCTTAAGTTTATTGGAACATCCGGTGCAAGAACTCCGGCTACTGTATTAGTTGAAGTAGTTCAGGAAATTGAGAGAATGTCAGAAATGGTTGAAACTAACTTAAAGCTGGCATCGGAAGCACTTATTGATAAAAAATACGAAACAGCAGAAGAAGTATATAAAAGAGAGAAATATATAGATTATTTAAGTCATGGAATAACCGAATATATGGTTAGTGCTAACAGATATGATCTCCCTTTAAAAGACAGGGAACGTTTAGGCGGACTGTTCCATGTTATTATTGACGTAGAAAGAATTGGTGACCATGCTGTCAACATAATGGATGATGCCTTAAAGGAGAAAAAACAGAAGATAGAGTTTTCTCCGGATGGAATTAATGAACTGAAAGTTATGTATGACAAGGTTATTGAAATTTTTGAAAAAGCCAGAGAGATTTTCGTTAAAGAGGATGATTCTACTTTTGAGGAAATTAATAAATTAGAAGATACTATTGATCAGATGAAGATAGATTGGCAGGAAGATCATGTGGAAAGAATGGCAGCAGGCAAATGCTCCATTGAATCAGGTCTTATATTTACGGATTTGATTATAGGATATGAGAGAATTGCGGACCACGCCATAAATATCGCATACTCAATACTTCCTGAAAAAAAATAAAACACTGTTTATAATTTCGCCGGGAGAACAGGATGCAGAAAATATATATAGTAGAAGATGATAAGAATATTGCAGAAATCGAGCAATTCGCACTGAAAAATGCAGGATATAGTGTGGAGATTTTTAAAAATGCAAAGGATTTTGAAGAAAAAATAAAGGCTGAATATCCTGATTTGGTTATTCTTGATGTTATGCTTCCGGACAGAGACGGTTTAAGCATACTCAGGGATTTGAGAACAGGTGCAGGCACTGCAAAGATTCCGATAATAATGGTTACTGCAAAGACTACTGAAATGGATAAGGTTAAGGGATTAGATCAGGGGGCAGATGATTATATTACCAAGCCTTTTGGAATAATGGAACTTATATCAAGGGTTAAGGCAGTGTTAAGACGGGCAGGTTTAGATGATGCCGCCATGAATCTGGAGTTTGAGGGGATTGTTCTTGATGATGCAAAACATCAGGTTACCATTGATGGAAATCCATGTGAACTTACTTTTAAGGAATATGAATTATTAAAAATGCTTATGCAAAATTCAGGAATTGTCCTTCAGCGTGGACAGATATTAGACCGTGTGTGGGGAATTGATTATGAAGGGGAATCAAGAACTCTGGATATGCATATAAAGACATTGAGAAAAAAAATGGGTGACAAGGGAGCATTAGTACAGACTGTAAGAAATGTGGGATATACATTGAATTACAGAAAGGACAGATAGAGTGAAAAAGAAATTATATTCAAGAATGACAAGTATTTCTGTTGCCATGATGTTGCTTACAATGTGTATTACAGTTGTGGTTTTTCACGGATTGTTTAGCGAACAGGTAATGGAGGACTTGAAAACCCACGTTCATATTTTAAAATCAACGGAAGCTGTTTTGGAATATGTGGAAAAGGATTTTGATCCTCAAATTGACAATTTGAGAATTACCGTTATTGATAGTGACGGAAAGGTAATATATGACAGCAATGCTGATATTGGAACCATGGAAAATCATGGAAATCGTCCTGAAGTTCATGAGGCTTTAGAAAAGGGAAGTGGAGAGGCAAAAAGAAAATCCAGTACCCTTGATAAAACCACGTATTATTATGCGGAAAAAATGAGTGACGGAAGAGTTATCAGAGTTGCAAAGGAAGTTTTAAGTATCTGGCAGTTCTGCTTTAACATTTTGCCAATACTTATGGCAGAAATGTTACTTACGGTAGTTATCTGTCTTGTGGCATCAAAGCTTTTGGCAAAGAGATTGGTGGAACCTATTGAGCAAATGGCTCAACATTTAGACGATGATCAGGTATTAGAAAGTTATGAGGAAATCCAGCCGTTTCTTGACAAAATTCACAGCCAGCATAAGGCGTTGAAGAAAAGTGCCAATATGCGACAGGATTTTACGGCAAATGTGTCCCATGAACTAAAGACACCGTTAGCAGCTATTTCCGGATATGCTGAACTTATTGAAACAGGAATAGCAAAGGAAAAAGATATTAAACATTTTGCCAGTGAAATACATAAGAGTGCTAACAGACTTTTATCATTAATTAATGACATCATTGAATTGTCTCAGTTAGATGTTATGGATGGAAATATGGAAAAGGCTCCGGTGGATTTAAGTGATGAAGCACAAAATTGTGTGGAAATGTTACAAATGCATGCTGAAAAGCATAAAATAACCCTTCTTGCTAAGGATATAGAAAAGAATTGTATTATTTATGGAAATCAGAATATGATTCAGGAGATTTTATATAATCTTTGTGACAATGCCATCAGATATAATAAGCCAAAGGGCCATGTGTGGGTTTCAGTGTTTGAAAAGGATAGTAAGATTATTTTAAGGGTAAAGGATGATGGAATAGGAATTGCCCCAAAGGAGCAGGAGCGTATTTTTGAAAGATTTTACAGAGTTGACAAGGCACGTTCAAAGAAAACAGGAGGAACGGGACTTGGTCTTGCAATAGTTAAGCATATAGCAGAACAGCATAATGCTGAAATTGTGATTAAAAGTGAAATAGGTCAGGGGACTGTTATTTCCATTGAATTTACAAAAATTGAAAAAGATGCATAATGTAGAAAAATCCGGTAATCATATAACTATTAAGTTTTAAGGAGAGTAGTTATGTGGGGATTTATAATAGCATTAATTTCAGGAGCACTTATGAGTATTCAGGGTGTTTTTAATACAGAAGTTACAAAAAGCAGTAGTGTATGGGCCGCCAATTCGTGGGTACAGCTGACTGCTTTTTTTGTTTGCGTAATAGCATGGTTTATAACCGGAAAACAAAATGTTGCGGGAATGTTTCAAATGGAAAACAAGTATATGCTGTTAGGAGGCGTTATAGGAGCATTTATTACTTTAACGGTAATTAAAAGCATGGATAGCTTAGGGCCGGCTCAGGCGGTAATGATAATAGTAATTTCACAGATAGTAGTGGCATATCTTATTGAGGTTTTTGGATTGTTTGGAGTTGAAAAAACAGGTTTTGAATGGAGCAAATTAGTAGGTGCTTTAGTGGCAATTGTAGGAATTTACATTTTTCACCGATAAAAAATATTAAAATTGTTCAATTTGAATGTTGCTAACTTTTTTATATTTTGTATAATTATATTATATGCGTTCATGGGGAAACTCCAATAGGAGGATGAATGTTTAATAAATTAAATAAAAAATATACAGCATTAGTTGTAATTGGCATTTTAACGTTATTTTTTTTAGTGGTTTTTTCCGGATGTGAAAATAACAAAAACAGTGTTTCATTAGAAAGTGAAAATGAAACAAAAACCAGGCAGGAGATTGCGACAGAGGCTAAAGATTTGTATGTGTATGTTACGGGAGCAGTGAAAAAGCCGGGGGTTTATGCAGTAAAACAAGGCAGTAGGGTATTTGAAGTGATAGAAAAAGCCGGAGGAATGACTAAAGCAGCAAAGAAGGACTATATTAATCAGGCAGAAACAGTGGCAGATAGCCAGAATATAAATATAATCACTAAGAAACAATACAAAAAGTTAATATCTAATGAAAAAAATCAAAATAATGATAACAAAACCGGTTCAGGAAAGATTAATATTAACAGTGCAGACGTAGCAGAACTTACCGGACTTAGCGGCATAGGTGAAGCTAAGGCAAAGGCGATTATACAGTACCGTAATGAAAATGGTAATTTTACCAATATTGAGGACATAAAGAAGGTTTCGGGAATTGGGGATGCACTGTTTAAAAAAATAAGTAATGAAATTACGGCTAATTAAGAAAGGATAATAAATGAAGGCTTTAGTGGTTGATGACGAAAAGTTAATTGTAAAAGGGCTGAAATTCAGTTTAGAGCAGGAAGGATACGAAGTGGACTGTGCATATGACGGACAGGAAGCGGTAGATAAGTGTAAGGAGAAGGAGTATGACATTGTACTTCTTGACTTAATGCTTCCAATATTATCAGGATATGAGGTTTGCCAGCAGGTAAGGGAGTTTTCTGATATGCCAATTATAATGCTTACGGCTAAAGGGGATGACATGGACAAGATTTTAGGTCTTGAATATGGTGCTGATGATTATATTACAAAGCCTTTTAATATATTAGAGGTTAAAGCGAGAATTAAGGCTATTATAAGAAGAAACAAAAAGAGAAGCGTCAGTGTACCACAGGAGCCGAAGGTTATTATTTCAGGTAAGATGAAGTTAGATATTGAAGCAAAGCGCTTGTACATAGAAGACATTGAAATAAAACTTACTGTTAAAGAATTTGATATATTAAAGCTTTTGGCTGAAAATCCGGGAAAAATATACTCAAGAGAGCAGTTACTTACCATTATCTGGGGGTCAAAGTATCCAGGTGATGCAAGAACTGTTGATGTAAATGTAAGAAGGTTAAGAGAAAAGATTGAGGAAAATCCGGCAAAACCAGAGTATGTTCATACTAAATGGGGCATGGGATATTATTTTCAGGGTTAGTTAAATGAAGAAAAAGTCAGTTAGCAGGTTTGTAAGAAGTATTCAAAGTTTAAAATTCAGAGTGTTTATGATTGTAGCTGTATCCGTAATGATTCCGGCAATACTGCTTAGTGTGTTCATTGCGGTTATGGCTATTAACGGATATACCGACAAGCAGATAGACAGATTTAAGTCTAATAATACAATGCTTAAAAACAGCATTATAAGTGAAGGGTATATTGAAAATTTAAAGTCTGAAATTGTAGATACCCAGATTGAACAATTGTCTAAAGAGTATAATTGCAGAATTGAGATTATTAACAGACAATATACCATTTTAAAGGATACAGACAGTAGCGAAATCGGAAAAACAAGTATTTCGGACAGTGTTTTGAAGTGTATAGATGGCGAGAATATATATGTTAAGAATCTAAAAGAGCAATATGTGGAGTTTGCCATACCTCTTGTTAGTACCGCACCGGATTCAGGGGGCAAAACCAAATCAAAGATAATTGGGGCGTTGTATATTAATTATTCAATTGCAGATGTGGATACATATGGTGACAAAATAAAAAGATACACTGTTATGGTAGATTGCATTTTGACAGTTTTAGCCCTTGTATTGGCATGGATGTGCTCAGGATTATTTAGCAGACCGTTAAAGAGGGTTCAGGATAATATTGAAAATATTTCTAAGGGAAAGGAAATTAATAAGCGTAAGAGAGATTATTCTGAAGTGGTTGAGGTTACTGAGAGATTCCAAAAGACTGTAGACAGAATGAATACCCAAAACAAAACAAGACAGGAATTTGTATCTAATGTATCCCACGAATTAAAGACTCCAATTACTTCCATGAAGGTTTTAGCTGAATCTCTCATAGGTCAGCAGGGAATGCCGGAAGAATTATATCAGGAATTTCTCCAGGATATATGTAAGGAAATTGACAGGGAAAATGACATTATTACAGACTTGCTGGAATTGGTAAAATTAGAAAAGCAGGATATTGAAATTAATATTTCATCAGTAAATATAAATGAAATATTAGAGGCTGTGTTAAAGAGATTAAAGCCTATTGCAGAGGCAAAAAACATTGAACTTGTGTTTGAAAGTTTCAGACCGGTTATTGCTGATGTAGATCAGATAAAATTTGCCAGTGTGGCAACAAACCTTGTGGAGAATGCAATTAAGTACAATAATACTGACGGAACTGTGACGGCATCCCTTAACTCGGATCATCAGTATTTTTATTTAAAGGTTACAGATACCGGAATTGGTATATCAGAGGAAGACCAAAAGAGGGTATTTGACAGATTTTATAGAGTGGATAAGGCAAGGTCGAGAGAAACCGGAGGAACAGGACTGGGACTTGCAATTACAAAGGATATAGTGCTTAAGCACCATGGCTCCATAAAGATTCACAGCAAAGAAGGGGAAGGTACTACCTTTACTGTTAGAATTCCTCTTAAGTATATTCCATAAATGGCAGGTAAATATATGAAAAATCATAAGTTAAATAAAAAAGCAATAATGATGTTATTAGTAGTATGCATTGCTGCCGTTGCGGTTTTGGCAGGTTGTGGAGAAAGCAGAAAAAGTGCAACTACAGGTACAAGAATTTATTATGTTGATTTGGATAAAAAGAAACTTGTTAATGAAAGGGTTACATTAACTCAAAAGGATACTGCTAAGCTGACGGAGGAATGTCTTGAAAAATTAACCCAAAATGGTAAGCAGGATGGGGAAGCTGCGGCAGTACCTGAAAAGGTTAAAATTAACGGATACGATATTACTGACAGAATTGCCACAATTAATTTTTCAGAAGAATATTCCATGTTGGCTGCTGACAGGGAGGTATTGTGCCGCTCAGCAATGGTACTTACATTAACACAGATAAAAGGTATAGATTATGTGGCATTTACCGTAAATGATGCACCTTTAAGACAAAAGGACGGAAGTCTTGTGGGCACAATGAAGGCATCAGATTTCGTGGCAGATTTAGGGGGTGGAACCAATACTCATGCCACAGCGGATTTTGTTTTGTATTTTGCCAATAAAAAGGGTAATATGCTTAAGGAATACAAGCTTATGAATGCTAAGTATGGGGAAAAGTCAAAGGAACAGTTTATTGTGGAACAGTTAATCAGAGGACCAAAGAAGAAAGGGTATGTAGCTACACTTTCTAATAAGATAAAGACGGTTAATGTTATGACTGCAAACAATATCTGTTATGTAGATTTTGACGAAAGCTTTTTAAACGAGCAAAGCACAGTGTCAGATACATTAGTTATATATTCTATAGTAAATTCTTTATCTGGACTAAATGAAATTCACAAAGTCCAGATAAGTATCAACGGTGATGCAATGTTAGAATATCACAATAATATATCTCTATCAGAGCCTTTTATCAGGAACCTTGATTTAATTGAAAGCGAAGAAGATACTACTAAATTAAAGTTAGATAATTAATAGGAGACAGTTATGAAAAGACCGATTTTTGTGTTGTTATTGGTCTTTGTACTTGGAGAGGTAATAGCTGTTTTAAAATTAAACATAGCCGTTTTTATACCGGTTATTTTAATAATGGTTATTATAAAAATCATTACAAAAAAGCATGCAGGTGTTTTTGTGGTGATTTTTTTGTTTATTTCTTTAGGTTTTTTAAATACAAACAACAAAATGTTACAGCGGGATGTGGCATGGAAGTTAGGCAATATAGAGGGGGAAGGTCAGGGAAGTGTTGATAAAATATTAAAAACACAGTACGGCTATAATGTATATTTGAAAAATGCCTTAATTAATAATAGGGAGTGTGGAAATATTATTGCTTATTTTCAATCAGAACCTGATTTAAAAATAGGAAATAAGATATATTTAAAGGGGAAAATTCAGCAGTTTGAAGTTGCCCGTAACAAAGGAAATTTTGACAGCAAAAAGTATTATTTATCCATTGGAATTACAACCAAAATAGCAGTAAAAGAGTATTATGTGTCAGATGATAATTACGATTTCTTAAGAGATAAGCTTTGTACGTTAAGGGAATATGTTGTAGGGATGTTTTCAAAATTATGTGATACTAATGGGAAAGATAAGTGGTTGTATGGTAATAAGGCAGGAATTTTTTCTGCAATTCTTATGGGAGATAAGACGGAACTGGATCAGGAAATAAAGGATTTGTATTCTTTATCGGGAATAGCCCATATTTTGGCAATTAGTGGTTTGCACATAAGCTTAATTGGTATGTTTTTATATAGCCTGCTTCGAAAAAGATTTTCCTTTGCAACGTCTTCTGCCCTGACCATAGCAGTTGTTACATTATTTGCCATAACATCAGGCATGGGAATTGCCACAATAAGAGCATTCGTGATGTTTATTTTAAAACTAATAGGAGAAATTTTAGGAAGAAAGTATGATTACATTACAGCCATATCCTTATCGGCACTTATTCTGTTAGCAGATAATCCCTTTATAATTATTAATTCAGGCTTTCAAATGTCTTTTTGTGCCATGATTACCATAACCATAATCTGGCCTAAAGTGGTTTATTTAATAAACATCAAATCCAAAATAGCCAACAGTATTGTTTTTAGTTTGTGCATAGGAATATTTATGAATCCTGTAATTGCATATAATTATTTCCAGTTGCCGACATATTCGTTTATGTTAAACATTATCGTGGTTCCACTGTTGGGAATAGTGGTAATATCGGCGATAGCAGGAAGCGGTATGGGATTTCTTAGTATTTTAATGGGAAAAACTGCCTTGACACCGGGGTGTCTTATATTAGAAGTTTATACTTTTCTATGTGAAAATGTTCTTAAAATACCGGGAGCGGTGATTGTGGTGGGAAAACCGACAATAAAGATCATAGTGTTATATTACATAGTGATTGTATTTTCCCTGTTTTGTTTTACACTGGTAAGAAAGAATTACGAAAAAGACTGCAATATAAAAGAGATGATTGATGAAAATGGTAAGAAAGTCATAAGCAGTCAGATAATTTTGAAAAAGCAGAGAAAATTCGATTTTAAAATACGTCTGGCTGTTATTGGAATAAGTATTTTATCAGGATTTTTTATTTATTATACACCATCAAAAGGACTTGATATTCAGTTTATGGATGTGGGACAGGGAGACGGAATTTTTATAAAGGCAGATGATGGTACCACCATAACAATAGATGGAGGAAGCAGTGATGTAAAAAATGTGGCTAAATACAGAATGATTCCCTGCATAAAGGCATCAGGTACAGGGGTTATTGATTATGCCGTTATAACTCATGCCGATAAGGATCATATAAGTGGAATAGAAGAAATTCTAAATATGAATACTGAAAACGGTCTGACAATCAGAAATCTGGTAATGCCCCATGTTTCCTATGAGGATGAAGCATATGATGAATTACTTACAGCAGCAAAAACAAAAGGAATACAGGTGTTATACATAAAAGAGGGAGACACTATGAAATTGGGCAAAGTGGAAATTAAATGTATTCATCCTGATGGGAAATATATATCTGATAACAGAAATGATTATTCAACAGTTTTAAGCTTGAAATATGAAAACTTTTCGGCGTTGTTTACCGGGGATATCCCGGCAGAAATAGAAAAAAGCATTATAAATAAAATAGATAATAACTATACAATTCTTAAGGTGGCACATCACGGCTCAAAATATTCTTCGGATATGGAATTTTTAAAAAAAGTGATGCCGGCGTATTCTGTTATATCTGTAGGGGAAGATAACAGTTACGGACATCCGGGGACTGAAACCATAAATAAGCTTAAAAGTTTAAATTCAAAGATTTTACGGACGGATTTATCCGGTGAGATAGAGATTTTTTCTAAGGAAAATAATATGGAAATTGACGTTATGAAGAATTAAAGGTAAGATATTACATAGTTTAATAAAAAATGGCAGAGGTAAGAAGTGAAAACATTAGCACAGGATATTAAAAGTGGAAATTTCAAAAATGCATATTTAATTTGCGGAGAAGAGGAATACCTTAAGCTTAACTACAAAAATCAGCTTATTAAGGCAATAGCAGGGGAAGATACAATGAATTTAGCCCTGTATGAGGGAAAAAACATTGACATAAATGAAGTTATTGATAATGCTGAAACATTTCCTTTTTTTGCAAAGTACAGACTTATTGTATTAGAGCAGTCAGGTTTGTTTAAAACCGGTGGAGAACAGTTGGCTGAGTATATGGATAAAATTCCTGAAACTACCATTTTTCTCTTTGTGGAGCAGGACGTGGACAAGCGCAGCAAAATGTATAAGGCAGTAAAGAAAAACGGATATATATGCGAAATAAACCGCCAGAGCGAAAAGGATATTGAAGTGTGGGCTGCCAAAATTTTTGACTACAATGGAAAGAAGATAACAAAGGCTGACATGGCGTATTTTATTGCTAATGTGGGAACAGATATGGAAATTTTGTCACAGGAAATTGAAAAACTTATAAGTTATGCCTATGACAAAAATGTTATTAATAAAAATGATATTGATGCAGTGTGCATTAAGCAGTTAAATGTGAGAATTTTTGATATGATAGATGCCATATCCGTAAAAAATCAGCAAAAAACATTAGACTGCTATTATGAACTTATAGCAGAAAAAGAGCCACCTATGAGAATACTGTTTATGATAAGCAGACAGTTTAATCTTATTCTTCAGGCAAAGGATTTATCTGCCAGAGGTATGAGTAAAGAGCAAATAGCAGGAGCTATGGGTGTTCAGGGATTTATAGCATCTAAGAGCATTTCCCAAAGCAGAAACTTTACGGTTTCGGAGCTTAAGGCAGGGCTGGCAGAAAGTATAAGTACGGAAGAATTAATAAAATCAGGACGCATGGATGAAAATATAGGGGTGGAAATGCTTTTAGTTAAGTACAGCAGAAAAAGCAGATAGTAAATAAAAGAAAAAAATAAGAGACCGTTGTTTCAACACAAGTGAAAAAACAACAGCCTCTTATTTTTGTTGCAATTAATTATGCAATAGTGTTAACTAATTTTGTTAATCTTGAAACTTTTCTGGCAACATTGTTCTTGTGGAAAATTCCCTTTGAACCAGCCATTTCAATAAGCTTTGTAGCTGCGATTAATGCTTCGTTAGCTGCAGCCTTGTCGTTTGCTTCAACAGCAGCTTCAACTTTCTTAACAGCAGTCTTAACAGCTGACTTAACTGATTTGTTTCTTTCGTACTTTGTCTGATTAACTAAAATCCTTTTCTTTGCTGACTTAATATTAGCCATTTTTAATACCTCCGCTTATTAACGTTTAAGATTTCCGTTGAGAGAGATTGGAAATCCTGTTATATATCTGCGCCACTGGAAATGCGGACGTCGACGCAGACATCAAGGATTATTTTAGTAAAAGAAAAATAATATGTCAATAGTATTATTGAAAAATAATTAATAAAACATTAAAAGATGCTTAAACTAATTATAGGTATTAAATTAGTAGGAGAAGAAAATGTCTTTTTTGGAAAATAACAATATATATACAGATTTAGCCCTGGAAGAGAGGGAAAGATTTAAGGGAAATGTTGAAATTGAAGGTGTAAAAATAAATAAAAAATATGATGAAAACATGCATATGACTACTACGGTAGTGGATATATTTAACGAAAAGGGTGCTGGTGAAATGGGTAAGCCTGAGGGATGTTACGTTACAATGGAAACTAAACTGTTAAAGGATAATGATGAAGATTTCAGAAAGAAAATTGCTGAAGAATTAACTGACAACCTCGTAACAATTATGGAAAAACAGAGACCTGAAAGTGTATTGATTGTGGGGCTGGGAAACCTTTATGCCACTCCTGATGCATTAGGGCCTAAAACCGTGGAAAAAATAGAAAGCGGAAAGGGAGTATATTGTGTTTCTCCGGGTGTACTTTCCCAAACGGGAATGGAAACATTTTCCATAATTAAGGGGATTATAAATGAAGTAAATCCTGATTTAGTTATTGCTATTGACTCATTAGCTGCCCGTAATGTAAGGAGAATAACTACAACCATACAGATTACTGATACGGGAATTACTCCGGGGTCAGGTATAGGTAACCATAGGAAAGGAATAAATCAGGAGTCATTAAACCGAAAGGTTATTGCCATTGGCGTTCCCATGGTAGTAAGCGGTGCTACCATTGTTAATGACACTATGGAAAATTTAATTAAAATTCTATCTTCAGTTAAAAATAATTCCGTGGTAAAACTTTTTGAAGATTATACAGAGCAGGAGAAATACCAGCTGTTTGAAGAACTTTTGTCAGAGGAAACAGAGCAGATGTTTGTAACACCAAAGGATGTGGATGAAATTGTGGAAAATCTAAGCACAACCATTGCTCATGGACTTAATAAATATTGCAGGGAATTATTTAATTAAGTTCTAAGGGTAAAACTTGTGGCATATACTATATCAGTGGGACAAAGTGGGGTGAGTATGTGCAAAAAGGATTATATTTAAACAAAAACAGAATAAATATTTCAGAAAAACTGTTTTCGATTTCAGTGAAAATCATAATCGTATTATTGTGCATATATATAACCATCAGGTGTATTAATATGATTTCAGGAAACAAGGCAGGAGAAGTTACAGGGGAAGCCATAAATAATGCATCATCTGTAATTGCAAGGGAAATAGTTGAAAATTCGGGGATTATGAATGAATATATGCTTTATGTGGAGAATCACGGAAATATTTCTGAAATGGCAAAGAAGGAACTGTTAAACAAAATTGTTTCTGAATATATGATGCATAGTGAATATACTTATGATACAACTGATCCGGGGTATGACCAGGTAATTAATCTTATATATGAAAATGCAAACTATGCAGAAAAAAAGGAACAGCCTACAGAAAAAGAGACAAAACCTAAAAAGAAAAAGGCAGTTGCGGCATCAGCAAATGTGATTGTTCCTACGCCAAAAATTACAGGAAGACTATATAATGCTCAAAACATAGGTAGCTTTAAAGATGTTATGGACAGATTTTATATTGTGACAGAGGCAACAAGCCTTTATTCTGGGGACATACCCATAAAATCTGCTTTAAACGAGAATTTTAAAATAAAAGGGAATAATACAAAACCTCAAATATTGATTTATCATACCCATTCCCAGGAAGAATTTGCTGACAGTAGCGACGATGTATCAACCACCATAATAGGAGTAGGAGACAGATTAGCCAAAATACTTAAAAGTCAGTTTGGGTATAATGTAATTCATGACACTACTAAATATGACATAGTAAATGGAAAGTTAGACAGAAGTGAAGCATATGATCAGGCAAGAGTAGGGGTTAAAAAGATTTTGGAAAAAAATCCTTCCATCAGCCTTGTGCTTGACATACATCGTGACGGCATAAATGAAAACACCAGATTAGTTACAGAGGTTAATGGAAAAAAGACTGCACAGATAATGTTTTTTAATGGTATGTCCAGATTTAAAAATTCAGGAAATATTGATTATTTGTATAATCCTTATTTATATGAAAATCTTGCGCTGGTTTTACAGATGAAGGTGAATGCAGAGGCTTATTATCCGGGATTTACAAGAAGAAATTACGTGAATGCTTATAAATATAATCTTGATTTGTGCAGGCAGTGCATGTTAATAGAGGTGGGAGCCCAGACTAATACATATGAGGAAGCGCAAAATGCGGCAGAGCCCTTAGCAATGCTTATAAATCTTACAATGGGTAAAAATAAACAAGGTGCTTCTAAGTAAGGGAAATCCTAAAACTTCAGCACCTTGTTTTATATAATTATTTTCTTCCTGTTGAACCAAATCCATCAGCACCTCTTACAGTATCTGAAAGTTCATTTACTTCATTGAAATTAACTTTCAAAAATGGAGTAACTACTATCTGGGCAATTCTGTCACCGGGCTCCACTGTGCGGGATTCCTGAGAGTGATTGTATAAGGCAACGGTGATTTCTCCACGGTAATCCGCATCGACTACACCAACTTTATTAGCGGGAGCTAATCCCATTTTGCAGGAAAGACCGCTTCTTGCATAAACAAGACCGGCATAGCCTTCAGGTATTTCCATGGCAAGACCTGTTCCAATAAAACTTGTTTCACCGGGATTGATGGTAATAGGTTCGTCAAGGCAGGCGTAAAGGTCGGCACCTGCTGCGTAGTCTGAACCATAAGTAGGAACAATGGCTTTTTCATTTAGTTTTTTTATGTTTAACTGCATTTTTAATCTCCTTAAAATTTTTATATTTCTTTCTCCCACAAACATATTCTGCCGGAAGAAAGAGTTTCCGGCAACTTAATAAGACGCTGGTTTTCAGAACCTCTGAAAACAAGATTAAGGTTCTTTAGGGATTCTATAAAGGGACCATCTACTAAAACGTCAATATATGACATAAGTTCTTTTGTGTATGGCCATTTATCATACATATATCCCATAATGTCCCGTTCAAATTCATAACCGGTATAGCACCATATGTTTTTATCAGGGTAAGTTTCTTTAATTTTTTTTGCCAGAAGAAGAAGGTCATGTTGATTCTCCTTTGCAAATGGCTCTCCACCTAAAAAAGTAATACCTGCATAGGCGGGGAAGCTTAGTTCCTTAATAATGCAATTAATGGTTTCGTTAGTAAAAGGCTTTCCATAACTGAAATCCCATGCCTGCTGGTTAAAACATCCGGGACATCTGTGAGGACAGCCGCTTACAAACAGGGATAACCGGATTCCGGGACCATTTGCCACATCATAAGTTTTTATTTCTGCATAATTCATGTTAATGAACTCCTAATAGTTTTATAAATTAAATATTGGCTTTAACAGCTTCGCTTACAACATTTGCCACATCAGGGTTAAATGCTTCAGGAAGTATATTATTTTCATTTAATTCATTATCAGGAACTAATGAAGCAATGGCTAAAGCAGCTGCAAGCTTCATTTCCTCTGTAATCTGTTTTGCTCTGCCTTCAAGGGCACCTTTAAATATTCCCGGAAAGGCTACAACGTTGTTTACCTGATTTGGAAAATCAGAACGTCCTGTTCCCACAACTTTAGCACCGGCAGCCTTAGCTACATCAGGCATGATTTCAGGTACAGGATTTGCCATGGCAAACATAATGGCATCTTTATTCATGGTTTTAACCATTTCACCGGTAACAATGTTTGGAGCGGAAACTCCTACGAAAACATCTGCACCAACTAATGCATCTTTTAACGTGCCGTTTTCTCCGGAAAGGTTTGTAACTTCAGCCATTTCCTTCTGAGCCCAGTTAAGGTCTTTAATATCCTTTGATAAAATACCGTAAAGACCGCATATTGTTAAATTCTTAAAACCATATTTAAGCAAAAGCTTTGAAATTGCAATACCGGCAGAACCGTCGCCGTTTACTACAACCTTACAATCTTCTTTTTTCTTTCCAACAACCTTAAGGGCATTAATTATACCAGCCAAAACTACAATGGCAGTACCATGCTGGTCGTCATGAAATACAGGAATATCAAGGATTTCCTTTAATTTAGTTTCTATTTCAAAACATCTTGGAGCAGATATATCTTCTAAGTTAATTCCACCAAATCCCGGGGCAATTCTTACTACAGTATCTATAATTTCCTGAGAATCCTGGGTATCTAAGCAGATAGGAACCGCATTTACCCCACCAAATTCTTTAAATAAAACAGCCTTTCCTTCCATAACAGGCATTGCAGCTTTTGCTCCGATATTTCCAAGTCCCAAAACGGCACTTCCATCGGATACCACGGCTACAGTGTTGGCTTTCCATGTGTATTTATAAACGTCATCAGGATTTTTTGCTATTTCCATACATGGCTTTGCAACTCCCGGTGTATAAGCTAATGATAAATCTTCTCTTGTTTTTACATGGCATTTGGCTTCAGTAGTAATTTTACCATTCCATTTTTCGTGTAATTCCAGTGCTTTTTCGTCTGTTGTCATTTTATACCTCCAAAAATTTAAAATGTCATTAAGTACGGTAAATTCATACATTAATAAAGCATATCATATTTTTAGAATTTACTCTATTATTTTTTAAAAATATGTGTTAGAATGAATTGTCTGAAAAAAGATGTCTTTGGGGTATCCCCAATATTAAATCCATTATATAGAGATTAATAAATTAAAACTAAAAACACTTATTAGGGTAATAACCCTTGAAAGGAGTCTAATGAGAGAAAAGTTAAGTTCATTGCCTGTAGTTCAGCTGAGAGAAATTGCAAAGGCTAATGGTATTAAGTCTGTTACAATAATGAGAAAACAACAGCTTATAGACAGAATTATTGAGGTTAATGAAAAAAAGGAACAGGAGACATTAGAAAAGGAAGCAGCTAAAAAGGCTGAAACACTGGTAAAGAGTACATCTGACGAAGAAAAGAAACCGGTAGGAAGAGAACATTCATCACGAAGAAGTAAAAGTGGTGAAGTTAAAAAAAGCAGAGAACACAGATCTTCAAAAGAACATCGTAAGGTAAAAAGTAAAAACATAGAAGAAAATAATAGAGAAACAAAGATTACAAAAGAGGTTAAGGAACAGAAAAATGAATTACCTCAGGAAGATAATGATACTAAGACAGGTATTCTAGAGGTATTATCTGAGGGATATGGATTTATAAGATGCGACAATTATCTTCCGGGAGAGGCTGATGCTTATGTGGCACCATCCCAGATTAAAAAATTCAGACTTAAAACAGGAGATATGATTACAGGAAAAGTCCGTGATAAGAAAGAAAATGAAAAGTTTGGAGCGTTGTATTACTTAGAGAAGATTAATGGAGAACCTCTTGAAAATTCCGTTAACAGACCAAGCTTTGAAACACTGACGCCTGTTTTTCCGAATGAGAGAATACATCTTGAAACAGACGGACATAGCATTGCAATGAGAATTGTTGATATTGTAAGTCCTATAGGTAAAGGCCAGCGTGGTATGATTGTTTCGCCACCTAAGGCAGGAAAAACAACATTATTAAAGGAAACAGCTAAGGCAATACAGCAGAACAATCCTGAAATGCATATGATTATTCTTCTTATTGATGAAAGACCGGAAGAAGTAACAGATATTAAGGAAGCAATACAGGGTGAAAATGTTGAAGTAATTTATTCTACATTTGATGAATTGCCGGATCATCATAAGAGAGTTTCTGAAATGGTTATAGAGAGAGCAAAAAGACTTGTTGAACACGGAAGAGATGTAATTATTCTCCTTGACAGTATTACAAGACTTGCAAGAGCATATAACATGACTGTTCCACCAAGTGGAAGAACTCTTTCCGGTGGTCTTGATCCTGCAGCTCTTCACATGCCAAAGAGATTTTTTGGTGCTGCAAGAAATATGCGTGAAGGCGGAAGTCTTACAATACTTGCCACAGCGTTGGTTGATACGGGAAGTAAGATGGATGATGTTGTATACGAGGAATTTAAGGGAACAGGTAATATGGAACTTGTTTTAGACCGTAAATTATCTGAAAAGAGAATTTTCCCTGCTATAGATATTACGAAGTCCGGAACAAGAAGAGAGGACTTACTTTTAGATTCCGATGAACTTGGAGCATCATATATAATTAGAAAAGAAACCAACGGTATGCGAAAGGAAGATGCTGTTGAACAGATACTTAACCTGTTTGCAAGGACAAGTGACAACAAAGAATTCGTTCAAAAAATAGGAAGATTAAAGATAACATACACTAACAATAATGGTGGTGGATATAATAACAACCATAATAACAGAGATAACTACAATAATCGTTAAAAAAGGGTTGCTATTATGTTATCACTATGATATAATGTCTAGGCTATTGAGTAAAAACGGATTGGCGTTGCCAATTAGCATAAAAATAAAAAAGAGGTGAATGTAATGAGAAAAGGAATCCATCCAGATTACCAGGAAGCAACCGTTACATGTAACTGTGGTAACACATTCGTAACAGGTTCAACTAAAAAAGAACTCCATGTTGAAATTTGCTCAGCATGTCATCCTTTCTACACAGGACAGCAGAAAGCTGTTTCAGCCCGTGGTAGAATTGATAAGTTCAACAAAAAATATGGTATCAAATAATTTTAAGGATAACAGGTTGAGAAGTGATTCTCAACCTATTTTCTTATGTATATATACAGGTGACTAATATGAGTGAGAATAATAAACTTGGTTCATCAGGAATTGGCGGTCAGGCAGTTTTAGAAGGCATAATGATGAGAAATAAAGATGATTATGCCGTTGCCGTAAGAAAGTCAGATGGAACCATTGAAGTAGAAGTAGAAAAGTATAAGGGAATAACAAAGGGTAATAAAATACTGTCCCTTCCGTTTATAAGGGGAGTCTTTAATTTTATTGATTCAATGATTTTAGGAATAAAAACATTAACATTATCTGCAAGCTTTTTTGATGATGAAGGAGAAGAAGAACCGGATAAATTTGAGGAATGGCTTCTTAGAAAATTTGGAGATAAGGCAGAAAAAATAATAATGAGATTTACAGTGGCTTTATCTGTTGTAATAGCAGTGGTAATGTTTATGCTGCTACCTTTATTTATTGCTGATTTAATGGAAAAATATGTGCCGGGCATTACTCAGAGTCATGTGCCGGTTATAGAAGGTATTGCCAAAATGATAATTTTTATTGGCTATCTTTTACTTATTTCATTAATGAAGGACATACAAAGAACTTTTATGTATCATGGTGCAGAGCACAAATGTATTAACTGTATAGAAAACGGCAAGGTGCTTAATGTTGAAAATGTAAGAAGCAGCTCAAGATTTCATAAGCGTTGTGGAACAAGCTTTTTGTTAATTGTGTTAGTTATAAGTATTATTATGTTTTTACTTATCAGAACAGATACAGTATGGCTTAAATATTTAATAAGAATATTACTTATTCCGGTAATTGCAGGCATTTCCTACGAATTTATCAGAAAGGCAGGTTCTTCTAATAACCCTATAATCAGTGCTTTAAGTAAGCCGGGATTGTGGATGCAGAGAATTACAACAAAAGAACCTGATGATGATATGATAGAAGTTGCAATAGAAGCTGTTGAGGCAGTTTTTGACTGGGAAACTTATTTAAGAGATAATGGAATTGCACTTCCGGAAGATAAAAAAGAAGAAACGTTGCCTGAAAGTTACGAAGAAGTTAAGGCAGGCTCAGGGTATAATTGGAAATTTTAGACTATGGAAAAGATTTTAATTAAAGATTTAATAGCTAAAGCTTCTGAAAAGTTAAAAAAGGCAGAAGTGACAGACTATGTTATAGACAGCAGACTTCTGGCAGAATATGTTTTTCATATAGATTATTACAAACTTTTGGTACATCCTGACATGGAAACAGATGTGAAAAATGCACAGATATACAATCAGCTGATAGAAAAAAGAGCTGCGCATATACCTCTTCAACATCTTACAGGAAATCAGGAGTTTATGGGAATTAATTTTAAAGTCAACGAAAATGTTCTCATACCAAGGCAGGACACTGAAATATTAGTGGAAGAGGTTATTAAATATATTAATAGTCAGGAACGTAAAGTAAAGGTTCTTGATATGTGTACCGGTTCAGGATGTATAGCCATATCAATAGATAAATTATGTGATAATGCACAGGTTGTTGGAGCAGATATTTCAAAGAAGGCCTTGGAGATTGCTGAAATTAACAATAAAGAAAATAGTGCCGGGGTTGATTTTATAGAATCTGATTTATTTGAAAATATAAAGGAATGTTTTGATGTAATAGTGTCAAACCCTCCATATATAGAATCAGAAAAAATAGAAAAGCTGATGCCTGAGGTTAGAAACTTTGAACCCCGCATTGCGCTGGACGGAACAAAAGACGGACTTGAATTTTATAGGAACATATGTAACAATTTAAGTCGGTATTTAAAAGAACAGGGAGCAGTTTTCTTTGAAATAGGCTATAATCAGGGAAGGTCTGTTTCTAAAATATTAAATGAACAGGGATTTGAAAAAATAAAAATTATAAAAGATTATTCGCAAAATGACAGGGTTGTTTTTGCACTTAGATAATTTGGTTATGAGAAAGTAGGTAAAAAAATGTTTGAAAAGTTAGATGGAATATTAGAAAGATATGACGAGATTATGGAGCAGTTAAATGATCCTAATGTTGTAAGTGACCAGAGTAATTTCAGAAAACTTATGAAGGAACAAAGTGATTTAGCTCCTATTGTGGAATTATACAGAAAATATAAGGAAGCACAGGAGACCATTCAGGATAGTCTTGCTATTTTAGATGAAGAAAGCGACGAGGAAATGAGAGAATTGGCAAAGGAAGAAATGAACGAAGCCAAAGCTTCAATTCCTGAAATGGAAGAACAGTTAAAGATTCTTCTTTTACCAAAGGATGAGAACGATGACAAAAACGTTGTAGTTGAAATAAGAGGTGGTGCCGGCGGAGACGAGGCAGCCCTGTTTGCAGCTGAACTTTACAGAATGTACTGTATGTATGCGGAAACCCAGAAATGGAAGACAGAATTAATATCAGTTAATGAAAACGGACTTGGCGGATTTAAGGAAGTTGTGTTTATGGTAAACGGTCAGGGTGCATATTCAAGACTTAAATACGAAAGTGGTGTACATCGTGTACAGCGTATTCCTGTAACAGAGTCCGGTGGACGTATCCATACTTCAACAGCTACAGTTGCAGTAATGCCGGAAGCAGAAGAAGTAGACGTGGAAATAGATATGAATGACTGCCGTTTTGATGTGTTTAGAGCATCAGGTAACGGTGGACAGTGTGTAAATACAACGGATTCAGCTGTAAGACTTACTCATATTCCTACAGGTATTGTTATTTCATGTCAGGATGAAAAGTCACAGCTTAAAAATAAGGATAAGGCATTAAAGGTATTAAGAGCAAGACTTTATGAATTAGAGTGCCAGAAAAAGCAGGATGCAGAATCAGAAGCAAGAAGAAGTCAGATAGGTACAGGAGACCGTTCTGAAAAAATCAGAACATATAACTTCCCACAGGGACGAGTAACCGATCACAGAATAAAATATACATCTCATAGATTAGAAAACATTATGAATGGTGATATTGATGAGATAATTAATCAGTGTATTGCTGCCGACCAGGCTGCAAAATTAGCAAAGGTGAATGATTAATTGTGGCACAGATACTATGCTCTACAGGAGCTTTAATAGGACGACCAAACAACAGAGACTATCGAATTCTAAGGGATGTTTGTCATAAGCTTAACTGCGATGGATTTGAATTTATGATGTATTCTACATGGTATGGCTTAGAGGGAGATATTTTGAAATTCCTTTTGGAATTAAATATAAATATTCCTGTTATGCATTGCGAAAAACATATAGGAGAGTACATCAGCAAAGGCTCTAAGGAAGATTTGGCAGAGGCCGTAAGGCGGTTTGAAATCAACTGCAAAATGGCAAAGGCATTGTCAGTTCATAAAATGGTTGTTCATTTATGGGATGGAGTCACGTCAGATTCTAATTTTTCAAATAATCTTGAAGCTTATGGTATTCTTAGAAAAATTGCCGAAGCCTATGAGATAGATTTATTAATTGAAAATGTCGTGTGCAATCATGAAAATCCAATGAAACACTGGATGGAACTGTTAAATCGGTATCCAGATATTCACTTTATATATGATACTAAAATGGCGGCTTTTCATTGTCAGGAAAATCTCTTATATGATGATAAGTATGACATATTGTGGAAAGAAAAACATATAAGACACTATCATGTTAATGATTATGGTGGTGGATATATGGAGTGGAGCAGATTAAAAACACTTCCACCGGGAAAAGGGCACTTTGACTTTGATAAATTTTTTGATTATATAAGGGAAAACGGGTATAAAGATACCTTTACTGTAGAAGCTACGGCTTTTGGCAACGATGGGAAAATAGATATAAATATGTTAAATAAATGTTTTGAAAAAATCCGACGGTATATTGGTTAGAAAATATACTGTGGGATTTCATTTTGTTATATTAGGTAGTTGTATGATTGTGGATTTTTTGGTACAATTAAACATAATTGTGGCATTAAGGAGGAATACAATTATGACAGGCATTACAGATATTCACAGCCACATCCTGTTTCAGGTTGATGATGGTTCACCATCCCTTAAAACATCAATAGATATTTTGAAGAAAGAGTATAGTCAGGGTGTAAGAAATGTAATATGTACACCACATTACCATGCCGGAGAATGTATGCCGGAGGGACAGTTAATAGAAGATAATTTTCAGGTATTAAAAAAAGAGGCGAAAGAAATAATTCCTGAAATGAATCTTTTTTTAGGCAATGAAATTATGGCATGTAATGATATGGCACAGATGCTTTCAAGTGGTGAATTATTCACATTGGCTCAGACAAATTATGTTTTGGTAGAATTTTATCCTACAGTAATTTTTTCGCAAATGGAAAAATATATAAGTTCATTGCTAAACGGAGGATATATTCCGGTAATAGCTCATTGTGAGAGATATAAGTGTCTTAGGAATGCATTTAAGGGGGTAAATAATAAAAATATTAGTCACTTAATTGAAATGGGGGCATATTTGCAGGTAAATGTTACAAGTGTTTTTGGAAGTGAACATAAATTTGTATCAAAACTTATTGATAATGATTATCTGCATCTTATTGCAAGCGACGCTCATAGTTTGGGAAGACGAGGCGTTTATTGGGAAGAATGTGTGAATTATTTAGAAAAAAAGTACAATGAAGATTATCTTAACTGGATTTTAGTTGAAAATCCATCAAAGATATTGAAGGGTGAGTACATATAATTTTGAAAGGAACTGGTAGATAAATGGACAACAGAATGGAAAACAGATTTGGCAATAAAGTAGACGGTCAGCCGGGATATAATACGTTTTATCCAAATGGAATAGAAAGTGATGAAATGAAAAATGAAATTGAGATTGACGTTAGAAGTTTGTTCGCAACAATTTTAAACAGGCTTTTTGTTATTATCTTAATAGGAATTTTAGTAGGTGGGGTGGCGTTTGTATACACTAAATTTTTTATTAGCCCACAGTATGTTGCCACAACCAAGGTTTATATATTAAGTAAGCAGGATCCAAATCAGAAGACGCTTACAACATCGGATATCGCTTTTGCATCTTATCTTGCAAAGGATTATGAGACCCTTCTTACAACCCGACCGGTTTTACAGGAGGTAAAAAAAGAACTTAATTTAGATATGTCAACGGATGAATTGGAAAAAATGATTACCGTAAATGTAGAAACAGATACACGAATTATGGAAATTTCAGTTACCAATACAGACCCTAAGTTAGCAAAAAAGATTGCTGATAAGGTAAGAGAGGTGGCAAATGAAAGATTAAAGGTAATTATGGATGACCTTGAACCGGTAAGATCTGTAGATGAGGCGGAACTCCCTACAACACCGGCATCACCTAATGTTAAGAGAAATACCATGATGGGATTTATTGCAGGTTTTGGAATTTCCCTTCTTGTAGTTATCATTTTATTTATATTAGATGATACCATTAAGACACCGGATGATATTGAAAAACGTTTAGGAGTAAGCGTTTTAGCAGCTATTCCTTTAAAGAGTGAGGAAAGCAGCAGAAGGTCATCTTACGGATATGGATATGGCAGCAGTGCACCGAAGGACAAAAAGAAAAAGAAAAAAGAGAAAAAGTCAGATAAGGTAGCAGCTAAAAACAAAGACTTAGTTCAGGATAAGAACCAGGGAAAGGAGTAAGGGAATGTTAAATATTAATCTTGATAAAATAACGGATTTAGACTTTAAAACTAAGGAAGCATATAAAACCTTAAGAACTAATGTACAGTTCTGTGGAAATGATGTTAAAATAATTTCTCTTACCAGCTGTGTTCCTAATGAAGGAAAGTCAATGGTGTCTTTCAACCTTGCCATTTCCATGGCAGAAACAGGAAAGAAAGTTTTGTTTATAGATGCTGATTTAAGAAAATCAGTGTTAATCGGAAGGTACAAAATAAACAAGGCAATTAAAGGACTTACTCAGTATCTTTCAGGTGTAGAGCAGTTAGATGATGTAAGATACAGTACTAACGTAAAAAACATGGATTTGATTTTGTCAGGCCCTGTTCCACCAAATCCTGCGGAGCTTTTAAATAATGAAAAGTTTACGGAATTGCTGGAAACAGCAAGAAAGGAATATGATTACGTTATTATTGATACACCACCAATTGGTCAGGTTATAGACCCTGCCATTGTTGCACAGCAGACAGATGGAGTTATTTTCCTTATTTCACAGGCAAATATCAGTTACAAATATGCCCAGAAACAAATTGAGCAAATGAGAAAATCCGGATGTAGAATTTTAGGAGCAGTTTTAAATAAGGTTGATCCTGAAGAAAAGGGTGGTTATTATGGTGGATACTATGGTAAATACTCAAAGAAAGGTTATGGCTATGGCTACGGTTACGGCTATGGAAATAACGGAGAATATAAATAACGGAGAATATAAATAATTATAGAATTACACCTATGGCAATTTCATAGGTGTAATTTATTAAAGGAAGATATATGGAGTTTATTAAGGACAGATATGAGATTGCAGGGTTGAAGGTTTTGATGGTAACATACTATGAAAGAACCAGGCAACAGGCGCTTCCGTATATAGCAAGACATATGTGGAAGGAAGAGGAAGCGGATGCAGTCATTGATTTGGATAATGAATTTTATGAAAAAATGCAGGAAGAGAATATGCAGGGATGTAGTTTAGAAAGCATTGAATATATATATACAGGTACTATATTTAACAGGCTTCTAATAAATCACCATGGTTGTATGCTGCATTCTTCAGCAGTAGCTGTAGATGGATATGCATATTTGTTTTCAGCAGACAGTGGTACGGGAAAATCAACTCACACAGGTCTGTGGATTGAGCATTTTAAGGAAAAGGCATTTATCATAAATGATGATAAACCTGTTTTAAGGTTAGAAAATGGACAGTGGTTTGTTTACGGAACTCCGTGGAGTGGAAAAACAGACTTAAATATTAATGTAAAGGCAAAACTTGGAGCCATTGTTTTTTTGGAAAGGGCAAAAGAGAACCATATAACTCCGATAGAGGTTAAGGAGGCTATCCCATTGTTTTTTAATCAGACGGTAAGAAGGCTTAAAAGGGAAGAAAAAATGGATTTAGTCTTACAATATATGGAAGAAATTTTAACATCAACCCCAATATACAAAATGGGATGTAACATAAGTGATGATGCTGTGATTACGGCATACGAAAAAATTAGGAGAGTGTAATGAAGATTAGAGAAGGTTTTTTACTTAGAAATGTTGCAGGGAATAATGTGGTTGTTCCAATCGGTCAGGCAACACTGGATTTTAACGGAATGATGAGTTTAAATGAAACAGGAGCATTTATTTTTTCTAAGATGTTAGATGGAACTACTAAGGAACAGCTAATAGAGGATTTAATTAGTGAGTATGAGGTGGAACGGGAAATAGCCCAAAAGGATGTGGATGACTTTATTAAGAAGGTAGAAGGAGAGGGTTTACTTGAATAAGGTTGTGTCAATAGAAGATATAGTTCCCCTTATAAAAGAACAGCTAAATTATAATGGAACAGTAAGATTTACCCCTAAAGGAAACAGTATGCTTCCTACCTTAAGAAACAATAAGGATAGTGTCACCCTGAAAAGTCCCTTGTTCCCATTAAAAAAATATGACATTGCATTTTATGTAAGGGATAACGGGCAGTATGTATTACATAGAATTGTTGATATACCAAAAGACGGAACCTACACAATGCGTGGTGATAATCAGTTTGTCAACGAAAAAGGTATCACTCAGGAACAGATAATTGGAATTGTGGAACACTTTTCAAGAAAAGGTAAGGAATATAGTGGAACTGAAATGTCATATAAGCTTTATTGTATTGTGTGGTGTAAAACAGTTAAAATAAGAAAGTGGCTTAGAAAATTAAGACATATTGCAGGAAAAATAAAAAGAAAACTTCTAGGAATAGTTAGATGAAAGATACAAAGAGTTTAAAATGGATAATTAAAAATGGGAAAAAAGAAATTCCTAAAATATTAATTTTAAGTGTTTCTAATATTGTATTGGCATTAGTATCTACGGCATTGGCATTGGTAAGTAAGTACGCCATAGATGCAGCCCAAAAGGCAGCAGTGTCTAAGGTACAATCTGATTTTGTTTATTACAGAAATCAGATTATTTTTTATGGAATAGTTATATTAGCAATTATTGCATTCAGACTTTTTTTGCGGATATACGCACAAAGTTTATCCATAAAAGTTCAGGCAGGAATGGAAATGCAAATGCGTTCTAAGCTGTTTGGAGAAATACTTGAAAAAAAATATAACAGCATTAATAAGTATCACAGTGGAGAATTAATGAACCGCATTACCAGTGATATAAGGATAATAACTGACGGAATAACCAATATAGTGCCAAACGTATTATATTTTATTACTCAGTTTGCAGGAGCTTTTATTGTACTGGTACTGTTTGACTGGAAATTTACCTCATTATTTATTATTGCAGGAGTGGTGATTTCCTTTATAACATTAATATTCAGGTCAAAGCTTAAGAGTCTTCACAAGGAAGTTCAGGAAACAGATGGCAGGGTAAGGTCATTTTTTCAGGAAACAATTGAGAGTATGCTGGTGGTAAAAACCTTTGGAGTTGAAGATGAGTTTTGCCGCAAAGGTGACAAACTGCAAAGAATAAATTATGATGCAAAGATGAAAAGAAGAAAAATCAGTATCTTTGCCAATGCAGGATTTGGATTTGCCTTTAATATGGGTTATTTGTTTGCTCTTATCTGGTGCACCCTTAAAGTGTGTACCAATGCTATGACATATGGAACCCTTACTGCGGTATTACAGCTTATTTCCCAGATACAGACGCCTTTTGTAAGCATAACCAAGGTTATTCCACAATACTATGCAATTTTAGCATCGGCAGAAAGAATTATGGAAATTGAAGATATTGATGTTGAAAGAAAAAATCAGGTTAAGGTTGATGCAGATAAATTTTATTCCAAGTTTAAACTGGCTGAGTTTAAAAATATTAAATTTAATTATGGTAGGGAAAGTGTATTAGAGGATGGAAACGCAGAATTTTTAAAGGGCGAGTTTGTGGCTATAAGGGGGATTTCGGGAATAGGTAAAAGTACATTAATGAAGATGCTTTTAGGAGTTTTTAAACCTGAAAGGGGAAGTATAAGGTTATATGAAGAAAATGGAAAGTATTTAGAAGCAAGCCCGGATACCAGATGCCTGTTTTCTTATGTACCTCAGGGAAATTACCTTTTTAGCGGGACATTAAGAGAAAATATTCTGTTAATAAATCCTAACGCTACAGATAAAGAAATAAAGGAAGCTTTGGAGATTAGTGATATTTATGATTTTGTATGCAACCTTCCAAAGGGGCTTGACACTGTTATAGGAGAAAAAGGACTTGGCATTTCAGAAGGTCAGGCCCAGAGACTGGCAATAGCAAGGGCACTTCTTAGTAAGGCACCAATTCTTCTGTTAGATGAGGCTACCTCGGCACTGGATTCTAAAACAGAAAAACATGTACTTGAAAGGATTAAAGGTCTTAATAAAAAGACGTGTATAATAATTACCCATAAGGCGGCAGCTCTTGAAGTGTGTGATAAGGAATTTGTAATTGACAATAAAAGACTGTTTTGTATTTACAAAAACAATGGTTAATACAAAACAGCCATAAATTTAATATAATCATGATTTGGCAGCAACGGAAGCATTTTGATTAGAGACTTTTAGTTCATTCCATAAGGCATCATGGAATAACATGGCAAGCTCTTCCCAATGCTTACGTTGCTGTTTTTCATAATTTAATTGTTTCTTTAGTCCTTCAATTTCTGTAAGCAGAATTTCCGTGTTTTGTAATAATTGAGATCTCTCGCTGTTATTCATATTAAAATCCCCCACATAACATAAATTTTTCTCAATATAGTAGATTATAACACTGTAGGTAATAAATGTGTAAAAAACATATCGACTTTTATTGACCTTGCTTCCTTTATGATGACAGGGTTTTACATTGGGTTTTTATAGTTATAAAAAGATTGTAAATAACGTTGTGATATTATATAATTAAAAGAGTGTCAAGTTTAACTTGACACTTTGAAAATTTATATGTTGGTGCTTATTAAGTATCAGCAATGTAACCATTTTTAATTATGGAGGCGTAAAATGGGAAAATATTTTGGAACAGATGGATTTAGAGGAGAAGCAAATGTTAATTTAACGGCTATGCATGCCTTTAAAGTGGGAAGATTTATAGGATGGTATTACGGAAGATTTCATAAATGCTCCGTAGCTATTGGAAAAGATACAAGAAGAAGCAGTTATATGTTTGAGGATGCCCTTTCGGCAGGACTTACATCCACAGGGGCAGATGTATATTTACTTCATGTAACTACAACACCAAGTGTATCATATATAGTTAAAACAGAAGATTTTGATTGTGGAATTATGATTTCAGCCAGCCATAACCCTTATTATGATAATGGAATAAAACTTATCAATGGAAAGGGCGAAAAAATGGAGCAGAATTTCATTGATGAAGTTGAAAAATACATTGATGCAGACTTTGACTCAATACCTTATGCAACCATGGATAAAATAGGAAGAACCATTGACTATTTTGCAGGTAGAAACAGATATATGGGATATCTTATGACATTGGCAAAAAATTCCTTTAGAAACATTAAGGTCGGACTTGATTGTTCAAACGGTAGTGCATGGACTATAGCCAAAAGCGTATTTGATGCATTAGGAGCAGATACATATGTTATTAATAATGAACCAAACGGTGTAAATATTAATATGGGATGCGGTTCTACCCACATTGAGGCATTACAGAAATTTGTAAAAGAAAAGAAGTTAGATATTGGTTTTGCCTATGACGGGGATGCAGACAGATGTTTCTGTGTGGATGATCAGGGAAATGTGGTAAATGGTGACCTTATTTTATATGTATGTGGTGTGTATTTAAAACAAAACGGAGAGCTTGACAACAACACTGTAGTTACTACAGTAATGTCAAATATAGGATTATATAAAGCCTTTGATGCTGTTGGAATTAAATATGAGAAGACAGCAGTCGGTGACAAATATGTATATGAATGTATGAGAAAGAATGATTACCGTTTAGGCGGAGAGGAATCAGGACATATTATTTTCAGTAAATATGCAACAACAGGCGATGGAATCCTTACATCAATAAAGTTGATGGAGGTTATGATTTCTTCTAAGAGAAAAATGTCAGAGCTTATTAATCCGGTAACTATTTATCCACAGTGCCTTAAGAATGTTAAGGTTGCAAGTAAGCCGGAGGCAAGAAATGATGCTGATGTACAAAAGGCAGTAGATGAAGTGGCACAGCAGCTTGGAAATGACGGTAGAATCTTAATTAGGGAAAGCGGAACAGAGCCTGTTATCCGTGTTATGGTTGAAGCAAAAACAGACCAGTTAGCAGAGGAATGTGTTGACAGGGTTGTTAATGTAATTAAGAAAAAAGGTTACGCAGTGTAATGACATACAAAAAAGGATATTTTATAAAGCTATGGGCAGTAAGAGTTATTCTTATTGCTCTTATAGCATTGTGGATGAGCACCATATTTGGCTTTTCTGCCGAAAATGGAGAACAGTCTCAATCACTTAGTGATAAAATAACAGTTCAGGTTGTTCATATTTTAAAAAGTGATTATGAGGATATGGATGTTAAGGCCAAAGAAGAATACTTTAATACAGTAAGTTTCTTTGTGAGAAAAACGGGACATTTTGGAGAATATGGAATTTTAGGAGTTCTTATTTCAACATTTTTGTTGACATTTGAAAAAATACGAAACAAAAAAAGATATATTGTAATTTTAATAACTACCATTATAGGTATGGTGTATGCATCTTCCGATGAAGTTCACCAGAATTTTGTAGAAGGAAGAAGCCCTAAGGTTATGGATGTTTGCATTGATACAACAGGCTGCTTTATGGGAGTGGTTTTTGTTACAATAATATGTTTTTTAATTTGCAGGAGGAAGAGAAAAAAATGTGGCAGGATAATATAAGAAAGGTTACTCCCTACACGCCGGGAGAACAGCCAAAGGATAAGGATGTAATTAAACTTAATACCAATGAAAGTCCATATCCACCTTCACCCATGGTACAGGAGGTTGTAAGAAGTGTTGAAAATAACAGAAACAGGCTTTATCCTGACCCGGAAGCAGCAGTTTTAACTGATGCCATCGCTAAATATTATAATGTTGATTCTAATCAGGTGTTTGTAGGTGTAGGTTCAGATGATGTGATTGGAATGAGCTTTCTTACATTTTTTAATTCAGAAAAGCCTATATTGTTTCCTGACATAACATATTCCTTTTATGATGTGTGGGCAGATTTGTTTAAAATAAAATATGAGATGAAACCGTTGAATGAGAAATTTGAAATTGTAAAAGAAGATTATCTTGTGGAAAACGGTGGTATTATTTTTCCAAATCCCAATGCTCCTACAGCAGTGGAAATGCAGCTGGATGATATAGAATATATTATAAAGAACAATAGGGATTCAGTGGTAATTATAGATGAAGCTTATGCTGATTTTGGAGATGTTTCAGTGCTTGGTCTTGTGAATAAATACGAAAATCTTCTGGTGGTAAGAACCTATTCTAAATCCCGCGCATTAGCAGGAATGCGTATAGGATATGCCATTGGCAGCAGAACTTTAATTAGCGCCCTTAAGGCAGTTAAATTCTCATATAATTCATATACAATGAATTATGTGTCTATTTATGCAGGGGCTGCTGCAATAAATGATGATAAGTATTTTAAGGAAATTGTATCAAAGGTAATAAATACCCGTGAAAAGGCTAAGGATACGCTTAAAAAACTGGGATTTTCCTTTACGGACTCAAAGACTAATTTTCTATTTGCAACTCACAAAAGGGTGCCGGCAGAGGAAATATTTGAGGAATTAAAGAAGAGAAAAATATATGTAAGGTATTTTAATAAGCCAAGGATAAATAATTATTTAAGAATAACTATAGGTACAGATGAGGAGATGGAAAAATTATACGAAGCTCTTAAGGAAATTGTTAAATAAAGGAAATATCTGATATGTTTTCAATCTATGGTAAAGATGTTATTTAGCATTATATGTAAGGGACACATTTAACATAAAAATGTAACAAATTGTTAATTTTATATATAAAAAAATATAAAATTTCTGAGTAGAATAAAATACATAGGAAAGAGATGACAGATGGGATTTATGTCCCATCTGATTTACTATGAAGATTAAATGTCATAGTAGAAAGAATCCTATAGATTTTATGACAGGAGGCGAAATATATGAATATTAGTAAATTTACTCAAAAATCCGTTGAGGCTATACAAAATTGTGAAAAGATAGCCGGAGAATACGGAAATCAGGAAATTGATCAGGAACATTTATTGTTTGCGCTTGTTAGTTTAGAAGACAGTTTGATTATTAAGTTAATAGAAAAGATGGAAATACAGCCGGAGTACTTTAAAAACAGAGTTGAGGATTATATAGCCAAAAGACCTAAAGTACAGGGCGGCAACATGTATATGAGCCAGGCTCTTAATAATGTTTTAATAAGTGCAGAGGATGAAGCAAAGAGAATGGGAGATGAATATGTTTCAGTGGAACATTTATTTCTCACTATGCTTGACAAACCAAATAGGGAAATAAAGGAACTTTTTAAAGAATTTGGTATTACAAGGGAAAAGTTTTTAGGAGTGTTAGAAGAGGTAAGAGGTAATGTAAGAGTTACTTCGGACAATCCGGAGAGTACCTATGATGCACTGTCAAAATACGGTCAGGATTTAGTGGAAAGAGCAAGAAATCAGAAGCTTGATCCTGTTATTGGACGAGACAGTGAAATCAGAAATGTTATAAGAATTTTGTCAAGAAAAACCAAAAACAATCCGGTGCTGATTGGTGAACCCGGTGTTGGTAAAACAGCAGCAGTAGAGGGTTTGGCACAGCGTATTGTAAAAGGTGATGTTCCGGAGGGATTAAAGGATAAGAAGATATTCTCCCTTGACCTTGGTTCATTAGTGGCAGGTGCAAAGTACAGAGGTGAATTTGAGGAAAGGTTAAAGGCTGTACTTGAAGATGTAAAAAACAGCAATGGAGAAATCATTTTATTTATTGATGAACTTCATACTATCGTAGGCGCAGGAAAAACAGACGGGGCAATGGATGCAGGAAATATGCTAAAGCCTATGTTAGCAAGAGGAGAACTTCATTGTATAGGTGCAACTACCTTGGATGAGTATAGACAGTATATTGAAAAGGATAAGGCGTTAGAGAGAAGATTCCAGCCGGTAATGGTAAGTGAGCCATCAGTGGAAGATACAATATCTATCCTAAGAGGTCTTAAGGAAAGATATGAAGTGTTCCATGGAGTTAAAATTCAGGATGGGGCTTTGGTAAGTGCAGCAGTTTTATCAGACAGATATATAACAGACAGATTTCTTCCTGATAAGGCAATAGATTTAGTAGATGAGGCTTGTGCCCTTATTAAAACCGAGATGGATTCCATGCCTACGGAGCTTGATGAATTAAGACGTAAGGTTATGCAGATGGAAATCGAGGAAGCTGCCTTAAAGAAGGAAACGGATAATTTAAGCAAAGAGAGACTGGCGGAATTACAGAAGGAACTTGCTGAAAGCCGTGATGAATTTAATAACAGAAAGGCACAGTGGGAAAATGAGAAAAATTCCGTAAACAGATTGCAGCAGCTTCGTGAACAGGTTGAAAATGTTAAGAAAGAAATTGAGAAGGCACAAAGCGAATATGATTTGAATAAGGCAGCAGAACTTCAATATGGAAAGTTGCCTGAACTTCAAAAACAGCTTGGTGTGGAAGAACAAAATGTAAAGGATAAGGATTTGTCATTAGTAAGGGAAAGTGTTACAGATGAGGAAATTGCCAGAATTATTTCCAGATGGACAGGAATTCCGGTGGCAAAACTTACTGAAACAGAAAAAAATAAAACATTACATCTTGATGAGGCTCTTCATAAGAGGGTTATCGGTCAGGATGAAGCTGTGACGAAGATTACTGAGGCAATAATCAGGTCTAAAGCAGGAATTAAGGATCCCGGAAAACCAATTGGTTCTTTCCTGTTCTTAGGACCTACAGGTGTAGGTAAAACAGAACTGGCAAAGGCATTGGCAGAAAATCTGTTTGATGATGAAAGTAATATGGTAAGAATTGACATGAGTGAGTACATGGAAAAATATAGCGTGTCAAGACTTATAGGAGCACCTCCGGGATATGTAGGATACGATGAAGGTGGTCAGCTGACAGAGGCAGTAAGAAGAAAACCTTATTCGGTAGTGTTATTTGATGAGGTAGAAAAGGCACATCCTGATGTGTTTAATGTGTTACTTCAGGTATTAGATGATGGTCGAATAACTGATTCTCAGGGAAGAACGGTTGACTTTAAGAACACTATACTGATTATGACATCAAACATCGGTTCTTCATATCTGTTAGAGGGAATAGATGATGCCGGAAACATAAAGAAGGAAAATCAGGAATTTGTAATGAACGATTTAAGAAATCATTTCAGACCTGAGTTTCTTAACCGTTTAGACGAAATCGTAATGTTTAAGCCACTTACTAAGGACAATATAGGTGGAATTGTTGATTTGATTGTAGCTAACGTAAATAGGCGTTTAGCAGACAGGGATTTAAAGATTTCACTTACTGATGATGCCAAAAAGTTTGTGGCAGATAACGGATATGATCCGGTTTATGGTGCAAGACCTCTTAAGAGATACCTGCAGAAAAATGTTGAAACAATAGCTGCTAAGGTTATTCTTGAAGGAAACGTTGACATGGGAGATACAATATGCTTTTATGTAGATGGTGACAGGTTAGCTGCTAAGGTAGAAAAGAATAATAAATAAAATGTAAAGCAATGGTTGTCATTGGAAAATAATTAAAAAGTATGTTTAGAATATACAAATAAGATACATTACTTTATTAAATTTAGATTATAGTCAATAAATTTAAGGGCAATGGTATCAAAGTATTTTCTAAACAAATCCAAATGACAACCATTTATTTATGGAGGTAATTATGGATAGAGTATTAGAAACAATTAAAACAAGAAGAAGCATCAGGGCGTACAAGCCTGACATGGTGGAAAAGGAATTAATTGACAAGGTTATTGAAGCAGGAACATATGCTGCTACAGGAAGAGGAAATCAGTCCCCTATTATAATTGCAGTAACTAACAGGGAAGTCAGGGACAAATTATCTAAAATGAATGGAAAGATAATGGGAACAGACACAGATCCTTTTTATGGAGCACCGGTAGTGCTTATTGTTTTGGCAGATAAAACTAAGAATACATATCTTTATGATGGAAGTCTTGTTATGGGAAACATGATGCTTGAAGCTCACAATTTAGGTTTAGGAAGTTGTTGGATTCACAGAGCAAAAGAAGAATTTGAAAGTGAGGAAGGAAAAGAAATCCTTAAATCTCTTGGAATAACAGGAGATTATGAAGGAATAGGTCATTGTGTTTTAGGCTATATTAAGGGAGATGCACCTGAGGCAGCACCTAGAAAAGAAGATTATGTTTACTACATAGACTAATATTTAATACCACTTTTGACTTAATTTGTTCAGTGACAATCCAATGTAATTTAGTAATAATTTTTTACGAAGGAATATAATGAGTGAATTAAGCAAAAGAAAGAGAAGAAGAAAAGTAAGAAAAATAAGGGCAGTGCTTGCCGTTACAGTGTTAACGGCAGGTATATTGCTTTTGGCAGGAATTTTTAAACATTTAAGTGCATCATCTGATGTAGAGATTAAAGAATCACCGGTGGAAAATCATCAGGTGTTAGAAACAACAGAAAAGGAAACTGCTTTACAGATACCATCCTGGATAGATAAGCAGATAATAAAAAAGGATGGAAAGTCCAGAAGGGGCATTAAACTTAAAGAAGTGAAGGATGTTGTAATTCATTATGTAGGAAATTCCGGAACAACAGCTCAGCAAAATCATGATTTTTATGCAGGAGATGACTCAGATGTAAGTTCTCATTTTATTGTGGGATTGGATGGTGAGATAATTCAGTGCATTCCGTTAGATGAACATTCAGAGGCAAGCAATTGGAGAAATAGGGATTCCATTTCCATTGAAGTGTGTCATATGGATGAAACAGGAGAATTTGGCAAAAAAACATATAAATCTCTCGTTAAGCTTGTAGCATGGCTTGAAAGTGTTTATGGTTTAGATGAAGAACATGTAATAAGGCATTATGACATTACGGAGAAAGAGTGTCCTAAATATTTTGTTGATCATGAAGATGAGTGGGAGCTGTTTAAAGAAAAAGTTAGAGATTACAGAATAAAAAAATATACAGGGAATAAGTGAAAATATCGAACATTTTATATAAGGGGTTATAATTAAGTTAAACTACGGATTTGAGGAAAAGTATGGTTAAGAAAAGCAAAAGAAAGAGAAAGTTAAGAAAAGTAAGAATAGTTATGGCTGTTATTATTGTGGCGGCCATAGTTATTATGTCCTGTTTAGTAGTAAAAAGGATTAATCAAAACAGTGAGGCCAAAAAAGTTAAAAATTTGGCGGAAATTAAGATACCGGACTGGATTGATTCTCAAATAATAGATGTGGATGGCGCTTCAAGAAATGGATATAAATTAAAGGGTGTAAAAGACATTGTAGTTCACTATGTAGGAAATCCGGGGACAACAGCTCAGCAAAATCATGATTTCTATGCAGGAAATCAGTCTAATGTAAGTTCTCATTTCGTTGTGGGATTAGATGGGGAAATTATTCAATGTATTCCTATAAATGAATGGTCTGCGGCAAGCAACTGGAGAAATAATGATACAATTTCCATCGAGGTGTGTCATCCTGATGAAACGGGAAAATTTAAAAAGAAAACCTATAGCTCTTTAGTAAAACTTGTGGCATGGTTAGAAAATGTATGTGATATAGATGAAAGCCATGTAATAAGACATTATGATATTACAAAGAAAGAATGCCCGAGATATTTTGTACAGCATGAGGACAAATGGAAAACATTTAAGAAAAACGTAGAAAAGTATAGACTGGCTCATTATTAAAAGACGCAGGTTGCGTCTTTTTTTACAACTAACCACAAAAACTATACATAAATATAAAAAATGATTTGGCAAAACAGTGGTGATAAATTCGATATGATATTATTGACTAATGAAAATAAGCAGTATTTAACAGACGGAATTTATAGTAACTATTCATCAGATTCTGATTCAAAGGTTTTGCCGGTAAATCTGCCTAATGTTATAAATCAGGAGGATTTTACATATAGAGATAGGATTTTTATGGCGAAGCCCAGGGCTTTAGAGAAATGATTCAGGTTTGTGTTACAGTAAAAAATGGGAAAATAAAAAGTATTAATGTTATTAAACTCCAGGATGATGAATTATATTTTAACAAGGCGATATTACTGACAACTAAACATCTTTTGTTACGGTATTAATTGTGTTATGCTTATATACGATAGTTTTTGGACGATTTTTTTGCGGTTTTGCCTGTGCATTTGGAACTTTAGGAGATTTTGTTCGTGAGTTTTATGTGTGGATATGTAAAAAAGTAAAGAGAAAGTCTGTAGGTATAAGTGACAGTATAAATAAAAGATTGTCAGTAATAAAATACTTTATTTTAACAATAATTATTTTATTATGTTTTGCGGGAGTTTATTCTGGAATAAAGGAATGGAGTCCATGGGATGTGTTTTTTATGATTATAGCAGGTAACTTAAAAATATCAGGTTATGTACCGGCATTAATCATTTTATTATTTATAATTGTAGGAATGGCGGTATGTGAGAGGTTTTTTGCAGATTTTTATGTCCTATGAGAGCAGTGTTTTCAATTCTTCCCGTACTGCCGCTTTTTTCTATAAGTAGAAATACAGAGCAGTGCATAAAAGGGTGCAGTGGATGTACAAAGGTATGTCCATCAAAAATTGAACTTCCGGATTTAAAGGAAGATATTCAGCCGGGAGATTGCTTTATGTGCCAAAAATGTATGTATATTTGTCTAAAACAAAATGTTAAATTGGGATTGGTAAAGGGAAACGGAATTACATTTATTATAGTAAGAGGGCTGATTCTAATTTTAATAATGAAATGGGCAGGAATTTAGAAAAAACGGGAGCAGTTTATGAGAAAAAAAGACGTGATTTTAGTGATTGTGGTTCTTTTAATAGCAGGTGTCATGTACGGTGCAATCCATTTTATACAAAAAGGTGAGGCCTCCACTGTAAAAATATCAGTTGATGGCAAAGTTTATGGAAAATATTCCATTAACAAGGACGAGATAATAGATATAAAAACTTCAAAAGGTAGAAATGTAATAAATATTCATAATGGTTGCGTGGAAATGGAAGAGGCGGATTGTCCGGATAAGTATTGTATAAAGCAGGGAAAGATTAAAAATACAGGGCAGACAATTGTATGTCTTCCACATAAAGTAGTTGTTGAGATAATTAAACAGAACATAGTCAATGAAAATAACGATGTGGATGCTGTGGTAAAGTAGAAATAATTAATAATTTAATGGGAGGTCAAGATATGAGCACAAAAAGAATAGCAAATATGTCCATGTTAGTGGCACTTGCCATAATATTTAGCTATATTGAATTTCTTATTCCCATTAATTTAGGAATTCCGGGAATGAAATTAGGATTGGCAAATCTGGTAATTGTTATAGCATTATATATATTAAAAATCAGTGATGTCTGGATTATTTCTATACTTAGAATCCTGATTATGGGATTTATGTTTGGAAGTGGAATGTCAATCATTTATAGCCTTGCAGGAGCAGTGGTTAGTCTCATTGTTATGTCAGTTATTAAAAAAATAGGGGGGTTTAGTATTATCGGAGTAAGCATGGCAGGGGCAGTATGCCATAATATGGGGCAGGTGATGGTGGCAATAATTGTGGTAGAAAATGTTAGTGTTATATATTATGTGCCGGCACTTTTAGTGGCAGGTATAATTACAGGGGCAGTAATAGGCATAGTTTCAAAGAGGGTTTTATCAGTTATAAAAAAATAAACAAATTTTTTACCTAACAAGTTAGATACATTTAACAAAAGGCACAACAATTTACGATGAAGATGGAAACACATATGATGTTTTATATTTGGAAAATGATGATATCGGTGCATATGGTGAGTTTATGCGTGTGGATTTAACAGGCAATTATGGTGGATTAGGTTCATGGAAGATTTTTAAAGCGGAATTTGATGAGGCAAAGGCTGAATTTGCAAATCCACAAAGTCAGGCAACAGTAAATGAAGCAGTTGAACATTTAAAAAAGTTACCCTTGCAAGTAATAAATTAAAGAACAAGAAAAAATTATATGTCAGGTAAAAGCTGTAGGGGCTCAAAATGGCCAAGGTTTGTTAAGGTTAAAATCAAAAAATAACTTTAGTAATTAATTTTTAAAATATATTTCGGATGATTTTCTATTTTATTCTATTTAAGAAAATCATCCGTTTTTGTTGTAATATTGATAACATATTTCCGTCAAATTTATTGAGTATATTTTGTATGAAAATTTACTAACAAATTTATTAGGAGAAAATATGAATCATTTAGATGAACTTGAGGCAGAAGCAATATACATAATGAGAGAAGTGGCAGCAGAATGTGAAAATCCTGTTATGCTTTATTCCATAGGAAAGGATTCGTCAGTAATGCTGCATTTGGCAATGAAAGCTTTTTATCCTGAAAAGCCACCATTTCCTTTTTTGCATGTAAATACTACATGGAAATTTAAGGAAATGATTGAATTTAGAGACCGCAGGGCAAAAGAACTGGGAATTGAAATGATTGAATACATAAATGAGGAAGGTGTTAAGAATAATATTAATCCTTTTGACTATGGTTCATCATACACAGACATAATGAAAACTCAGGCACTAAAGCAGGCTCTCGATAAATATGGGTTTACCGCAGCATTTGGCGGAGGAAGACGTGACGAGGAAAAATCAAGAGCAAAAGAGAGAATTTTTTCTTTTAGGAATAAACAACACGCATGGGATCCAAAAAATCAGAGACCGGAAATGTGGAAGCTTTTCAATACAAGAATTAACAAGGGAGAGAGTATAAGAGTATTTCCTTTATCAAATTGGACGGAAAAGGATATATGGCAGTATATAAAAAGAGAAAATATTCCTATTGTTTCATTATATTTTGCCAAAGAAAGACCGGTTGTTGAAAGAAATGGGCAGTTGATAATGGTTGATGATGACAGAATGAGATTGTTGCCGGGAGAAAAAGTTCAAAATAAAATGGTAAGATTTAGAACGTTAGGATGTTATCCGCTAACCGGAGGCATAGAGTCAAATGCTACGACATTAGATGAAATTATCGAAGAGACAATGGCATCAGTAGAATCCGAAAGAACCAGTAGAATAATAGATTCTGACGGAGGGGCTGCAAGCATGGAAAAAAGAAAAAGAGAAGGATATTTTTAAAATGGAAAGTTTATTGAAATTTATTACTTGCGGAAGTGTTGATGATGGAAAATCAACTTTAATTGGACATATGTTATATGATGCAAAGCTGATTTTTGCAGATCAGAAGAGAGCTTTGGAATTGGACTCTAAAGTCGGATCAAGAGAAGGAAACATAGATTATTCTTTGTTGCTTGACGGATTAATGGCTGAAAGGGAACAGGGAATTACAATAGATGTTGCATACCGTTATTTTGCTACTGAAAACAGAAGCTTTATTGTAGCGGATACTCCGGGACATGAAGAGTATACAAGAAATATGGCTGTTGGAGCTTCATTTGCATCCCTTGCCGTAATTTTGACGGATGCAAGTCAGGGTGTTTTGGTTCAGACAAGAAGACATGCAAGGATATGTTCTTTAATGGGAATAAAACATTTTGTTTTTGCGGTAAATAAAATGGATTTAGTGGATTATGATATTAAAATATTTGAAAAAATCCAAAGAGAAATAAATGGATTAATGTCAGAATTTGATTTTAAAACATTACAAATAATACCGGTATCTGCTACAGAGGGAGATAATATAACAAAGACATCTGACCGAATGCAATGGTATAAAGGCGTCCCATTACTTAAATATCTTGAGGAAGTGGATGTAAAGGAAGACGTTGAGGTTAAAGGATTTTCCATGCCGGTTCAAAGAGTGTGCCGACCAAATCATAATTTTAGGGGATTTCAGGGGCAAATATCATCCGGAAAAATTTGCCGGGGAGATGATATAACTGTTTTGCCAAGTGGCGAAAAGGCAACGGTAAAAGAAATATACGAAGGTGATAAAAAAGTAAATCAAAGCAGTAAAGGCCATGGAGTGACAATTCAGCTGGACTCTGAAATTGATATATCAAGAGGATGTATTATAGAGAAAAATTACAATCTTTTGTGTGGAATGAATTTCTCAATTTGTATATTGTGGATGGACGACAAAAAACTAGTTGAGGGACGGAATTTCCTTATGAAAGTTGGAACAAAATTAGTTCCTGCAACAATTACAAAAATAAATTACAAAATTGATGTTAATACAGGTTCACAAGTATACGCAAAAGCAATCTTTAAGAATGAAATTGCTTTTTGTGAGGTTACGTTAGGGGAAAAAATAGTTGTGGATAAATTCATCAATAATAGGGAATTAGGTTCATTAATACTAATTGACAGAGTATCAAATATGACGTCGGCATGTGGACAAATTGCAGAAATTATCGATAATGAAAAAAATCTGACATGGCATGAAATGGATGTAACAAAGGAGTTAAGGGAACGTCAGTTATCTCAAAAAGCTTTTACGGTATGGATGACAGGACTTTCAGGGTCAGGAAAATCTACCCTTGCTAATGCATTGGAGAAAAGATTATTTACACTGGGAAAACATACAATGCTTCTTGATGGTGACAACATAAGAATGGGACTTAACAAAAATTTAGGATTTAATGAAGGAGACAGAGTGGAAAATATCCGCAGAATAGCTGAGGTTGCCAAATTAATGAATGATGCGGGGCTGATAGTAATTACATCATTTATTTCGCCATATAGTCAGGACAGACAAAGTGCAAAGGAAATAATAGGTGATGATTTTGTGGAAGTCTACGTAAGCACCCCTCTTGATGAATGTGAAAGAAGGGATGTTAAAGGTCTTTACAAAGAGGCAAGAAAGGGGAATATCAGGAGCTTCACGGGAATAAGCAGCCCTTATGAAATACCTGAAACACCGGATGTTGAAATAGACACCAGTGGAAAGAAAATAGAAGATTGTGTGAATACAATTATAGATAAGCTTAAAAAATATATTGAGGAATAATCATGTATTATGAGTAATAAATTACAGCTGTTTACTTCAATGTTAAAAATCGGATGTATTGGATTTGGTGGTGGAAGTGCCATTATTCCCATAATTGAAGACGAGATAGTTGAAACAGGTATAGATACAAAGGAGAATATTGATAAGGATGTTATGGTGGCAAATATAACACCGGGAGCACTTCCGGTAGAAGTTGCTGCTTCAATAGGAAAAAGAGCTGGTGGAAACAAAGGAATGTTTTTATCAGCACTTGCCATGGCGCTTCCGGGAGCACTGGCAGCAATAGCAATTTTTACTATTTTTTCAACTATGAAATTAACAGTATTAAATGTTATTGAACTGGCGTCAGTTGGAGTTTCAATATTTATTTTGTATATGCTAAAAGTTTATATTGGAAATGTATTTAATAAGTGTGCAGGCAATACAAAATGTGAGAGAAAAACCGTTATTTTAATGGCAATATCATTATTTGTTGTTTGTGGCAAAAATTTATATCAGCTTTTAGGAATAAGTAAAACACCGGTATTTTCATTATCTGCCTTTAATGCCTTAATGTTATTTTTCTTTTGCATAATATTCATGGAAAACAACAGACATAAAAATGTGGGTTTCATAGTGATAATGGTTATTATATCAACACTATTTGCTGTTACTCATGGAAAGGGAAATTATATTGATAATAATTATATTATGTATGCTTTGGATGCAATAATGATTATGATTTCTCTGGCAGGAATAGTAGATGATATGAAAAACAGTGGAATGAAGATAAAAATCTATAAGAATTTTTTTAAGGAACTTTATATATGGATTGTATTTTTAGTCATATGTTCTATGCCGGCGTTAATAAATAATGCAAGTATTGTGGAGTTTATTGGCAAAGGAATAATTTCGGCTTTTATGTCTTTTGGTGGAGGGGATGCATATTTAACTATTGCTGATGGGTTATTTGTAGATACAAATATGGTAACGGAAAGTCAGTTTTACGGTCATATAGTATCTGTTGTTAATGTTTTGCCGGGCTCCATATTATGTAAAACCTTATGTGGAGTAGGATACTACCTGGGAATTAACATATCAGGAAGTATTGTGACGGGAGTTTTATTTGCTATAGTTGGTTTTGCATGTAGCATTGCGGCATCATGTGGATTTTATATGACAATATATCATTTGTACAATAATCTAAGTTCACTGAGAATTATAAGTAGAATATCAGAATGTATCCGCCCGATTATAGCGGGATTTCTTATAAATATTTCATTATCATTGTGCAATCAGTCTGTAAGAGTAATGGGAAAGTATCAAATATCCGGAATAAGTACAATAATAATCGTTGTGCTAATGTTTATAATTACATGCTTACTAAAAAGTAAAACAAGGATAAGTAATGCTTTAATATTAGTATTGAATATAGGAATAGTTTTTATTATATGGGCGCTACATTACATATAGGAGGAAACAAATGTCAACAGTATATTTGTGTATAGGAACACCAAAAACAGGAACTACAGCTCTTCAAAGCTTTATGAGAGAAAACGAAAAATTGTTAAATGAGCAGGGGTATGCATTCCCACAGTTAAATATTGGACTTAAGGGAATCTTTCGTGATAGAAATGCACATTTTTTAGTTAATTATATTACTCAGGATAATAATGATGAGCATAAATTAAAGCAGAAGGAGTTAAATGAAAAAGCATATGGGGAATTAGAAAAGTGCGGGAAAAAATTTGAAAATATTATTTTGTCTGATGAACAAATCTGGTACAGATGCAATTATGAGGAAAAATTTTGGGAGAGATTAAAAGAAGATTTTGGAAAAATTGATTGCAAGGTTAAGGTTGTTGTTTATTTAAGACGGCAGGATATGATTGTTCAGTCTTTATGGAATCAGCTTATAAAAATGCACAGACGTAAAATACATACATTTGAAGAAAGTCTGGAAATAAATGATTATGATTATTTTCCGTTAGACTATTTTAAACAATTAAAAAATATTGAGGAACATATAGGAAAAGATAACCTTATTGTAAGAGTTTATGAGAAAAAACAGCTAAAAAATCAGTCATTATATGAAGATTATTTTGATATTATGGGAGTTAAGCTTAATGAAAAATTTACTTATAATCAGGTTGCAGGAAACGTGGGACTTACAGGAAATTATATAGAAATTAAAAGAATTATAAATGGGGTTACTGATTATAGGGAAATGGAGGATTTTTTATGCAGACCTATTATTAATGCCAGCATATATGGAAATAGTATTGAACCACAAAAAAAGGTAAGCTTTTTTTCTTATGATGAGCAGATTGAATTTTTAAATAAATACGAAAAAAGTAACAACCAAGTGGCAAAATATTATTTAAATAAAAATACAGGGCTTTTTGAAGAAGAAATAAAGGAATTTCCAAAGTGGAAAGTGGACAATGAAAAAATGTACCGTGATGTAATAATTTCCATGACAGAAGTTTTTTGCAGACAACAGCAACAGATACAGGATTTACAAAACAAATATAATGAAATTTCAGATATAAGAAAGAAGTTAGATGAAGAGAAAAGAAGGTTAGAATCTGTGTATAACAGTGCCATATTCAGATTATATAGAAAAATAAGATATATGGTAAAAAAACAAAAATAACATTAAAAGAGGGGATGTCATAAAAAGTGAACATCCCCTTTTAAATATTATTAATGGTAAAGCAGTAAATTACTTTTGCTTATAAGTTGCTAAGAAGTCCTTCATGGCATCCATGGAATTTTTTAAATCATCAATGCATGGAAGGTAAACAATTCTAAAGTGGTCAGGTGTTTCCCAGTGGAAACCACCACCATGGGTAATAAGAATTTTCTTTTCCTTAAGCAAATCAAGAGAGAATTGCTCATCGTTTGTGATGTTAAACTTCTTAATGTCTAGTTTAGGGAAAATATAAAATGCAGCCTTAGGTTTGTAGGCTGAAAGCCCCGGAATATCCTGTATCGCATTATATATGTATTCTCTTTGTTCATAAATTCTACCACCTGGTGCTACCATTTCACTGGCATCTTCAAGATTAGCCAAAGCAGTAGGAATAAGGGACTGGGCAGGTACGTTAGAACATAAACGCATAGAAGACAAAAGATTAATTCCTTCTATATAACCCTTAGCCTTAGACTTGTCACCGCAAAGGCACATCCATCCACATCTGTATCCTGCAATAAGATGGGATTTTGATAAACCGTTAAATGAAACAGTAAGTAAATCCGGTGCTAGCGAAGAAAGGGCAACATGCTCTTCCCCATCCATTACCAGACGGTCATATATTTCATCAGCAAACAAAATTAATTCATGCTCTCTTGCAAGTTCAACAATCTGTTGTAAAACTTCCTTAGAATAAAGGGCACCAGTAGGGTTGTTAGGGTTAATAACAACAATTGCCTTGGTTTTGTCTGTGATTTTTCTCTTCATATCCTCAATATCAGGAAACCATTCAGACTGCTCATCGCAAATATAGTGAACCGCAGTTCCCCCTGCTAAAGTAACTGAAGCTGTCCATAAAGGATAATCAGGAGAAGGAACTAAAACTTCATCACCATTATTTAAAAGTCCCTGCATAGACAAGGTTATAAGTTCACTTACACCGTTACCTGTATAAATATCATTTATAGTAACATTAGGCATGTTTTTCTTTTTGCAATATGAAAGAATTGCCTCTCTGGCTGAAAAAAGCCCCTTTGAATCTGAATAACCTTCAGTAAGAGTAAGGTTTTCAGACATTTTATCTATAATTGCCTCTGGCGCTTCAAAGCCAAAAGGAGCAGGATTGCCAATATTTAATTTGATAATTTTTTCACCCTGGGCAATCATTTTGTTAGCCTCGTCCATAACAGGACCTCTGATATCGTAACATACATTGTCAAGCTTTGTTGATTTTTCAAATGTTCTCATTTACTTCACCTCTCAAAAAAAAATACCCTAAGCGAAAACGCTTAGGGCGAATAATCAAATCCGTGTTACCACCTAAATTCAGGATTAAACCTGCACTCAGTCATCACAATCATGATGAATCCCTGTAACGTGGGAAAACGTCAGAAACTAATAAGATAAAATCTGTTCGTAACTGCTGCTTAGGAACTGCTTCAAAACAAACCGTGTAAGAATTTTCACCAGCCATTCTCTCTCTGAAACCGTGAATGAGTTTACTATTTTCCGTCACTGCATTTAAATATTAACAAAAACAATCATATCCCCATAAGAAATAAAAGTCAATGCTAAATTTAACAATGCAATATTTTTATTCTTTATTTTGTGCTATAATTAGTCGTGGCTAACGAATTGCCATAATTAATAATATGAGAAAAGTATGTAATTATGAATTTAAAAATAGAAGAGTTAAACTATCTCCTTACAACTAAAAATGAAGAAGTAACAGACAATCTTAAGAAAAAAGCAAGGGGAATAGCAGATGATATATTTGGTAAAAAAATATATACAAGAGGGCTTATTGAATTTACTAACTACTGTAAAAACAATTGCTATTATTGTGGAATAAGAAGGGAAAATAAAGGTGCTATCAGATATCGTCTTGACAGGAAGGAAATAATTAACTGTTGTGATAATGGGTATCAATTAGGGTTTAGAACTTTTGTGCTACAGGGAGGAGAGGATGCCTATTATACTGATGATGAGGTTTGTGCAATAGTGTCTTCAATAAAGGAAAAATATCCGGATTGTGCAGTAACATTGTCCATAGGAGAAAAGAAAAAAGCAAGTTATTTAGCGTTTTTTAATGCCGGTGCAGACAGATATCTTTTAAGACATGAAACAGCAGACAAAAAGCATTATGAAAGATTGCATCCAGATGATATGTCTTTTGAAAACAGAAAGAGATGTTTGTATGATTTAAAGGAAATAGGATATCAGACAGGGTGCGGCTTTATGGCAGGTTCGCCTTATCAGACAATGGAATCCATATATAAGGATTTACGGTTTATTGAGGATTTACAGCCGGAAATGGTGGGAATCGGGCCTTTTATTCCACATAAAGACACGGAATTTAAAAATTATAGGGCAGGTTCTCTTGAAATGACCCTTAGACTTTTAAGTATTATAAGAATTATGAAGCCTGATGTGCTGCTTCCTGCAACTACAGCATTAGGAACCATTCATCCCATGGGTAGAGAAATGGGAATATTAGCAGGAGCTAATGTGGTAATGCCTAATTTGTCTCCTGTAAATGTAAGAAAAAAATATGCTTTATATGATAACAAAATCTGTACAGGAGAAGAGGCGGCAGAGTGCCGGGGATGCCTTGATGGAAGAATAAAAAGCATAGGATATAACATAGTCACTGACAGAGGAGATTATGTTCCAATTAAAAATAAGAAAGTGTGACATAAATGTATAACGTAAAATCATTAAATGCAGATGAGTTTATTTCAGATGAAGAAATAAGGGAAACATTAAAATATGCTGATGAAAATAAAAATAATATTAAATTAATTAATGAAATTTTAGGGAAAGCATCAAAAAAGAAAGGATTAAATCATAGAGAGGCATCTGTTCTTTTAGCCTGTGACATACCTGAAAAGGTACAGGAAATGTATAAGCTGGCAAATGAAATAAAGCAGGATTATTACGGAAACAGAATAGTTTTATTTGCTCCACTGTATTTATCAAATTATTGTGTAAACGGGTGTGTTTACTGCCCCTATCATATGAAAAATAAGCATATTGCCAGAAAAAAACTGACTCAGGAGGAAATAGTCAAGGAAGTTACCGCATTGCAGGATATGGGACATAAAAGACTTGCCATTGAGGCAGGAGAAGACCCGGTTAATAATCCTATTGAATATATATTAGAGTGTATTAAAACCATATATGGAATTAAACATAAAAATGGGGCAATACGTCGCGTAAATGTAAATATTGCAGCTACCACGGTAGAAAATTACAGAAAATTAAAAGAAGCAGAAATCGGAACATATATTTTGTTTCAGGAAACTTATCACAAGAAAAGCTATGAACAGCTGCATCCTACAGGCCCAAAGCATAATTATAATTACCATACCGAGGCAATGGACAGGGCAATGGAAGGTGGAATTGATGATGTGGGTCTGGGAGTTTTGTTTGGACTGGAAATGTACCGCTATGAGTTTGCAGGTCTGCTAATGCATGCAGAACACTTAGAGGCAGTGTTTGGTGTGGGGCCTCATACCATTAGTGTTCCAAGAATAAAAAGAGCTGATGATATTGATCCGGATGTATTTGATAATGGAATAAGTGATGATATTTTTGCCAAAATATGTGCTTTAATAAGAATATCAGTTCCTTATACGGGAATGATTATTTCCACAAGGGAAAGTAAGAAGGTAAGAGAAATGGTACTGCCTCTTGGAGTATCACAAATCAGCGGAGGTTCAAGAACCAGCGTAGGGGGCTATGATAAGCCTGAAATTAAAGAGGAGCTCATCACAGAACAGTTTGATGTAAGTGATACAAGAAGTCTTGATGAAGTAGTAAACTGGCTTATAAAGTTAGGATATATTCCAAGCTTTTGTACCGCCTGCTACAGGGAGGGACGAACAGGAGACAGATTTATGGCATTGTGTAAAAATATGCAGATACTAAACTGTTGTCATCCTAATGCCCTTATGACTTTAAAGGAATACCTTGAGGATTACGCTAAAGATGATACAAGAGAATTGGGAATGAAGCTTATAGAAGAGGAATTAAAGAATATTCCTAACGAAAAGGTAAGACAAATTGCTTATAATCATATTCACGATATAGAGGATGGCAAAAGAGATTTCAGATTTTAAGGAATTAATGGAGGAAAAATGACTTTAAACAGTACACCGTCAGCTAACAGGATTCACATAGGAGTTTTTGGACGAACCAATTCAGGAAAGTCATCATTTATTAATGCATTTTCAGGGCAGAATGTATCTATAACGGCAAATGTAGCAGGAACAACTACTGATCCGATTTACAAACCAATGGAAATTAATCCCATTGGTCCCTGTGTCATAATAGATACTGCCGGTCTTGATGATAAAAGTGAATTAGGAAAAAGGAGAATAGAAAAAACAAAATTAGCAGCTGAAAAGTCAGATGTTGCCATAATAGTTATTTCTTCGGAAATTAATGATTTTGACAGTTTAAATGATGGTGAGTTCAAGTGGTATAACTATTTTAGGAAAAAAGATACACCGGTAATATTTGTTATAAATAAAATTGATTTAAATGAAAATACCGGAAATTTAAAGGAATATATAACACATAAAATAAAGGATTGCCTAATTATTGAACTGTCTGCAAAAACAAAGGAAGGAATGGACGATTTTAAAAAATCCTTAGTCAGTCTTAGTTTAGAAGAAGAAAGAACCATTACGGGAAATCTGGTAAAAAAGGGAGATATGGTTTTGCTTGTTATGCCTCAGGATATTCAGGCACCTAAAGGAAGACTTATTTTACCTCAGGTTCAGACCATAAGGGAACTTTTAGACAAAAAATGTAAGGTTTTAAGCGTTACTACAGACCAGTATGTGGAAGCACTTGATATGCTAAAAGAGGTGCCGAAAATTATAATTACTGATTCACAGGTTTTTGATTATGTGTATGAAAATAAGCCAAAAGAAAGTCTTCTTACTTCATTTTCGGTTTTATTTGCAGCCCTTAAGGGAGATATTAATTACTATTTGGAAAGTGTAAGGTGTATAGACAAGCTGACTGAAAATTCCAAGGTGCTTATAGCGGAATGTTGCAGTCATGCACCTTTAGAAGAAGATATAGGAAGGGAAAAAATACCTAAAATGCTTAAAAAACGCGTAGGAGATAATCTTACTATAGACATTGTAAGTGGAAATGATTTCCCTGAAAATTTGAAAGATTACGATTTGATAATTCAATGTGGTGCCTGTATGTTCAATAGAAAATATGTTATGTCAAGAGTAGAAAGTGCCATAAGTCAGGGAGTACCTATGACAAATTACGGTGTAACTATTGCCTATATAAAAGGAATACTGGAAAAAATAGAAGTTTAGTTATATCTTGAAACATTTATGGGAAATGTTATAATTTTATAAAAACATTGGGAGATGATTATAATGAAGCATAATGAAGATAAAACAAATGTTATGAGATTATTAGACCAGAAAAAAATTAAGTATAAAATGCACAATTATGCAGATACAGAGGCAATTAGCGGAACAGAGGTAGCTAATGCTTTAGGACAGAATCCTGAAATGGTATTTAAAACTTTAGTTACCGTGGGAAAGACAAACAATCACTATGTTTTTTTAGTTCCGGTGGAAAAAGAATTAGATTTGAAAAAAGCAGCCAAATGTGTAGGGGAAAAGAAAATAGACATGATAAAGTCAAAGGAACTTTTAGGACTTACAGGTTATATTCATGGTGGATGCTCTCCTATTGGAATGAAAAAGTTTTTCAGAACAACAATTGATGAAACAGCAGGGAATTTTGATACAATAATGTTTAGTGGTGGAAAAATAGGATATCAGGTAGAAACTTCCATTGAAGAATTAAAAAAGATAATTAAGTTTGAATTAGCAGATATAACCACAGATAATAAATAAAAGGAATTATTTTACAGTGCATACATATAATGTATAGATTAAATAGGAATGTTTAAGTCTATGTTGATAAAAATGCAGGTTAATACTCAGGATAAGGGAGAATTACAGGTAAACATTGTAGATAGTGAAAATGCTCCAATAAAGGATGCAAGAGTTATTATCAGAAAACCACGTATTTTGCCGGAGCAGCCAATTAATTCCGGAGACATGATAGAGGAATTAAATACGGATATTTCAGGGCAGACACAGGTGGTGGATTTAGATGCCCCTCCTCTTGAATACAGTCTAAATGAGAATAACGAGGAAATGCCTTACGCAAATTACGATGTGGAAATTGATGCGCCGGGATATGAAGTGGAAAGTGTGGAAAATGTGGAAATTCTACCAAGGTCTTTGGCAATTCAAAATGTGAAATTAAGGAAAACTCAGGAAGAAAATATTAATATACCTCCCCATACCCTTTATTACGAATATCCTCCAAAGATTCCTGAGGATGAAATAAAGGATGTAGGGGAACCGGGAGAAATCGTATTGAGTCGTGTAGTAATACCGGAGTATGTTGTGGTTCACGATGGCGTGCCATCCTCTAATGCAAAGGATTATTATGTAACATATAAAGATTACATTAAAAATGTGGCATCCTCTGAAATATATGCCACATGGCCTGAGGCAACCTTAGAGGCAAACATTCTGGCAATTATGTCTTTTACATTAAATCGTGTATACACAGAGTGGTACAGAAATAAGGGAAAAGACTTTACAATTACATCTTCTACGGCGTATGATCAGAAATGGATTAACGGAAGAAATATTTTTGAATCCATAAGCCGTGTAGTTGATAATATATTTGATCAGTATTTATCATTGCCTGATGTAAGGCAGCCAATCCTTACCCAGTATTGTGATGGTAAAAGGGTAAAATGTCCTAACTGGTTAAGTCAGTGGGGTTCCTGTAATTTAGGGGAACAGGGGTATTCCACCTTGGAAATAATCAGAAATTACTACGGAGATGAAATGTATATTAATACTGCTGAACAAATATCAGGAATACCGGCATCCTGGCCGGGATATGATTTAACTATAGGAGCCAGTGGACAGAAAGTAAGACAGCTTCAGGAACAGCTAGATACAATTGCCCAGGTATATACAGCCATACCACGTTTAGTGGCAGATGGAGTGTATGGAGAAAATACTCAGGCATCAGTAAGGGCTTTTCAGAAGATATTTGATTTGCCTCAGACAGGAGTAACGGATTTTGCCACATGGTATAAGATTTCACAAATATATGTGGGAATAACCAGAATTGCAGAAGGAATTCCAAGAGGATAAATCATAAAATGTCATAAATTTTAAGGAAACACTATGTTGTACGATAAAGATATAAGGGAACCCCTTTTTGATTTTTTAGATGATATTTATTTAACAAACAGAATAATTGAAGAAAAGCAAATGGGACGCTCAAGGGCAGACGTTGTTATGGTTACCCCTTTGGCAATTTACGGTATAGAAATAAAAAGCGATGCAGATACTTACGCAAGGCTGAAACGTCAGGTTAGGGATTATGACAACTTTTATGATTATAATTATGTGGTGGTGGGAACAAGCCACGCATATCATATACAGGAGCATGTCCCTGATTACTGGGGAATAATTACTGTGGAACAAAGTGAAGGTGTTTGTGACTTTTATGTAAAAAGAAAACCGTCAAAGAATCCTAAGGTTAAGTGGAAGAAAAAACTTAGTATTCTTTGGAGACCGGAGCTTGCAAACATACAAAATATAAATAACCTGCCTAAATACAGGCAGAAAAGTAAGGATTTTGTTGTAAACAAAATAATGGAAAAGGTGCCGGAGGATATTTTGCAAATTCAGTTTTGTGAAGAATTAATGGAACGGGATTACAATGAAATTGGAGAAATAATTAAGGAATATAAAAAACAAAAAAAGCAGTAGTGCTGGTATTGAAACACTACTGCTTTAAGTTTATAAGCTATTAAACCTGTGCTGTTTTTACAGATTCAAACTCTTCTACAATTTCCCTTTCAGGAGCAGGAGTAAGAAGACTTACAACTACAATGAATATACATGCTACCATAAAGGCAGGTAATAATTCGTAGATATCTAAAGCTCCACCTAAAGGACGTACAACATATTTCCATAGGAAAATCATAATACCCCCTGATAGCATACCGGCAATGGCACCATACTTGTTTGAACGTTTCCAGAATAATGCAAACAGCATTACAGGTCCGAAGGTAGCACCAAATCCTGCCCATGCGAAAGATACAATCTGGAATACATTACTTTTAGGATTAGATGCCAGGAATATGGCAATTATTGAAATAACAATAACAGTTGCTCTGGCTACAACTACTTTTTTCTTTTCAGAAAGTTTAATTCCAAATACCCCGTCTAACATATTTTCAGTAACACTAGATGAAGCAGCTAAAAGCTGTGAGTCTGATGTGGACATGGTTGATGCAAGAATACCTGCAAGAATAATTCCGGCTACAATGGCGAAAATAAAACCGTGTTTACTTATAACAGTTGAAATCTGAACAATAATTGTTTCTGAGTCAAATGAACCATATGCGCCTAAAATTCTTTCAGTTGACATACTAAATCCGATAATGCCGATTAAAATAGCAGCAGCCATGGAAATAACTACCCATGTGCTGGCAATACGTCTTGATAATTTAACATTTTCAGGATCATCAATAGCCATAAATCTTAATAAAATATGTGGCATGCCAAAATATCCAAGCCCCCATGCCAATGTAGAAATAATAGTAATAATACCATACTGATTAGCTGAATTAGTAGCTGCATTGTAGCTTGAATTAAAGCTGAAATATCCCGGTAAATCCTTTGCATTGGCAATAACCTGATCCATTCCACCAACGGAATCAATACCGTAAAATACAACAATTGCCAAAGCAACAGTCATAATAATACTTTGTATAAAGTCTGTGGTACTTGCTGCAAGGAATCCACCAAGGGATGTGTAAGCAATAATAACAATGGCACTGATAATCATAGCTGTCATGTAATTAATTCCAAATAATGAATTAAATAATTTTCCACAGGCTGCAAATCCTGATGCAGTATAAGGAACAAAGAATATAATGATTATCATTGCTGAAACACATTTAAGAACTTTTTTATCACGATATCTGTTAGCAAAGAAATCAGGGATTGTTATTGAGTTGTTACAAATAACTGTGTATTTTCTAAGTCTTTTTGCAACAATAAGCCAGTTGACATATGTACCAAGGGCAAGACCTGCAATAGTCCAGAAAGTATCACATACACCGGTAAGATATGCAAGTCCCGGAAGTCCCATAAGAAGGTAACTGCTCATATCTGATGCTTCAGCACTCATAGCCGTAACAAAAGGTCCAAGCTTTCTTCCACCTAAATAAAAGTCGTGGGTTGTGTTTGACTTTTTAGAAAAATAAAAACCGATAACCAGCATTGCTCCCATGTATACAATGATGGAAATCAGAATTCCAATTTGTGAAGTTGTCATAATTTTTATCTCCTCTGTAATTTTATTAAAATAGAACTAAGCACTATTTTATAGGAAATAATTGTATAAGGCAAGTGTAAATAATCTTTTTTTCCTTATTAATAATATATGAAAAGCATATTTAAAAGATAAATGGGAATAATAATAACAAATTGGAAAGAGTAAGAAAAATAAGGAGAAAAACATATGGGGCAGGTAATTGGAAAACAAAGTGTACTTTTTGAAAATCCACCTTATCTTATAGAAGGGGCATCAATTGTGGGACAAAAAGAGGGGGAAGGACCTCTTGGAAAATGTTTTGATGTGGTAGAACAGGATCCAATGCTTGGAATGGAAACATGGGAAGAGGCAGAAAGCCTTTTGCAAAAAGAAGCAATTCAGAAGGTGCTACTTAAGTCTAATATGACTAAGGATGATATAAGATATATTTTTGCCGGAGATTTATTAGGGCAGCTTATAGCTACCACATTTGGAATATTGGAGTTTGAAATTCCTTTTTTCGGATTATATGGTGCGTGTTCTACCATAGGAGAGGCTTTAAGCATTGCAGCCATAACGGTGGAGGGAGGCAATGCAGACAATGTTATTGCTGTGGCCTCCAGCCATTTCGCCAGTGCCGAGAGACAGTTCAGATTTCCTTTGGCATATGGTAACCAACGACCATATGCTGCCACATGGACAGTGACAGGTTGTGGGGCAGTTGTTGTGGGCAAGCAAAAAGGATTTGCAAAAATTACCGGAATAACTACAGGTAAAATAGTGGATTACGGCGTTAAGGATGCACAAAATATGGGAGCATGTATGGCACCGGCAGCTGCTGAGGTAATTTATCAGCATTTTAAGGATTTTAATTCCACTCCGGGAGATTACGATAAAATAATTACGGGAGACTTAGGGATAGTAGGAAAAACAATATTGTTTGATTTGTTAATGGAAAAAGGATATGATATTTCAAAAGTTCATATGGACTGTGGAATAGAAATGTTTGATGCAGGAACTCAGGATACCCATGCAGGAGGAAGCGGATGTGGATGTGCAGCCACGGTTCTTACAGGATATATCTTTAAGCAGCTTAAAAAGAAAGCCTTTAAGAAAATTTTATTTATTCCTACAGGAGCGTTAATGTCACCTGTAAGTTTTAATGAGGGAAACAGTGTTCCGGGAATTGCACATTGTGTTATGATAGAGGTTTAAAGGGGGAGAAAGATGATTTTTATAAAAAGTTTTGTGGTAGGTGGAATAATATGTGCCATAGTGCAGGTTATTATTAATAAGACAAAACTTACACCGGGAAGAATTATGGTAGGATTGGTCTGCCTTGGAGTAATATTAGGAGCCATAGGGCTTTATCAGCCTTTTGCCGACTGGGCAGGTTGTGGGGCGACAGTTCCCCTGTTAGGATTTGGCAATAATTTGTGGAAGGGAATGAAGGAAGCCATAGGAGAATCCGGAGTTCTAGGATTGTTTAAAGGAGGCTTTACATCAGGAGCGGTAGGTATATCAGGAGCATTGATTTTCGGGTATCTTGCATCCCTTATTTTTAAGTCAAAAATGCAATAAAGGATAAAAGATTAAAATTGTAATGTAGTCCGGGCGGAGGTATACCTTTAATAATTAAAATAATTCCATACAAACTTAATAATATAAAGCAAAATACACAATTACCTTATTTAATTAAGTTAAAGCGTGGCAAAGGTTGAAAAAATTAAATTTTTATATTATAATTTGTCAATGTAATGTGTTGAAGTCTTAAAATTTGGATTAATGATGTTTTTTATCATAATCGTGCAATAGGAAGCATGTCATAAAAGGCTTTTGGTGCATGAAAAATATGCATTTATAACACATGAGATTAACTAAAATTATGTTATAGAAGGAGGACTACAAAATGTCATATGTAGACGAGGTATTAGCAAAGGTTAAAGAAAAAAATGCTAGTGAACCGGAATTTTTACAGGCAGTTGAAGAAGTGTTAAATTCACTTAGACCTGTAATTGATGCAAACGAGGATAAGTATAGAAGAGAGGCTTTACTTGAAAGAATCTGCGAACCTGAAAGACAGTTCAAGTTCAGAGTTCCTTGGGTAGATGATAAGGGACAGGTACAGGTTAATACAGGCTACAGAGTACAGTTTAACTCAGCTATTGGACCATATAAGGGTGGTATAAGACTTCATCCATCAGTAAATATTGGTATTATTAAATTCTTAGGTTTTGAACAGATATTCAAGAACTCACTTACAGGTCTCCCAATCGGTGGTGGTAAAGGTGGTTCTGATTTCGATCCTAAGGGTAAATCAGACAGAGAAATTATGGCATTCTGTCAGAGCTTTATGACAGAACTTTGCAAATATATCGGCGCTGACACTGACGTACCGGCAGGTGACATCGGAACAGGTGCTAGAGAAATCGGATATATGTTTGGACAGTATAAGAGAATCCGTGGATTATATGAAGGTGTTCTTACAGGTAAGGGACTTACATACGGCGGTTCTTTAGCTAGAACAGAAGCTACAGGTTACGGATTACTTTACTTAACACAGGAATTAATGAAAGACCATAATGAAAGCATGGAAGGCAAGACAGTAGTTGTTTCAGGTGCCGGTAACGTTGCTATCTACGCTATTCAGAAAGCACAGCAGATGGGTGCTAAGGTTGTTACATGTTCAGATTCAACAGGTTGGATTTATGATTCGGAAGGAATAGATGTTGACCTTCTTAAGGAAGTCAAGGAAGTTAAGAGAGCAAGACTTACAGAATATGCTGCTGCAAGACCTTCAGCTGAATATCATGAAGGACGTGGAGTATGGCAGATTAAATGTGATATCGCTCTTCCATGTGCTACACAGAATGAATTACTTATCGATGATGCTAAGCAGTTAGTAGCTAACGGATGTAAAGCTGTTTGTGAAGGTGCTAATATGCCTACAACAATTGATGCAACAGAATACTTACAGGAAAACGGCGTATGGTTCGTTGGTGGTAAAGCTGCTAACGCAGGTGGTGTTGCTACATCAGCTCTTGAAATGTCACAGAACAGCGAAAGACTTTCATGGACATTTGAAGAAGTTGACGCTAAATTACAGAATATCATGGTAAACATTTATCATAACATCAGTGATGCTGCTAAGAGATACGGATTTGAAGGTAACTACGTAGTAGGTGCTAACATTGCCGGATTTGAAAAAGTAGCAGAAGCTATGGAAGCACAGGGTGTTTGCTAATTACAATAAAATATAGTTAATTTTCCTGAATTTAACAGCTCTTTAATGGTTGCATAGAAAATCATTAAAGGGCTGTTTTTTTCTTTGACCTTATGGAGATATTATAGTAAACTAGATTGGTTGACAATAAAAATCTTCCCGTAAAATATATCTTGAACTAAAGGGATAAGGTACTATGGGGAGAAAACAAAAAGGACGGAGTTTATTTTTTGAATATTTCTGATAAATTGCCGCTGACCGATGGGAGGAGGCACTATATATTCCGGAAAAGATTAAAATGAAATGAGGTTAATAAAATGCAGGAAAGAGAACAATTAAAGTCTAGATTGGGATTTTTGCTTATATCGGCAGGATGTGCAATCGGAATTGGAAACGTATGGAAATTTCCTTATATGACAGGCCAGGGCGGAGGCGGAATGTTTGTTTTATTTTACATTCTGTTTTTGCTGGTTTTAGGAATACCTATTATGACTATGGAGTTTGCAGTAGGTCGTGCCAGCAGGAAAAGTCCGGTTCAGGCATATTATCAGTTAGAAAAGCCCGGAACTAAGTGGCATATACATGGTTATGTGGCACTTATAGGAAACTATCTCCTTATGATGTTTTACACCACAGTATCAGGCTGGATGTTATATTATTTCTATCTTACAGCCACAGGCAAATTTGTAGGACTTGATGCAGATGGCGTTGGCAATGTATTTAACGAAATGTTAAGTCAGCCGGGAATAATGGCATTATGTATGATAATTGTTGTGGCAGTTGGAATTTTTATATGTTCCATAGGAGTTCAAAGCGGTCTTGAAAAAGTGTCTAAGTTTATGATGGTGGCACTTCTTATTATAATGATTGTTCTTGCCGTAAACAGCTTTTTTATGAGCGGGGCAAAGGAGGGTCTTAAGTTCTTCTTAGTACCGGATGTGGCAAGAATGAAAAGTGTAGGTGTGGGAAAAACTATAGTTTTAGCTATGAATCAGGCGTTTTTCACCCTTAGTTTAGGAATTGGAGCCATGGCAATATTTGGAAGTTATATTGGAAAAGAACGTTCATTGTTAGGTGAATCCATTAATATTGCTTTTCTTGATACCTTTGTGGCAATAACATCAGGACTTATTATATTTCCAGCATGTTTTACCTTTGGGGTAGACCAGACTCAGGGACCAAGTCTTATATTTATAACACTGCCTAATATTTTTAATCATATTCCTCTTGGAAGACTGTGGGGAAGCCTATTCTTTGTATTTATGTCCTTTGCGGCATTTTCCACGGTGCTGGCAGTATTTGAAAATATAATTTGCTGTGGAATGGAGCTTAAGAATTGGAGCAGAAAGAAGTCAAGTTTTGTCAACTTTATAGCAATAACCCTGTTATCTCTTCCTTGCGTATTGGGATACAATTTGTGGCAGTGGGATGGATTTAAGGTATTTGGCGGAACAGTTTTAGATTTTGAAGATTTTCTTGTAAGTAATTTATTACTTCCGTTGGGTTCTTTAGTGTATCTTTTATTCTGTACCGGAAAAAATGGCTGGGGCTGGGATAATTACATGGCTGAAGCTAATACCGGTAAGGGATTAAAGATGAGAAATGGAATGAGATTTTATATTACATATATACTTCCGATTATAATTTTATTTATTTTTGGCTTTGGAATATATGATAAATTTTTTAGCTAGAAAGGTATGAGGATTTAATATGCAGGAAAGAGAACAACTAAAATCCAGGCTGGGATTTTTGCTATTGTCGGCAGGATGTGCCATTGGAATTGGAAATGTGTGGAAATTTCCATATATGGCAGGACAAGGTGGCGGCGGAATGTTTGTATTACTGTACATTCTGTTTTTACTGATTCTTGGAATACCAATTATGACAATGGAATTTTCGGTAGGACGTGCCAGTAAAAAAAGTCCTGTCAGGTCATTTAAACAATTGGAAAAGCCAGGGACGAAATGGCACATACATGGGTATGTTTCCTTGGTGGGAAATTATATAATCATGATGTTTTATACCACAGTAGCAGGCTGGATGTTATATTATTTTTATCTTACGGCTACAGGCAGATTTACAGGCCTTGATGCACAGGCAATTTCAGGTGTGTTTGATGATATGAAACAAAATCCCGTGGTAATGGTTACCTGTATGGTAATTGTTGTGGTAGTGGGAGTTTTTATCTGTTCAATTGGCGTACAGAATGGTCTTGAAAAAGTATCAAAGGCAATGATGACATCTTTACTTATTATAATGCTTGTTCTTGCCGTAAACAGTTTCTTTATGGATGGAACAAAGGAAGGGTTAAGCTTTTTCCTTATTCCGGATTTAGGCAGAATGAGTAGCGTGGGCATAGGAAAAACAATAGTTTATGCCATGAATCAGGCATTCTTTACTTTAAGTGTGGGAATAGGCTCTATGGCAATATTTGGAAGCTATATTGAAAAGGAGCATTCATTACTTTCAGAGTCTATTAATATAGCAGCCCTTGATACCTTTGTGGCAATAACATCGGGACTTATTATATTCCCGGCATGTTTTACTTTTGGAGTAGATCAGACCCAGGGACCAAGTCTTATATTTATAACATTGCCTAATATTTTTAACCACATACCTCTTGGAAGATTGTGGGGAAGTTTATTCTTTGTATTTATGTCCTTTGCGGCATTTTCCACCGTATTGGCAGTGTTTGAAAATATAATATGCTGTGACATGGAACTGAAAAACTGGAGCAGAAAGAAATCATGCCTTTTTAATTTAGTGGCAATAACGGTTTTGTCGCTACCATGTGCTTTGGGATATAGTGTTTTGAAGTGGAAGGGATTTGAAGTGTTTGGTGGAACGGTATTGGACTTTGAGGACTTTATAGTAAGCAATATTTTACTTCCATTAGGCTCCCTTGTTTATCTGTTGTTTTGTACAAGAAATAAAGGCTGGGGCTGGGATAATTATATAGCTGAAGCTAATACAGGAAAGGGATTAAAGCTTCGTAGCAGTATGAGGTTTTACATCACATATATATTACCGCTGATAATATTATTTATATTTGGATTTGGAATATACGATAAGTTTTTCTAAGTCATGCTTTATTAGCAGGTAAACAAAAAAGGATTGCTTTTGCAATCCTTTTTTGTTTACCTTATAAAAACCTTACGGTGTCTTTTTTGATTTTACTGAATCCTTTGTAGTTTGATTTCTAGTAGATATGGTAGCATCTTCTTTTGAAGAAGATGTTTCACCTGATCCATCAGAAGCCTTGGAAGTAGAGCCTTTGTTTCCTGAATTATAATTATTATCATCTGAATTGATATAAGCTGAATGCCAGCTGCATTTATCAGGCTGACTGCCCTTTACAAAGTATTCTTTATGGGTTTTTGGACAAACACCTTTTATGGCAAGCTTTCCTGAAGCATTGCATATATTGTAAGCTTTAACACTTTGACCTGTAGCAAAATCCTTTGGCTTATATTTCTTTACAGTATCAATTTGATTCATGATTTTTGCCCAAAGCTTCTCGTGGTAGTTTTTACTACCTGTAAGGGCTGTATTTTCATCGTATCCTGTCCAGATGGATGCTGTAAGATATGGAGTATATCCACAGAACCATAAATCGTATGCACTTGATGTGGTTCCTGTCTTTCCGGCAGAAGGCATTCCACCTTCTAATTGACAAGGAGTACCGGTACCTTCTTTAACAACGCTTATCATAGCCTGAGTTAAAAGATAGGCGGTGGAATCCTTTAAAATGGTTTTGGCCTTAGGTGCTGTATTGTCTAATAATACGCGACCATTGCTGTCTATAACCTGTGAGTAGAATACAGGACGAATGTATTTTCCTGTATTGGCAATAGAAGCATAGGCAGCTGTCATTTCCAGATTAGTTACACCATCAGTAATACCACCAAGAGCAAGTGCCTGATGAATATCCGAAGAAACCGAACCGTTCTTTTCCACACGGTTATCTACAAGAGTAGAGATGCCGAAATTTAACAGATAATCATAACCTAACTGAGGAGTAATGGCAGTTAATGTTTTAACGGCACATACATTCATAGATTGGGCAATAGCCTGTTTTACGGTTACGGTACCCTTATAAGTATGGTTCCAGTTCTCTACGGGACGTCCGTTAGAATAACTAAATGGCTCATCCACAATAGTAGTGGAAAGAGTGTAACCCATAGTATCAATAGCTGGAGCATAAGTAGATAAAATCTTAAAAGTTGAACCCGGCTGTCTTGTGGAAGCTGTTGCCCTGTCAAGGGAAAGACTTACATTTTTCTTTCCACGGCCACCTACAATTGCCTTAACAAAGCCTGTAGATTGGTCTAATATGGTAAAGGACACCTGAGGCTGTGGATTGTAGTACAATGTTTCGTACTGGGTATATCCGTCCTTTTCCTTTAGACCTTTTTTATAATATTTCTGTCTTAAATGTCTCTTGTAATCTCTAACGCATTGTTTAGCTTCTTCTTTAGAATTAAATAAAAGTTTAAAATTAGTTTCACCTAAAACCTTTTTATGGTAGGTCTGAATATCGCTTTCATCATAATTATCCACTGTACCATCAGGATTTTGTACTGACCATGCCCAGTTTATTGCGTATTGTATTGCATATGGGTAGTTTTCATCATTAGATAATTCAGCGTCACAGATTTTCTGTATCTGGGAATCCTGAGTAGTGTAAATCTTCAAACCACCACTGTATACCGCGTTATATGCCTGATTATATGTGTAACCTTTAGTTTTTTGAAGGTCACTCAAAACCTGTTTTACAACTTCATCAACAAAGTAGGAGTATACTTTGTCATTTTTCTTTTCAATTTTGTTATTTACTTTCTGAATACGTGAATATACATCATCCTTTAATGCTTCATTATATTCAGCTTCAGTAAGATGTCCTGCATCAAACATATTCTTTAAAATAATTTCACGCTTAGTCTGATTTTTTTCAGGATTAGTAATTGGGTTATAAACCTCAGGACTGGAAGTTGTAGCTGCCAAAACAGCTGCTTCCGATACTGTCAGCTTACTTACATCCTTGTTAAAATACCTTAAGGAAGCTGCCTGTACACCAAGGGTATTTGCCCCAAGGTTAATGGTATTTAAGTATGTTTCCAAAATAGTTTCCTTTGACGTAACCTTTTCAAGCTGAACAGCAAGATACTGTTCCTGAATCTTACGTTTTAAGGATGAAAGAAATGCACTTTCAGATGTCCAGTTGGTAAAAACATTATTTTTAAGTACCTGCTGAGTTATGGTGCTGGCACCTTCTGATGGGTTAAGGGTAGTCACTGCAATTAAGGCAGCTCGTCCTATACCCTGAATGTCAATACCGTTGTGCTCATAAAATCTTGCATCTTCAGTATCAATAAATGCCCATCTTAAATAGGTAGGAACCTGATCTAAAGAAACCTTAATACGGTTAGAACCACTGGTTATTAATTTGGCAATTTCTTTATTATCTGAATTATACACAGTAGTGGAATAAGATGACGGAACAATTGAAACATCATCTATTGAAGGTGCACTTTTAATAATGCCGTGAACAATTCCTAAAAGCAGAAATCCCACCGTTATAATAAGAAGTAATATAATATATAGAAAAATTTTCAATAGTGAAACAAGTGATTTAGACATTACTTTCCGTTGTACGGAAACTAAGTCTTTTTGCTTGTTGATTGTTTCTTTATATCCGAAATTCATTTTACGTCCTCCTAAATGTAATGCCCCTTCCTTACAGTCAGCGGCAAATCGTCGGGAACATTTATAGAAATGAACTTCGTTCATTTGTTCCCTCCTAAATGTAATGCCCCCTCCTAGCAGTGGGCGGCAAATCGTCGGAATACCTTCCTCCTCAAGCAATTATAACAAAAGGATGGAATTTAATAAAGGGGAAAAATGTCGCAACATAGAAAGTTCATTCTTCATAATGGGCATTAAATATGATATAGTAGAAACGAGGTGGCATTAAATGGATAAATATTATATTGTAAGTAAAGGCGGAGAAGGGGAAATAACTGAAAAAAAATCCCGGTTTATTGCTCATGTTTTGCCTGTGGAAAGTGAAGAGGAAGCACTTTTACAAATAGAAAACATTAAGAAAAAATATTGGGATGCAAGACATAACTGCTTTGCATTTATAATGGGAAAGAACAACGAAATACAAAGATTTAGTGATGATGGTGAACCTCAGGGAACAGCAGGAAAGCCTATACTTGAGGTGCTTATGGGAGAAAACTTAAGGAATACCCTGATAGTGGTAACTAGGTATTTTGGAGGAACCCTTCTTGGAACAGGAGGGCTGGTAAGGGCCTATGGCTTATCATCTAAAGAAGGGCTTAAAAACTCGGTTATAAAAGAAGTTTGTCCGGGAGTGAATTTCTCAGTTACAACAGATTATAATTCCATTGGAAAAATAAAATATATTATGAGTCAGTTTGATATGGAAGAAACAGAGGAATATGGGGCAGATGTAACCATTAACATTGTTATGGGAAAAAGTGATTTTGAAAATTTTAAAAAAAAGGTTGTAGATACTACCAGTGATAAGGCAGTATGGAGCGAAATTAAAGAGGCACCATTTTATATGGAGATGCCATAAAAAGGACGTCATTAGTGAAAAATAGTGCGTTGGGGACTTAATATAAACTGTTTTTATTGAAAAAAATTTTCAGTGTGATACAATCGAAAAGATGTATGTGAATAATCAAAGGAGAAATATTAAAAAATGATTAGAGAAGATATAAGAAATATTGCCATAATTGCTCACGTTGACCATGGAAAAACTACATTGGTTGATGAATTGTTAAAACAGAGTGGTGTATTTAGAGAAAATCAGGAAGTAGCTGAAAGAGTAATGGATTCTAATGATATTGAAAGAGAAAGAGGAATCACTATTCTGTCAAAAAATACTGCGGTTACTTATAAGAACACAAAAATAAACATTATTGATACACCGGGACATGCTGATTTCGGAGGAGAAGTTGAGCGTGTACTTAAAATGGTAAACGGTGTTATTTTAGTTGTAGATGCTTTTGAAGGTGCTATGCCTCAAACAAGATTTGTTCTTAAAAAGGCTTTAGAGCTTAGTCTTCCTGTAATTGTCTGCATTAATAAAATTGACAGACCTGAGGCAAGACCTGAGGCAGTTATAGATGAAGTATTAGAATTATTTATTGAATTAGATGCTAATGAAGACCAGTTAGAATGTCCTTTTGTGTTTGCATCAGCTAAGCAGGGAATTGCTAAGCTAAATATGGAAGATGAAGGCGTTGATATGAAGCCTTTGTTTGAAACAATTATTGATTATATTCCTGCACCGGAAGGAGACCCGGAGGCAGATACTCAGGTACTTATCAGTACAATTGACTATAATGAATACGTTGGACGTATCGGCGTTGGTAAAGTGGATAATGGTACAATTAAGGTAAATCAGGATGTAACATTAGTAAACTATCATGACCCTTCAAATACAAAGAGAGTAAAAATCAGTAAACTTTATGAATTTGAGGGATTACAGAAAAAAGAAGTAAAGGAAGCTACAGTTGGTGCTATAGTGGCAATTTCAGGTATTGCAGATATAAGTATAGGAGATACAATTTGTTCATTAGACAACCCACAGCCTATACCATTCCAGAAAATATCAGAACCAACCATTTCCATGAATTTTATGGTAAATGACAGCCCGCTTGCAGGTCAGGAAGGTAAGTTTGTAACATCACGTCACATAAGAGACAGACTTATGCGTGAATTAAATACTGACGTATCTCTTAGGGTAGAAGAAACTGAAGATATGAATACATTCAAGGTTTCAGGACGTGGAGAACTTCATTTATCGGTTCTTATTGAAAACATGAGAAGAGAAGGTTATGAATTTGCCGTAAGTAAAGCAGAGGTTATCTATAAGGAAGATGAACGTGGTAAGAAGTTAGAACCTATGGAAATCTGCTATATTGATGTTCCTGATGAATTTTCAGGTGCAATTATACAGAAATTAAGCAACAGAAAAGGTGAACTTCAGGGAATGGCTCCTACAGGAGACGGTTATACAAGATTAGAATTCTCAATTCCTTCCCGTGGACTTATTGGATACAGAGGAGAATTTATGACAGATACTAAGGGAAATGGTGTCATAAATACTGTATTTGATGATTATGGTCCATATAAAGGGGACATTCAGTACAGAAAACAGGGCTCACTTATTGCTTTTGAAGCAGGTGAAGCCATAACATATGGTCTTTTCAATGCCCAGGAGCGTGGAACATTATTTATCGGACCGGGAGAAAAGGTTTACTCAGGAATGGTTGTAGGACAGACAGGCAGGGCAGAAGATATTGAAGTTAATGTTTGTAAAACCAAACATCTTTCAAATACAAGAACGTCAAGTTCTGATGAAGCATTAAGACTTGTTCCAAAGAAAGTTTTAAGCTTAGAGCAGGCGTTGGAGTTTATTGACACAGACGAATTGTTGGAAATAACACCTGAAAGTCTTAGAATAAGAAAGAAAATATTAGATCCTACATTGAGAAAGAGAGCAAACATAAGGAAGCAGAATGGAAATTAAAGAGATATTAAAAAAGGTTGACCATACTTTATTAAAGCAGGATGCAACATGGGAACAGATTAAGCAGATTTGCGACGAGGGAATAGAGTATTCCACAGCGTCTGTGTGTATTCCACCTTCTTTTGTTAAAAAAGCGGCAGAATATGTTGAAGGGAAAATACCTGTATGTACGGTAATCGGATTTCCTAACGGATATAACACAACAGACATAAAGTGTGCTGAAGCCATGGATGCCGTAAAAAATGGTGCATCTGAAATTGATATGGTTATTAATTTAGGATGGGTTAAGGAAAAAAATTACGATGCAATATTTAGCGAAATAAATAAAGTTAAAGATGCATGTGATGGAAGATTACTTAAAGTAATTGTTGAAACGGCTCTTTTAACTGATGAAGAAAAAGTTAAAATGACAGAAGTGGTGTCAATGTCTAAGGCAGACTTTATAAAAACTTCTACAGGATTTTCAATTAGGGGTGCATCTTTTGAAGATGTGGAAATTTTTAATAAATATATTTCTAATAATACCCATATAAAAGCTGCAGGAGGAATAGCTTCATTAGAAGATGCCGAAAGATTCCTTAATTTAGGGGCAGACAGGTTAGGAACCAGCAAAATTATCGGATTAATTAAATAAAAATATTTTTTAGGAGGGGGAACGGTGTATCTCCCGGAAGGTACATTTAAGGTTAAACCAACATCTTCAGAAAACTCAGCAGCTTTGCGTATTAAGGGAAGTGTTAATACTACAACTATGGGAACTACATTTTATAGAAAAATAACAGGTGTTAATACATCTGCTAAAACAGTAGAAATCGATATCCCTACAAGATACTATATGAAGACCAGAGATAATGCAAGAATTTATAAAGTATCTCCAAAGCAGACTAATGTAGGACTTTGTGATTTCTCCATAGGAAACAAGGCAAACAACAATGGAAACGGATGGGGTGAAGAAGATTACAAAATGAAAACTATACAATTTATTCCATTGCTGATATTTTGTATCAGAACAGAAAAATGAATACAGTAGCAGGACATAATTTCTTATATGAGAAAATACTTTTACCGGTAAATCCGGCATATAAGATTGTGGACTATGACTGGGGAAATATAATCGTGGGAGCATAAATACTTATAACGTATTTCCTATAATTTAAAGGCGGCCTTTAGCTATCGGGTTTTAAACCGGTAGTTAAAGGTCGTTTTGTGTTATTAGGTATTATTCCATACCGTAAATATAAAGAATAAAATATTTAAATAAAAAGGGGGTTGACAGATTAAAATGGGGTTACTATAATACAATTGTATTAATTGATATAGTACAATTAGTTCTAGAGCGATACAATATGAAAGGAAAAGGTAGTAAAATGTTAGAAACGAAAAATTTACGAAAAACATATAAAACCAAAAAAGGTGTTTCTGTTGAAGCATTAAAAGGTATATCATTAAAATTTCCTGAAAAAGGAATGATTTTCCTGTTGGGAAAGTCCGGAAGCGGCAAGTCAACATTACTTAATCTCTTAGGAGGACTAGATAAATATGATGATGGAGAAATAATTATAAAAGGTGTTTCTTCTAAAAACTTTAAACAGAATCATTTTGATTCATACAGAAATACATATGTTGGATTTATTTTTCAGGAGTACAATGTTTTAGAAGAATTTACTGTGGGAGCTAATATAGCATTGGCAATTGAACTTCAGGGAAGAAAAGCCACAGATGAGGAAATAAGTAAAATATTAAGACAGGTAGATTTAGACGGATTTGGTGACAGAAAGCCAAATGAACTTTCAGGAGGTCAGAAGCAAAGAGTTGCAATTGCAAGAGCTTTAGTAAAAAATCCTCAGATAATTATGGCAGATGAGCCTACAGGAGCCTTGGATTCTAATACAGGAAAACAGGTTTTTGATACACTGAAAAAGCTGTCAGAGGAGAAGCTTGTAATTGTAGTTTCCCACGATAGGGAGTTTGCAGAGCAGTATGGAGACAGAATTATAGAACTGGCAGATGGAAAAGTTATTTCAGATGTAGAAAAAACAGACGGTGATGAAATTGATTTCTCCCAGGGAATTTCCTTTGAAGAGGACGGTTTTATTATATCTGAAGGATATCATCTTACAGAGGAAGACAGAATTGCAATAAATGAGTATATGGATTCTGTCAAAAAAGATGTTAAGGCAACAATAAAAGCAAAGCAGCATGTTAGCGGCAATTTCAAAAAAACAAATCAGGATGCAATTGATTATGTGGATGGAGAGTTTAAATTAATTAAATCAAAGCTTCCTGTTAAAAATTCCTTTAAAATTGGAGCAAGTGGTTTAAAACACAAGAAATTCAGACTGGTGATTACTATTTTATTGTCTTTTGTGGCATTTGGAATGTTTGCACTGGCAGATACATTTGGAACATATGACCATATTAAAACATGTACTAATTCAATATCAGATTCAAATATAAAATATGCGTCTGTATTAAAAGCTAAAAAAATGGATAACGATGGAGCTACATGGTGGGATGACTGGTCATACAAACTTACAGATGAAGATGTAGCAAAGATAAGTAAAGAAACAGGCCATGATTTCAGAGGTGTTTATATGCCTAGCGATGAAGGAATGGAAATGACAAACATAAAAGATACATCAAATCTGTCAGGAAATGAAGTCTATTGTCCATATGCAACATCAATAACAGGATTTGCTGACATTAATCAGAAAATAATTGATGAAATGGGATACAAGGTATTAGCCGGAAAACTGCCTGACGGAAGTAAGAAAGAAATAGCTATTAGTGAATATGTATATAAAACCTACGAAAAAACAGGATATTTAGAAGGCAAAAGCATTGAAAAGATTTCAGATTATAAAGATATTATAGGAAAAACAATTGAGTTAAACGGGGATAAATTTACTGTTACTGCCGTAATTGACACAAAGGTTGATTTTAACAGATATAAAACAATAGGTGACAGCATGACAGGAAAAAGTAATGCAGAAACTCTTGCCATGTATGCCTTAAGCAGAGAATTAGATGGGATAAAGGAATACAGCTTATCATGTGTAGCCATGACCGGTGACGGATATGTTGAAAGTTTAGTCAATGGTGACGGAAAGGTTATTAATGTAAATACTAATTCCATTTATATGGATGTAAGCAATAGCAGCTACGATTGTTCATCTGATGGAATGACAAAATTATCAGATGCTGACAAGTCAAAAATTACATGGGTTGATGGTGAAAAGAGTAAATTAGCAGATAATGAAATAATTGTTCCGGAAGGACAAATATACAAAAACGGTGAAGATGTAGATGCTAAGGATTTCGTTGAATATCTTAAGAATGAACCATTTTTCAACATAAGCTATTCATTAGCCAGTGAAGAGGAAAAAACAGATAAAAACTGGAAGATAGTAGGAGTAATAAAAGGAGAAGGTAAGGCAGTATATGTTGTTCCTGATAAATTCTATGAAAAAGACTGGGTTGGAGCAATTGGAACTTATAGTTTTGCAGTGTCATCAATGCCTGACAACAAGGCAGACATACAAAAACTTGTAAAGTATTGTTATACGGAAAAAGATAATGTAAAATTTAAAATGCAAAATTCAGTTACCTTTGAGTTAGATTCAGTAGATGAAATATTAAATGTATTATCAAAGGTATTCCTGTATGTGGGATTGGGATTTGCATTATTTGCGGCAATTATGTTATCAAACTTTATTGCCACAAGTATAGCTTACAAAAAGCAGGAAATTGGAATACTTAGGGCAATAGGTGCAAGAAGTAATGACGTATTTAGAATATTCTTCTCAGAGAGCTTTATTATAGCTGTTATAAACTTTGTTTTAGCAACAATAGCTGCCGGAAGCGTTACAGTATGGATAAACAGTGCTATAAGAAAAGAGATGGGAGTTTTAATAACTGTACTTAATTTCGGACCAAGACAGATTATATTACTTCTATTAATAAGCTTAGGCGTTGCAGCAGTAGCAAGCTTTATACCGGTTTATAAGATAGCATCAAAAAGACCTATAGAGGCAATAAGAAATAAATAAAAGGTATCCGCAGTTAATAAGTGGCCATTTCTTTTAGAAATGGTCACTTAAAATATATGTTGAAAAATATAATGCTATGCATTATAATAAAACTATAAATCGAACACAAACCTTATGCAACTGAACAAATTCATAATGTTAGGAGAAATAAAATGGATTATGTAACGTTTATTAAGGAAATAAAAGAAAAAGTGGAGGAGTTGGTTCAGGGAAATTTAGAAGATTGCACAGTATTTGTTCACGACATTATAAAGAATAATAATGTAAGAATGCGTGCCATAAGTATAGAAAGAAAAAATGACATGGCAACCCCTAATATATATCTTAATGATTATTACTCCCAGTTTAAAAAAGGCAGGAATATTGATGATATAAGCAAAGAAATTTTTGAGGTTTATTTAGATAGTTCCAAGGGTTTAATAAATGAAGTTAACATCAATGATTTAAGAAATTTTTCAAAGGTCAAAAAAAGAATCTTTTATAAGCTGGTTAATTATAATATGAACAGAGAAATGTTAAAAACAACACCCCATGTTAGAGTTCTTGATTTAGCTATAGTATTTTATATTTTGGTATCCTACAGGGAGGGAGCCCAGGCAGTTACCATGATTAGAGATGGCAACATAAAAGAATGGGGAATAGATTTATCCCGGTTATGTGTTACGGCTTATGAGAATACATGGACAAAGTATCAGCCTGTTATACGTAGAATGGAAGATATTATTTCTGAAATGATTCTTGACAGTATAGTGGGGGATGAAAGGAATGAGGATAATGATGATGGTGATTTAATAAAAGAGGAAACCTGCTATGGGGGATATACATATGCACAAGTTGAGGATATGGTTAAGGAAGAGATGGAAAAAGTTAAATTAGACAGAAATATGGAGATGTATGTAATGACTAACGAAGACAAGTCAAATGGGGCAGCATGCATACTTTATCCCGGGGTACTTAAAAAGTTCGCTGACAAGGTTGGACAGGATATATATATTATTCCCAGTTCCATTCATGAGGTGATATTGATTCCTGCCATGGGCTGGGATACAAAGGAAATAGACGAAATGATACGGGAGGTAAACAGAACTCAGTTAGATCCTGTGGAAATACTTTCTGACCATGTGTATGTATACAAAAGAGAAACAGAAGAATTAGGATATTAAAGAAGTAATTTAAAATAACAGTTGCCTAATGCATTTTTCTAATGTAAAATGGACAGTGATGTAAAAATGCATCCGTAGTTTAATGGATAAAACGCCGCCCTCCGGAGGCAGTAATGTGGGTTCGATTCCCGTCGGGTGCATTTATCACATTATTATGAATACAAATTTTGATAAAGGAGTGTGTCATTGTGAGCACTGAAAAAAAGCGATTTATAAGTTCTGAATTAGAGGACTTATTAAAAGAGGTTGAAGAAGATCACAAAAAGTCCGGTGAGATTATAAAAAAGAAAAAAGAAAATAAGAAAAAGAAACCCAAAATCAGATTTGATATAATAATTGCCATACTTTTGGCAGTAGTAATTTTAGGAGGCGTTGTTTTCTTAGTATCACATTTTGTGGGAAAAAATAATTCAGCATCAAATAAGGAAACAGTAGCAAATCCTTTAGAAGATGAAAAGTATCCTGAGATTTCCGATGTTATTAAGAATTACCTTAATGCATTTTTAATTGAGGATGAGCAGAAGCGTCTTCAGGTATTAGCCCAGTACGTTGGAAATATGTATGACATTAACAAAATTAAATACAACAATTATGTTTCAGCATATAGTGACATAGAGTGTTACACTAAAGAAGGACAGTATGAAAACACATACGTTGTATATGCATATTATCAGACAGAGTACAAGAATATTGATACTCCGGCTCCGTCCATAACCCGTTTTTACGTTGTTCGTGATGGAAAAACAGGAAATGTGTATATTCAAAATGATCCCGGTGAGGAAGTTGAGAAGTACATGGACAGCCTTACGAAAGATGATGACGTGCAAAAACTGTTAAAGAGTGTAAGTCAGGAATTTGAAGAGGCAAGAAAGTCTGACAAGAAGTTAGATGATTATTTTAATAAAATAAGTGAAAAGGTCAGTGAGAAAAAGGAAGAAGCTTCTACTAAAGAAAACAGTACAACAAAGGCTTCTGATGAAACTACACAGAAGGCTACAAAGAAAAAGAAATAATTATAAAAAGAAGTATTGCATTTGTGATACTTCTTTTTATACTAAAAAAAAAGAAGTAAATGTTGCAAATATGGATGTATTTAGTAACCAATGAAATAGAATTTATATATTACCAAGGAGTTATGTGTGGAGAAAACATGTTATATAGCAGGTGCCGGGGATAATACAGGCACTGATTTTAAAATAAATGAAGGGGATTGTGTCATAGCAGCAGATGGTGGAGTGAAAATTCTTGAAAAGTTAAACATTACTCCTGATTATATATTAGGGGATTTTGATTCATTAGGCTATGTACCAAAAGGGGATAATGTTATAAGATATAAGGTAATGAAAGATGACACGGATATGATGCTGGCTGTGGAACTGGCAATGGAAAAAGGCTATAATAATATAGTAATATACGGCGGAACCAAGGGTAAAAGAATAGACCACACCTTTGCCAATATTCAGGTTATGCTTTATGCATCAAAAAGAGATGTTAATATAAAAATGATTGATGATGTTAATACTTACTATATGATTACCAATAGGAAAATAACCATTCCCAAGCAGGAAAAAGGTAATTTGTCGGTATTTGCCATAGGTGGTGATGCTAAGGAGGTTACAATTAAGGGGGCATTGTATCACGCTGAAAAAGTAACCATTGAACCGGATTCTACATTATCAGTAAGCAATTCATTTATTGGAAATGAAGTGGAAATTGAAGTTAAGGATGGAAGCCTGCTAATAATAACTGATGAAATGAGTCATTAATTTATTAACAGGTAAGGAAATAATATGAGTAAAATAACCAGGGCGTTTTGTATAGATAACAAAGAAATATCAAGAGAAAAAAACAGGGACTTAACTCCTATACGTCTTAATAAATATTTGAGTGATTCGGGATTTTGTTCAAGGCGTGAAGCAGACAGATTAGTGGAAAAGGGAAAGGTTTTTGTAAATGATGAAGTGGCTCTTATGGGGCAGAAAATCCTTTGTACTGACATAGTAAAAGTGGAGGATAAGGTAATTATAAGGGAAAAGCAGCAGATACTTATTGCCCTTAATAAGCCGGTAGGAATTGAATGTACCTCAGATATGAAAAATCCTGATAATATAATAGATTTTGTTGGTTATCATAAGAGAATATATCCCATTGGCAGATTAGACAAAAACTCTCAGGGGCTTATTTTACTTACCAATGACGGTGCTTTTGTAAATGGAATATTAAAAGCATCTAATTACCACGAAAAGGAATATATAGTCACTGTAGACAAAAAAATAACTGACGATTTTATTAAAAAAATGTCACAGGGAGTAGAAATATTAAATCAGAAAACAAGACCCTGTAGGGTATCTAAAATAAGTAATAATACCTTTAATATTGTTCTTACTCAGGGACTTAACAGACAAATAAGAAGAATGTGTGAGGCACTAGGCTATAATGTTCAGAAATTAAAAAGAATCAGAATAGTTAACATTGAAATGGGCAATATGCCTGTTGGTGCGTACAGAAACGTAACAGAGGAAGAGTTAAATAAATTAAAGAAAATCTGTGGTATTTAAGAGAGGATAAAATGGAGAAATCAGAGAGAATTAAAGAATTAGTTGAACTTTTAAATAAAGCAGGAAGAGCTTATTATCAGGAGGCAGAAGAAATAATGTCTAACTTTGAATATGATAAGCTTTACGATGAACTTCTTTCATTAGAAAAGGAAACAGGAATTGTTCTTGCTAACAGCCCTACGGTGAACGTAGGATATGAGGTAGTAAGTGAACTGCCAAAGGAACAGCATGGAAGTCCTATGCTGTCATTGGATAAGACAAAGGAAGTGGAGACATTAGCTGCATTTGCAGGGGAGAGAAAATGTCTTTTGTCATGGAAGTTAGACGGACTTACGGTAGTTTTGACATATAACAACGGAAGTCTTCAAAAGGCAGTTACCCGTGGAAACGGACAGGTGGGGGAAGTAATTACTGCTAATGCAAGAACCTTTAAAAATATCCCTGTATCCATTCCTTTTAAAGGGGAGTTAACTTTAAGAGGTGAGGCTGTAATTAAATATTCTGATTTTGAGGAAATAAATAAGTCAATAGAAGATATAGATGCAAAGTATAAAAATCCAAGAAATTTATGCTCAGGTTCAGTGAGACAGTTAAATTCGGAAATAACAGCTAAAAGAAATGTTAATTTTATGGCATTTGCCTTAATTAATGCTGAAAATGTGGATTTTCAAAATTCCATGGAAAATCAGTTTAAATGGCTTGAAAATCAGGGCTTTGATGTGGTGGAACATAAAAGGGTAACTCAGGATAATATGAAGGAAACCGTGGAATATTTTGCAGAGAAAATAAAAACATATGATTATCCTTCAGATGGACTTGTACTTATGTATGATGATATTGCATATGGAATTTCTCTGGGGTCAACGGCTAAATTTCCAAGAAATGGCATAGCCTTTAAATGGGAAGATGAACAGGCTGAAACAACTTTGAAATATATAGAATGGAGTCCCAGCAGAACAGGTCTTATAAATCCTGTTGCAGTTTTTGAACCGGTGGAATTAGAAGGTACCACAGTTACCAGGGCAAGCGTTCATAATGTAAGTATAGTGGAACAGTTAGCCCTTCACTCAGGAGACAGGATAAAGGTTTACAAGGCAAATATGATTATTCCACAGATTTCCGAAAATCTTACCCAAACCGGAAATATTGAGGTTCCTGATACATGCCCTGCCTGTGGACATAATACGGAAATAAGAAATGATAATGGAATAAAAACTCTCTATTGTCCCAATAAACAATGTCCTGCAAAAAATATTAAGGCATTTACTTTGTTTGTATCAAGAAATGCAATGAATATCGATGGATTATCAGAGGAAACATTGGAAAAATTTATTGATGCAGGTTACATCAGAGAGTTTGCAGATATTTACCGTATAAGCAGATACAGGGAGGAGATTACCAATACATCGGGATTTGGTGAAAAGTCCTATGATAATTTAATAACATCCCTTAACAAGTCAAGGGATGTGGAACTGCACGCCCTTATATACAGTTTGGGAATCCCTAACATAGGTGTTGCAAATGCAAAACTTATCTGCAAATATTTTGATAATGATTTGGAAAAAATCAGACATGCTACAGTGGAGGAACTGGTTAAGATAGAGGGAATTGGGGACAAAATGGCAGAAAAATTCACGGAATATTTTTCAGATAAGGAAAACGTTGAAAAATTAGACAGGCTTCTTCAGGAAGTAACAATAAAGAATCCGGAAGTAAACCATAGCGCTCAGAATATGGAGGGACTTAACTTCGTGGTAACAGGTAGTGTTAATCATTTTGCCAATAGAAATGAGGTAAAGGAATATATTGAACAAAGAGGCGGTAAGGTGACAGGCTCCGTAACATCTAAAACCAATTATCTTATCAATAATGACATAATGTCTAATTCTTCTAAGAACAAAAAGGCTAAAGAATTGGGAATTGAAATCATTACAGAGGAACAGTTTATTGAAAGATGGAGCTAGGGCAATAAGTCATGTTTAGATAGTGCAATATTTTTTTTAATAAAATGGGTTAAAACCATTGAACCATATCATATATTATGATAAATATATATCAGTATTAAATTTCTAATAAATAATTTATGGGAGGAAAAGATATGCGTGACGATATTATAGAAATTTTATGCGACATTAATCCATTATGGGATCCGGATGATGAGGATATGAGCATAGCGGAGTTCTTAGAGTCAAAACAGCTTATGGAGTTGATTGTTGCACTTGAGGATAAATTTGATGTAGATATTCCTTATGATGAGAGAAACGAAGATAATTTTGAAAATATTGACACTATTATTGAACTTTTAGAAAAGCTTCAGTAATAAGCTGTAATTAATATTTCTAAAATAGAATATGCAGTACAATGCAAAATATAAAAGATTGTTGTTAAATGTCTGAAAGATAATTTAATGACAATCTTTTATTTTATGTATAAATCTTTGGAAAAATATTATTAAGATAGCAATTTTTAATGTCAAAAAATATGCCGAAAACAGGGATATTTTTTCTTGACAGATGTAAAGGGAAATTGTATTATTAAATTGTACTAATTGATGTAGTACAATTAATAAATGAAAGGGGAATAATATGTTCACAGTAAACTTTGGTTCAAGAACGCCGGTTTATCAGCAGTTATATGATGATGTAGTACGGCTTACATCCCTTGGAATACTTAAAAGTCACACAAAACTGCCGCCGGTTAGAACTCTGGCTACAGAATTAGGCATTAATCCTAATACGGTACAGAAAGCATACAAGATGTTAGAAACAGACGGATATATATATTCAACTGTAGGCAGGGGAAGCTTTATTTCAGACAAATTAGGACAAAATGAAGCTGAGAAAATAGAGATTAAAAAGAAACTTACCGGTGTTATCGGGGAAGCCTACAAAAAAGGCATTACCAGGGGTGAGATGATAGAAATTATAGATGAAACTATAAGTGGAGGAAAGACAGAATGATAGAAATAAATAATCTGACGAAAAGATTTGACAAAACAGTTGCCATTAATAATTTAAACTGCGTCATATCTGAAGGAACCATTTTCGGCTTGGCAGGAAGTAACGGAAGTGGTAAAAGTACCCTTTTAAGAACCCTTGCAGGAGTTTATGAGCCTGATGGGGGAAAGGTTATAATAGACGGACAGGATTCCTTTGATAACCATGAAATAAAGGAACGCTGCTATTTTATTTCCGATTATCCGTATTTTTTTAATGACAGTACAGTGGAAAATATGGCAAAGCTTTTAAGAGGTCTCTATAAAAGCTGGGATGAGGGACGTTACACACAGTTATGTAAAATGTTCCCTATAGCAACAAACAAACGAATAATTAATATGAGTAAAGGTATGCAAAGGCAGGCATCCCTTATTCTTGCCTTTTCAACAAGACCGAAATATTTGTTTTTAGATGAAATATTTGACGGATTAGACCCGGTTATAAGAAAAACATTAAAGACCATTATAATCGAGGACGTTACGGAGAATAACATGACATGTATTATTGCATCCCACAATTTAAGGGAAATTGATGATATATGTGACAGAATAGTATTATTACATAGTGGAAGTCTTGTTACAAATAAGGAAACAGACGAACTTAAGAATAAGATGCATAAAATCCATATGGCATTTAACAATCCGCCGGATGGAGATGCCTTTAACCATTTAGATGCCCAGGTATTAAGCCAGATAGGTGGATATTATGTGCTTATGGTAAAGGGAGATTTAGATGAAGTAATGGAAGAACTAAAGAAATTAGAACCGGCATTTTTAGAAGTAATGCCATCAACATTAGAAGAAGTATTTATTAACGAAATGGAGGGTGTAGGTTATGGAAAATAATGTAGGATTATCAGGCAGAAAAAAAGCAGTTGCATTATTTAAATGGTCATTAAGAAAAAATCTTCCGTTTTCAATTGCATATTGGATTTTGTTGTTTTTATCATTTCCAATGATTGAAATATTTGCAATGATAGTTTGTGGTACGCAGCAAAATTTAGGAATGGAAAGTTATATAAAAGATATGAAAGAAGTTTGTGAATATCTTCCGGCTATATTTTTTGTGGCATTTGCCATAATCTTTTCAATAATCATGGCAATAATGTCATTTTCATATATGCATAATAAAAGAAGTGTGGACTTATTTGGCAGTTACCCAATAAGCAGAAGAACCTTATTTTTTGTAAGATACTTTTCCACATTGGTTTTATGTATAGTTCCTATGATTATAATAGGTTCTGTTGGTGCCATTTTAGGTTTAAGTGATGTGGCATTAATTGAATCATTTAAGGTAATAGGAATACTGACAGTTACAATTATTGGAAATGTAAGTTTTATAGCTATGATTTCATTATGTTGCGGAACAGTGGCTGATGTACTTATATCATATGTGGTAATCAGCGCCATATATCCTATATGTGTCCTGATTGGGGTATTGTTTCCACAATCTGTTATTCCGGGACTTGCTGTATCAGAGATTCCAAGTACGGTTCTTACATTTTTATCTCCGGCAGCATCATTTTATACATGTAAATTCGGAAGTGGAAGCGGCCTTGGAATTGCATGGTGGATATGTCTTTCAGTGGTTCTTATGGCAGCATCCTTTGTACTTTGTAAACAGAGAAAGGCAGAAAGTGCCCAGAATGCCTTTGCCTTTAGCATAGTGGAAATTATTATTAAATTCTTCACATGTTTTGCAACAGGATTTGGTGTGGGATATATGTGCTCATTTTTGGGAGATGATAGTTGTAAGGCACAGTATATATGGTTTGTTGTGGGAACTGTAATTGCCGTAATGACGGCTAATTTGTTATTGCATTTAGTATTTCACAGAGGACTATCAAAGTTTAAGTCTAGCCTTATGGAATGTGGTGTGGTATTTGTGTGCATCATGGCATTTTTACTGATTACAACATCAGGAGGATTGGGATACCTGCAAAGAGTACCTGATAAGGAAGATGTACAGAAAGTAAATATTGTTCAGGGAAACACTCAAAGTTTTGTTATTGATGGGAAAGATGTTTTGGCATCTTATACAGATGATGCTAATATTATAAGTGATGTATGTGAAGTACATAAGCTGATTACAAACAGCTTAGATAAGCATCACGGATTTTTACCGATTAAAAGCAGATATGGTGGTAGTGACCAGGAAAGTATTAGTATTAAGTATGTGTTAAAAAATGGAAAAACCATTTCAAGAAAATATGATGGTTATTACATTGCCAGAAATACAAAAGATATTATGAAAAAAATGTCTGATATAACATCAACTAAGTATTATTCTCAGGTAAAGCATCCTTTTTACATAATACCGTATAAATACATTACAGATATGCAAATCTCTAAATATGTTGTAAATGGTGATGCTGATGAAGAAGAAATATATGGTGATGATTATGCTGTTAAGGCAGGTCAGGTTACGGATGAGGTGGATTATTTATCAAAGCCTGAAAATAAGGAGTTGATTAATTCCTTTGTAGAGGCACTTAAAAAGGATGTGGAAGCTAATGGAATGTATATTCCGAAAAGCTACGAAAAAATATGGGGAATTTCAGTTACGTATAGAATATCATCAGATGACGGATATGATGCTGGTGGTTACGCCGGTGGACTGATTTATATTCCGGAAGCTTACACTAACACTATGAAAATTCTTGAGGATAAGGGGTATTTAAATGATGCCTACAACTTTGTAAGTGAGTGCGAAACATATACATACAATGAAAAAGGAAAGTATTTATCCGGCAAAAAAATATATTTCACCCTGCCTGAAGGGTGGGATAAAAATAAGGAAGTACAGTGTGTTGCTGTAGGTGATGATGAGACTATGCTTACAGAAATTTATAATACTTTAACAAAATGTAAAAAGGTTTCAGACACCGTATGGATGTATGAAATACCGGATGATGATAAATATACACAGTTGTACAAAGAAGAAAATGATGAAGATTTTGTAACTAAGGGAGTGGTATTTTATCAGATAGGGAAAAAAGATATGAATATTTCCGGGTTAATCACATTGCCTGAAAAACATGACGGGCAGCAGGTTACTCTTGGAAAACAGCTGAAAAAAGAATATGAGAATTTCTTTTCAAATATGTATGAGTATAATTGGACAAAGTTCAATAAATAGTTAATAATGTCATGCTAAATATTGACCGTAAAAAAAAATAGTAGTATATTTAAATAAGTTAAAAACTACTAAGACAAACGGAGGAAATTTAATATGGACAAGAAAAATATTGACTGGGCAAATCTTGGTTTTGGATATATCCAGACTGACAAGAGATTTGTATCTAATTTCAAAGATGGAAAGTGGGATGACGGAAAGTTAACAGACGATGCTAATGTAGTCATAAACGAATGTGCCGGAGTTTTACAGTATGCTCAGACAGTTTTCGAAGGAATGAAAGCTTACACCACAGAGGATGGACGTATAGTAACATTCCGTCCTGATTTAAATGCAAAGAGAATGGCAGATTCAGCCAGAAGACTGGAGATGCCTGCATATCCTGAAGATAAATTTGTAGAAGCTATCGAAAAGACAATCAAGGCTAACGCAGGATACGTTCCACCATATGGAAGTGGAGCTACACTTTATGTAAGACCTTATATGTTTGGAAGTAATCCTGTTATTGGTGTAAAGCCTGCTGATGAATATCAGTTCAGAGTACTTACAACACCTGTTGGACCTTACTTCAAGGGTGGCGCAAAGCCTATTACAATTAAGGTAAGTGATTTCGACAGGGCAGCACCTCACGGTACAGGTCATATTAAGGCAGGTCTTAACTATGCCATGAGCTTACATGCCATTGTTACAGCACATAAAGAAGGCTTTGACGAGAATATGTATCTTGATGCAGCTACAAGAACAAAGGTAGAAGAAACAGGTGGTGCAAACTTCATTTTCGTTACAAAGGATAATAAGGTTGTTACACCTAAGTCAAATAGTATTTTACCATCTATTACACGTCGTTCACTTATGACAGTTGCTAAGGATTACTTAGGACTTGAAGTTGAAGAGAGAGAAGTATATTTTGATGAAGTTAAAGATTTCGCAGAGTGTGGTCTTTGTGGTACAGCAGCAGTTATCTCTCCTGTAGGAAAGATTGTTGACCATGGAAAAGAAATCTGCTTCCCAAGCGGAATGGAAGAAATGGGACCTACAACAAAGAAGCTTTATGAGACTTTAACAGGAATTCAGATGGGAAGAATTGAGCCACCTAAGGGATGGTTATACGAAATTAAATAATTTGATTAAATGTAAGCCCGCTTGCAAGTTGTAAGCGGGCTGTTTTACACTTATAAAATAAAAGTGTTGAGAGGAGTAAAAGTATTATATGTGGAACAGAGTAGAACTAAAGAATAATGCAAAACAGATTATGAGAAAAAATTACTGGTGGATTGTACTTCTTTCAGTAATTACGGCTATTGCAATAGGACAGGGAATCCGTTTAAACGTAAATTTAGGAACTAACGGAATATCTACTAATTATAGTAAGGGTCTTATGGGAAGAAGTTCCGGAAGTTATTTTGACCAGATAATAAATGGTAGTGGAATAACAAACATGAAACCGGACAGCAGCATTGATATCTCTTCTCAGATGTTTAATGTAAGAAATTATATTAAAAATATATTTAGTGGTATATCCTTAGTTGAATTGTATGCAATTATGAGTGTGGCAGGTTTCTTTATGCTGGCATCTATTTTGCTTAGATGTTTTCTTTTATCCCCACTTGAAGTCGGATGTAAAAGATGGTTTTTAAAGAATAGAACCCAAAAGCCTGAAACATCTGAAATAGCATATGCTTTTAGAAAGGGATACGGAAATGTAGTAAAGATTATGTTTTGTAAGAATCTTTTTACAGCACTTTGGAGCTTATTGTTTATTATTCCGGGTATAATTAAGTCATATGAGTATAGAATGGTGCCTTATTTATTGGCGGAAAATCCTGACATGGATATGCATGAGGCTTTTGAAAGAAGTAAAAACATGATGATGGGAAACAAGTTTGATACATTTGTATTAGATATTTCTTTTATAGGTTGGAGATTCTTATCTGCGCTTACTGCAAATATATTGGATATTTTTTACGTTAATCCGTATGTTTTCCTTACAGATGCAGAATTATATGTTAAATTATGTTCATTAGGAAGTACAAACAGAGAAAATTATAATTATTAAAATAAACAGGGGGCAAAAATAATGAGCGAATTAAATAAGGCTTTGGCAGTTATTAATGAAGTACAAAAGGCAGTAGTTGGAAAAAACGACGTTATTGAAAAAATAATGGCAGCAATTATTGCACAGGGACATATTCTTATAGAGGATATGCCGGGGGTGGGAAAAACTACCATGGCTAAGGCTTTTTCAAAGGCTATGGGAATTAAAGACAGCAGAGTACAGTTTACACCGGATATAATGCCGTCAGATTTAACGGGATTTTCCATATACAAAAAGGAAACGGGACAGTTTGTTTACAAACCGGGAGCACTTATGTGCAATATGTTTTTGGCAGATGAAATAAACAGAACATCCCCTAAAACCCAGTCAGCATTATTAGAGGTTATGGAAGAAAGACAAATTACCGTTGACGGAATAACAAGAGAGATGGGAAATCCTTTTGTGGTTATAGCAACGGAAAATCCTGAAGGCTCAGCAGGAACCCAGATGCTTCCGGAGTCACAGTTAGACCGATTTATGATTTGTGTAAATATGGGGTACCCGACAGTGGAAGAGGAAATGGAAATCCTTAAAAGAAGACAAATGGGAAATCCTTTAGAATATGTAAATAATGTAATAAGTGCTAATGACATTATCCTTATGGAACAGGAAGTAAAGGAAGTGTACATTAAGGACAGCGTGTACAAATATATTGTTCAGGTGGCAGAAAGCACAAGAAACCATGAAATGTTAGGAGGGGGAATGAGTCCCCGTGGAACAGTGGCTTTAGCGGCAATGAGCAGGGCATATGCATGGATGAAAGGGCGAAACTTTGTTGTACCACAGGATGTAAGAGATGTATTTGAGTGTATTGCAACTCACAGAGTGAGACTGAGTACCAAGGCAAAGGTAAGCCATATTAATAAACACGATGTTTTAAGTGAAATTTTAAGACAGGTACCTGAACCTGCAATGAGAAGGTAGGTATGATTAAAAGAAGTTTAATTTATAGTTTGGTTACCTTAATACCCCTTTGCATGTTTTTTCTTTTTACAGAGAATGTAATAGGAATTGTTCTTTTAATGGAATGTATGTATTATATTATGGCAATTGTGTATGTTCGTATTGTATCACGGTTTATACAGGTTACATTGGATAAAGGCTTGTATTCTGCTGAAAAAAACAGTGAAATTCCAATATTAATTCAGGTAAAAAATAAATCAAAGTGGTTAAGTGTAAGGTGTGGCTTTAAAATTAAGGTGGTAAATAATTTTACCGGTGAGGTTAAAAAGGAAATAATTAATCATACCGTTACAAGAGGAGTAAAGGAAACTTTCAGTGAAAGCTTTTTATCCTCAGACTGTGGTGAAATTTCCGTATATTTAGTGGAGTATTATGTATATGACTGGATTGGTTGCCTTTATTTAAAAAAGAAAACAAATGATGTTAAGAAGATAGAAATATTGCCGGAAACCCATCTTTTAATGACAGAGATACAAAGAACCACCAGAGAATTTATTGCAGATTCAGAGGTATATTCTGATAGTGAAAAAGGTGATGATTTATCTGAAATATATCAGATAAGGGAGTACGTGGAAGGTGATCCTATACATGATATACACTGGAAACTGTCAGCCAAGACTGACAATCTTTTAATAAAGGAACACGGAAAACCATTAGGCTGTGTGGTTCTTATATGGATTGATTTGTTTAGAAACAATACCGTAAAGCCTCTAAGGGGCAGGAAACATGGCAGAAAAAATCTGCCGGTAAATGCCATTGAAATGGCTGCTTCGGTATCTCTTTCATTAATAGAACAAAAATGTGTTCATATGGTTGCATGGTACGAGGAAAAAAATGACAGAATTATTAGGAAGAGAGTAGAAAATGAAGAAAATATATACGAACTTCTTAACAGGCTGCTTTATTTAGAATCATATCATGACAGAAAAAGAGCAGATATGCAGTTTGATGAGCGTTTCGACAGAAATGATTTCAGCTCCATGGTGGAAATAAAGTCTGATGGAAGGCTGATTGTAAATGGCAATGAAATAGAAGTAAAAAAGAAGGGCGATAAAATATGTTACGAAGAGACATATATTATCGTATAGCGTAGGATAAAATGGCGGGAATAGAATTTGTTAAACTTGAAAAAAAGAATAGTAATTTCATTATGTATCTTTTGGCAGTATTCTTTGTGCTGTTATGTTCTTTTGATGCAATTTCCTCAGTGTTTAAATTTGATATAAAACCCATAATTACAATATCAGTCAGCGGAGCAGCCGCAATAGGTGGATATGCTTTATTTATGCTGATGATAAAAAGCAGAAAAGCTATGGTGATAATAGGTGTTTTGTATCTTTGTGGATTGTATTTTTTCAGGGCAGGAAGTGGAATTTATATAAACAAAATTCTGAAACTTTGGAATTTTTACTATGAGACCAATTATGTAGGCTTAAAGTATAAGTCATCTTATCTTTACAATGTGGTGATATTGCTATTGGTGGAATTATTAATAGCAGTTATTTTATACAGTATCATCATAGGAAAAAATTGTCGGTATGTGGCTTTACTACTGGTATTAGCACCTGTGATTTTAGATTCGGCAGTAGGTTATCTGCCTTCAGTTTCGAGTACATTAGAACTTATTTTTGCAGCAGTATTTTATTTTACAATATACCGTCAACAGGGAGAAAAAAATGTAATTACCACTGCTGTAGCAACCATGGCAGTGTTACTGATGGTGTCGGTTCTGGCTTTTAATATTTCACCTAGGTTGGAAAAGTATAAAAAAACGGACAGTTATAAGAAAACAGCAGAGGCTATTAAGAACTTTGATAAAATTAATCCGGGAGATTTCTTAAGTTCCATTTTTGAAGGCAGCGGAAACTATGCCAAAGCAGGAATTGGAAAAGGAAAGTTAGAAAATATTAATGAATTCAGGGCTACCGGGAAGAAGGTATTAAAGGTTACGGTTACAAAGAAGCCTACAAAAACGGTGTATTTAAGAGCTTTTGTAGGAATAGATTATAACGGGAAGGAATGGACAGGTGCCGATAAAGATACCGTAAAGGATATAAAAGAATTTTATAACACACAAAGTCAGTTTAAAAAGTTAATAAATGAACCCTATAATAAGTTTTCAACTTATACATCCCTGGCAAAACAGAAAATGACTATTGATGTTTTAGGGGCATCCGGCAAATATGGATATTCACCGTATTTTTCCGAAGTAAAGGATGAAAGTGCTGATTATGATACCTGTGCCTTAGGTGATGGAAAAAAACAACATATATATTTATATTTCGATGGAAATGATTTAAGTAATAATTTTGACTATTTAAGCAATGTATCTTCCTATTGGTACAAATATAGTGAATTTACAAAAGTAAGATATATCGGAAAACCTAAGGGGCTTGATGAATTAAAACTTAGATGTAATCAAATTGACAGTAATTACGAAGTAGGTGTTGCCACGGCAATTAATGAATGGTTTAGTGATTTACAATATAGTAAAGCACCGGGAAAAACAACAGATGGCAGGGATTTCGTGGAGGATTTTCTTTTTAACAGGAAAACGGGATTTTGCGTGCATTTTGCATCGGCGGCAACGTTGATTTACAGAATGAAGGACGTACCGGCAAGGTATGTTGAGGGATACGTTATTGATCCCTCAAGTTTTACCAAACAAAATGACGGTACATTTGCAGCTACGGTTACTGATGAAGGGGCTCATGCATGGTGTGAGGTATTTAATGATATTAAAGGCTGGCAGGTAAGGGAACATACACCGGGATACAGCACGTCGAGAATATCAAAACAGGAAAACAATACTACAAAGCAGGAAGCAACTACAGTTGCAGCGGTAGCTACAACCCACGCAAATGAAAGTACAACGGCTTCGGCGGATAACACAAAGGAAACTGTAAACAGTGAAAGTCATAAGAATACATCTCACAGTGAAAATGTAAGTTTAAAGCCTGTAATAAAGGTGTTAAAAGTAATTTTCATACTTATAATATGTGTGGTGGCGGGATTCATTATTTTTGTTTTGCCTCATAGAATTAAGAGAGTCAGTAAAATACGGAAAATAAAAGGGAAAAACAGTATATGCAGCACTTATAAGGAAATCTGTAATATATGCAATTTCTTCGGAGCAGGTTTAAATAAGGGCAATTCCACAGAGGCAATAGAGAAAATGATAAAACAGTTTCCACAGCTCTCAGAAGAAGAATGGCGATGGATATATGACATAACCCTTATAGCAGCGTTTTCAAATGACAGGGCTACAGATGAGGACAAGAGGAAAATGTACATGCTTTATCGTAAATTTAGAAACGATATGTTAAAGAGTTTAAAGGGTGTTAAAAAGTTTATTTTTAAATTCATAAAGGCAATGTAATTAAAAATAATAAAACTTAACTGGTTTTAGTGAAAAAATGGCGTTAATTCGCCATTTTTTTTATTGAAGATACTAGACAAAGGAAATAGAATTTGTTAAAATTATAACAATCTTGGAAATATCAGATATGTTACATATTTTTCACAAAACATTAACAGAGTTATTTCAAATGTTTATTGCGGTTAAATTCAATTGATGATATTATTTAAGAGTGTGAGTAATTTTTAAAATTGATGTAATTTATTATATTAAATTAAATTTTTATGGAGGATTATATTATGTCAAAGAAAGTAGTTATTGCAGGCGCATGCCGTACAGCAATCGGAAAAATGGGCGGAGCATTAAGCACAACTCCGGCACCGGTTTTAGGATCTATCGTTATTGAGGAAGCTCTTAAGAGAGCAGGCGTTCCTAAGGAAGCAGTTGATCACGTATATATGGGATGCGTTATCCAGGCAGGTCTTGGACAGAACGTAGCACGTCAGGCTTCAATTAAGGCAGGACTTCCTATTGAAACACCGGCAGTTACAGTAAACGTTGTTTGTGGTTCAGGTCTTAACTGTGTAAATATGGCAGCTCAGATGATTAAGGCAGGAGATGCTGATATCGTTGTTGCAGGTGGTATGGAGAATATGTCAATGGCACCTTTTGCACTTCCAAAAGCAAGATTTGGTTACAGAATGAACAACGGAACACTTGTTGACACAATGGTAAATGATGCATTAACAGATGCTTTCAACAATTATCATATGATGATTACAGCTGAAAACGTAGCTGAACAGTGGGGAATCACAAGAGAAGAATTAGATGCATTCTCAGCTAACTCACAGCAGAAATGTGAAAAGGCTATGGCTGAAGGTAAGTTTAAGGATGAAATCGTTCCAGTTGTTGTTAAGAACAGAAAGGGCGATATCGTTGTAGATACAGATGAAGGACCAAGAGCAGGAACAACTGCTGAATCACTTGGTAAATTAAGATGCTGTTCAGGAAAGCCTGATGGTGTTGTTACAGCAGGTAATGCTTCAGGTATTAATGATGGAGCAGCTGCAGTAGTAGTTATGAGCGAAGAAAAGGCTAAGGAATTAGGTGTTACACCTATGGCTACATTTGTTGGCGGAGCACTTGGCGGAGTTGATCCTTCAATCATGGGTGTTGGACCTGTTGCTTCAACAAGAAAAGTTATGGAAAAGACAGGCTTAACAGTTGACGATATGGATTTAATCGAAGCTAACGAAGCTTTTGCAGCACAGTCAGTTGCAGTTGCAAGAGACCTTGGATTTGATATGAGCAAGGTTAACGTAAACGGTGGAGCTATTGCACTTGGACATCCTGTTGGAGCTTCAGGTTGTAGAATACTTGTTACATTACTTCACGAGATGCAGAAGAGAGACGCTAAGAAGGGTCTTGCTACATTATGTATCGGTGGCGGAATGGGCTGCTCAACAATCGTTGAAAGAGACTAATTAAATATATAAAAAGCTGGTAGCAGATTTTACTACCAGCTTTTCATGTGTTTTTTAATAAGGTGATTTAAAGGAGAAGTGATATGGAATTTATTACTTATGAACAGGAAGGATTTGTTGGAGTTATTACTATCAACCGTCCAAAGGCATTAAACGCATTAAACAGTCAGGTCCTTGATGAATTAAACGCTACATTAGATGCAGTTGATGTTAATGAAACAAGAGCATTGATTTTAACAGGTGCCGGAGAAAAGTCATTTGTTGCAGGCGCTGATATAGGAGAAATGTCAACACTTACAAAGGCTGAAGGCGAAGCTTTCGGTAAGAAGGGAAATGATGTTTTCAGAAAACTTGAAACATTACCTGTTCCTGTTATTGCTGCAGTAAACGGATTCGCTTTAGGTGGCGGATGTGAAATATCAATGAGTTGTGATATTAGAATCTGTTCTGAAAATGCTATTTTCGGACAGCCTGAAACAGGTCTTGGAATTACACCGGGATTTGGTGGAACACAGAGACTTGCAAGAATCGTTGGACCTGGAATGGCTAAACAGATGATTTATACAGCAAGAAACATTAAGGCTGATGAGGCTTACAGAATCGGTCTTGTAAATGCAGTATATCCACAGGAAGAACTTATGGATGCAGCAAAGAAAATGGCAGCAGGCATTGCAAAGAACGCACCTATTGCTGTAAGAGCATGCAAGAAGGCAATTAATGATGGATTAGATGCAAACATGGATGATGCAATCGTTATTGAAGAAAAATTATTCGGTAGCTGCTTTGAGACAGAAGATCAGAAGGCAGGTATGGGTAACTTCCTTGAAAAGGATAAAGAAAAGAAATTAAAGGTTGTACCATTTAAGAATATGTAATATAAGCCACTTAGTTTTTTATAATTATTGATTTGAGACATAAGTGGATACAAAATAAAATTATCATAAATATTATGGAGGAATAATCATGAAGGTTGGAGTTATTGGCGCAGGAACAATGGGTCAGGGAATCGCAAAGGCTTTCGCTCAGGTTGAAGGATACACAGTTGCATTATGTGATATCAAGCAGGAATGGGCTGAAGGTGGAAAAAACAAGATTGCTAAAGGTTATGCAAGACTTGTTGAAAAAGGAAAAATGACACAGGAGAAGGTTGATGGTATTCTTAACAGCATCACACCTGGTCTTAAGGAAGATTTATGTGCTGACTGCGATTTGATCGTTGAAGCTGCTTTTGAAAATATGGAAGTTAAGAAAACAACATTTGCAGAATTAGATAAGATTTGCAAGCCTGAATGTGTTTTCGCTTCAAATACATCATCACTTTCTATCACAGAAATTGGAAATGGTCTTACACGTCCTATGATTGGTATGCATTTCTTCAATCCTGCTGACAGAATGAAATTAGTAGAAGTTATCGCAGGGGTTAACACACCTGATGAAACAGTTGCAACAATCAAGAAGATTTCAGAAGAAATCGGAAAGACACCTGTACAGGTAAATGAAGCTGCAGGATTTGTTGTAAACAGAATTTTAATTCCAATGATTAACGAAGCTGCTTTCATTAAGATGGAAGGTGTTTCAGACATTGCCGGTATTGATGCTGCAATGAAACTTGGTGCTAACCATCCAATGGGACCTCTTGAATTAGGAGATTTCGTTGGTTTAGATATCTGCCTTGCAATTATGGATGTACTTTACAATGAAACAGGGGACAGCAAATATCGTGCATGCCCATTAATCCGTAAGATGGTTAGAGGCGGAAACCTTGGTGTTAAGTCAGGTAAGGGATTCTATGTATATAACGCAGACCGTACTAAGACACCAGTTGATGCTCAGTAATTAGAGCAAACTATAAATTTGGAGGACAAATAAATGGATTTTACTTTAAGCAAAAAACATGAAATGGCTAGAACACTTTTCAAAGAATTTGCAGAAAACGAAGTTAAGCCTCTTGCTCAGGAAACAGATGAAAATGAACAGTTTCCTGTAGAGACAGTTGAAAAGATGGCAAAATATGGTTTCCTTGGTATTCCGGTTCCAAAGGAATACGGCGGACAGGGATGTGATCCTTTAACATATGTTATGTGTGTTGAAGAATTATCAAAGGTTTGTGGTACAACAGGTGTTATCGTATCAGCTCATACATCACTTTGTATCGATCCTATTATGACATTTGGTACAGAAGAGCAGAAGAAGAAATATGTAGTTCCCCTTGCAAAAGGTGAAAAGTTAGGCGCTTTTGGTCTTACAGAGCCGGGTGCAGGAACAGACGCACAGGGACAGCAGACAAAGGCTGTTTTCGATGAAGCTACAAATGAATGGGTATTAAACGGTTCTAAGTGCTTTATCACAAATGGTAAGTATGCAGATGTTTACATTGTAATCGCTGTAACAGGTAAAGTTGAAAAACGTGGTAGAATGATGAAAGAAATTTCAGCATTCATCGTTGAAAAAGGAACACCTGGATTTACATTTGGAACAAAGGAAAAGAAGATGGGTATCCGTGGTTCAGCAACATACGAATTAATCTTTGAAGATTGTCGTATCCCGGCTGAAAACTTACTTGGTAAGAAGGGTAAAGGTTTCAACATCGCTATGCACACACTTGATGGTGGACGTATCGGTATTGCAGCTCAGGCTCTTGGTCTTGCTGAAGGTGCTCTTGAAACAACAATTGATTATGTTAAGGAAAGAAAGCAGTTTGGCAGATCAATCGGACAGTTCCAGAATACACAGTTCCAGTTAGCTGATATGGCTACTAAGGTAGAAGCTGCCAAGTTATTAGTATACAAGGCTGCTATGGCTAAGGCTACACAGCAGACATATTCTGTAGAAGCTGCTAAGGCTAAATTATATGCAGCAGAAGTTGCAATGGAAGTTACAACTAAGGCTGTTCAGTTACACGGTGGTTATGGTTATATCAGAGAATATGACGTTGAAAGAATGATGAGAGATGCTAAGATTACAGAAATCTATGAAGGTACTTCAGAAGTTCAGCGTATGGTAATCTCTGCTAACTTATTAAAGTAATAGGAGGTACTAATCGTGAAAATTATCGTATGTGTAAAACAGGTACCTGATACAAAGGGTGGAGTACAGTTTAACCCGGATGGTACATTAAATAGAGCTGCAATGCTTACAATCATGAATCCAGATGATAAAGCAGGTCTTGAAGCAGCACTTAGATTAAAAGATCAGTACGGAGCAGAAGTTACAGTTCTTACAATGGGTCTTCCAAAAGCTGAAGATGTTCTTCGTGAAGCTATAGCTATGGGTGCTGACAACGGAATCTTAGTAACAGACAGAGTTTTAGGTGGTGCTGATACTTGGGCTACATCTACAACAATTGCCGGTGCTATCAGAAACATTAAAGATTATGATATTATTATTACAGGACGTCAGGCTATCGACGGTGATACAGCTCAGGTTGGACCACAGATTGCTGAACATCTTGGAATCCCTGTTATTTCATATGCTGAAGGCATTGAAGTTGACGGAGACAGCGTAATCGTTAAGAGACAGTACGAAGACAGACATCATATGCTTAAGGCAAAGATGCCGGTTCTTATTACAGCTCTTTCAGAATTAAATGATCCTAGATATATGACTCCGGGTGGAATTTTTGATGCTTGTGATGCAGAAATTACAACTTGGGGAAGAGCAAATCTTGTTGATGTAGAAGATGGAGATCTTGGACTTAAGGGCTCACCTACAAAGATTGCTAAGGCTTCAGATAAGGTTCGTAAGGGTGCAGGCGAAAAGGTTACACCTGATTCACCGGAAGAAGCAGTTGAATACATCATGGACAAATTAATAACAAAGCACGTTATTTAATAGAGAGGAGATTATAATTATGCAGAACATTAATTTAGAAGATTATAAAGGCGTATTTGTCTTCGCTCAGCAGGTAGATAACGAATTAAGCCCAATCGCATTCGAATTACTTGGAGAAGCAGGAAGACTTGCAAAACCTTTAAATACAGAAGTTACAGCAGTACTTCTTGGATCAAAAGTTGGAAACTTGGTTGACAAATTAGCAGAATATGGTGCTGATAAGGTAATCGTAGTTGATGATCCTGAACTTGAAACATACAGAACTGAGCCATATGCACATGCATTAGCTTCAGTTATTGAAGAATACAAGCCTGAAATAATGTTAGTAGGTGCAACAGCTATCGGTAGAGATTTAGGTCCTACAGTTTCAGCCAGAGTAGCTACAGGTCTTACAGCAGACTGTACATTACTTGAAATTGGTGATTTTCCAATTAACCCAATTCCGGGAAAGGAGCAGAAGCACAATCAGTTACTTATGACTCGTCCTGCATTTGGTGGAAACACAATTGCTACAATCGCTTGTCCTGACAACAGACCACAGATGGCAACTGTTCGTGCAGGTGTTATGCAGAAGGCTGATCCTAAGCCTGGAGCAAAGGCAGAAGTTATTGAATTTAACCCTGGATTTGAGAAGAACAACAAGTATGTTGAAATTCTTGAAGTAGTTAAGTCAGTAGCTGAAACAGTAGATATTATGGATGCTAAGATTTTAGTATCCGGTGGACGTGGAGTTGGTTCAGCAGAGAACTTCAAGATTCTTGAAGACCTTGCAAAGGTTCTTGGTGGTGAAGTTTCATGTTCAAGAGCTGTTACAGATAATGGCTGGTTACCGGTTGACAGACAGGTAGGACAGACAGGTAAGACAGTTCGTCCACAGGTTTACTTTGCAATTGGTATTTCAGGTGCTATTCAGCACGTTGCCGGAATGGAAGAATCAGACTTAATCATCGCAATCAACAAAGACGAAGATGCTCCAATCTTTGACGTAGCTGATTATGGTATTGTAGGTGATTTAAACAAGGTAGTTCCACAGCTTACAGAAGCTATTAAGGCAGAACTTGCAAATAAATAATCGTGAAGCATTAAGCATAGCGAATAAATAAGAGATATAAAGAGAATGTCCCTTGCAACTATGGTTGCAGGAGGCATTCTTTTTATAATTGCATTGGACGAAGGAAATATATCTGTTGGAGATATGGTACTTGGCAGTGATAATAAATATGTGGTAAGTGTCCCATCAACCGAAGAAGGAAAAGCCAATATAAAGTTGGAAAATTCAGATACAGCAGACTACTATGTTATGACTTTGAATGTTGATAAAGGATATGGTAAAAGCTATAAAATCAGACCTTATGTTGTATTGAGGGATGGAAGTGTGGTTTATGGTGCCATTCAGGGATATAATGTGTTAGATGTGGCAAAAAAAATATATGATAATAATTTAATGAACAATGAAAAATCCCATAATCTTCTTTATGACAATCTGATTAAATTAGTTGACCCTAATTATATGAGGGTGGATTTTGACTGTCCTAAAATAAATGCTGACACATAGAAGAATATATTAATTTGTAAAAATGTCAAAAATTACTTTTTGCACTAATTTGTTGAAAAATTAGGTAGATATAAACTGAATTTGTGGTATAATTAAATGGTGTTTTGCACGAATAAATATATTCTAAAGAAAGGAAATGTATGGTCAGAGGACTGTACGGAGAGGAAAATGTTAGAAAAAATTTTCAAACTCAAACAGAACAACACTTCTGTAAAAACAGAAGTAATTGCGGGTCTTACAACATTTATGACTATGGCATATATTTTGGCTGTAAACCCGAACATCTTAAGTGATGGCACAGGCATGGATAAGGAAGCTATTCTTATTGCAACATGTTTAGCATCATTTATCGGTACTATGTGTATGGCTTTTATGGCAAATCTTCCATTTGCTTTATCAGCAGGTCTTGGACTTAATGCATATTTTGCATACACAGTTTGTGGTGAAATGGGATATTCATGGCAGGTAGCATTATTTGCAGTATTTATTGAAGGTATTATCTTTATTGTACTTTCATTAACAAATGTACGTGAAGCTATCTTTGATGCAATTCCACTTAATCTTAAGAAAGCAGTATCAGTTGGTATTGGTTTATTTATTGCATTTATCGGATTACAGAATGCAGGTCTTGTTGTAGATTCATCAACACTTGTTACTATTACTGATTTCACAAAGAATTTCCACACAGCCGGAATCACAGCATTATTAGCTGTTATTGGTGTATTTATTACAGCTATACTTTATATTAAGAGAGTTAAAGGCTCAATTCTTATTGGTATCGTATCAACATGGGTTCTTGGAATTATATGTGAACTTACAAAAATCTATGTTCCTGATAACGAGAGCTTTTTCTCAGTTATTCCTACAAGATTTGTAAGCTTTGATTTTTCAGCATTAGGAAAAACATTTGGACAGTGCTTTAATCTTGATTTCAAGGCTGTAGGTATTGTAAACTTTATTATTGTTGTATTTGCATTCCTTTTTGTTGACTTATTTGATACATTGGGAACAATCATCGGTGTAAGTACAAAGGCAGGTATGCTTGATGAAAATGGAAAGTTACCAAACATCAAACCTGCACTTTTATCAGATGCTATTGCAACATCAGCAGGTGCCATACTTGGTACATCAACAACAACAACATTCGTTGAGTCATCAGCAGGTGTAGCAGAAGGTGGACGTACAGGTCTTACAGCAGTTATTACAGGTGTGTTATTCTTAGTAGCTGTAATTTTCTCACCTTTATTTATAACAATTCCATCATTCGCTACAGCTCCGGCACTTATTATGGTTGGATTCCTTATGTTTGGTGCAATTACAGACATTAAGTTTACAGATGAAAATTTAACAGAAGCAATTCCTGCTTACCTTTGTATTATTGCAATGCCATTATTCTATAGCATTTCAGAAGGTATTTCAGTAGGTATTATTTCATATGTATTACTTAACCTTGTTTGTGGAAAGGCTAAGAAGGTTAAACCATTATTATATGTTTTAGCTGTATTATTCGTTTTGAAATATATATTCTTATAAAAAGTTTAAAACCAATAAACAAAACAAAACCGGGCTTCAAAGCCCGGTTTTGTTTTGTTTGTCTATCATTATTTTGTTATTGTATTATTTCATCATCAGGCATAACCAATGCTGCTATGATGTAAGCAACAATACCCGTACCACATGAACACAATGTAACAAGACACCAAATAAGTCTTACAACAGTAGAATCAATGTTTAAATAAACACCTAAACCGCCACATACACCGCATAACTTTCTGTCAGTACCGGATTTACATAGTCTTTTCTTCATAAAAAACTCCTTATCTTATTAATAAGTCATAGCCTTTTCTTCGCCACTCATAACCCTTAATGCACCCTGTGCTAAAGCTAATAATTCATCTTCACCAGGATAAATTGTTATAGGAGCAAGGAAACTTACAGCGTTCTTGAAGTATTCCTGAGTGATAGCATTGTAAGCAATACCACCTGTTAAGATAATCTGGTCAATCTTACCACCAAGAACAACAGCCATAGCACCGATTTCTTTCGCTAACTGATAATGGAAAGCATCCATTACTAACTGGGCTTTTTCATCATCCTTAGCCATTTTTACAAGGTCTCTCATATCGTTAGTTCCAACATAAGCATTGAAACCACCGTTACCGTTAATCATCTTTGAAACTTCAGCCTGAGTATATTTTCCGCTAAAGCAAAGCTTCATTAAAGCACCTGATGGAAGTCCACCTGATCTTTCAGGAGAGAAAGGACCGTCACCATCTAAAGCATTGGCAACATCAATAACCTTGCCGTTCTTATGAGCTCCAACTGAAACACCGCCACCCATATGAACAACGATTAAGTTAAGGTCTTCATATGCTTTTCCAACTTCTTTCGCATATCTCTTAGCAACAGCCTTCTGGTTTAATGCATGGAAAATTGAAATTCTTGGCATTTCAGGGTGACCTGAAAGTCTTGCAACGTCCTGTAATTCATCAACAACTACAGGGTCAACAATATATGATGGAACATTGATTTCAGATGCAATCTCTTTAGCAAGAATACCGCCTAAGTTAGAAGCATGCTGTCCCTGTTTTCCAATCTTTAAATCCTCTAATAATTCAGGTGTTGTTTCATATGTACCACCTGGTATTGGTTTAAGAAGACCACCACGACCTACAACAACATCAATATCATTAAGGTCTACACCTTTTTCCTTTAAAACATCAAGAATAACTTCTTTTCTGAAATCCTTCTGATCATAAATAGTAGCATACTGTGCAATCTCTTCTGTAGAATGTCTGAGAGTTTCTTCCATTAACTGGGTTTCATCTTCATAAACACCAATTTTAGTAGAAGTAGAACCCGGATTAATAATTAAAATTTTATATGACATAACTGCCTCCTTTATTTTAATTTCTCTGCAACGATTGCTGCAAGAGCAATAGAGTTAACTTTAACTTCAAATTCATCTGAACGGGATGTAAGAATAACAGGAGCTTTTGTACCTGTTAAAATATTACCGTTTTTACATTCAGCAGTGTGAACTAATGCCTTATATGTAATGTTACCTGCGTGAATATCAGGGAATAATAATACATCAGCATCACCAACAATTTTTCTGTTAGTTGTTCCTTTGTGGAATGCAGCCTGAGGCTCAATAGCAAGGTCAAGGGAAAGAGGTCCGTCAACGATACATCCTTCAATTTCACCATTTTCATTCATTTTTGTAAGTTCGTCAGCATCAACTGTGCAAGGCATCTTAGGGTTTACAACTTCAACTGCTGCAAGTGGTGCAACCTTAGGACACTCAATGCCACAGGCATGAGCAATTTCAACTGTGTTTCTAATAATGTTTGCCTTTGTTTCGAGATTAGGATAAGGAACAAAAGCAACGTCTGATAAGAATAAAAGATGATCAATACCCTTTATTTCAAATACGCAAACATGTGATAATGTTTTGTCTGTTCTTAAACCAACTTCCTTATCTAATACACTCTTAAGGAATGATTTTGTATCAATAAGTCCCTTCATGTACATATCAGCTTCGCCGTCATGAACTAATTTAACAGCAGTTCTTGCTGCTTCAATAGGATCGGCAACATCGATTATTTTATAATCATTTAAATGCATTTTAAGAACCTGTGCAATTGTTCTTATTTTAGATTCATCACCAACTAAAATAGCATCGGCAATGCCTCTTTCTTTTGCAGCCTTTACAGCCTCCAAAACAGCATCATCGTGTGCGCATGCTACAGCAACAGTCTTTTTAGGACAATCTGCAACCTGTTTTAGTAAATCATCAAAACTTTTACTCATATTCATGTACCTCTTAAATTTTATTTTCTTCAAATATTGCCCTGCAATATTTGGGATAAACCACCTTAAATAATAGCACCAGCACCACATTCGGTCAAGGAAAAACGCTGTTTATAGGGAAAAGATGTTCCATAAAAAGTATAAATATTTTCTAATTGCTAACTTTAACCATAAAGGGTATACTTGTTTAGTAAAAAATTAATTTGAGGACGTATTCATGAAGAGTTTACTAAAGTATTTAAAAAATTATAAGAAGGAATCATTTTGCGCACCATTGTTTAAAATGCTTGAAGCATGTTTTGATTTAATTGTACCGTTAGTAGTATCAGCAATTATTGACAATGGTATAAAGACAAATGACACATCATATGTATTAAAAATGGGAGGAGTTCTTGTATTATTAGCTTTTGTGGGACTGGCATTTTCCATTACAGCCCAGTATTTTGCTGCAAAAGCATCAGCCGGTTTCGGACAGGAATTAAGACATGAGTTATTTAGTCATATTCAAAAGCTTTCCTATACCAATGTAGATAAATACGGCGCATCTACATTTATTACAAGAATGACAGCAGACGCGAACCTTGTTCAGTCTCAGGTAAACATGGCTCTCAGACTGTTACTTCGTTCACCTTTTATTGTTTTCGGTGCCATGATTATGGCATTTTTTGTTGATTTTAAAACCGCATTGGTATTTGCTGTTTCCATACCGGTTTTGTCAGTTATAGTATATGGAATAATGCTTATAACAATTCCTCTTTACAAAAAGGTTCAGGGAGCTCTTGACAAGGTAATGGGAAGTACCAGAGAAAATTTAAGCGGTACAAGAGTTATCAGGGCTTTTAATAAGGAAGATGAAGAAATTGACAGATATAATAGTGAAAATGAACTATTAAATAAATTTCAGATTTTTGCCGGAAAAATTTCCACAATAATGAATCCTATGACCTATATAGTTATAAACGTTGCTATTATTGCAATTTTGTGGATAGGTGGGGAAAGGGTTGATACAGGCATACTGACTCAGGGAAAGGTTGTTGCCTTAGTTAACTATATGTCTCAGGTTTTAGTTGAATTAGTTAAATTGGCAAGTCTTATTATTAATCTTACAAAGGCATTTGCTTCCGCGAAAAGAATACAGGACATATTTGATATACCATGCAATATAGAGCAGGGAACTTTAAAGCAGGGTAGTGATAAGGAAAATATTGTGGAATTTGACAATGTATCCTTAACCTATGAATTATCAAAGGAGCCATCCATAGAAGGAGTAAATCTTAAAGTTAAAAAAGGTCAGACTATTGGAATCATAGGTGGAACAGGCTCTGGAAAAACCACCCTTGTAAATCTTATACCAAGATTTTATGATGCCACGGAAGGCACCGTTAAAATAGAAGGTGTAGATGTAAAGGAGTTTAATAAGGAAGAACTGGGAATGAAGGTTGGTATAGTACCTCAAAAGGCATTGTTGTTTAAGGGAACTATTAGAAGCAATCTTTTGTGGGGGAATGAAAATGCCACGGAAGAAGATATGATAATGGCGTTAAAACGTTCCCAAAGTTATGATTTTGTTATGGAAAAGGATAACGGCTTAGATGCTGATGTGGCACAAAACGGAAAGAACTTTTCCGGAGGACAAAAACAGCGTCTTAGTATTGCAAGAGCTCTTGTAAGAAATCCGAAAATCCTTATATTAGATGACAGTTCTTCAGCACTGGATTTTGCTACAGATGCAAAGCTTAGGGCAGCCATAAAGGAATTAAAGGATACCACGGTTTTTGTGGTTTCCCAAAGAACTGCTGCCATAATGGATGCAGATAACATTTTAGTGTTAGATGACGGAAAAGTAGCAGGAGTGGGAAAACATGAGGAATTGCTGGAAAATTGTCATGTATATAAAGAAATATATGATTCACAGTTTAAAAAATCACAAGAGGAGGGCAAATAAATGAAAGATAATATGATTTCACAAAAAGAGGCTCTCATAGAACTGGGAAAAAGAATAAAAAAATATTGGTACATGTTGGCAGGCTCCATGGTCTTTGCTGTGGTGTATGTTGTACTATCATTGTATATTCCAAAGCTTATAGGTTATGGAACAGATAAAATTATTGATGCTAAAAAGGTAGATTTCCCGGGACTTAAGAATGTGATTTTTACCATAGTGATTTGTGCCATAGTGGCAGGAATTGCCCAGTGGATTATGGGACTATGTAACAACAGAATTACATTTAATGTAATAAGAGATATAAGAGAGGAAGCATTTGCAAAGACGCAGCGACTTCCTGTAAGCTACATTGATTCAAGGTCAAGTGGCGACATAGTAAATAATGTAATTACAGATGTTGACCAGTTAGCAGACGGTTTGCTTATGGGATTTTCAAATCTCTTTACGGGAGTTGTAACCATTGTTTTAACCCTTATATTTATGTTGCAGACTAACTGGAAAATAGCCTTAGTTGTAATTTTAATTACACCGGTTTCTTTCTTTGTGGCAGGCTTTATTGCAAAGCGCACCTATTCTATGTTTAGAAAGCAGTCAGAAATAAGAGGTGAGCAGACGGCATTAATAGATGAAACAATTAGTGGTATTAAAGTTGTAAAAGCCTTTGGACAGGAAGAAAACACTGTTAAAAGGTTTGATGAAGTAAATGACAGATTATGTGATGTTAATATGAAGGCAACTTTCTATTCCTCTATAACTAACCCATCTACCAGATTTGTAAACAATTTAGTTTATGCAGGGGTTACCATAAGTGGTGGTTTAGAAGCGGTTTTAACCAGAGGAATTACAGTAGGTGGTCTGACATGTATATTAAGCTATGCAAATCAGTACACAAAGCCTTTTAATGAAATATCAGGTGTTGTTACGGAACTTCAAAATGCAATTGCATGTAGTGCAAGAGTATTTACACTGATAAATGAAGAACCGGTAAAAGATGTTGAAGAAAATGAAGATACGGTACTTGATAACATATCAGGAAAGGTCGATATTGAAAATGTTGATTTTTCCTATGTACCTGACAAAAAGCTTATAGAAAACCTGAATCTTCATGTGGCACCGGGAGAACGTGTTGCCATAGTAGGGCCTACAGGTTGCGGTAAGACTACAATAATAAATCTTCTTATGAGATTTTACGATGTTAATTCGGGAAAAATATCAATAGAAGAAAAAGATATAAGAGATGTAACAAGAAAAAGCCTTAGAAATTCTTACGGAATGGTGTTGCAGGAAACATGGCTTAGAAATGCAACTGTAGCTGAAAATATTGCCATGGCAAAGCCTGACGCCTCAAGAGAAGAAATAATAAGTGCTGCAAAGTCAAGTCATGCTCATAGTTTTATAAAGCGTCTTTCGGAGGGATACGATACTGTTATAGGAGAAGATGGAGGAAATCTTTCCCAGGGGCAAAAACAGCTTCTTTGTATAACAAGGGTAATGCTGGCATTGCCACCAATGCTTATTTTAGATGAAGCTACTTCATCCATTGATACAAGAACGGAAATCAGGATACAAAGGGCATTTAACAAAATGATGAAAGGAAGAACGACCTTTATTGTTGCCCACAGACTTTCAACCATAAAAGAAGCAGACTGTATTTTGGTTATGAATGCAGGAAAGATTATTGAGCAGGGAAATCATGAGGAGCTTCTTGCCAAAAAAGGATTTTATTATAAACTGTGGAACAGCTAAAAGGCTGTGCCACAGTTTGACTTCTTAAAATCAATTTCGTTTTTTATAAAGTATAGAAATACAAGCATAATAGCAAGGGCACTTATTCCGGCAGAAACAATGTCAAACATTTTGCCGGAGAAAGAAGAAAAACTAAATATAAATTTTATCAGTTTACCCGCTACCAGACTGCAAAATAGCCAGGCAGTGGGTTTTATAATGTTATCTGTAGCGGAGAAGGAGAAATGTATTTTTTTATAAATATATAATCCGTGGAGAAGGGTTGTTAACAGATTACTTATTAAAAGTCCCCATAAATAGCCTGTTATACCAATAAGGGGAACTATAAACCAAAGACAGACAAGCCTTATAATGGTACCTATTACATTATGGACAAAGGCAGTGTTGGTTTTTCCAAGACCATGAAGTACGGAGCCTAAAGTAATGGATAAATACATAAAAGGGCAAAGCCATGCCAATATTTTGATATATTCACCTGCTTCACTATGACCGAAAATTGTAGTTCCTATAAAATCACCATAACATAGGAAAATACCTATGCAAAATATTCCCGTGACAAAGGAGAACCATACAGATACCTCTGTGGTTTTTATTACGTTTTGAGACTTGCCACCGGCATTTTCTCCTGCAATGGCAGGTAAAATCATGGTAGAAACAGATGTATTAATGGCTGATGGAAAAGTGACCACCGGAAGTGCCATTCCGGTAAGTATTCCATAAACACTTAAGGCATCATTAGAAGTCATTCCGCTTTTTACCAGAACAATAGGTACTAATATGGCTTCTATACATTGAAGAAATGTAATCATTATCTTGTTAATTGTAAGTATGTATGAAACTGAAAAAAGATTTTTAATCTGAAAGAAAAGCTGGTTAATTTTAAATTTGTAGATTTTTTCAGTGCTTATTGCAATTACACAGAAAATAACCCCTCCTAATTCTGATATTACCATTGAATATACTGCAATAAGAGGAGTGATTTCTATGGCTTTTTCCACCCAGACCAGTCCTAATATGTATAGGGAAATAACCTTAACAATCTGCTCAAAAATAGAGGAAACAGCCGGAACAAAGGTTTTCTTCAGACCTAAATAATATCCCGATACACAGGCATGAAAGGTGGTAAGGGGAATGGTTATGGCTGCATATTTTAAAAGTTTTTCACATTCATTGTTTTTTATTATGTGTAAAGAAATACTGTCTGCAAAATAAAAAAGCAGAAGTGCTGTTGTAACAGACAGAAATAATGACATTATAATGCTACTTACAAATACAAGAAATTTATCTTTGTTATTACGGCTTTCTGCAACAAATCTGGATACGGCAATTTGTATTCCACCACAGCTTAAGGCAACACAAAAGCCTAAAACCGGAAAGATTAATTGAAAAATTCCCATACCTCTTGCACCTATTAAGTTTGACAGGAATATTCTATATAAGAAACCTATTACCCTGCTTAAAACACTGGCAAGGGTAAGAATAATTGTACCTTTGATAATTTGATTTTTTACTGACATAGCAACACATAGCAATAATTATTTATACAATTTATTCACAAAATGGGAAAAAATGCTATTAACATAAAATAAATAAAGGAGTAGGCCATGATATATCTGGATAATGCAGCAACTACAAAAATAAGCGATGGGGCAATAAAGGCAATGGAGCCTTATATAAATGAAGTGTATTCTAATCCGTCAGGAGTGTATGCTTTTTCAAAAATGTCCAAGGAACTTATTGAAGAAACCAGAAAAAACATAGCAGATTTTATAAATGCCAAACCGGAAAATATTTTCTTTACCTCCGGAGGAACTGAATCCGATAACTGGGCATTAGAAAACTCAAAAAATAACGGAAAACACATAATAACATCAAAAATCGAACATCACGCAATTTTAAATAAGTGTCAGCAGTTAGAAAAGGATAAAATGAAAGCAACTTACCTAAACGTAGACAGTCAGGGAGTGGTAAATGCTGATGATGTGGAACGAAATATAAGGGATGACACGGCAATTATTTCAATTATGTTTGCCAACAATGAAATTGGAACAATAGAGCCTGTAAAAGAAATAGGTAAGATTGCTAAGGAGCATAATATAATTTTTCATACAGATGCAGTTCAGGCTTTTGGGCATGTATCCATAGACGTGGAGAAAATGAATCTTGACATGATGAGTGCCAGCAGCCATAAGTTTCATGGACCAAAGGGAGTGGGATTTTTATATGTGAGAAATCCTGAAAAAATGATCCCCCTTATTTATGGGGGGGGACAGGAAAGAGGAAAACGTTCAGGAACGGAAAATGTAATTGGCATTGCTGGAATGAACGGGGCGTTACAGGAAGTGATGTCTAACTTTACTGATAGAGTGCAAAAGGAAACTAATTTAAGAAATTATCTTATAAACAGAGTTTTAAGTGAAATACCGTATATAAAATTAAACGGCAGTATGGCAAGAAGGCTTCCGGGGAATGCCAATTTTACCATTGCAGGAGTGGATGGTACCTCGTTAGTAGTATTAATGGATAATGACGGCATATGTATTTCATCAGGCTCGGCCTGTTCCTCAGGTTCAGATGCACCATCCCATGTAATATCTGCAATAGGTGTACCGGAGAAATTTGCTTATGGAACTGTAAGAATAACATTGTGCAGTGATAACACAAAGGAAGAAATTGATTATACCATTCACAGATTAAAGGAAAACATAAAAATGTTAAGAAGCAGGTAAAAAAAGAAAAACTACGTGTGCCATAGGAACAAATCCATACAGCCACGTAGCCTTACATAAATTATTTCTCATAAATCTTTAAATTATATCTGTTAGCTATATCCTCTATTTTGTTGAAACCAAAACCTATATCACAAGCCTTATGGGCATCAGAACCTATCGTCACATATTTTCCACCAAGTTCAGTGTAACGTTTTATAATGTCTGTGTGAGGATTTGGAAAATCAAGACCCTTAGCAAGTCCTGCTGTGTTAATTTCCAACTTTATATAGTGAGTAATAATAAACTTTAAAATTTCATCAATTACATCCATGTAATCAAAAACACAGTAATTAGCATCTTTATTTGGGCTGTATCGCACTATGTAATCCAAATGACCTAAGGTATCAACGGAATTAAAACTATGCAAGGCATCAAGGAGGGTGGAAAAGTACAATTCAAAAGCCTCCCTGTCGGTGTGGGATTCCCAAAAACTGTAATAATAAGGGTCCATATTGTCAACCACATGGCAGGAGCCTATAACAAAATCAAAGTTTACATTATGTAAAAGCTTCCTGCATAATTGGACATTATCCATTGTAATGCCAAGTTCCACACCTTTTAGAATCTGAATTTTGTTTTTATACTTGTCTGCATAATGGTTTAATGTGTCAAAATACCTGTTAAAATCAATATAAGGTGACTCTCCTTTAACAGGCCAGTTAAAATCCTGATGGTCTGTTATGGCAATTTGTTTCATATTTAAAGAAACTGCTTTTTTTATAATATTATCTAAAGTTTCCTCGCTGTCAAAAGAAAAACTGCTGTGAACATGATAATCTGAATACATAAAAACTCCTTTATTAGTGTGCATGAATAAAAAATGAAAAAATAAGCAAAATATCAGTTGTTAAAACAATCAGGCTTTTGCATTAATAACAAAAACAGCCGGTGAAAATATTTTGTTTACACCTAGAAAAATATAACAAAAATACCAATAAAAATCTACTTTTAAGTGCAATTATGGATTTCTTGACAAAATTTTAACAAAAAACCAATAAAAACCACAAAAACACCTTGATATTTGTAAATGAATTATGTAAAATAAGTTTTAGGTTAATGAAGATTAACAAAAAATTTTTAAATTCTTATTTTTAGGAGGAAAAATCAAATGGCAGTTAAAGTTGCAATTAACGGATTTGGACGTATCGGACGTCTTGCATTCAGACAGATGTTTGGAGCAGAAGGTTATGAAGTAGTAGCTATCAACGACTTAACAAGTCCTAAGATGTTAGCTCACTTATTAAAGTATGATTCATCACAGGGTAAATACGAAAAGGCTGATACAGTTTCAGCTACAGAAGACTCTATCATCGTTGATGGTAAGGAAATCAAGATTTACGCTGAAGCAGATGCTTCAAAATGTCCTTGGGGCGAGCTTAATGTAGACGTAGTTTTAGAGTGTACAGGTTTCTATACATCTAAGGCGAAAGCTCAGGCTCATATCGATGCAGGTGCTCGTAAGGTTGTTATTTCAGCTCCAGCTGGAAATGATCTTCCTACAATCGTTTACAATACAAACCATACAACACTTAAGCCTGAAGATACAATTATCTCAGCAGCTTCATGTACAACAAACTGTTTAGCACCTATGGCTGATGCACTTAACAAGTACGCTCCAATCCAGAGTGGTATCATGTTAACAATTCATGCATACACAGGTGATCAGATGACTCTTGACGGACCACAGAGAAAAGGTGATTTAAGAAGATCAAGAGCAGCAGCAGTTAACATCGTTCCTAACTCAACAGGTGCTGCAAAGGCTATCGGATTAGTTATTCCTGAATTAAACGGAAAATTAATCGGTTCTGCACAGAGAGTTCCAGTTCCTACAGGATCAACAACAGTTCTTACAGCTGTAGTTAAGGGAAAAGACATTACTGTTGAAGGAATCAACGAAGCAATGAAGGCAGCTTCAAATGAATCTTACGGATACAATGAAGACGAAATCGTATCAAGCGATATCGTAGGAATGAGATATGGTTCATTATTCGATGCAACACAGACAATGGTATCAAAGGTTGACGATGATACTTATGAAGTACAGGTTGTTTCATGGTATGACAATGAAAACTCATACACAAGCCAGATGGTTAGAACAATTAAATACTTCTCAGAACTTGCTTAATTAATAAGTATTATAAAAGTTCTCTAATATTTAAATTAGATCCAAATGGGTCCGGCTTTAGGGCCGGACCTTTTGTTATATGAAAGGAGCACAAATATGCTTAATAAGAAATCAGTTGATGATATTAATGTTAAAGGATTAAGAGTTTTAGTTCGTTGTGACTTTAATGTACCTTTAAAGGAAGGTGTTATTACAGACGAAAACCGTCTTGTTGCAGCACTTCCTACAATCAAGAAATTAATTAATGATGGTGGAAAGGTTATACTTTGCTCACATCTTGGAAAACCAAAGGGAGAGCCAAAGCCTGAATTATCTCTTGCACCTGTAGCAGTAAGACTTTCAGAATTATTAGGACAGGAAGTTAAGTTTGCAGCAGACGACAATGTAGTAGGTGAAAATGCTAAGGCAGCTGTAGCAGCTATGAAGGATGGAGACGTAGTTCTTCTTCAGAATACACGTTACAGAGCAGAAGAAACAAAGAACGGAGATGAATTCTCAAAGGAATTAGCTTCACTTTGTGATGTATTTGTAAATGATGCTTTTGGTACAGCTCATAGAGCACACTGCTCAAACGTTGGTGTTACAAAATATGTTGATACAGCAGTAGTTGGATATTTAATGCAGAAGGAAATCGATTTCCTTGGAAATGCAGTAAACAATCCTGTAAGACCTTTCGTAGCTATTCTTGGTGGCGCTAAGGTTGCTGATAAGTTAAATGTTATTAACAACTTACTTGAAAAATGCGATACACTTATTATTGGTGGTGGTATGGCATACACATTTGTTAAGGCACAGGGAGGAAACGTTGGTATTTCATTAGTTGATGATACTAAGTTAGATTACTGCCTTGACATGATTAAGAAGGCAGAAGAATTAGGAAAGAAATTATTACTTCCTATTGATACAGTTGCAGCTGACGGATTCCCTGATCCTATTGACGCAGAAATTGAAACAATGATAGTTCCAACTAATGCAATTCCTGATGACAAGGAAGGACTTGATATTGGACCTAAGACACGTGAACTTTTTGCAGATGCTGTAAAGAATGCTAAGACAGTAGTTTGGAACGGACCTATGGGCGTTTCAGAAAACCCATGTCTTGCAGCAGGTACTGTAGCAGTAGCTCAGGCATTAGCTGACACAGATGCAACAACAATCATCGGTGGTGGTGATTCAGCAGCAGCAGTAAACAACCTTGGATTCGGCGATAAGATGACTCACATTTCAACAGGTGGTGGAGCTTCACTTGAATTCCTTGAAGGAAAAGATTTACCAGGTGTTGTAGCAGCAAACGACAAATAACGCTAAGGCAAATGAGTCCATTTACACAAAAATAAATCAAGAACAATGAATGCTTGCATTCATTTGTTCATAGATTTATTTTTGTGAAGCTGGCGAATGCCAGCGTGCTTATTGACGTGGAACGTCAATAAGAAATGGAAAAAGTTGTGGACGACCATGATGATGCCAGCGTGCTTATTGACGTGGAACGTCAATAAGAAATGGAAAAAGTTGTGAATGACCATGATGATGCCAGCGTGCTTATTGACGTGGAACGTCAATAAGAAATGGAAAAAGTGTTAACATATAAAGGAGACATAAACATGAGAAAGAAGATTATTGCAGGCAACTGGAAAATGAACAAAACTCCTAGCGAGGCAGTTGCATTAATAAATGATTTAAAGCCATTAGTAGCAAATGACGAAGTAGACGTAGTATTTTGCGTACCTGCTATTGATTTAGTTCCTGCCATTGAAGCAGCAAAGGATACTAACATCAGCATTGGTGCAGAAAATATGTACTTTGAAGAAAGTGGAGCATATACAGGAGAAATCGCTCCTAACATGCTTACAGATATTGGAGTAAAATACGTTATTATCGGACATTCAGAAAGAAGAGAATACTTTGCTGAAACAGATGAAACAGTTAATAAGAAAGTTCTTAAGGCATTTGAACATGGTATTACACCAATCATTTGTTGTGGAGAATCTCTTACACAGAGAGAACAGGGAATTACAATTGACTGGATTCGTCAGCAGATTAAGATTGCTTTCTTAAATGTAACAGCAGATCAGGCTAAGACAGCAGTTATCGCTTATGAGCCAATCTGGGCTATTGGAACAGGTAAGACAGCAACATCTGACCAGGCTGAAGAAGTATGTGCAGCAATCAGAGAATGCATTAAGGAAGTTTATGATGAAGCTACAGCTGAAGCAATCAGAATTCAGTATGGCGGATCAATGAATGCCGGAAATGCAGCTGAGTTATTAGCTAAACCTGACATTGACGGTGGTTTAGTAGGCGGTGCAAGCCTTAAGCCGGATTTTGGAAAGATTGTAAACTATAACAAATAATAAATTGTCTAAACATACAGGACGCCGGATGTAACCGGCGTTCTGTTATGGGTTTATAGAGAATAAAGGAGAAATAGAATGAGCAAGAAACCTACGGTATTGATGATATTAGACGGTTACGGTTTAAATGATAAAGTAGAAGGAAATGCTGTTTTACAGGCAAATACACCTAATATGGATAAGCTTATGGCTGAGTATCCATACGTTAAAGGTTATGCCAGTGGTTTAGCAGTAGGTCTTCCTGATGGACAGATGGGTAACTCAGAGGTTGGACATCTTAACATGGGTGCAGGACGTATTGTTTACCAGGAACTTACAAGAATCACAAAAGAAATTGAAGACGGAACATTCTTTGAAAATGAAGAGCTTGTAAAGGCAATGGAAAATGCCAAGAATAACAACAGTGCACTTCATATTTTCGGATTATTGTCAGACGGTGGTGTGCATAGTCATAACACACATATTTATGGCACAATTGAAATGGCAAAGAAATTCGGATTAGACAAGGTATATGTTCATGCATTCTTAGACGGAAGAGATACACCTCCATCATCAGCTGCTGAATATATGGAACAGTTAGTTGAAAAGATGAAGGAAATCGGTGTTGGTGAAGTAGCTACCGTTTCAGGACGTTATTATGCAATGGACAGAGATAACAACTGGGATAGAGAAGAAAAGGCATATGTGGCAATGACAAAGGGTGAAGGGGTACAGGAAACTGACCCGGTTGCAGCTATAAAGGATTCTTATGCAAAGGATGTAACAGATGAATTTATGCTTCCAACAGTTATTACTAAAGACGGACAGCCTGTAGCAACTATTAAAGACGGTGACTCGGTGGTATTTTGCAACTTTAGACCTGATAGAGCACGTCAGATTACAAGAGCTTTCTGCGCAGATGACTTTACAGGATTTAACAGAGAAAAGAAGCTTGATTTAGTATTTGTATGCTTTACAGAATACGATGTTACTATTCCAAATAAGTTAATTGCATTTAAGAAGGTAGAAGTAACAAACACATTTGGTGAATTCCTCGCAGCTAATGGATTAAAACAGGCAAGAATAGCTGAAACAGAAAAATATGCCCATGTAACATTCTTCTTTAACGGTGGTGTGGAAGAACCAAACGAAGGAGAGGACAGAATATTAGTTGAATCTCCTAAGTATGTTCCAACATACGACAAGAAGCCTAGAATGAGTGCATATACAGTTTGTGATGAAGTATGTAAGGCGATTACAGGTGGAAAATACGATGTGATTATAACAAACTTTGCTAACCCTGACATGGTAGGTCATACAGGAGTTATGGAAGCTGCGGTTAAGGCAATAGAAGTTATTGATGAGTGTGTTGGTGAAGTGGTTGAATTTATCAAAGAAGTTGACGGACAGTTATTTATCTGCGCAGACCATGGTAATGCAGAGCAGTTAATTGACTACGAAACAGGAGAACCATATACAGCACATACAACTAATCCTGTACCATTTATTTTGGTTAATGCAGATCCTAAATACACATTAAGAGAAAATGGTGTGTTAGCTGATATTGTTCCTACATTAATTGAACTTATGGGAATGGAACAGCCAAAGGAAATGACAGGAAAATCACTTTTAATTGAAAAATAATTAAATTATATATGATTTGAGGCGTGACAGTTTATAAAATTGCCACGCCTTTAATATTAAAAGGAATGCAATGAAAAAAAGAAAAAAAGCAAAAATGAATTATACCCGGTATCGTTCCAGGTATATAAGAAGGAAAAAATTAAACACAAAAAGAGTTGCTATATGCATATTAAGTATATGTCTTGTAATAACAGCAGCTGTAACAGCCGGTATTGCAGGGAAAAAGAAAAATAATAATGTAAAAGAGGCAATGGCTACTCCTGCATACACAAAAAATGAAACTACAGATAATAAGGAAAAAGAAACCACAAAAAAAGTAAAAGCAGAAAAGACAGATGTTACCCTTATTGCAGTTGGAGACGATTTGGTAAGTGATTCGGTTTTATATACAGCTAAAAGAAGCGATGGAACCTATGATTTTTCAAGTGTGTATGAAAAAATGAAGCCGGATTTTAAAAAAGCAGACATAGCTATTATAAATCAGGAAACAATACTTGGTGGAGACAAGTTTGAATATAAAGGTTATCCATGCTTTAACACCCCTGACAGCATGGGAAAAGCCATTATGGATGCAGGGTTTAACATTGTGCAGCAGGCATCAAATCATTCCTATGATACGGGAGTAGAAGGAATAGAACATTGTATTAAATATTGGAAAAAACATAAAAAGAAAGTTCTTATGGTGGGACTTAATGAAAATGAAGAAGAATACAATACCATTCCCATATTTAAGTGTAAGGGTATAAAGTTTGCCATTCTTAATTATACATATGGCTTAAATGGCTTTAAATTGCCTGAGGATAAAGGATATCTTGTAAATCTTTTAGATGATGCCCACTGGGATAAGGTAAAGTCAGATATAGAAAAAGCTGAACAGATAGCAGACTTTACCATTGTACTTCCCCATTGGGGGCAGGAATATGTTCAGCCGGACCCAATACCGGAGCAGGAAAAGTGGGCGAAGATGATGGTTGAAGCAGGAGCAGATTTAATAATAGGAACCCATCCTCATGTAGTTGAAAAAATTCAATGGATTAAATCTGATAACGGAAATTCGGCATTATGCTATTATTCCCTTGGAAATTACACCTCCGGACAGGAAAACTGGAAAACGCTGTTAGGAGGAATGGCAAAGCTAACCATTAGAAAAGATGAGAAAGGTATACGAATATTAAAAAAGAAGGCAGGAGTCGTTCCTACAGTTAATCACTATGTGTGGGGAAAGTCTCAGGGAGTGATAAGACAGCAATATACATATAGACTGTCTGAATATTCACAGGACATGTTGCAGGGACACAGTATACAGTGGTCAAATCCTGTGACATACACGGATTTAACAAAGCTTTCCCAGGAAGTTTTTGGAGACTGGGTGATAGAATAAAAAATAATAATAAATTGGATAAAAACCTCTCATATGTACAAAATAATTACTGGTAATTATTTAACGCAATGGGAGGTTTTTATGTATAAATATTTGAAAATAGTAAATGTAAAGGGCAGGGAAGTTATGGATTCAAGGGGAAATCCTACAGTGGAAGCGGAAGTTACCGTAAAGGCTTTGGGAATGCCAGGAGAAATATATACAGGATGTGCCATTGTTCCATCAGGAGCATCTACAGGTATATTTGAGGCGGTGGAATTAAGAGATGGAGAAAAAAGGTATGGTGGAAAAGGTGTATTAAAAGCAGTAAAAAACATTAATGAGGAAATATATCCTGCTTTAGAAGGAGAAAATGCCTTAAATCAAAATAAAATAGACCATATTATAATGAATCTGGACAAATCTGAAAATAAGGGAGAATTAGGGGCTAATGCAATACTTGCAGTATCAATGGCAAATGCGAAGGCCTGTGCTTTAGCTTTAAATATTCCTGAATATAAATATGTGGGAGGAATAAGTGCCAAAACTCTGCCGGTTCCAATGATGAACATATTAAATGGTGGTGCCCACGCATCAAATAATATTGATGTACAGGAATTTATGATTTTGCCTGTTGGAGCTGACAGTTTCAGGGAAGGGCTTAGATGGTGTGCAGAAGTTTATGACAGTCTGAAAAAAATACTGAAATCCAAGGGATTATCAGTGGCAGTAGGAGATGAAGGAGGATTTGCCCCTGATTTGTCAGGGGAAGAAGAAGCCCTTGATATTATTGTAAAAGCTATAGAAAATGCAGGATACAAGGCTAATGAGGATTTTAAAATATCCCTTGATGTGGCAGCTTCCGAGTGGAAAACAAATCAGGTGGGAGAGTATCTTATGCCAAAGAAAAACAAGCAGATGAATACAGATGAATTAATAGAAATGTGGGAAGAAATTTCAGATAAGTATCCTATTTTTTCCATTGAAGATCCCTTAGATGAGGAAGACTGGAAAGGCTGGGAGAAAATCACGGAAAAATTAGGAGATAAAATCCGTTTAGTTGGAGATGATTTGTTTGTTACTAATGTTAAAAGACTTAAAAGGGGATTAAAAAATAAATGTGCCAATGCAATATTAATTAAACTAAATCAGATAGGAACAGTAACGGAAACCTTAAATGCAGTAAAGATGGCTCAAAATATGGGATATATTGCCATTATGTCCCATCGTTCCGGGGAAAGTGAAGATACAACAATAGCTGATTTGGCAGTAGGATTAAATACAGGGTATATAAAAACCGGAGCACCTTGCAGGGGAGAGAGGACGGCTAAATATAACAGGTTATTAAGAATTGAAGAGCAGATGGGTATTTAGAAAAATATATCAATTGTCCGCTGAGAAGGCAACTCCTGGAAACAGGAGTTGTTTTACAGATTTTGTCCTTGGGCATTTTCAGGAGCTAATTTCTCATTTGCGATATATTCGTAAATGTTGTCCAATTCATGGATTGATCCTTCCACAATTTATACTTGATTTTAGTACCTTAATATGTTAAGATAATCAATGTTTGATACGAATTAGAGGGGGAAACGTGTGGCGTTTTCCATAAAGAAATATAGAGGAGGTGTGGACATTGACATTATTAAGAGTATTAACAGTAGTGTTTATGATAATTTGTTTAATTATAACAGTAGTTATCTTACTTCAGGAAGGAAAGCAGGCAGGTCTTACAGGAGCTATTAGTGGCGCTGCTGAATCATATTGGGGAAAGAACAAAGGACGTTCAATGGAAGGTAAGCTTGAAAAAGCTACTAAGGTTTGCGTAGTTTTATTCTTTGTAATTTCTATAATTCTTAATATGGGATTTATCAATTATTAAGATTAATTAAAAATGACTGACTGATGAAGGTGTAGATTTCTACACCTTTTTTCTATATATTGAGAAAGGATATTGAATGGCAGAATATAAAGACATAATAGAAGAAAAGAAAAAGGTGCTTATGAGTCTTATGAATGATAAGCATTATGTACCAATGAAGTTTAAAGAGTTAGCAGTAATATTAAATGTAAAAAAAGAAGACAGAAAGCTGTTGGATTTTGTATTGTCTGAGCTGGTTAACGAAGGAAAAATAACCATATCCAAAAGGGGAAAATACAGCCTGCCAAAAGAAACCTATGTAAAAGGAATTTTTATAAGTAATGAAAAAGGTTTTGGTTTTGTGGAGGTAGAAGGTGAAGAGGAAGATTATTTCATACCGGAAAAAAATATTGGAGGAGCCTTTCATCATGACACTGTTTTAGTGGCGGTAGAGCCTTTTTCTACAGGAAAGAGAAAAGAAGGAAAGGTTATAAAAGTTTTATCTCACGAAATAAGTGAAGTGGTGGGATATTTCCAGAAAAATAAATCTTTTGGATATGTGCTTCCTGATAACAATAGAATATCAAGTGATATTTATATTCCGGGAAAGTACACCATGGGGGCTGTACAGGGACATAAAGTAGTGGTGAAAATCACTGATTATGGTTCAAAGGATAGAAAACCGGAAGGAAAAGTCATAGAAATTTTAGGACATGTAAACGACCCGGGAGTTGACATTCTTTCAATTGTAAAGGGATATAACATACCATGTGAATATCCTAAAGAGGTGATGGAACAAATTGAAAATATTCCTGAAGAGGTACAGGAAAAGGACAAAGAAGGCAGACTTGATATTAGGGACTGGCAGACGGTTACGATTGATGGAGAGGATGCAAAGGATTTAGACGATGCCATAACCCTTAAAAAGGAAGATGGTATTTATACTTTAGGAGTTCATATTGCTGACGTGTCTCATTATGTAGTAGAAAATTCTCCTCTTGATAAGGAGGCAAAAGAGCGGGGAACCAGCGTATATCTGGTAGATAGGGTTATTCCAATGCTTCCCCATAAGTTATCTAATGGCATATGTTCGTTAAATCAGGGCGTTGACAGATTAGCTCTTAGCTGTATTATGAAAATAAACGAAAAAGGGGAAGTAATTGATCATCAGGTAGCAGAAACTGTAGTTAATGTTGACAGGAGAATGACCTATACAGCGGTAAATGAGATTATTACAAACAAAAATCCCGATACAATGAATGAGTACAGTGAATTAGTGCCCATGTTTCAGCTTATGGCAGAGTTATCTTCAATAATTAGGGAAAAAAGATATGGCAGAGGAGCAATAGATTTTGATTTTCCTGAATGTAAAATTACATTAGATGAAAAGGGTTATCCTGTGTCTATTAAACCTTATGACAGAAATGCAGCCACAAAGATTATTGAGGATTTTATGCTTATGGCAAATGAAACCATTGCAGAATATTATTTTTGGCAGAAGATACCTTTTGTTTATAGAAATCACGAAAAACCTGACAGTGACAGAATGAAACAGCTGTCATTGTTCATTACTAATTTCGGATATCATGTTAAAATGTCTAAAGACGAGGTACATCCAAAGGAATTACAGAAGCTTTTGAAAAGTATTGAAGGAACTCCGGAGGAGGCAATGATTAGCAGAGTTACCCTTCGTTCAATGAAAAGGGCTGAATACACACCGGAGTGTTTGGGACATTTTGGCCTGGCTGCAAAATATTATTGTCATTTTACATCACCTATAAGAAGGTATCCGGATTTACAGATTCATAGAATTATCAAGGAATGTCTTTGCGGTGACATGACGGAAAAGCATATTGAACATTACAAGTCTATTTTGCCGGAGGTCACTAAGCATTGTAGCATGACTGAAAGGCGGGCAGATGATGCAGAAAGAGATTCTGAAAAAATGAAGAAAGCTGAATATATGAGAGGCTTTATAGGAGAAGAATATACAGGTGTCATATCTTCAGTTACAAACTTTGGCGTGTATGTTGAATTGGAAAATACAGTAGAGGGACTGGTTCATGTATCAAATATGACAGATGACCATTACGAATACGATGAGGCCTCCTATAGTCTTAAAGGTCAGCAGACAATGAAGACATATAAGCTAGGTCAGATAGTGAAAATCAGGGTGGAAAATGCTGATAAAGTAACTGGAACAATTGATTTTAGTATGGTATAAATATGGAAGGAGGGGAAAAACATGGCAAAAATTTCTGAAAAGTTAATTGCTACTAACAAAAAGGCAAGACATGATTATTTTATTGAGGATACTTATGAAGCGGGAATTGTGTTGCATGGCACTGAGGTTAAGTCCCTGCGTGCAGGACATTGCAGTATTAAGGAATCCTTTGTGAGAGTGGATAACGGAGAAGTTATTATATATGGAATGCATATTAATCCATATGAAAAAGGCAATATTTTTAACAAGGATCCTTTAAGACCTAAGAAATTAATGCTTCACAAATATGAGATAAATAAGCTTGTAGGAAAGTTAAATGAAAAGGGACTAACACTGGTTCCGCTTAGGGTTTACTTTAAGGGAAGTCTGGTGAAGGTGGAGATAGGTCTTGCAAGAGGTAAGAAACTCTATGATAAGCGACAGGATATTGCAAAGAGAGACATTAAGAGAGAAAGCGAAAGAGATTTCAAAATCAGAATGAGATAAAGTGACAGGAGGATATAAAATGTATACAGAATCATTAGTTAAATTAGGAAAGGTACGTTCAGAAATAAGGGAAATTTTTGAATATGGAAATAAGAGAAAGGCAGAAATAGGGGCTGAAAATGTTTTTGATTTCAGCATAGGGAATCCAAGTGTTCCGGCACCTAAATCAGTAAATGATGCCATAATTGACCTTGTAAACAATTTTGATTCAGTGGCACTTCACGGCTATACATCAGCTCAGGGAGATGCAAAGGTTAGAACTACAATTGCAAATTACATTAATAACAGATTTAATACAGAGATTGCACCGGATAACATTTATATGACCTGTGGTGCAGCATCATCTCTTACCATTGTATTTAATGCAATAATGCAGAAAGATGACGAGTGTATAGTGTTTACACCTTATTTCCCGGAATATGGGGTATTTTTAGAGAGAACAGGTGCAAAGCTTGTGGCTGTTAAATCTGAAGATAAAACATTTCAGGTAGATATGAAAGGATTTGAGACTGCAATTAATGAGAAAACAAAAGCAGTTGTAATAAATTCTCCTAACAATCCTTCAGGTGTTGTTTATTCAGTAGAAACAATTGAAAAAATGTGCGATTTGTTAAGAAAGAAGGAAAAGGAATATGGACATCCTATTTTTCTTGTAACAGACGAGCCATACAGAGAATTGGTTTATGATGATATAGAGGTTCCATATCTTATTAATTACTATGATGATACTTTTGTATGTTATTCATACAGCAAGGCTTTATCCCTTCCGGGAGAACGTATAGGATACATTGTTGTTTCTCCAAAGATGAAAGATGCAGGAGATGCCTATGCAGCAGTTTGTGGTGCAGGACGTGCCCTTGGATATGTATGTGCATCAAGTATGTATCAGAGAGTTATTGAAAAGTGTATTGATGATACAGCGGATATTTCAATTTATAAGGTAAACAGGGATTTACTTTACAACAACCTTACGGAAATGGGATATGAATGTGTATATCCTGATGGAGCATTTTATCTTTTTGTAAAGGCAATGGGAGATGATGCCCATGAATTCTGCGAAAAGGCAAAAGAGCATGAACTTTTGTTAGTTCCTGCTGACAGCTTTGGAACACCGGGATATGTAAGAATTTCTTACTGTGTTCAGACAAAACAGATTGAGGATGCATTGCCGGCATTTAAGAAATTAGCAGAAAGCTATCAGAAGTAGGTGAAATAATGAGTGAACAAAATAGTTGCGAATTTTGCAGTAATTATGTTTATGATGAAGAATATGAGGAATATGGGTGTGTGGTAAACATGGATGAAGATGATTTAGCCAGATTACTTCAGTTTAAAAACTCCAGCTGTCCATATTTCTCATATGGTGATGAATATAGAATAGCAAGAAAGCAGTAGGTAATGAAACAGGAAACTTACATAAAGATTTCAGAATTTGTAAGAAAATATCCACATGGAGAAAGTATAGTAAAATATGCCAATAATATTATTACGGGAGTAGTATATATGGCATATTTTGTTATGCTTATATTTCTTGCAGTAAACAGGGATGAAAGGGTAATAAGAATAGTTTTAGTAACAGGCATATCTTTTATATTGGTTAGTATTTTCAGGTATGTTGTGGACGCACCAAGACCTTATACTTTGTATGAATTTAAGCCTGTTGTAAAAAAAGAAAAGACGGGGCAGTCAATGCCGAGCCGTCATGTTTTTTCAGCATTTGTTATAGGTATGTCAGTACTTTATATAAGTGTTCATTTGGGAATTCTTATTTTGGCTGACAGCTTTTTAATGTGTTTTATGAGAGTAATAGCAGGAGTACATTTTCCAAAAGATGTAATTGTCGGAGCTATTATTGGAATATTAAGTGGAGTAATTGGATTTTACATTATTTAATTAAGGATTGGAGACTAAAATGGATAATCAGAATAAATATGTAAAAGATATGACAGTAGGAACACCATACAAGTTGCTTTTAGCATTTGCAATACCACTGTTAATAGGTAATGTGTTTCAACAACTGTACAATATGGTGGATTCCGTAATAGTTGGACGGTTTGTAAGTGCAAATGCCCTTGGAGCCATTGGAACTACAGCATCATTGCAGTTTTTTTTCTTTTCACTTGTAGGTGGTCTTTCCGTGGGAATTGGAATCATTGTTTCCCAGTATTTTGGTGCCAATGATGAAAAAAATGTTAAAGACACCATTGGAAATGCTACCATAATTATAATTGCATGCTCTGCCATAATGGCTATTGCGGGATACTTTGCAGCAAGACCTATTCTTATACTTTTACAGACAGATGCAGTTATTTTAGAGGATGCAGTGGCGTATCTTAAAGTTACATCAATTGGTATTATATGTATGGGATTATACAATGGTGTATCAGGTATTTTAAGAGCATTGGGAGACAGCAAGACACCTTTGATCTTTTTGATATTTGCCAGCATTCTTAATGTTATATTAGATCTTATTTTTGTGCTGGTGTATAACTGGGGAGTAGTGGGAGCAGGTGTTGCCACAGCGTTTTCGCAGTTTATTTCAGCAATAACATGTATAATATATGCTTATAAAAGTAATTCATATTTTAGAATTAAAAGAGAAAATTTCAAAATCAATAATATGATAATTAGAAAAAGCATGAGACTGGGTATTCCGGTAGCATTGCAAAATGCACTTATTGCTTTTTCATTAATTGTTTTACAGGCAATTGTAAACAGCTATGGAGCAGATTTTACCACGGCTTTTACGGTAGTATCAAGAATTGAAACCCTTATCCAGCAGCCATTTATGTCTATGGGGGCAGCAGTATCTACATATACGGGACAAAATCTTGGAGCCGGAAAAATTGACAGGGTAAAAAAAGGATTTAACACGGCAACAACCATTACCACAATATTTGCAATTAGCATAATGCTTTTATTCTGGATATTTACACCGCAGATTGTTTCCATATTCGGAAAAGACCCTACGGTTATGAAACAGGCTGTTGACGGACTTAGAATAACAAGCTGTTTTTACATATTTTTGGGAATGATATATACCACCAGAAATGTGTTAAATGGTGCCGGAGATGCAATATTTTCACTGTTTACCGGAATTGTGGAGTGTATAGGACGTGTAGGTTTTGCATATCCTCTTACCCTTATACCTTTCATGGGAAACTACGGAGTATTCTATGCTACGGGAATAACATGGCTTTTAAACGGACTGTTTAGCCTTATAAGGTATAAAAAAGGCAAATGGAAAAATATTAACATAGTAAAAAATGATATTTAAGGAGCGTTTATGTACGAAACCGCAGAAAATACGGAAAAAATAATTTTAGTTGCCGTGGCAACAGGAAATGAAGATGACGCAATGGAATCTTTAGATGAACTGGAGGAGCTGGTTAATACAGCAGGTGCATTGGTTGTGGGAAGAGTTATCCAAAATTTAGACCACATTAATAACACTACCTATGTAGGTTCAGGAAAGGTTCAGGAAATAAAGGATTTAATATGGGAAACAGAGGCAGATGCCATAGTATGTGATGATGAATTATCTCCTGCACAATATAAGAATCTTGAAGATGAATTAGATGTTAAGGTAATGGACAGAACTCTTATAATTCTTGATATTTTTGCAGGAAGGGCAAAAAGTGCCGAGGGAAAAATCCAGGTAGAGTTAGCACAGCTTAGATATCGTTCCACAAGACTTATTGGAATGAGAAATCTTTCAAGACAGGGTGGCGGAATAGGAACAAGAGGCCCGGGAGAAAAGAAATTAGAGGTAGACAGACGTCTTATCAGAAACAGAATATCCCAGCTAAAGGAACAGGTTAGAAATATGGAAAGCCACAGACAGGTTACAAGGGCTAAAAGACAGGACAATCCTGTTCCGGTGGTTGCCATAGTGGGATATACCAACGCCGGAAAGTCTACACTACTTAATACTTTAACAGCGGCAAATGTGCTAGAGGAAGACAAGCTTTTTGCAACTCTTGATCCTACAACGAGAAATTATAAGCTTCCTAACGGTCAGGAGGTTTTACTGACAGATACAGTCGGATTTATAAGAAAATTGCCTCATCACTTAATAGATGCTTTCAGAAGTACCTTAGAAGAGGCAAAGTATTCAGATATAATTATTCATGTGGTGGACTGTTCAAATCCTTCTATGGATAAAAATGTCCATGCAGTTTATGAAACACTAAAAAATCTTGAAGTAAAAGATAAAATAATCATTACGGTATTTAACAAAATAGATAAGGTAGAAGAAAAGCCAGTTTTAAGGGATTTTAATGCTGATTACACAGTTAGTGCTGCAATAAAGAAAAATATCGGATTAAATGAAATAAATGACGCAATAGAGGTAGCTTTGAAATCCATGCGTGTAATGGTGGAAAAGGTATACGATTATTCAGAAGCAGGAAAAATAGGAATAATCAGAAAATACGGTCAGGTACTTAGCGAGGAATATAAAGAAGATGGAATACATCTTAAGGCATATGTACCTTCGCAAATTATGGACAGAATATAGACATATCAGAAACGAAAGGCATAACAATGACTACAAAAGAAGCAATTAAAGAGAAGGACAGGAGGCATTGTAATGAAACATATAGAAAAAATATCTTTAATCGGATTAGGAGCCATGGGAGTATTTTTTGCACCGAGATTATATGAAACTTATGGTGAAAACTTTAGGGTTATTGCCAATGGTGAAAGAAAAGAAAGATTAGAAAACAAAGGTGTCACCGTAAATGGAATAAATTATAAATTCCCAATAATTACTCCTGATGTAATGGGAGATGAGGCCGATTTAATAATAATTGGCGTTAAGGGATATTCCTTAGAGCAGGCTACCGAGGATATTAGAAATCAGGTAGGGAAAAATACCCTTATTTTGTCACTTTTAAATGGGGTTGACAGTGAGGAACGTCTGATAAAAGAATTTGGAAATGAGCATGTTTTATATTCATTTATGAGAATGTCAGTAGTTATGAAGGATGGCAAGGCTGATTTTGATCCATATTGGGGAAAAATTCACTTTGGTGAGAAAGAAAATCACCAGTATACAGACAGGGTTTTGGCGGTAAAAGAGGTTTTTGATAAGGCTGATATTCCCTACTCCATTGAGGAAGATATGTTAAAGGGAATCTGGTTTAAATATATGTGCAATATTGGAGAAAATATGACCTGTGCCCTTTTAGGTATACCTTTTGGTGCTTTTAGAACTGATGATAATGCAAACTGGATTAGAATAAATGCCATGAGAGAGGTGGCTGCAATTGCCGGAAAAAAAGGAATTGATTTAGGGGAAAAGGAAATAGAGGCACAAAACAAAACTGTAGTTACAATACCTGAAAAGAACAAACCATCAACCCTTCAGGATTTAGAAGCAGGGAAGAAAACGGAAATAGATATGTTTGCAGGTAATGTGGTAAAAATGGGTAAAGAGCTTAATGTGCCTACTCCGATAAATGAAATGTTTTATCATGGAATACGTGTATTGGAAAATAAATAAAAAAGGAATATCAATATGGTGTTTCTAATTTTATACAACACGAAATGCAACACAAATGATTCAAATATGATGAGAACCTTAAAAAAAGGCAAAAAAATAAAGCTGCCAACGGGATTTGAACCCGTGGCCTCCGCCTTACCAAGGCGACGCTCTACCTCCTGAGCCATGGCAGCCTGTCATACGACTTAAAAATAATAACATATTCTAATGAATTTTACAATAACATATTTTAGTAATGTCATAATTGCATAATTCGTTGAATGTATGAAATTTTATTAATAAAATATTTTCACTAAATATTGAAACGTAAAAATATATGTGTTATGATTATACGAGCATTAAATCTGAGAAAAGAGGATGTACATATGAATAAAAAGGTATTATCGGTTTTAGTAGATAACACATCAGGTGTTCTTAACAGAATTGCCGGTTTGTTTAGCAGAAGAGGATATAACATTGACAGTTTAACAGTTGGAGAGACTGAAAATCCTAAATATTCCAGAATGACTATTGTAGTAACAGGTGATGATGCTATATTAGAACAGATTGTTAAGCAGATTACAAAGTTAGAGGATGTCAGAAGAGTTGATGTTTTAGAACTTAATAATTCAGTTACAAGGGAACTTATTCTTGTAAAGATAAAGACTACTCCTGCACAGAGACAGCAGATTATATCCGTGACTGAAATTTTCAGGGCTAATATTGTTGATGTGGCAAAGGACAGTGTTATGATTGAGATTACAGGAAGCCAGTCAAAGCTTTCTGCATTTTTAAGTCTTCTTGAAGATTATGAGATTTTAGAATTAGTAAGAACAGGTATCACAGGTCTTGCAAGAGGAATTAAATAGTGTAGTTTATATATAGAGAATTAATATTTACATTACATTCTTTATAAAATAATAAATATTTTACAAATGGAGGCGACAATTATGTCAGAAGCAAAAATCTATTATCAGGAGGATTGCAATCTTTCATTATTAGATGGTAAGACAATTGCAATTATCGGCTATGGTAGCCAGGGACACGCACATGCTTTAAACTTAAAGGAATCAGGATGCAATGTCATTATTGGTTTATATGAAGGAAGTAAGTCATGGGCTAAGGCTGAGAAGCAGGGATTTGAAGTATTTACAGCAGCAGAAGCAGCTAAGAAGGCTGACATTATTATGATTCTTATTAATGATGAACTTCAGGCTGATATGTATAAGAAGGATATTGAGCCAAACCTTGAAGCTGGAAATATGCTTATGTTTGCTCATGGTTTCAACATTCATTACGGATGTATTAATCCTCCAAAGGATGTAGATGTAACTATGATCGCTCCTAAGGCACCGGGACATACAGTTCGTTCAGAATATCAGGCAGGCAAGGGTACTCCTTGTTTAGTAGCTGTTGAACAGGATGCTACAGGTAAGGCTTTAGATTTAGCACTTGCATATGCTTTAGGAATTGGCGGAGCAAGAGCAGGTGTTCTTGAAACAACATTCAGAACAGAAACAGAAACAGACTTATTCGGTGAGCAGGCAGTACTTTGTGGTGGTGTTTGTGCATTAATGCAGGCTGGTTTTGAAACATTATGTGAAGCAGGATATGATCCAAGAAATGCATACTTTGAATGTATTCATGAAATGAAGTTAATCGTTGACTTAATTTATCAGTCAGGATTCGCAGGAATGAGATATTCAATTTCAAACACAGCTGAATATGGTGATTATATAACAGGACCTAAGATTGTAACAGAAGATACAAAGAAGGCTATGAAGCAGATTCTTTCAGACATTCAGGACGGTTCATTTGCTAAGGAATTCTTACTTGATATGTCACCTGCAGGACGTCAGGTACACTTCAAGATGATGAGAAAGAAAGCATCAGAACATCCATCAGAAAAAGTCGGAGAACAGATCAGAAAGCTTTACAGCTGGAACAATGAAAATGACAAATTAATCAACAACTAATCCGTTAGCAATTTTTAAGCGAAGGATTATAAACCCAAAAGAACACACAGCCTTGTGCTTGCACAAGAGGCTGTGTGTTCTTTTGGGTTTATAGGCGTGCATTTAAGGAATGCACGCCGCTTATTGATTTTCCTTTTAAAAATATCTAATTAATGAAAAACATAAACACGAAAATCAATAAGAAATCCGTCGCTAAAAGCATCAAAGCTTGCACAAGAGGCTGTGTGTTTTTTTGAATTTATAGGC
>UMAX01071785.1_pt1 | contig 193813 bp, 193 predicted proteins | sample 1963821 | NCBI WGS metagenome assembly UMAX01 (sample SAMEA4835927, study PRJEB28245) | human gut metagenome | biome: gut microbiome; material: fecal sample | place: Denmark | collected 2008 | reverse complement strand
TAACTGTTCAAGGTATGCATCTCTTTTAATCTCCATGAGTTTTACTCCTTGCTTTTGTGGATTTCCACATTTTTTAGTAATAACATTATATCTTACAAAATTTATTTAATCAATATCTATTACTATTTTATGTGTATTTGCACATTTTTATGCAATGGATTACCACAAAAACAAGTCATAATCTTATAATTTTCAATTCCGGTGCATTCACCACCATTTTTTTCAATTTCATCATATGAATTCTAAAACATCATCTCTATAATGCTCCGTTTGAAAAATAAAATTCAACATATATTATTCCTCATAAACTTCGATTTATCCATTCTCATATTTTATTTCTCACACAATAATACTTTTCAGCTTCTAAATTTCCATATTTAATATTTTCCATCTCTTCTAACATTTTAAAATTTACCCGTCTAATTCCTTATTATCGTTAATAAAACTGGAAGTTACTATTGCTTATTCTTTCTTCTATAAATTTTTCTTATAAACTGTTCATTATTTTCAGATGTTTCTACAATAGATATATTAAAATTATTGTCATCAAATTCTGGGAAAAAGGCATCCCCTTGCTCTACATTTATATTAATCTCAGTAATGTACATTACGTCCACTAGTGGTATGGCTTCTTTGTATACTCCATAGCCACCGGCTATATATACATCTTTTCCTTTTGCAAATTCTATAGCCTCTTTTACACTAGATGCTGTATGAAGATTTTCACCTATATATTTTTTAGTATTCGAAATAACTATCGTTTCTCTATTTGGAAGCGGGTGACCAATTTCATCGTATGAATTTCGTCCCATTATTACAACATTTCCTGTTGTAAGTTCCTTGAATTGTTTTTGTTCTCCCTTTATTTTCCACGGAATTTTTCCATTTTTTCCAATAACATTATTTTTTGAACGGGCTACTATTAAACCTATCATATAAATTTTCTCCTTATATAAAAGTTTTTACGAGACTAATTTCCCTGGTTTACCTTTTCAATATAATAATCCAATAATTGATATATCCACTCTTTTAAATTAGAAAAACGATATCCTATATTCTCTGCTTTTTCCGTATTTATACTATATTCAGGTTCCCCATTATAGGGTGCAGCTTCTCCATCATCACTTAAAATCGCATGCTTCCCTGTATTTTCTTCCACATAATCAATTATCTCCCGAAGTGAAATAGTACCTGTAGAACTTCCATTAATTGCACCTTTAATATCTTTATCTACCAAATATGCGATAAACTCTCCCGCTTCATCCGAACGAATATAACTCATTTGATAATCTATATTATCTATGTACATAGGCTCTGATTTCATCATATGCTCTACATAAAAAAGAAGTCTTTTTGTATAATCATCTTTTCCTATTGCAAACGGATATCTGACAGCAATCCATTTTTTATCTGAATATTTTTGCCATAATGCATACTCTGCCTGTCTCTTTATCTCCTCATATGGAAATTCAAATCTGTTACACCACACAAAATCATTAGAGTATCCATTAAAATCTGATTCTACAGTATTCATATGTTTCGGATTATAAACTGATGTACTAGACATATATATGTATTTATCACAATCAACATAATCCATAACATACCTGATATCATCCGAGCAATATGCAATCTTATCAATAACCACATCAAAATATTTTCCCTGTAATATCTTTCGCATACTCTCTTCATTTGTTCTTTCAATGATGATGCGCTTTACTCTGTCCCCGTATGAATCAGGTGTTTCCCCCCTTGTTGCTATTGTTATATCATGACCTTGCTCTAAAAGTTTATTAACCATATGTATACCAAAATATCTTGTTCCGCCTATTACTAATATGTTCATTTTCTTTCTCCTTGACTTATGCAACCATACTATAATTCACATTCTAAAATTTCATTTTCCGATTTAAAACCATTCCTTGTATACCAATCAATGGCCTTATCACTTGGCCATACAATAATATTTTCACATCTGTTTTGTTTCAGGTAATTTTTTATGTAAGATAATATTTCTGTTCCTATTCCCTGATTTCTGTACTCTTTTAAAGTGTATACATTTGTCAAATATGCTATATATGATTCTTTTTTATTAGGTTTTGGAACTTTTCTAATCATTGTTACAAACATTGCTGCAATTATCTGTTCATTCTTTTCCATTATAAATATTTTATATACACTCTCTGTTTTTAAAAAATTTACATATTCATCTATGAATTCATAACCATCTATTCCTGTGATATTATCCTCACCATATGTAGCATCATCTTCTTTTTTATGTCCCCATCTCATATGAGCTAACTGTAAGAAATCTTTTTCTGTACTAATGCCTATTGATTTCTGAAAATATATTATTTTCTTTCATCCGTAATTATATGCTCAATTCCTGAATGTTCCTTACTAAAATATTCCTTTAGAAAAGATGGAAACGCTTTGTATTTATCTAAATCTTTTATTGGTATCCAATGCATTGTTTCCCTTACTCCCTGGCTATAACTATCACTATTAAGCTGTTTTGTTCCTCTAGGCTTCATCAAATAGTACATTGATATTTCATGGCAATCCATTCCTTTTAAAGTTCCCTGATTTTCATTGAAGAAATTTTCGTGAATAACTGCAAGACGGTCGATTTCATATTCTACACCTGTTTCCTCAAGCACTTCTCTTTTTACTGCCTGCTCAGATGTTTCTCCAACATGAACTCCACCACCAATTGAGTAATAATAATCGTCTATTTCATTTCTTGCAAATAACACACAATCTTCTTCAATTATTATTGCTGCTGCACGATATCTAAACCATTTATTTTCTCTTGTAAATCCACAATCCTGCATATTCTTTCTCCTCTAACTCAGTGACTATATGTAATTTGTCTAAATCTTTCTTATAGGATGTCTAATAACCATTTTCCATTTTTCTGGGACAACCTTTCTTGCATCAGATAAATATATTTCATGATGTAATCTGTCCAAATTTCCTTTACGAATTACTCTTCCGCACATTCTATTTCATACTCAAAATATTTCTCCTGAAACTGTATTTGTTCTTCTATCTGTTCTTTAGAATATAATTTATCTTCTGGTGCCACAACCCATTTATCTTCAACATCATTTAACCTATGGATTATCGCAATTACTTTCCCTGTAAATTCTTCAACCGGTTTATTTACACCCAATATATAAGCATCCTGCTCTTCTCCATCAGGTGCCATTATTCCTTCGATATATCCATAATTTATCGGATAATAAATATCTTTATGCTTTGGGTGATATGTCCCCATTGGTCTATCAACCGTAACTTTTACAATCTTTCCTAACATATTATTTCTCCAAATAGTATTCGATATTGCAAATACTATGCAATTCTGCTTATTTTTAGATTCACAGCTCTTATTCTTTTATAATATTATCATATACATTTAGCTATTGAAAGAAAAAGCCGGTTTTGAATTCACAAAACCGACTTGCATATAATTCCTATTTTAAACAATTTATCGAAATCTCATTTAACTCACTTATTAATTTGTCATCTTGCAATTTCTTTACAATAGGCATAAATATTGCTATTGTTTCTTTTGCCCTTTTCTGCTTCTCACGTTCTTCCATATACTCTATAGTTCTCATATTATGAAGTCGTTCTGCAATCTTTATAACAGCACATTGTTCATCTTCAAGACCTACTTTTTCAATATCGTAGTCCTTTAATCTTATTAAAATCTTCACCACGCTATCAGGCAAATTTTCCTTTAACTCATCAATTGCTACATTAGTTTTTCTAAAAACATCGCAAAACATTCCTGCATAAATGACACTTTCTTCCGCTTCCATTTGCACTAGCAACAAAGATACATTTAATAAATGCGTTACATAATCATCACCCGAGTATCTTTTTCTGTCTCCATATATACTCTGACAGAAATTGTAGACCTTATTTAATTTTTGATTATCATATCCATGCTCTATCATTTTTTCGCACAATACTTTGAATAGTTCTTCTTTTGATAAATGTTCATCCATTATTTTATAAAAGTTGCAATTGCTCATATCTCTATCTCCAAAATGTATTATTTCTAATTTCATTGCATACAAGAGTGAAGGTGAAAAACCATAATAACTTTTGAAAGCTTTAATAAATCCGCTGTGCGATTCCCAGCCATATTCAATTGCCACATCGAGAATTTTGTTTCCATTTAAGATTTCTCTGGTTGCTTTAATGTGGTGGATTTTACTCCACCACACCACATCTACTTATTTCTGTGCAACGATTAAATATCTATGAATAGTTCCCTGCACTTTTCCATACTTGTCTATTATGTCTTGCATTTTTAGCAAATTCTCATAACACTTGCTCACTGAAAAATTTGGAAACTCCCACTCAATAATATGTGCAAACCATACAAATGCACCTATATCATAAAATGTTATAGGTCTGTATGTTTCTTCGGCTCTGATTATTTTAAAACCAGCCTCTTCAAACTTTTTCCTTTGAACCGTTAGGTTCATATTGGGAAATGGTTTGGGTATATCTGGTAAAACCATCTGAACTAAGTCACGTTCATTATTTTCTCCAACCTGCTCTGTTATAAAAATACCATCTTTTTTCAATAACCTATATATTTCATCCTGTTCAAATTCTCCATGTCGATTTATCATCAAATCAAACATTTCATCTTCAAACGGAATATTTTTAGGATTCGAACATTCTTTGAAATTAATACGTAGCGGTAATAATCTTCTTTTGCAAAGTTCTACATTTGGTTTATAGCCTTCCGTCACAGCCGTTTTGTCATATGGATGATTCAGAGATAACAAAAATTCTGCACCACCTGTATCGTAATCCATTATCTGCTTTGAATTATCAAGATAACTTCTTACAATTTCTTCATAACTCCAAAGTAAATCATTTTCTACATCATATCGTCCTTCAATATGCGAAAAATCCCACCCTTGAATCTGTGCAACCTCTTCTTCTCTTTTCCATATATTGTATAATTCCTTTTTATTCATATTTACTGCTTTCCTTTCAAATAAATTCATAAAGGGTGCAGTCCAACAACATAAGCTTTTGCCTCTAATTAACCTCGATACAATCTGTTGTCAGTTTTAGAACTGCACCGAGTATTTAATTCGTCTCATCACCTTAGTATGCTTCATTTATCTATCTCCTTAATTTATTTAGCAAATTTTCAGGCCATTCGTCGCCTTCATCTAAGTTATTATCCATAAGCCACTTTCTGATACACTCTCTGCAGCATGTAGCTGTTGTATGCTGAGCAACAAACACCGGATGTCCTTTTGTTGGAGTCTGCTTTCCGTCATTAGGAATAAATGCAGGAGCTTCTCTTTTAAAAATAATTTCAATATTATTCATATTTTTATGCTTCTATATTTGCTTAACATACAATAAACGGTTAATTCAAATAGGATTTTACTACCTCAAAAACATTCAAATATCCATTTGCATACATATGCACACCGTCAATTGCATACTCTGGTTTTTGTTCTCCATTTTCATTAACGAGACCTGCATTGCAGTCAATATAATAGCATTCATATTTATTTGCGATTTCTTTCAAATGCTCATTGCACATTCGAATATTTTCAGAAGTTCTAAGCTTCATCCATTGAATTGCCTCTTCTGTATGCCAAGGCAAATGTAAATTTGCAGGATAAAATGCCATTATATAAATTTCTGCATTAGGAATACTGTCTTTTGTAGTTTCAATAATTTTGCAAAAATTGTCCATCAGATGTGACATCCACTTATCTCCATATCGTGCTTCCGTAATATCATTTGTTCCTATATTGATAAATATCTTCGATGGTTCAAGGTCTAAAAGCAATGTATTAATGTTTTCCAAAAACTCATCTGTATTCAATCCACCAACGCCTCGATTATAAATTACCTCATCAAATCCTTTACTTCTTGCAATTTCACAAATAGGAAACTGTTCCATCAGTGATGAACCTGTAAAAAGAATTTTCCCCTTTAATATGTTCTGATTTAAATAATCAAAATTTTTAATTTTTATTTTCTGCTCATCATTCATAACAATACCCTTTCTTTTATAATTGTGTATGGTTGTTGATTTGACACCATCCTTATAAACCGGAATTTATCTACTTCAATACATCCACCCATTTATTATTTTCTTTGACAGATTCCGAATCAAATCTTTTAACTGCCTTGCTGTTGTTATCATTTAAAGCAACACCTCCAAATATGGTCTAAGTATATTTTCAACATGAAACAGGGCTGCGTATTTCATGAGCACACGCAAGTTTTTATCCTTACGTATGGCATATTGCTTTAATGCATCCTGAAAGACCTGTATTTCTATATTGTTCCTACTACGAAGCAGATCACAAATTGTCCGTTCCATATCATAAACCGGAACAGCATGCCCGAATGATGTCTGCATAGTTGTAATCCCTATTTCATGCAGTTCCTTTTTTACTGTATATACTTGAAAGCGATCTTCCTGCAAACGACTCGGATTATATCCGGTTCTTACCGTTATAGTGTATTTCAAAGGCTCTCTGTCTGTTAATTTATGAAAAAACAATGCATTTTCGTGAGAAAATACAGCCTGACCACAACGCAAATGTAAAATATACATAGCATCTGTCCACGTATCTGGTGATACATACATGCCATGTACAACTTGTTCTAATCCTCGTTTCTTCACATATGAATAAAACACAGATTTACTAATTCCATTATTTACAACTTGAAATGTCTGAATTGTCCCTCCACATTCACGCAACAACAAACTAAATTTTCTTAAAGATATTTCATCTTCCGGAAATTGCTGTAAAACAAGGTGTTCTTCCCTTTTCCAGAAATATTTAAATACATCCCCTATGGTATATTTGAATTGCTATCGTCTGAAAAAATCCGCTTTTCTTCTTTAAAATACCGCAATGTCAAATTTCTGATTTTCCATAATATCGTCACCTCTTTGCATATTTAATTATAATAAAATGCAACCGTGACTTGAAGTTACTATGAAATTTATTAGTAGTCCTTAACTTTTACCATATTTTCATAATATGCTGCATAATAAGACTTACTATTGTAATTCCACACCAACAGGATGCTCCCACCACAATTGGCTTTCCCCCTGTTTTTACCAGCTGTATCACATTACTGTTTAACCCTATTGCCGCCATCGCCATAATAATCATAAACTTTGACAATTCCTTGATTGGCTGGAACACTTCCGCACTAACTCCCATATGTATGCAAAGTGTGGTAATGATTGCTGCAATCACGAAATAAAGTATAAACATTGGGAATGCCCTCTTTAAACTAAACTTCGTGGTCTTAACGTCTTCTTTTGCACTCTTTTTAGCCATTATCAATGATAATCCCAGTGTAATGGGGATAATGGCAAGGGTTCTTGTAAGCTTTACCGTTACAGCCTTGTTCAAAGTTTCACTTCCAAGATTCCACATACTGTCCCATGTTGATGCCGCAGCTGTCACAGATGATGTATCATTGATTGCTGTTCCTGCAAAAATTCCGAATGCATCCCCATGTATTGTGTCAAAGCCAATTGCTTTTCCAAGCACCGGGAAAAAAATAGCTGCAATCACATTGAAAAAGAAAATAACCGCTATTGACTGTGCAATTTCATCATCATCCGCATCAATAACAGGTGCAGTTGCCGCAATGGCGGATCCTCCGCAAATTGAAGAACCAACACCTACAAGTATTGATGTGTTTGCAGGTACTTTGAGAGCCTTCCGCATTATCCATGAAATGATAAGAGATGTTGTAATTGTACAGATAATGATTGGCAGAGATTGCTTTCCTGTCTGAAAAATTACACCTAGATTCATTCCGAATCCAAGTAAAACAACCGCTGTCTGAAGGATTATTTTTGATGTCCATTTAATTCCCGCCTCGGCTTTCCCTTTGTCGTTCCAAAACATTGTAACAATCATTCCTGCTATAATTGCTGTCACCGCTCCTCCCACTACAGGAAATATTTTCCCAAGAAACCATGATGGTATAGCTATTACCAGACAGAGCAGAATACCACTCCAATTTTTCTTCACAAAATTCATTTTAAATAACCTCACTTTTTTTATGTAATAGATTGTATTGGACATACCAGCATCTTTTTAATATTGGATCCCTGTCTATTACTCTTTTCGTCCAAAGCCGCAATTTGCGACTTTGAAAATCTCTCCGGTAATTCTTCTTTATATTTAGCTGAAACATGAAGTCCTCCGGAAATCTACTAATATTCTACTTATACCTTACATAGTCTGTACACGAATATTTTCCTTTTCACCCCGCAACTGCATAACTGTAGAAACACGAATGTAAATATAAACCTTTGTTTTTCATTATTTATAATTTTTCTTCTTGACAATTTCACTAATAAATAGTACCCTTTGCATTAAGAAATGGGTTTTTGTACCGTACGTGCTGACTTGTCAGTAGCTAAGCGGGTTGCTCGTTTCTTTTTTTCTTTTGTGCATCCAGAGAATAGCCATCCACTTGCCTGCTTTTGACACTATTCCAATAGCATTGGTCTGTTCAATCCATTTGGTTGGTGTCATAACAAACCTGTTTAATCCTGCCTCACTTCTAACCGCCTCGAATTGCACACGGTTAAAATCCGGATTATGAAATTCTTCCATATCCAGTCTCACGTTCACACAATGCTTCGCCTCATAGATTTTGAACCAAAAGTGCCACTGTTTCCACATGCACGCTTTGACCAAACATGTCACATGGGGTTGCCTCCACCAGCTTATATCCCTTATCACTTAACCACTTAATATCCCTTGCCAAAGTAGCACTGTCACAGCTAACATATACAATCCTCTTTGGTGCCATTAAAACCATGGTATTAAGCAGCTTCTCATCACATCCTTTTCTCGGTGGGTCCACAACTATTACATCCGGATTGCATTCCGGTTCACCTTTATGCTTCTGAAAATACTCAGGAACCACATCCTCTGCCGCACCTGAAATAAAATCCACATTTTCTATATTGTTAATACGAGCATTGACTTTAGCATCCTCCACTGCCGGCTCCACAATTTCCACCCCAATAACTTTTCTTGCATTTTTTGCCAAAAATAAGGAAATGCTTCCTATTCCGCAGTACAAATCCCAAACTGTCTCACTTCCTGTAAGCTTGGCATATTCCATGGCTTTGGAATAAAGTTTTTCCGTCTGAACAGGATTTACCTGGAAAAATGACAAAGGTGAAATTCTAAATTTAACATCACCAATATAATCTTCAATATATCCCGGGCCGTACAGTTTTATAATTTTATCCCCTAATATTACGTTGTTTTTTTCCTTATTAATATTTAGGGAAATATCCGTCATTCCGGAAACTTTTAATAACTGCTCCACAAGGCGGTCAACCTGTGGTAATTTGTCACCATTTATAATAATGCAAACCATTACCTCACCGGTATGTTTTCCCTCCCTTATAAGAACATGACGCACAACACCTTTGTGGGTTACCTCGTCATAAGGTTTCACCCCTTCTAATGTCATATACATTTTTATGATATCCATTACTGTCTTGTTTACGCCGGTGCCTAACAGACAATCATTTACGCTAATAATGGAATGGGTTCTTCCGGCATAAAAACCGCTGATAATCCTACCTTCTTTGTCCCTTCCTACCGGGAACTGAGCCTTATTTCTATAGTGAAAAGGGCCATTTTCCTCATGTCCCTTGATACACAATTCCTCCATTCCCATAATAGGTTTCATGACAAAATCTTCCACTCCCCCAATACGCCTTATATTGTTAAATACCTTCTCTTGTTTAAATTTAAGCTGCTGCTGATAATTCATTGCCTGAAGCTGGCACCCGCCACAGCTTTTTGCCACAGGACATAACGGTTCCACACGGTATTTTGAGGGTTTGACTATCTCAACAAGTCTTGCAAAGGCATAATTTTTCTTCGCCTTCATAACCTTGACCTTTGCCACATCCCCTATCACCGTATCTTTCACAAAGAGGGTATAGCCTGAAACTTTGCCTATACCCTCGCCTGTTGTTCCCTGATCTGTAATTTCAATTTCTAAAACATCATTTTTTTTAAACATCCGCAATAAAATCTCCCAATTATTCTCCGGTTCTTCTTACATTAGTCTCTAATAACCGGTTATAACCAAGCCATGTATCAGACCCTGTAGTTTTGCTGCTATTTAGCAACTCCTTCATTGTTTCAAGCTTTGCATCTGTATTGTCTGCGAAATTAAGAGCCAACGCCTCTATTAATGCCGGTTTTTTAGGAGAACCATATTCCAATTCCCCGTGATGTGCCAAAATACAATGCTTTAATTCATTTGCCTGCTTTTGTGGAAATCCCGGAATAGTAGCAATAATTTTTGACACCATTTCCGAACCCATTACTATATGTCCCAACAGCTGTCCTGCGTCAGTGTAATCATTAGTAGGGAAGTCTGATAACTCATAAACCTTTCCTATATCATGACAAATTGCCGCTGTAATAAGCAAATCCCTGTTAAGAAGTTCGTACTGCTTTGTGTAAAAATCACATAATTTTGTCACTGACAAAGTATGCTCTAACAAGCCTCCAATAAATCCGTGGTGTACACTTTTTGCCGCTGAATGTTTCTTAAATTCATTTACAAAATCCTTATTATCCACGAATAATGTTGTAAGCAACTGCTTATAATATGTGTTATTAACACTGGCAACAAATTTAAGTAACTCTGTTAACATTTCATCAATGTTTTTATCAGTACATGGAAGATAATTAGAAGCATCCACAGTATCACTGTCTACTTTTCTTGCTCTTTTAATGCTAAGCTGCATCTGATTATTAAAAACCGTAATATCACCGTTTACCTCTACATAATCTAATGCATCAAAATCGTCAATTCCCATTGATCCCGGGTCCCATATTTTAGCATCTAACTGACCTGTTTTATCCTGCAAAATAACATTTTCATATTCTTTTCCTGTCTTTGTCATGGCAACGTTTTTCTGCTTGCAAAGATAAACCTCCTGAATTCTCTCCCCTTCTCTTAATGTCTCAATAAATTTCATATTATCCTCTTTCTATAATATAGTTGTTATGCCCTCTAAAAAATATATAAAGGGTTTAAAACCTCTTTACTTTTAATACCGGTATTTATTATAATTGATAATATGCTTAAATACAAGAATTGGAGAATTTAGTTATGAATGAAAAAGTGTTAAAAACACTTGAATATAATAAAATAATAAACATGCTTAAGGATGAAGCCGGCAGTGATTTAGGTCGTATGTTGTGCGGTGAACTTAAGCCATCTAATGACTTAAATGAAATCAAAAAAAATCAGTTAGAAACCGACGATGCCTTAAAGCGTATCTGGCAAAAGGGCAGTGTGTCGTTTTCAGGCATTAAGGACATTGGCGAATCCCTTAAACGTCTGGAAATCGGCAGTACCTTAGGGGTTGGAGAGCTTCTTAGCATTAGTTCTCTTTTAAAGGTTGCCCTTCGTGTTAAGACTTTTTCCAGAAACGAAGACGCAGAAAGGGACAGCTTAGATGATTTATTTGAATCCATTGAGCCTCTTACTAATTTAAATAAAGAAATTGAAAAGTGCATTATATCTGAAGATGAAATTGCAGACGATGCATCTTTTAACTTAAAAAATATAAGACGTCAGGTGAAAATCACCAATGACCGGATTCATTCCCAGCTTAGTTCCCTGGTTAATTCCCAAAACGGAAAAACCTACCTTCAGGAATCACTTATTACAATGCGCGACGGCAGATATTGTGTGCCTGTAAAACAGGAATATCGTGGAAATGTAACGGGAATCATTCACGACCAGTCTTCTTCCGGTTCCACACTTTTTGTAGAGCCTACGGCGGTTGTGGAGTTAAACAATAAGCTTAGAGAGCTCTCTGTTAAGGAAGCTGAGGAAATCCAGATTATCCTTGCCAACTTAAGCATATCCTGTGCTGAATACATTGACCAGTTAAGATGTGACTTAAAGCTTCTTCCATATTTGGATTTTGTTTTTGCCAAGGCTAATCTTGCCAAAAAAATGAAAGCTTCCATGCCGGAATTTAACAGCAACAGATTTATAAATATTAAGCAGGGACGACACCCTCTCCTTGACGGAAAGAAGGTGGTTCCTATTGATGTTAATTTAGGGAAAGATTTCACACTGCTTATTATTACGGGACCTAATACCGGTGGTAAAACAGTTTCATTAAAAACCGTAGGGCTTTTGTCTTTAATGGGGCAGGCAGGGCTTCATATTCCCGCTTTACCGGGAAGTCAGCTGGGAGTATTTAATGAGATTTTTGCTGACATTGGAGATGAACAAAGTATTGAGCAAAGCCTTAGTACCTTTTCAGCCCATATGGTTAATACAGTTAATATTTTAGAAAAAGCTGACTCGGATTCCTTAGTTTTATTTGACGAATTGGGGGCAGGTACTGATCCGGTAGAAGGTGCGGCACTGGGCATTTCCATTTTGTCATTTCTTAAAAATATGGGAGTTCGTACCATGGCAACTACCCATTACAGCGAATTAAAACTTTTTGCCCTTTCCACGGAGGGGGTACAAAATGCAAGCTGCGAATTTGATGTGGAAACCCTTAGACCGACATACCGCCTTTTAATTGGTATTCCGGGTAAAAGTAACGCCTTTGCCATTTCCCAAAAATTAGGACTTCCTCAATATATTATTGATGATGCCAAATCAAGAATTGATGCGGATAATGAACAGTTTGAGGATGTTTTGGCAGAACTTGAACAAAAGAAACGCCAAATTGAAAAGGACAAGGAAACCATTTCCGTATATAAATCACAGATTGCTTCCCTCAAACGGGACTACGAAATCAAGAACAAAACTCTTGATGAAAAGAAGGATAAAATTCTTTCCAAGGCCCGTGATGAAGCTCTTGATATTCTTAAAGAGGCTAAGGAAACTGCTGATGAAGCTATTAAAACCATTAACAAATACGGTAAATCCGGCAATATGAAGGAATTGGAGAAATCGCGAAGCAGCGTCGGTTCAAAAATTAAGAAAAACCAAAGCTCAGCTTCCATGAAATCTTCTAAGCAGAAAAAGACCTATAAGCCTTCTGACTTTAAGATTGGAACAGGAGTCAAGGTTCTTAGCATGAACCTAAATGGTTCTGTGGTAACATTGCCTAATGCCGACGGTAATTTAACGGTAAAAATGGGTATACTTAATTCTAAAGTTAATATTAAGGACTTAGAAATTATTGATGAACCTGATATTAAGGCACCGGGACTTAACCGCACCGGCAGTGGAAAGATTAAGATGAACAAATCCTTAAATGTTAAAATGGAGCTTAATCTTATTGGTAAAACCGTGGATGAGGCATTATTTGAACTTGATAAATATTTAGACGATGCTTATTTAGCACATCTTCCTCAGGTATATATTATACACGGCAAAGGTACCGGTACTCTCAGAAATGCCATACAGACTCACCTGAAAAAATGTCCTTATGTAAAGTCTTACAGAAACGGCGAGCACGGTGAAGGTGGCGCAGGAGCTACCGTTGTAGAATTTAAATAAATTGGCTTATTATCACAGTTTACAATTTATTTTAACTTTATTAACATTATTTGATTATAATTAGCATGATATTTTAGAATACCATAAACATATATAAAAAGCAGTTTACTGCGATTTCAAAGGGAGGATAACAAATGGCTGGCAAACAGAAAATTTTAATTGTTGATGATGATGAAAACATCGCAAACTTAGTATCTCTTTATTTAACAAAGGAGTGCTTTGACACACGAATTGAGCATGACGGTAATTCTGCACTGGTGGCTTTCAGGGACTACAAACCTGACCTGGTGCTTCTTGACTTAATGCTTCCGGGAATAGACGGATATGAGGTTTGTCGTGAAATACGAAAAACTTCAAAAACTCCTATTATTATGCTTTCTGCTAAAACAGAAGTTTTTGATAAGGTTTTAGGTCTTGAGCTTGGAGCAGATGATTACATGATAAAGCCTTTTGATTCAAAGGAATTAGTGGCAAGGGTTAAGGCTGTTTTAAGAAGATATACTGCGGCTCCACAGCCTGCTGTTTCTCCTTCTGAAAAGCGTGTTGAATACAAGGATTTGATTATTAATCTTTCAAACTATGAGGTTATTTATAAAGGAAAACCTGTGGAAATGACTCCTAGGGAAATCGAACTTTTGTATTTCCTTGCTTCTTCACCAAATCAGGTATTTACAAGAGAACAGCTTCTTGACCATATCTGGGGCTATGAATACGCCGGTGACACAAGAACCGTAGACGTTCACATTAAGCGTATCCGTGAAAAAATTGCCGACACAGATGAGTGGTCAATTGGAACTGTATGGAGCGTTGGTTACAGATTTGAGGTACATAAATAATCGGAGCGTACAATGAGGAATTCAATTTTAACTAAGTTTTTTGTTGGGTATTTTTCTTTTGCGGTACTTGGTTTTTTATTAATTACCTATTGGTCAACAAACCTTATTTACAATCATTTGCTTACTAACGATGCGTCGGAGTTACAGTCCTACGCTTCCATTGTGGTGGATAATGTCCAAAACGCCATTGGCGATTCTATGTATGATATCGACAATCCGGACAATTTCTTTAGTGATTTTAATAAGGTTTTAGACTGTAATCTTTTGCTGTTAGATAAGGACAATAAACTTGTTTACACCACTGATGACACAAAAGCTCTTACTAACGATGATGCCAATATTGTAATTAAAAATTTTGACCCAAATGAATATACCGGAAAAAGCTATAAAATAAACAAATTTTACAACATGTATAAAACAGATACTTTAAGTGTTGTTCAGGCCATAAGAAAAAATAATACCGTATTCGGATATGTAGTGGTTCATATGCCTACATCCATTATTAAACAAAGCAGTTATGACGTAACTCATGTTTTTTACCTGACTTATGCCATTATTCTGGCTTTGTCCCTGATTATCTTTTTTAACTTTATGTGGTTTATTTATTTACCGCTTAAGCAAATAAGATTGGCGGCAATGGAATATGCCCAGGGTAATTTCAGTTATGACGGCCTTATGGTTAGCAATGATGACGAAATTGGCGACGTGGCAAGTTCACTTAAGTATATGTCAAAGCAATTAAATAATTCAAGGGAATATCAGAAAACCTTTATTTCCAATATTTCTCATGACTTCCGCTCACCTCTTACTTCCATAAAAGGGTATATTGAGGCTATGATGGATGGAACCATTCCTCCTGAAGACCATAAGAAATATTTGTCAATTGTTCTTTCTGAAGCAAACCGCCTGGAGAAATTAACTACCGGGCTTCGTGAACTTAACAGCTGGAATACTACCGGCCCTGAACTTTTCTTAGAAGAGTTTAATATGGAAAGTGTGATTGCTTCTACTGTAGAAACTTTCCAGGGCAGTTGCGAAAAGAAAAATATTGAACTGATTATCCAGTTTCCTCCAAAGCACTACAACGTGTATGCAGATAAAGGAAAAATAGAACAGGTTTTATATAATCTTTTAGATAATGCCATTAAATTTAGTAACCCTTCCTCTAAAATTGTTATTCGTCTATATAATAAAGGGGATAAGCAATACTGCTCCGTAAAGGATTTTGGTATGGGTATTCCCAGCGGCAGCATTGATAAAATATGGCAGCGTTTTTACAAAACCGACTTATCCCGTGGCCGTGACAAAACCGGTTCCGGTATTGGTCTTTCCATTGTAAAGGAAATTATGCGTGCCCATAATGAAAACATAGACGTTATCAGTACCGAGGGAGTTGGTACGGAATTTGTTTTTTCCATAAAACATGCCAAATCTAAAACCCTATAGAATTTTATTTTGCCGGGGAGCTGTCAGTTTTATGCAGACTGACGTATTTCCCGGCTTATTTGTGCAATAAATTCAGAATTTGTAGGTCTGCCTTTCTTATAGCGTACACTATATTTGTCTTTGCTTCCATTATTATATGCATCCTCTACTGACCATGCCACCTCTATGGCATGACGTATGGCCTTCTCCACCCTTTGTGGCGTTGAATTATGTTTTTTGGCAACATCAGGATATAAAACCTTTGTAACACCTTCTAATGCATCTTCATTACTTATTACCTCCTTAACAGCGGTAATCATATATCTGTATCCCTTAAGTCTTGCAGGGACGCCTATTTCATTTAATTTATTTGATATAATTGTATCCATTTGTGGAATCGTACCTGATTTGGCACATATTGATAAATCGTCCGTATTATAATCCGGCATGCTTTTATTTTCTTTTAAGATTTCATTCATCCTCAAATAAACCTTTTTAATCTTTTCAGCCATAATATTGCAATCAAAAGGTTTCATTATTACATAATTAACACCCCTGTTTAAAGCCTCACTAATTAATATATCCTTATTTATGGATGTAATAATAATATACATTGTTTTAGAATTTTTAGCTGACTGCTGCATTTTTTCCAATAACGTGTACCCATCGTACACCGGCAACAATAATTCAAACAGAACTATGTCCGGATTATAGTCAGTGTACAACTCATACGCTTCCCTTCCATTGTCAGTTTCACCTACAATTTCAATACTTTGATCATCCTTCAAAGCTTTAACTAACTGTCTTCTTACTTCATTTTGTGCATCTGCAATAAGCACTTTAAATTTTTTCATTTTTCAAACCTTTCTCTTTCATAGACATTATTTTTCAGTCATATTCACTTACATTCCGTGAATACTCTATTATCATAACCCCCGCACTAAAACAAGAAAAGTTCCTTTATGGCACCTGATTCTTGTAAGTTGAACCACTAGTCGGTGCCATATATTACCCACCTTGACGTTTTTCGATTTTTTGCCTTATTTTATTTAGTGTTTTTAACACTATTATTTTTCTTCATCATTTTATTATATAGTGAAAAATTTATATTAAAATGCTAAATTTGTTAAATATTATGATGTTGCAATAAGTCATAAATTGTATTATTATATTGCTATAATCTTATTCAAAGGAGGCTTACAAAATGGCTTACAAAATTAACGACGGTTGTGTCGGTTGTGGTGCATGTGCAGGCGCTTGCCCAGTTGGCGCTATATCAGAAGCTGACGGAGTATTCGTTATAGATGCTGATTCATGTATCGAATGTGGAGCATGCACAGGTGCTTGCCCAACAGGATCAATCGAATTAGACGCTTAATTTAAAAACAAGCAGTTGCAAAACGATTATCGTATTGCAACTGCTTATTTTTTTCCCTGCCCCCGCATCACAGATGCGTTTACAAGTTTTTTTACTATCCTTACTGGGTTGTAACAGGATTTGTCTTTTCTCCAATATGTACCCTGTTTTTCTTTTCCTTTGACCCGAAAAAAAATCCCGGCTTTTTTTCTTTTCCTGAACCTGTTTTTTTCTGACTTTCCATTACTGTTTTTAATTGCTTTTTCTTACTCTTATCACTTTTCTTAAGCAAAAGCTTTTCTGCCTTTAATTTCTTCTTTCTTTCCCGTCTGCTCATTTGCTGTCTTGAGCGCATAACTTCGTCTAATTTTTTATAACGCTCTTCTTCTTTTTCGTCCTGAATCCGCATAAGATAATTCATTTCCTTTAAAACAGTTTCGCTTACGTGACCGCTTACTTCCTTTCCCAGTTGTGCCGTCTGCTGTTTCATTGCCTTAGCTACTACCTTGTCCATTATTTCCTGAAACTGCTCCATTTTACTTCCTGAAGGCTCTGAAACCTCCAGCCTTCTGTTTTGCTGCATTGCCGGTGTCATTATCATTCCCTTGTTTCCATCCTGCCTGTCCGGGTCGGTAAGCATCATTTTAATGGTTCTTAAGCTATAACCCTGATTCTTTAAATCTCTAACGTTTTTTAATAAATTAATATGATTTTCCGTATAATAGCGATGCCCCATTTCGTTTCTTGGAATTGACACATTAAGTTCTTCCTCCCAATATCTTAAAACATGAGATTCTACTCCCAGCATTTTAGATGCATCCGATATAATATATCTCTTTTCCCCCATCTCATCCTCCTAAAAAATAAAATTAAACATTTTCCATGCTGTCTGCCCTAAAGATTCATTCCAGCAATTTTGCGGGCAAATTGCATACTTTTTATTAAACACAAATAAATTATAAATCCATTATATTCCCCCTTCAATACGTTCATTACCGCAAATATTGTAACCTTTTGCGGTAGTGTCGAGGAGGGCAGAAAAAAGGAGCTTAAAGCCAATGCCACTGACCTTAGAGATATTTTTCATAAAACATATCTATTCTTCACTGTTCCTTACAAAATCATACGTTACTTTCACTTTCTTAACGTTTTTTAATTTTGATTTCTTTGATTCAATAATATATGTGTTTGCTCCATATATGACCACGGCAGTTTTATATTGTCCCTCTTCCAACAAATCTCTTTTTTCAACATTTAAAGTGACCTTTTTGTCTTTTTTAGTTATAGAAAGAAGTTTATAACTAAAAAAATTTAAGTCAATATTTTCTGTTGCGAAAATCAATGCCTTCTTCTTAAAATATGATTTTTTGTATTTATTGAGTTTTTTTATATATTTTTTAGGATTATTATAATTTTTCTTTATGTATTTTTTTAATTTTACCAAATCTTTATATGATCTTATAATTTTCTTATAACTATTCTTATTGTTCGTATCAGAGTATTTACCGGATACACTAATTTTCTTACAAATATAACCATCTACATTTGCCGCTTTAACATTTACAGAACAGATTGATAAAACTGTCAATATAACCACAAAATATTTTAATCCCTTTTTCATATATTTAACCTCGTAATCTCCTCTTTCAACTTATAATTTCCTGAATTTTTCATAGTTAAAATAATATTTCATCCACGACAAATTAACATAATCCCTACCAAATTCCTGCATCTGAAACTTCATTAAACTTTGTTACTTAATACTGAATATGCGTAAGGTTTTTTCATTGTATCTTAAAAGTCAATTCGTGTCAATTTTTCACTAGCCTTTTATTTTTCCGGTGAATTTTTTTAATAAATGTTTAAACATAACCAAAAAAGTTGTACTATAACAATTATAATTTGCTACAGTACAACTCCCAATGATTTCTATAAATAGTCCCCTAAATACATTAAATTTGCTCTTCTGCCTGTTCAGCGTCCTCAAATTTTGTAAACTGTGGTAACCAGACTAACTGAACCTCACCTACAGGGCCGTTTCTTTGTTTAGCAACATTTAAAATAATCCTATTTCTGTCTTCTTCCTTCTTTTCCTTATCATAATATCTTGACATAAGCATTACAACGTCGGCATCCTGCTCAATAGAACCGGATTCACGTAGGTCAGCCATAATAGGTTTTCTGTCTTCACGGGTTTCAGATGCACGGTTAAGCTGCGACAGTGCAATAACCGGCACATTTAACTCTCTTGCAATACCTTTAAGAGTTCTTGAAATTTCCGCAATTTCCTGCTCACGGCTTCCGTGAGGTGTATTAGTAGTCATTAACTGCAGGTAGTCCACTATAACCAACTGTATGTCTTTTTCCAGCTTGAACTTTCTGCACTTTGAACGCATCTCACCAATACTGATACCCGGTGTATCATCTATAATAATATTAGAATTTCCAATAATATTAGCAGACTCAACTATGTTAGCCCACTCATTATCACTTAAATCACCAATACGTATTTTCTGAGAGCTAACCATCGAATTCTGGGAAAGAATACGGTTAATAAGCTGCTCGCTGGACATTTCCAAACTAAAAATGGCTACAGGAATATTGTGCTTAACAGCAACTGTTTCCGTTACATTTAACACAAACGCCGTTTTACCTACTGACGGACGGGCTGCAATTAGAATTAAGTCTGACGGCTGCAAACCGGATAGCTGTGTATCAAGTTTCCTGAAACCGGTTTCAATACCTGTAATGGTGCCCTTGGTCTGGGCTGCCTGTTCTATCTTGTCAAAAACATTTAATACTATCTGTCTTACCGGCACATAATCCCCGGTATTACCTGTCTGTAACAGTGAAAAAATATCTCTTTCCGTCTCTTCTAATATGGCATCAAGAGGTTTATTTCCTGCATAACACGTATTTGCTATTTTTTCATTTGCCCTGATTAAATTTCTCATAACGGCTTTCTCATAGACAATCTCAGCATATTGTCTGATATTAGCTGATGTAGGAACCATATCAAGAATATTTCTGATAAAGTCAATACTTATTACCTCTGAAGGAACCTCCATTTCCTCTAACTTATTTTTGATAGTTACAAGGTCACATTCTTTTCCTTCATTAAAAATTTCAACCATTGCCTTAAACAATGAACCGTATTGTTTATTGTAGAAATCTGCATCAGAGAGTTTTTCCATTGCAATGGGGATAGCCTCCGAATCCATAATCATAGAGCCGATTACAGCCTGCTCCGCCTCATTGCTGTGGGGCATTATCCTTTTAACAACTGCCTCTTCCATTAATTTTACCTCTGCATGTAATCTAATTTATTTTGCCACTACTTTAACTGCCAAAGTACCTGTAACATCCTTGTGAAGCTTAATGTTTACATTGTATGTTCCAAGAGACTTAATAGCATCAGGAATAACAATTTTTTTCTTATCAATGTCCATGTTAAGCTGTTTCTTTGCTTCAAGGGCGATTTCCTTGCTGGAAATTGAACCAAATACCTTTCCTTCAACTCCTGCCTGGATTCTTACGATAATGGACTTATTTTTAAGGTCTTCAGCTAAAGCTTTAGCTGCCTCTAATTTTTCCTTTGCTACCTTTTCTTCGTTCTGTTTATGAAGCTTTAAATCGTTAAGATTCTTCCCTGTAGCTTCAAGTCCTAAATTTTTCTTTAAAATAAAATTTCTGGCATAACCGTCGTTTACTTCTACTATCTGACCCTTTTTACCAAGAGTTTTAACATCTTCTAATAAAATAACTTTCATTATATGTCACCCTCCTCTAATTTTCTTTCTATAATATCTTTTAAATGTTCAATGACTTCCTCTACGCTGCTATCCTTAACCTGGGCTCCTGCTAAGTTCATATGTCCGCCACCGCCAAATTCTTCCATAATAACCTGTACGTTTACTTTATCTACGGAACGGGCGCTAATATATATCTGGTCTCCATAAGGAGTAAACACAAAGGATGCTTTTATATCCTTTATATTTAAAAGTTCATTTGCTGTCTGAGCTCCAACGACAGTAGGCGAAGATACATCCTGTGCGTTACATACGGATATGGCATATTCATCCATAAATACTTCCGTATTTTCAATGGCTTTGGCTTTTGCCTTATAATCATTTAAATCATCTCTGAACATTCTGCGAACCTTTGTAATGTCGGCTCCATTTTTCTTTAAATAAGCTGCTGCCTCAAAAGTTCTTACACCGGTTCTGTTTATGAAATTGTTGGTATCAATCATAATACCGCCGTAAATTGCTTCTGCCTCTAGCTTGGTAAGCTTAACTGTTTCATTAATATATTGCATAATCTCTACAACCATTTCACATGTAGAAGATGATGATAATTCAATATAAGATAACTGTGCATTGTCAATAACGTCCGTACTTTGTCTGTGATGGTCAAATACCAAAAGACACTGGGAACGTCTTACCAATTCAGGATATTCCGTATAATTTGCCCTGCTTACATCCACCACAATTAAGGCATCATTTTTAGTCATTTTAAGGGCTGCTTCCTGACCTGTAATAAACATATCCTCGTCGTATATTTCCATTTCCTTAAAAGCTTCTACTAGCGGAACAACACTGCTGCTTACCTCACCTAATACAATGTGGGCATCTTTTCCTATGGTTTTTGCAATTCTGTAAAATCCAATAGATGCTCCAAAGGAATCATTGTCCCCAATGTGGTGTCCCATAATGTATATGGTTTCCTTTGTTTCAATTAAATCACGAAAGGCTGTTGCCTTAACTCTTGATTTAACCTTTGTATTTTTTTCAACGGACTTTGTTTTTCCACCGTAATAATAAACCTTGTTGCCATCCTTCAATACCGCCTGGTCGCCGCCACGACCTAATGCCATGTCAATGGCAGTTCCTGCCAGGTCATAATTTTCAACCAATGTACTGCTTCCCATACCTATACCAATACTTATGGTAATTGGAAGCCCGTTTCCAATATTAACCGTCTTAACCTCGTCTAATACTGAAAATTTATTTGTCTGCATTTTACTTATATACTTTGTCTTGAAAATAACGAAATACTTATCGTTTTCCAGTTTTCGCACAATTCCGTCATACTGGGCAAAATATTTATTAATTTTTCTGTCAATAAGAGCAACCAAAAGTGTTCTTCTTGTTGCCTCAATACTTTGAAGCACCTCGTCGTAATTATCAATATATATATGTCCTGTAACTAAACGTTCTTCCCTGTTTTCCTTAGTCAGCTGTCTTACGTGGGTTTCATCAAACATATACATGGAAATAAGGGTTCCGCTACTTTCAGACAAAGCCGCAAGAGGACTTTCCTCACTGTTTCTCATATCAAACAGCTTAAGAACTACTCTGTATTCTCCCTGTTCCATTTCCACGTCAAATTCATTTCTTCCACTTTCGTCAAACTCTAAATATTCCGGTTTAAAGCTTTCAAAAAGTGCCATTGCAGATTTGCTTCTTACATCTTTTCCCTTAAAAATATTTTCCATCTCAATATTAGTCCATAAAATCTTTCCATCCATGTCTAAAAGACTATAGGGAATTTCCATTTCACGAAGCATATGCCTTTGAACCTGACTGTAATCAGCCCCAAATTCCACCAGCATTTTCGTTATATTAGGTTTAAATCCTAAATATGCAATAACCGTTAAAACTAAATATACACCCTCGGCTAATGCCATAAAAATTCCGGCTTTAATATCCACTGCAAACATTACCACAGTAATAATTAACCAAAATGCATTGTAATAAGCCGGCCACTTAAGGTATTGCTTCATCTGACCCTTCAGTCGTAATCCTTTTCTTTTCTCTTTCATGGTTTCCTTATCCATATATCGCTCCATCACGCCTGTTTAACGCAGTTTACAATATTTTTTAAGATATTTGTAATATATTTTACGTCTCTTAATGCCTCTTAGTATACCATTTTTCCGTAAATAATAAAAGCATATAGTTTTGCAAGTGCAACTTATCCCTTTTCTAATTTACTTTTTTATGTTTTTGTCTTAAAATAATGCTGTAAATTAAGATTATGAACGGAGATTATTTATGTTTAGAGTTTGGGCAAGAACCTTTAAAAGTAACAAAATGCTTAAAAGCACCACAATAGAACTGGATATTCCTAACGAAACAAGAACTCACAAAGTGTTTATGGCACTGGAGCAGGTTTGTGAGGAATTTGATTTAAGCAATCCTATCTGGCTGGATACAAATATTAATGAATTTAAACGTATCGCCCGCACAAGGTTTTATTCTGACAGTTTTGTTGAAACTATAGATTTTGATTATTTGGATTTTTACGTTATAGAAGAGGATGATGTTTAGTACTTACATCACCGTAAATACTAAACATATCCTAAAACTAATTTTCACATCAAATATTTAGCTTTCCACTTTTGTCTTGTCTTTTCCGTTATTTTTTTCTTCCATTTTCCTTAGAATTATTTCCCCTTTTTTCTGCATATACACTGCTATTGCTTCTTTAAGTAATTCCTCTGAAATCATATCCTTCATCTCTTTACACCTCACTTATTTTTCTTAAGAGAACTTTTTTGGCATATATAGTACACTATATATAAATCTCTCTATATATACCAACGTGTGAAAAAGCATTTCGGAACAAAACTTTTTTATTTTCGTTGTTTTGCACAAATTTAGTTTTCTTTTTTGTACATTTATTCCCTACTTAGACATTGTTTTGCAAAAGGAATATGTAAACGTTCTTCTTTGGGTAAACTGTCCCATAACACTATTTTTCATTGCTGTTTCATGCATATATTTTAAAGCATCCTTTGCATTATTAAATTTTGCCTTTCCCTCATAATGCTTTATACACTCATCAGTTATGGCTCTTGCGTTTTTAGGATTTTGCCAGAACAAATCGCAGAAATAGGCAATTAACCGGCTGTTGGTAAGTCCATATTCACTGCGGGCAACATTTATTCTTACTGCCACATCTGACTGAACCTGTGATTTTTGTACTTCTATGCCAAAACTGCTGCCTAAAAGTGCCTTCACTGCCACTAATTCTTCCTCACTAAAGCTTCTGGCACCATTTTCCCAGCTATCCCCTGACAAAATATCCGAGTATAACTTATCAGCCTTTTCCTTTTGCTTCTTTTTAGAGCCGGTAAAGGAGTTGTTAATTATATCTCTCGCCTCCTCTACATTAGTGGCACATATTCTTTTAAGCAGATTATGGGCTCTTTCCCCATACCACTGCCATGCCCCTACTGTAATGGTCTTTTCTCCTTTAAACTGAGTCAGACCATTTCTGGCTGCCATATAGTTTCCCGACTCATTTTGTGCCAAAAGTGAAATAATGCTGTTGGTAAGTTCATCACTTCCGCTAAAAGAACCTACATTTATTACACTTTGAAGCTGAGCCTGATACTCTAACTCCTGTTCTTCTTTATAATCTTCATATTCTGACTTTGTCATTGCCGACTCTGCCACAATATCAATGGCTACGGAAGAAACCGGCACCCATCCTGTTATGGATTCCGTCCTTTGAACCCTGAGATATTTTTTATTATTGCTAAATCCGATAACCGGATATGAACGTCCTGAATATCCCATGCCTACAGCCACATCTTTTCCTTTAGCTTCACTTTTTAACGCCACATCTTTTGTAAATTTCGCCTCTATTAAATTGTCATCTAATAAAACCGTCTCCACATCGCTGTCTACCACAACATCTTTAACAGACACATATCCGGTAATTTTTCCTGACTTTATTTTATATTTCTTACCGTCCTGCTCAACAACCTTCATTATTCCTTTATCCGGCAGATAACCGATAACTTTTGACTTTTTATCTTTTGTTTTGTAGATTTTGGCACACTCATCGTCGTTGTCACTTAAATCAACTACACCCATATCAAATATTTTCTTTTTATATTTATCAATTTCAGATAATTTGGTTTTCTTTTTATTCTTTTTCTTAACCGTCTTCTTTTGAAGCTTTGTAACATTTAAATCTTTATTTAATACGCTGATATTATTTCCTATGGTTTCAATATTATTTTGTATATTTATTGCTCTTAAATCAGCTGCCGGTGTATCAGCAGATACACACAATGTTAAAACCATACCTAAAATTAACGCTTTTGCTCGCATTTTCCGTCCATCCTTTCAAATAAATTTCAAGGCTTTTGTTAGTCTTTCTATTCAACATTATCATTATATCACCGGTGACAAATACCACCAGTAATTTACCCTATATTTCATAGAATTTTAACAATTTTATATCTCCCCTATTTGTTTATATCCATTATCATCCAAATTTAGCATAATTACCCCACAGTTTTTCTGTAGCCCCCCTGACCAATATTCATCAATGCCGTGATTTAACACGTAGCACATAATGCCTTTATTCATTGCCCCATGTCCTGCAATCAGCACTCTGTTTAGCTTGTTTCTTTGTGGCTCAATAACCTGTTTCATAAACTCCTTTGTTCTATGACACACTTCCTCAAAGGATTCCCCGTTTTCAGGTGGAATGTAATGCCCCGGATCATCAAAAAACTTACAAAAAGAGTTGCTTTTGTCCTTTTTTAGCTGGTCTGCCTGCATTCCTTCATTTATTCCGAAATTAATTTCCCTTAATCTATCATCCTTTATAATAGGTATATTACGCTCTCCCTTAATAATGCATGCTGTTTCGTATGCACGGTTAAGAGGTGAACTGTAAATTACATCAAAATCCACATTTTCAAGCTGTTTTCCCCTTTCTCTTGCCTCATTTCGTCCTACTTCACTTAAATCAATATTCCTGTTTCCCTGAAGACGTTTTGATTTATTCCAAAGGGTTTCACCATGTCTTACAATATATATTTCCATTTATTTCTCCTTTAAATGCTTTTGCCTTATGAATTATAGCACTATGATCTTTTTACTTCAAACCGTGTTTATTGACAATATCCTATTTTTTACTTATAATCATTTAAAACCATTGTTATGGAGTGGATTTTTTTAAGACTTAGGTTTTATTTTCGCCACACAGCTTAATACAAGTTGTGTGGCTTTTATATTGTCAAAAAAGGAGAATTATAATGAATCAGACTTTTATGAAGGAAAAGCCGATTTTTCCACTGGTTTTATCCATGGCTTTGCCTATGACTATATCTATGCTGGTAAATGCCTTATATAATATAGTAGACAGTTATTTTGTTGCCAGTATCAGCGAAAGCGCAATGACTGCTTTGTCACTGGTTTATCCTATACAAAACATAGTGACCGCAGTAACTGTTGGCTTTGGTATTGGAATTAATGCCATGGTGGCTTTTTTTCTTGGGGCTGATGATAAGCATATGGCTAACCGTGCCACATCTCTTGGAATGCTGTGCAATTTTATTCACGGAATACTTTTAACTATTATCTGTATTTCCATAATGCCCGGCTATCTTGGGCTTTTTACGGAAGATGCAGGAGTAATTTCTCAGGGACTTACTTATTCCCACATTGTTTTTGCTTTTTCCGTACCTATATCCGTGTCTATTAGCTTTGAAAAAATTTTTCAGGCTGTTGGGCGTATGAAGGTTTCAATGGTATGCATGATGATTGGGTGTGTTGCTAATATTATTTTGGATCCATTTTTTATATTTGGAATTGGATTTTTCCCAAAACTCGGGATTGAAGGTGCGGCTATTGCCACTGTAATAGGTCAGATTGCCACCCTTTTAGGATATGTTTTGGTTTATTTTTTAAGACCTATGCCTGTTAAAATCAGAATTTCTGATATGGGATTTGATTTAACATTATTAAAAAGATTATATGTTGTGGGATTTCCGGCAACTCTTAACTTGGCTCTGCCTTCACTTCAGGTATCTGTTCTTAACAGGATTCTTGCAGTCTACTCAGGCAGTTATGTTTTAGTTTTAGGTGCCTACTACAAGCTTCAGACGTTTTTGTACCTTACGGCAAATGGTGTGGTGCAGGGAATGCGCCCTCTCATATCCTATAATTATGGTGCCGGTGAAAAGGTACGTGTCCAAAAGATTTTTAAAACAGCTCTTAGCATAATCATTGCCGTTATGGCTCTTGGAACCGTCCTTTGCCTGTGGATTCCTCAGTATCTTATTGGACTATTCTCCGACAATGAAGCCACCATTGAAATCGGTTGTACCGCTCTTCGCTTTATTAGTGCAGGATTTATTGTTTCTTCCCTGTCTATCACGGTATCCGGTTCCTTAGAAGCTTTGGGAAAGGGATTTTCTTCCCTTGTTATTTCAATGTTGAGATACATTGTAGTTATGTTAGGACTTGCTTTCATATTAAATCACTTCTATGGTACTTACGGAGTTTGGGCAAGTTTCGGTGTCACAGAACTTATTACCGCCTTGTTCGCCTATGTTATCCACAAAAAAAGCGGATGCGGGGCAGTTAAGTGAGGTGGTTAACGTATATTCACATCGCTTTCTAGTGATAGAATATTGTCCTTAGGTGACAATATTCTATTATCATGAGTTGCCACAACCACCATTGAATTGTTTTCTGTCTTTATCTGCCTTAATTCTCTCATGATTATCCGGGCATTATCAGCATCTAATGAAGCCGTTGGTTCATCTGCAATAATAACATCCGGATTATTTATAAGTGCCCTTGCCATTTCAACTCTTTGCTTTTCTCCACCAGACAATTTTTCCACAATAACATTTTTTAAGTTGCCAATTCCCAGTCTTTCCAGTAGTCCGAAAGCCTTGGTATAGGCGTTGCCATTCACCTTTCCACCAATATATATGGGCAATAACACATTGTCTAATACAGATAGCTTAGATATTAACATAGCTTCCTGATGTACATATCCTATTCTGGAATTTCTATATTTTAATATTTCTTTTTTATTTTTATATTTAATGGGACTTCCGTCAAAATAATAAACTCCCCTGTCCATTTTTTCCACAAGTCCGATTATATTCAATAACGTTGTCTTTCCTGTTCCGGAATCACCTACAATAAAGTTAATCTTCTCACTATCCAATTTCAGAGAATAATCACTAAAAATTTGTTTACTCCTAAAATAATCCACCTGATATTTTTTATACATATTGTGTATTTCAATCTTCATTTTCTTTTCCTTAATAAAATCTACTTTATTTTATGCAACATTAACATGGTATAAATTCCCTGTAGTCCCATAATTATTGCAAACAATGAGCCAATTATTATATAGCTGCTTTCACTGTATAGTATTTTTTGAACTTCTCCATTATTTCTACTGTTGCACAAAATCTCTATTATAAAAACTATTCCAAAGGCAACTATGCACTGTAAAAGCATATCTAACATACATAATGCAAATATTTTTTTCTTAGACATTCCCAATGCATAAAACACTTTATATATTTCCAGATTTAAGTTATAAATCATTGCCGATATTAGAACAAAGCTATTAATGATTAATACCCCAAACATTAATATGTATATGCCTGATGTACTAAGTTTTTCTCTCATTTCATTGCTTGAGTTCCTTTTCACCTCTTCAAAGGATGTTATATCATAATTTGAAAAGGCTTTCCTTATATCCTGTTCATTTCCCTTTGCAATTAAAGATATAATTGAAACCTTTCCCGTAATACTTTTAGCCATCTCTTTACTATTTGTAATAAGGCAATTATTATCCATTTTCTCTAACATCAGCTGATAGTCCATTTGTTTTCCACCTGAATTAAGTTTTGCAAATACAAAATCCTTTTTTAATATTCCACTCACCTTGCCTTTAACCTGTGTGCCTGTACTTAATGTTATTTTTATTATATCTCCTATTTTATATTTGCGATTCCAATCATAGCCTAAAATAAACTGCTGTTTCTTTTTCCCTTCAAACCACATTCCATATTTCAGCTTATACCGGATTTTTTCCATGGTATCATTAACATATATCACAGTTACATACTCCCCATTTAGCTGTGCATTTCCCTGTAATTCATAACCTACCTCAATTCCGTACCTACCCTGAATATCCCTGCATTTCTTTGTCAATGTATTTACATCCTGTGATTCATTAACACAGTTTGATATATAGTACATATCACTATCATAGCGTATGCTTTCATTTATATTTTTTTGTTCCCAAAGATCAAATACTTCTCCCTTGATAAATAGCACAAATATTATTATCTGTATTATAAACAGAATTTTATATTTTCCGTTTACCTGTAATGTTTTTAAAAAAAGTGTCACTTTTTTTCTCCTTAATTTCTACTGCCCCAAACACACTTATTACCAAACCAAATGCCAGTGAATAAATCCCCCAAAAAACAGGCAACTCATAAATCACAAATTTAATAACCTGACTAATTGATATGAACCACCCTCTGGAAATCAGCAATATTCCAACAGCCGTTCCTAAATAAGCTAACAGAAAAAACATCAATTCAAAAATGTAATAGCATAATATAATTTTTTTCTTTCCTGCACCATATTTGTAAAATATTTTAAATAAATTACAATTTCTTCCTGTATATTCCCCAAAAAATATCAGATAGCCTACTGCAAAAAGAATCAGTACAATTTGAATATTTATATTTATCACATTTTCTATTGTATATTCTCCCCAATAATAACAGGAAATAAAATATATACAAAAAATGCATATTAGTTGAAATGTCAGTAATGTTCTAAATAATATATTATTTTTTATTAATGTTTTAAAAAAAATTTTAACCATAATGTTGATATATAAATAATGAGGCTATAAATAGCCTCATTATTTATCAAAAAATTTTGCAATACCTTTCTCTATTTTTGTATTATTTAACAGATGAATAATCAATATCGATAATATTATTCCTATAAAATTCAAAATAACATCATCCACATCACATACTTTATTAGGAAATTTTGTGATTATATCTATAATATACTGTGTTATTTCTATAAAAACAATAGCCATAAAGCAATAAACAATGCATTTTCTGTAAGATTTTATAAAAAAAACATAATACAAAAAAAATACTAAAGGCATCAATAAGAGAATGTTTCCTCCCACCTGTACAGCAAAATTATGCACGCTTCCGACTCCCGTAATGGTCCTAAATGGTACGAAATTTGCGTAATTCATTTTCATCTTTTCCACCATATCATCACTCATTGCCCTATTAAACACGATTCTAACTGGTGTGTATACAACCTTAACTAAACATAAAATATATAATTCAAACAAAATCAAACCATATATGTTATACTTGTTTTTCTTTTTCAGTTTATATATTAATAATGTAATACACAGTATTAATATATATAATAGGGCAAAAATTTCTAAATGTAAATCAATTACTATCATTTAGACCTCCATGCCTATGGAGCATCCCATGTAAATGTAACTGTTCCCTCCACATGATATCTATACGGAGATGACAAATATACCCTGTAGGTAGCCTTTTCTTTTGTCGTAAATGTTACTGTTTTAAACTCGTGACTATTAACACTCTTGGACGAAATGTCAGCGCCCCCCCAACCATACCAACGTTTTTGTTCAACATAAATATCAATTGGACAATCATAACTTCTGACACAATTAGGTTGCATACCTACCTTTAATTTGCCTTTCTTTTTTATGTTCATTGACTTACTATAAACCCCCGCACTCATAGAGTATGTTGTTTTACGAATCTTTGTATCCGCAAACACAACCGTTGTTGACAAAACTGTTATAATCAGAATTGCCAACACTTGTTTTAAATGATGTTTCATATAGATAACCTCCATTCCTTTCAATTTTTTCTACATTTTTCCAATGTAAACATTCCTCCCATTTTACATTTATTTTTATATGAAGTCAAATATTTTTTACTTTTTCATCTTTTTTGCAAATATTAAAATTAACATTTTATTCTATATCAATTCGATTTTTAACTATATTTTTATTCCCACTTCATATTTTATAGTAGCCTTTATAAATATTATTACTGTCTGCACTCCCTTTGTTTTAATGGGATTTCTCTATTCTTGTTTTTATCATTGTTCGTGATATGTCTTTCGATTGGTGTAGTAATTGGTGTAGTAGAAAACTAGGTTTGTATCTCCCAAATTATGAGATTTTTATATTATTTAATTTGCTCAACTCCTGTTGTTTCTTTTCTTCGGTAACATGCGTATAGATATTCATTGTCGTTTTAATATCAGCATGCCCCATTATGGATTGGGTTGTTTTCACGTTTAAATCATTTTCACATAATCTTGTACAAAATGTATGTCGCATTATATGTGCAGAAAACTCTGGCATTTCTATTGCTTCTCTGTTTTCTTTTTCCGCCTTTTGTATTTCCTGCTCCTGCTCTCTTAATTCAATTATATTATTTGCATATATTGTCTGTCGCTCGCCTGTATCATCCGTAAAGCGATACATATACAGACCGTCTTTTCTTTGGCTTTCTCCTACTTTTAAAACTCTGCCCTTTGAATCTACTCGCTTTTTTCTTGCCATAGTTTTATATCCTTTCTGAAATTAGTTTGAAAGAATACTCACACTATGATAAGATTATTTCGTAGTGCAGAGTATTCTTATTTTGTACTAAGTCAATGGGTTAGTCATTCGCTTTGGTCGGGGAGTGACTAACTTTTTTATTTACCTAATAACAAGTTTATTCCCTGTCGTATGGCTTCGCCTTTGGTTATATTGTTTTTCTTGCAATACTCTTGTAATGCCTGTTCCGTTTTAATATCTAAACGGACGCTAAACCTTATATCCTTTTTTACGTCAGCACTTGCTTTCGGTCTGCCGACTTTTTGTGACACTATCTTTTCACTTCCTTTCTATTTTTGTCACACCTATATTGTAATATTTGTCACGCAAAAATTCAACTATGAATTTTAATCAATGTATGTATCTAAAACTTTGCTTGCTGTCGGAATATCGATTCTTACGGATTTTCCAAAACGCTTTATTGCTCCTGTTCCGTCAAGCAAATTCATAAGGGTATTTCTTCCAAGTTTGTAATAATCACAAGCCTGTGGAACTGTTGCATATTTTTCTATTGTATCTGAATAACTGCCTTTTCGCATAAATAGCACTTCCTTTCAATCATATTAAATATTATCGTAGCCTGTAAATTTTTATTTGTTTCAGTTCCTCATCTGATATGACATGAAACTCTTCATCCCTATGCAGATATTTTTCAACAGAATCATATACGTCTAGCGTTCCATCTGCATGATAGTGGTGTACTTCATGAATCCTGCGTAGAAATGCCTGCCAAGATTCAGGACTGTTTTTTTGTACCTCTGAATACTGCATTTCCAAACTCCAATTAGATATTATGTAAACTCTGCTGTAGCAGGCAAATTTATTGCTGTACCTTGCAGGAAGTTCAATCGGATATATGTCACAGTAGTTGAGCATATCAGATATTTTTATACCCGACCTAAATTCGTCGAAGGCAATTACTTCCTGCGTTCCATAACCATCAAAAGGATGTAAATAGTCACTGACCCTGTACACATTGGAATTGCCGTGTTCGTCTAATACCCCTCGGGTTTTGCCAGTGCCTGTTGCACCATAGATATATATCACTTTTAAATCCAATCGTCTTTCATTCTTGTATTTTTCCGTTAACAGCATAGTTCGGACTTTATCCAGTTTGTCAATGTTCAAGATATAATCATTATTTATAGCCAAAATTTCAGCGTTTGAGTATCCGTTTTTTATCATCTCATAGAGTTCTTCCATGTCGGCTTTTTTACCTCTTTGTGTGGGAATCTCTCCCCATTCCTCAAAAGTACCTTCAACGCTTGTTTCTGCCTTGTTTGTTTCTGCCCATTTTCCTGTTTTCTTAATATATTCAACATTAGATTGAGCAGAGCCTTTGGCAATTTCAATATGTGCTTCATCAAAATTTTTCTTCACTTTCGACCAACGAACTCTAGAAGAAAAGACAACATAGATATGCGTATGATACGTACCCTGTCCCCCGATTTCATCAGCCATACAGAAATACTTTAAAGTGGTAAAATTCATAATCAGTGTTTCTTTTATCTTTTCGTGAGTATAACCATATTCAACAGGGTTATTGATTGTAAGTTGAAAGGCATTTCTCTGCACATTCTTTATGTTTTCCTGTTGCAATTTTTATCAACTCCTTTCCTTACATATAAACTAACACATTACTTCGTTTATTCAAATTTCAATGCTCACCCCTAAAAGTAGGAGAGTACAAAGCTTATTTTGTTCGATTTGTTCATTTGGTGCGAACAGGAATTTTGAACCTTAAAACCCTTCATTTATGGGGATTTTATTAATGATTTTATTTGTTTGTGCATGGCACGGTAGTATTTACCAGTTTTGCTAAGGAAGCTTTTCCTATTATCAGATATCGTACAAAGGACATTACATATATCACAAGAGAGAAATGTAAATGTGGCAGAACTCACGCACGTATTCACAGACTTATGGGACGTTCAGATGACATGCTTATTATCAAGGGTGTTAATGTTTATCCTTCACAGGTTGAAGAAGTTCTTATTAAACACGGTATGCCTGCTAACTATCAGCTTATTGTTGACCGTGTAAATAACAGCGACACAATGGAAGTTTTAGTTGAGATGACACCTGAAATGTTTTCTGATACAGTTAGCTCAATTGAATCCAAGGAGAAAGAAATTGTTGCTGCTCTTAAGAGCATGCTTGGCATTTATGCTAAAGTTAAATTGGTTGAACCAAAGTCAATTACACGTTCAGAAGGAAAAGCTGTCCGTGTTATAGATAAACGTAAAATTTAAGGAGGTTTTTATATGTATATTCATCAGATTTCAGTGTTCGTTGAAAACAAGCCGGGTAACATTGCAAACTTTACCAATTTTCTGGCTGAACACAAAATAGACATGCGAGCATTCCAGATTGCTGATTCAAGCGATTTTGGTATTATTCGTATTATTGTAGACGATTCTTTTAACACTCTTACTTTATTAAGAGACCATAATTGGGTATGTAATCTTGCACACGTCATTGGCGTAAAGCTTCCGGACGAGCCGGGTTCAATGTCTAAGGCAATGAATGTTATTGCTGCCAACGGATACAGCGTTGATTATGTTTATGCCTTCCTTGCAAGAGGCACAGACGATGCCCTTATGGTATTCCGTGTTAAGGACGAATACACAGACAAAGTCGCTTCATTATTGGTTAAGAACGGAATGAAAACTGTTGACCAGGAAGATTTGACTAAGATGTAGTTTAGACGTTGATATTATTATTGAGCTAAACGGCAAATGCCATTTAGCTCTTTTTTCGTAGCATTATAGCAATACAAAAAGCGCCCCTCTACCTAAAGGAACAGGGCGACTGCTACGGTTACCAGTTTTCCAAACCGCTCCATTGACAAAATTCTAAACTACAATTTTTCGACAGATGCGCCTGAAGAAAGCTAAACCCGACGATCACAAGACCGTCGGTTTTTTCGTTTTCTCACTATGTATTTACTTTATTTTTACATTTGTTCCGTCCAGGGATTTGTTTTATTTCGGAAGTTTTACTTCGCTCTGATCACTTTTTTAATCTGCGGTCCCTGACCATTGCTCTTATTTAATCCTGTATTCATATAAATGTTCAGCTTCTTACCAGTCTGTGCTCCCTTTGGCAGCCATACAGTGTAGCTTTTCTTATTGCCTTTTATCCATGTATCACCAATCCTCATACCGCCGATCTTCGGAACTTTCTTCTTCAATGTTACTTTTACTTTATATTTTGTCCATGTGTACGGTTTGTGGTAAATCGGTGGGTACCAGTAATCTCCACTCCAGTGTCCTGGAGATGTCCAGCCTCTTACTTTCACCTTTTTCTTCTGTACAATCTTAATAGACTTCACAGCCGGTTTTACTGCCGAACCAGTCTTCAATGTCACTACGTCAGACGGTGTACCGGTTGCTCCATTCGCATAAGCCTGCGTACGGAACTTATAAGTTGTCAACGGCTTCAGATTCTTTACTATAGTTGCTTTATAACAATTATAATCTTTCACCGTTTTTACAGTTGTCCACTTACCACCTTTGTAAATCTGAATTCTAGCATTTGTCCCCATCATCTTCGTGGATCCTACGGTTACTTTTGCATAATTATGATAAGTCACTACTGTAGGTTTTTTTAATTTCTCTACCGGTACATAAAGATTTGTTGTATAAGTCTTTCCATTCTTTGTTTTGAAGGTAAGCCAACTCTGTCTACCAGCTTTAATATTATAGATTGGAACTTCGCCATGAGCAACCTTGTTGCTGTTATAGTTCCATGTCTTTCCAGAAATATGATCGTATACTTCTACGATTTTATCATCGGAATTTGCAGGTACCGTCTCTGCAACGACTTTTATGTTTCCTAACTGTGATTTCTTTACTTCTTGATGAGAACATTTAATCTTCTCAGCCGAAATATAGTTATGTCCATTCAGATTAAAATCAAAAATTGCCGGGTAATAAGCACCCTTGCTAGTAGATATGCATACATAATATATTCCACGCGTTAGTACCTTTGCTCCAGGCTCCCACGCCTCTTTGCCATTGTATTGTGAGGATCCTTCGCTATAGATTTGATTATTATTAGAGTCATAGACACGAATGAACGTACGATTCTGTCCGAAATAAGTTGCTCTTTCTGTGTTAACAAGGTGGAAGCTTGGATCAATCACTGCTTTGTCTGCAACATTAAACTTGTACCAACGTTCATCTGTTCCCGTTCCTGTCAGACCTTCATAAAGACTGTACGGATGTCCGGATAACGGAATCTCATATGCTGTATCTTTTGTAAGACCAATCTCGTCTTCTTTGAATCCGATTTTTTGATCAATGAATTCTGCGGTGATAGTAATATCCGTATAAGCTGCTGCATTTCTTGTAAATTCCACTTCACAGGCCTTTTCTACCCACTGACACGGATATAAATAAAGTACATTTGCATCCTTTACTGCTGTAGCCATACGGCTGGCAACTTCATGACCGCCTATCCATAATTTCGTATGGTAATTCCGCATAGGAATATTGTGCGAAAATGTTACTTTCATCGGCCTCTGTGTATTATTTGTTACTTCAATATGCTGTTCAAGCCCATCTGTTCTCTCAAATTGTACTATTTGTGATCCTTCAGATTTAAATTCCACTGAGTGCGTAACAGATTCCGCTTTCACTCCAATATCAGTTGTGAACCAGCCACCTACAACCAGGGTGCATAGCAGCAATCCCTTCAGTAAATAGTTACCTATTCGTTTCGACTTTAATTTCCTCATAACTTGTCCCTCCTTCTTATCTTCTTTTAATAAGTTCCAGAATATCTTTTAAAAACGACACGATTTTTCTAGTTAAAGTATAACAAATGCATTCGTTTTTTACCCTGTACTCAAGGACAGGTTTTCGTTATTTTACTGAGAATTTCAATATGTAAACAAATATTTTCTGAACAAAGTGCGAATATTATTGAATTTTTTCCGGGCTACTCGGAATGATAAAGTTTTTATTTGTCACTGCGATTGCCAGCCGCGTCTTATTGGCATAACCGGTTTTTGACAAAATATTAGAGACATGGTATTTCACCGTCCTTACGGAAATGTTCATCCGCTCTGCGATCTCGCTGTACTCAAGCCCATCGCACACAAAGCGAAGCACTTCTATCTCTTTATTGGTAAATTCTGAACTATCCGCGAGACCAAGCTGTACGCTCGGTGTTTTATCTGGAAATACACTTTCCCCGTCCATCGTCCGATTGATCACATCAATCAATCGTTCAGGGCTAATATCCTTATACCAGAAGCTGTCTACTTTCGCCTCTCTTGCCCGCTGCAAATATCCGACTTCCACCATGGAAGTTACGATAATGATTTTTATATTTGGAAACTCTGCCTTTATTTCTGCTGCCGCTTCGATCCCATCTTTATTTCCGGCTGTGCATACGTCCATCAACACAAGGTCGATCCGCTGTCTTCTACATATAGCAAGGGCGACATCCGCCCCATTTACGCTTGCCGCAAACTCATAATTATTGCTCTCTGAGATGACCCTCTCCATATTTTCACGGGGCATTCTCTGATCCTCTACAATTAATACCTGTTTCATGCTCTCTCCTCTTGAAATGTAATCGTCAACGCAAAGTACGGAAATGACTGTATTCGCATTTCTCCACCATAGTCAAATACATGTCGGGAAATATTATACAATCCGCCTTTTGGAACGATCTCTTTATCCGGCGCTGCTCCATTATTTGTGATGCAAATGCTGTATTGATGATTTTCATTTTGCATCTTGATGGAGAGCTCTGTCGCACCGGCATGGCAGACGCCATTTGTCAGGCACTCGCGCATTGCAAGGATGCAGATACTAGCCAGTTCCTCTGACTCCGACAAATCTCCCACACACACCACTTCTACGCCAAGTGTCTTTGCATCCTGCAGAAATCTTTCAAAATCGCCTTCTTCCAGCGGATATTGGTTGTCGTTCCAGATTGCATTTACGGCGTGGCGAAATAAGCGCACCGCCTCTTTATCATCTGCATTCTCCTGTGTCAGACTCTGTCGGATCGCAGTCAGTCCGGCTCCCATCTGATCGTGAAGCTTTGTCTTTGCCGCAAGTACTTCTCGTTCACGTGTCAAGATTAACACATTATCCGACAGATAGCGGAGTTCTTTTGCTATTTCTTTTAACTGTTCGGTCTGCTTTGTCAGATTTATTTTTTCTTCATATTTTTTTGTAATATCCAGGAAAATAGCTTCTGTATAAGCCTTTCCTTTCCGGTCTGTCACTTCATTTTCCCGATAGCTCCATGCCTTCCCGTCAGGAAAAAGGTAGATTTCTTTGTTGTTAATCCGGCTCACGCCATAACGCTCACACAGGCACAGTGCCTCTTTTAATTCCTCTTGCTTTTGCAAATCTCTGTGAGCGATTGTTTGAAATAGGCGATACATCTGTTCATTGCAAAGTTTCACATATCCATCTTCTGTAAAATAACAGATTCCAATGGGCAATACATTCATCGCCTCTTTAATAGAATTCTGTCGGATTTTTTCTTTTCTTGTACGATGCAGCCAAAATCCTTCCCAGATAAGCAATCCATCGATCACACCGACGATGCACCACCAAATCCACAGTGAGACATCCGGCATTTGAAAATAAGCTGGTTTTCCTCGCTCTGCCTCGTAAGAATAGGCCAATGCATTTACAAGAAGAAACAAAAATACGAAGATTGCGATATTCATATGCCACTTTCGATTGTCGATCTTCATATCGTGGAAAACAAGAAGCAAGATCAAACTCGCCACGAGACTTAATAATATTGCCAGCATCAAAAATGTCTGCATTACGATTCACCTGCCTTTTCCACTGTAAATACAAATCGCCATATGCCATCTTCGCATGTGCAGGACTGTGCCATTTCTGAAAAACAGGCAAGATCGGTCTCGCTTTCGATCTCCATACAGAATAGAATATCTTCACTCTGACTGCGGAGCTTTATCCACACCGAAGCGCAGCTGTCTACACATTTTTCCACTACATTTTCAAAAAATTGATACATAACAACAGCATCTCTTACATAGATTTTCTCCCCTTCCGGGAATGAGCATGCGCAGTCAATATCTAACAATCGTAAACTGGAAAAGGATTCCTCTATACAGGCTTCCAGCTCGACGACGTCTGATACTTTTGATCTTTCTTCGATAAACTCTAGATTTCCGCGTCTTTTTATATATGTTCCAATGAGGCTGATTTTCACTAAAAGGATACGGCTTTTCTCCAGCTCTTCTTCCTCTTCGTAACGATTGAGCAATTCATTTAAAAGATTGATCTGTTTGGCAGTCTGTGTCTGCAGTTTGTCGAATAAGCGGTTTTTCTCACGCAGCATATTGATGGCTGCCTTCGTCTGATAATTTTCCTGCTCGATACAGTTACTTTCTTCGATCGTCTTTCTATTTTCTTCCATTCTCTCAAGAAGCTTAATAATGTCTTCCATATCTTCCTGCCAGAGAACATGACCGCCACGAATTGTTCGATTCTGGATCCGCGTCTTTTTATCGATCACCACATCCTTCTCCACCGCATCCTTCATCGTCTTTTTCGATAATGGCATTGCATTCGCAGACGCATAACAAACGTTGTAATTCTGATCCGTAATCTGAGCACCCAATGTACAGACTTCAAACAGTTGATCGTACCCAGTATTTGTCTGGATCAATCCGCAGCGCACACAGCTTTCCAGTATTCCAACGAAAAACAGACATAAGACAGCGGTAATGTCTCCGCCAATTTCCTGTACCCACGCCACACCGCTTATGAAGAGCACTGCATAGAGAACTGCAGCGCCGATCCCAAAAAGGGGAAGGTATTTCTTTTTCTGTGAATGCCTGCACTTGTAAATCATCAGAACAAAAGCAGTTAGAGCGCAGACTACTTCCCAAACCAACACCACATAATAGCCCCATCCGTATGTGTAATGACTATCTGACCACGCAGACCCTACCGGAAAAGAAAATACAAGCTGGTGCAAATCATTGGACAGCACAAGCAGAACTAAGACAGCTGTTGGAATATATACTCCTTTTAACCATTTAGGCAACCGATATTCTTCCGACTTTCCGAGAAAGAATGCTGCCTGCAATACTGCTACAGGAATGAACAACATCGGTATGTAATAGCTGTACCACAAGTAACGCGCGATCTGGTTATCCATTGTGAAAAAATATTTTGTCGTGCGCACAACAAACCAGAATATGATCAATTCTGCTATAAAAATCAATACATTCCGCACCGATTTCTGAATAACTCTTTTATAAATACTGATGCCCCATCCGATATATACTCCAACGTAGATCATTGTCCGCAGCATACCACATATAATGCGGAGCGAACTTATTTTTCCTAATCTGCGACAGAGCAATGCCGCGAGCATACATAGCAAAAAGAGCTGGATATTCAACTGTTCTCTGGATTCGTTTTTCTTTTTCATTAGCGTATTCAAATGTATTCCTTTACTGTATTATTCTATATTTTCTATCACTTCTATCTTACTATATTTGCACAGTTTCGACCATATGATAACGCATTTTATACCATCGCCATAACTACTGTTGACACGCTTCGACTTGTAACCGTTTCGATAATCATCGGATTCTGAACGTTGTGATTTTGAATACCCCAAATGGTCATCCATTTCAGCTTCCATCATTTCCTTGATTGTACCTCCAAGAAGATCTTTTAATGCATCCTGGATGTCTTCAGCTGTCTGGATGTCATATTCATCCAATAGCTGGTGGATGATGGCACGTTTGCCATCGGTCATTTGTACCTTGTGTACTTTTTTTCTTTCTCTTGCCATAATTAAGGCATCCTATAATAAATTTTATCATAGAAGGCCTATTAATTATATTTAAATATTAAATTTACAGAAAAACTTTCACAAAAAGCCCCTCTACTTTCTTGAGCAGAAATGCGCTTTTTTGCTTTTTTCACTATTAACTTTTATTTAATTTTAACTTTATAAGCTTTAGACCAACTAGAATTTAAAACCTTTCCATTATATAACTGAGAATTCTGTACTCGCACATATAATTTTTTCTTTTTCTTCAACTTAGAGTTTGAAAGCGTGAAACTGCACTTCTTAACTTTCTTGTCCAGAATTTTCTTTTTGAAATTTTTAGTTGTTGAAACCTGAACTCTGTAACCATATGATGAAGCTACTTTTAAAATTTTAATCTTTACCTTTTTTGCTTTTTTCTTCTTGTTAGCTTTCAAAACCTTTGATGGCTGAACCTGTATCTTAGCAAAATGGATTGTGGCATTTTTAAGTTCCTTATTATTGTCACTTATTCTAATTTTTAGCCAGCCCTGCTTTGAGCCTCCATAATATATGTCCTTAAAATTTTTACAGCCTTTAAAAACTTCAAATGATATATTCTGAACATTCTCCGGTATGGTAATACTTTTTAGTTCTGAATTTGCAAATGCATCATAGTCAATTTCTTTTACTGATGTTGGCAATACTATGTTTTCTGCCGGCACATTGGCAAACATATATGAACCTATCAAGGTTACTTTTGAACCTATGTTAATTGTCTTTAAGTTCTTACATCCTGCAAAAACCGGGCTCACCGTTCCTTCGCAGTTTACGGCATTAAAATTAACTGTACTTAATGACTCGCAGTTTTTAAACGCTTCAAAACTTATACGTGTTATCCCTTCCGGTATTGTAACTTTGCTAATTTTCGAGTTCAAAAAAGCATCATAATCTATCCCTTTTACTTCATAACCATCTAATGTTGACGGTATTATAACATCTGTTGCGCTGCCTAAGTATTTTTCAATAGTTGCATCTCCACTACTTAAAGAATACTCATACTCCCCACTTCTAATATTTTCCGCTTTCACTGTTCCTGAAATCATTCCCACTAACATCAATGTTACTATGAATGTAAGCACAATCCCTACATATTCTTTTGATTTTTTCATAAAAAACTCCTTTATACCTTCCTTTGATAATATAATTCTGCTATGTCTCTTAATGGCTATAACATTTTTTTGCTTATAACTCAATATTTTTAAGTCTAATTAAATAAGGTATTATATGTGTTGGTTTTATAGGAGTTTCCTGCTCTGACAACACTGTTGTTCCACCAAAGTCTGCTCCACCACCTAAAATTGTTGTTTCTCCAAAATCGGCTGCTACATCTGCATATGATTTTCTCGGTTGCATAATCACATTCTGCTGTGCATTTTGTACCGATTGTACATACGAATTTTTATTTTATACAGGTGATTGTGGTGCAACACTGTCTTGCATCTTAGGTGTTTCCAATCCCGGCACTGAGAAATTAGCTCCAGGAACTGAAAATGGTGCCTGAGTATTGTTCTTGCTCTTTTTATTTACATTGTTACTTTTTTTAGCTCCACTGTTTTTTTCTTGTTTTTGCTGTCTATATTTCTCCTTGTTTTCCTTGCTATAGTGCATCAGTAAATGAAACATAGATATCTCTTTTTCATCTTTTCCCTTTTTTCCGACATTAGTTGCGCCTTGCGGTACATTCATTGCTGACACCGGAGGTTGTACTGGTGGTACAGATATTCTGTTATCGGGTATGTTCTGTCTTACAACAGGTTCTTTTTGTATCGAATTTACCTTCGGCTGTTGTACACTATTCGCATCAGTTCTATTAACTATCGGCTCAGCTTTTTGTGTCTGAGAAGAAATATTAGAATTTTGCTTTTGTACATTTATGTTTTGTTTTTTACTTGATTGTGTACTGACTGATTCTAACTGTATATCTGACAATAACTGTTTAAAATTATATACATTAAAAGATGAAGAACTGTTTAAAAAGTTCATCAGTTTAGCAACATAATCACAGTTTTCAGTCTGATCAAATTGATTTGAATATTGGGCGATACCTCTTTTTCTTTTTCAATTGGTGTAAAATTGGTGTACTAGGGTAAAAATAAGGCTCTCCCACTACTGGGAAAGCCTTTAAAAATCATTGTTTTACTCTACTGTGTATGGCATTAATGCGATATTTCTTGCTCTCTTAACAGCTGTTGTAAGAGCTCTCTGGTGTCTTGCACAGTTTCCTGTCATTCTTCTAGGAAGAATTTTACCTCTTTCAGACACGTATCTCTTTAATGTTGCTACATCTTTATAATCAATTGCTTTATTTTCATTTGCACAGAATGCACAAACTTTTTTTCTTCTACGACCGCCTCTTCTTCTCATTGGAGAATCTGGTCTCTCGCTCTTATTGTATGGCATTTTTTACCTCCTTAAATATTCTCTCTACTATATACTAGAGACTACTAAAAATTGAATGGTAAACCTGAATCATCCACATTATCAGGGATGTTCATAAATCCATCACCTGCAGGAGCTGTCGGTGCTGATGCTGCAGCAGGCTGCTGTGCCTGGAATCCTGCATTATCAGATGCTGCCTTACTCTCAGCAAATTCCTGATTTTCTACAACTACTTCTGTAGTGTATACTGTCTTACCATCCTTATCCTGATAGCTTCCTGTCTGAATACGACCCTCAGCTACTATTTTTGTTCCCTGATGGAAATACTTTTCTGCAAATTCACCACTTCTTCCAAATGCTACGCATCTGATAAAGTCTGCTGACTGCTCTCCATCTCTTTTAAATCTTCTGTCTACTGCTAATGTATATCTTGCAATAGCCAACTGTCCGTCACCAGATGTAGAATATCTGACTTCCGGATCACGGGTCAAACGACCCATTAATATAACCTTGTTCATATTATACCTCTCTTATGTCTCAAATTATGCTTCTACAGCGACACACATAAATCTGATAACATTTTCCATAATACGAAGCTGGCTTTCTATTCCGCTTGGAGCGTCTGTGTTATCAGTATCAAAAGTAATGAAGTAGTAATATGCTTCTGACATCTTCTGGATTTCGTAAGCTAATTTTTTCTTTCCAGCATCGTCAATGTTAGCAATAGTACCGCCGAATTTTTCAACAAGAGCTTTTACCTTCTCTAATTCAGCTGCTCTTCCTTCATCATCAAGTTTCGCACTAACAACAACTGTTAATTCATATTTGTTCATGCTTTTACCTCCTTCTGGTCTCTGGCTTTTTCCTTATGAAAAAGCAAGGATTATTAATATTTCACAAGTAGACATCATAACATAAAAAAGCCCTTATAGCAAGGGCTTTTTCCGGTTTATTTATTAAATTATTTATTAAATTTCCATTATTTACTGTAAATTTAACTTTCTTTTAAGCATAAAGTTTGTAATTGCAATATATACAGCAATCTGTATTATGGATAGCACTAAGGAAAATGTCATTAACGGTTGGAAAAACGCATCTCCCATATCGGCATTATTAAGTGCATCAAGATTGCTTCCAAAAATTGCCACCATGGCTACTGATGAAATTATCTGCATTATAAAGTAAATTATAAGGTAAGCCACAAAAGCTCCCAATACCTTATTTTTACCTAATGTCTGACCTATGCTAAAGCACGCATATCCCATAACAATAGCACTGTAACAGCCTAACAAAAGTACAAATATAAGCTCGACCACATATCCCGTATATCCAAATTCCTGCATTTCCTTAATACCAAGCTCAATGCCCTCTTTAACACTGTTTAAAATTTCATTGTGACCTAATCCTAAAATTGTAACCAGCAAAACAGCTACCACTGCACTAATAACCATCCATGCAAAACCTACTATGGATTTTCCGGCAATGTGCTCACCCATTCTTACCGGAAGAGTAAACGACAAATATCCTTCATCTTTAAGCATATTGTCATAAAATCTTTTTATTACCAGCACAAAGGAACCTAAGAATATAGCTATAATTCCCAACACAAAGGCGATAATAGTTACCATGGTAATCATATTTAAAACGGTATTATCCACTTTAAACACCGTCTGAACTTCTACTATACCTTTTAATATTAAAGTTATTACCAATACAACGCCATATAATGCAGCAAACATTCTGGCAGTTGACTTGAATTCATGTTTTATCAATTTTCCTAACATCTGAATACCTCCCTAAATACTTCATCCACTGATTTTCCGTATTCTTCTCTTATTTCATCTACTTTTTTGTGCATAACCAGTTCGCCGTTTTTTATCATTACCACATCATCTAAAACCTTTTCTATATCAGAAATTAAATGTGTTGAAATTATAACTGCCGCTTCCGGATTATAATTTGAAATAATAGTGTTTAATATGTAATCTCTGGCTGCCGGATCCACCCCACCAATTGGTTCATCTAAAAAGTATAATTTTGCCTGTCTGCTCATTACCAGAATAAGCTGTACCTTTTCCCTGGTTCCCTTAGACATGGTCTTTAATTTGTCATTAGGATTAATGTTAAGTTTTGAAAGCATATCATAGGCTCTGTTTTCCTCAAAGTCACTGTAGAAATCCTTGAAAAATTCAATAACATCTTTTACCTTGGAATGAACATCTAAGTAAGTTCTTTCCGGAAGGTAAGAAACTATCTTCTTTGTTTCAACTCCCACTTCCTTGCCATCAATATAAAGCTCACCGCCATTTTTAGTAAGTAGTCCGTTTGCCAGCTTTATAAGTGTGGTTTTCCCACTTCCGTTTGGTCCAAGAAGCCCTACAATCTGTCCACTCTCAATTTGTAAATTGAGTCCTTTTAATGCCTGATTTTTTCCATAATTTTTTCTCAAATCCTTACATTCAAATAAAATGCTCATTTGCTGTCTCCCTCCTTAATTATATCTATTATCTCCTCTTTTTTATATTTAAGTTCTGTCATTTTTTCCAGATATTCCGTGGTATATTCTTTTGCTCTGCTCTTTCTTATCTGGTTTAATATTTCCACATTATCTGTAACACATCTGCCTGATGTGCGATTGGTAATAATAAGACCTCTGCTTTCTAACTCAGTCATGGCTCTCTGCATGGTATTAGGATTCACCGATGCCTCTGCCGCCAGTTCCCTTACAGACGGTATCCTACTACCTGTTTCATATTCGCCTGTGACAATCTTCTGCTCAATCTGCTCTAAAATCTGTGCATATATGGGTCTGTCATTTCTAAATTCCCATGCCATTATTCTTCTCCTTTCTGTATTATTGTATTAAGTGCTTAATACAATAATACATCTTGATTAGAATTTGTCAATAGTTTTAGCAAAATTAACTTTTTAACACTCATATCATGTTATTGTTTCCCAAAAAAAACGTAGAAGAAATTTAGATTCATGTCCTAAATATTTCCTCTACGTTTTTAAGTGTTTTTAAGCAGTCTTCTAAGCCGGTTGTCTCTCGGCAAGCTGCTTCTTTAATTCCTCTATTTCTTTTTCATATTTGTCTAATCGGTTCTGCTTTTAATCCTCACATCACAGTGTCTTTATTACATCTTATATTGATTATAATACATATGTTTTGTTATGTTGTCAACCTATTTTTATTTCATTTATATATTTTTTGTGTATTTGCATATTATAAAAAATAGGAACAGATTTGCAATTTTCAATCTTCATGCAACTCTGTTCCTATTATCTTAACTTATAACTTTTTTCACGCTTTTCTCAAATGCTTTTCTGGGAATCATAACTATTCTGCCACATCCCCTGCATTTCAGTTTAAAATCCGCTCCTGTTCTTATAACCTCCCACTCATTTGTACCGCAGGGATGTCCTTTTTTTAAAGTGACTATATTTCCAATAACGTAATCCATTAATTTACCACTCTCCCAATTCCTACAATATATTTTGTATTGTTGCTGCTCATTGTCTGACCACCTTTTTCAACAACCTGTCCGTTTCCTGCGTACATTGCCACATGATATATATCAAGAGTACGTCCCGGGGTACTATATTTTACTGCATTATTGTAATCTCCATAAAAAATAAGGTCTCCCGGCTTCATATCATCAGTTCCTGTATAACCAAAATAAATAATCTGATTTTTGCTGTACAGGTAATCAAACAACTCTCCTGCCGAATATGCCCATTTAGAACTGCCTAATTTTTTCTGATAATTATTGTATGCCTTATATCCCTTCCAAACCAGCGCTGAACAGTCATAATATCCACTTTTCATTCTTTTTGCCTGACTGTACTTCCAATGATTTACTATATAATTAGCTCTATCAATGATTGTCTGCATTCCTGTTGCAGAAACCTCTATTCGGAAGCTTTTTGTGTAATCTCCCAGCTTTACATCTATATATGTAACACCTGACCTTACACCTTTAACTGTCCCATCAGATTTAACCGTGGCAATCTTTCTGTTTCTTGATGTGTATTGCGGAGTGATACCCTCTGCTCCCGACACTGTTATTTTAGTTGTCTTTTTCTTTTGGATGCCTGCTGCACCACACGTTACTATTGCATTATATGTAACATATTTTATTTTTATGACTTTGCCATCTATTGTCACTTTAATGGTACCGCTTCCCTCGCTTAGACCTGTAACAGCCATTTTATCATGAAAAATCTGAACCGATGCCGCTTTTTCATTACTATTACTAACTGATATGGTGCTAAACTTGTTTAATCCTGTAAAAGTTACATATTGCTGTCTGTTATTTCCTACACCCTTTCCATAAAGTGTAAGTTTACTCTTGTCCGCGGCAGGAGTTGTTACAAAAACATAACTGGTATATTTACTTACTTTTCCCGACTTATTAGTAACCTTTGCCGTAACAATTGCGGTTCCTGCTTTTAATGTATTTGCATCTGTTGTTATCAGACTTCCATCTCTTTTTTGAGGCTTAGACAAAACCGTTTTGTCAGAAGAACTCCATACGCATTTTTTTATGTTATTCTCATTAATATTATCAATTTTAAAGGATATGGCTTTATTACTTACCCAACAGATATTATCATAAATAACCGTTCCTCTTTTAGTTATTCTTCTGATACCTGTTGCAGATTTATTGTATATCCAGTCAGGGCTTGTAGCCTGCTCATCTGCTGATTGAACCTGTACAGTGCACTTTGAAAATGCTGTTGCAGTTTTTGCGGTAATAGTCACTGTTCCCGGATTAACTGCTGTTATAAGCCCATTATTATCAACAGTTGCTATATTGTTGTTTTCTGATATATACGTTACCTTACTGTTTGTTTCTGCCACAAGATGAAAAGTATTATTTTCAACCAAAGTAACATTTTGTGAATTTAACTTAATTTGTCTGTCCGGATCCGGCACATTAATTTTGCAGGAATAGGTTTTATTCTTATATTTAACATATATAGTAGCATTACCTGCATTTACAGCCCTTACCGTACCTTTTTTAGAAACAACTACCGCATATTTATTAGTGGTCTTCCAAGTTGTTTTTGCACCTTTCGGAGCATTTTTTAACCTTAACCTGGTTTTCTTTCCCTTAGTCAGTTCCATATTAGTGCTCGAAAGATACACTGTGCTTTTTGCCTTTATATTTACTTTCGGCAAATATACGCTAAAGCTCATTACAATACACATTATTAGTGCTAAACTTTTTAAGAGTTTCTTATTCATTCTTAACATTATTAACCTTCTTCCATGATTGTATGTTTCTTATTGCTGTATCATCATTTGTGTCATAATATATTTCAATTTGCTGCCCCTGACTTATAAATACAAGAGTTTCATCATCAGCAAATTTTTCTTTATAAACATTGCCTTCCTTATCTGTAATGTACACATATGTTTCATCTGCCATATTTATATATTTTATTTCTTTAACCTCAATAAGGGCACTTTCATATATTTTTGACAAATCTTCCTGCTTATCAGATAAGTTTACACCATTTTCCCTAAGAAGTTTTCTATAGGTTGCAAGGGTATCCTTCTGCGTCAGCCCCGTTGCAACTATGCTATATTTTTTTACATCAACAAGGGCATACTGTTTTACCAGATTTCCCTTATCCTTTAATACCATAAAATAAGTTGGTCTTCCATCAATATTAATAAGGGACGGAAACGCCGCATCATATCCTAAATTCTGAACCTGTCCCTCTGCCGCTTCCATTGCAGAAAATTCTTCAGCACCTGCCACATTAAAGTAACTTGCCTTTCCGGTTCTGGCATTTACCATTACAAATCCTATGTTTGATGAGTCATCAATAACAGAGGTTACTCCTGTGTAAATCCACACATCATTGTCAATGACCTTGTATCCATAATCCGCCGTGGTTTTCTTACAATCCTTCTGTCCTATTATGCTGTTGATAAATCCATCTGCTAACATTCCATGCCAATTGTATTTAGTTTCAATTAAATCTCCATCATAAACTCTGTCAACCCACTGCGGAACTTCGTCTAATGAATACTTTTTGCATTCTCCTGTACACGGATTGCATATTACCACACCATTTACGTCATAACCTCCAAAAAGTCCTATTTTTGCAGTCATTGTAGGGCAGATATAATATGGATTTCCCTCTTCATCTACCTCAAAATAATATCCTTCAAATATTGCTGTTGGATATTTAAATCTTAAATGTCTTTGAAGATTATCATTAAACCATCCTGATGTTGTGTACTTAATAGCCTGTTTTAATTTAACATAATTAGCCTCAAATTTAACGGCGTCTACTAACACGTACCCCGGAATGCCGTTTTTTCTGTTATTAAACCACTTGAAAAATCCGGCATATTCTAAAGTTGCCACCTTCATCGGCTCGCCATTTAATGCAATCTGGCTGTAGTCTTCATTTATCTGATACTGGCTGACTACATCTGACAATGCACCTATTGCCCTTTGTCCCACTACTCTGGCACTTCCTGTATCCATAAGGGCAATGTCATTTATTGTTTCCGACGGTTTTATTATATTTTCAAATTTTGTATTTTCTATGTCCATTATGGAAGCATATCTTTTTGCGTTAAAAATTTTTGCCGATACAAGATTTCCTATTAGCACCGCCAACACCCCTAACACTAAAATTATTCCTACAATTTTAGTGATTGCATTGTATTTTAATTTTATATTATTCTTTCCTTTGGTTTTAAATGTAAGAACAAAAAATACAAGGAGAAAGAATCCCTGAAACTCCCAAAATTCCATGGAATGGATATTAAACGCCGGAATCATTACATAAAATGCCACAAATTCTATTGCTATTGTTATTATTAGGCTTACAATTAATCTTTTTATATTGACTTTCCCCTTTACGGCAAAACTCTGGTTATACATCAAGTTGCTAAATATATTCATAAAAAACTCCTTATGATTTTCTTTCATTATGCAAAAGATTCCACATGAAAATTTATGTGAAATCTTTTGTGTCTGAAATGTCTTAAGTATTATAATACTCTCACATTCCTATTTTATAAATTTTACTTTCTTTTTCACAGTCCAGGTGCCATAATATTTCTTTTTACCCTTCACTATGTATGCCCTTGCTCTGACATAATATACTTTTTTTGCCTTTAAAGCTTTTATTGTACAGCTTGTCTTCTTAATATTTTTAGTAATTGTTAATTTCTTGACAAATTTAGCTGAGGTAGATATCTGCACCTGATATCCTGAAACTTTTTTAACCTTTTTCAGAGATATTTTTGCCTTTTTGGCTTTTTTCTGTTTAACAGCTTTTTTTATTGCAGTCTTTCCCACCTTAACCTTTTGAGCAGCTGTCGTTGTAACTGACTTAGTTGTAGGAACAACTGTAGTCGGTTTTATCGTAACCGGCTCTGTTATAATAGGCTTAGTTGTCGGTGCCTGTGTTGATGCTTCTGACTCTGTTTCATCCTTTGTAGTTGGTGCCACTGTAACAGGTTCTGTTGTAACCGGCTCAATATCCTTTGTGGTCGGAACTGCTGTAGGTGTAGTCTCCACTTCCCTGTAAAGAGTTATTGATGTTTTTGCAACATTAATGACTCTTTTCGCTACTACAGACTGATTTCCATCAGCTGTTGATACCCAAAACTTTATTGTATACTTTCCTTCTTTATTAAATGTTACATGCACTTTCTGTTTTGTTGTATCCTTAAATACTATTTTTGAAGTAAACTGTTCCACATCATTCCACTTGCCATTTTCATAGTATTCAAATCCTGATACCGGGTAATCACCTGTTATTTCTATATGTCTTATTGCCTTTAATCCTACACTGTCTGATGGGTAATATGCTATTTCAAATTCCTTTGATGTTCCTAATTCATAATTACCTAAAAGCTTGCCATTTGTTATTCCCACATTCCATGGAGCATTATCATCTCCCCAGTTGCCATCACCTGCTGCCACAACAGGAATAGCCAGTGTAACCAATAAAGTAATTGTTAAAATAATTGCAATTATTCTATTCTTCATATACTTTCCTTTCATGATTGTTATTTGCCACAACTTCCTAATTTTATTTTATCTATGTTCACAATAGTAGTCAAGAAAAAAAGCACCCAGAAACTCTGAGTGCTTTCTCTAGAGGCGCAAACCAGATTTGAACTGGTGATCAGGGTGTTGCAGACCCGTGCCTTACCACTTGGCTATTGCGCCATATTTTTAGAACCACTTTATTATAACAAGGGTTCTTAATATCGTCAAGGCAATTTTGCAAATACAATTACATTTCGCCATAACATCAATGACTCCAAGGGGATTTGAACCCCTGTTACCGCCGTGAAAGGGCGGTGTCTTAACCGCTTGACCATGGAGCCATAGTGGATTAACCACTTTAACAGCCTTTATAATGTATCAGATAGAATATATTTTGTCAATAAAATTTATATATTTTACTTAAGAAATTTCATTTATGGATTTTCCTTATAAAATCCTCTCTATAATTTATATTGAAAAAATCCCTGTAATAAACTTCTGTATTATATTATTGTCATAAATAAAACTTAATATGCCATTATCTGAAATTGCCTTACAGACTGTCTGTCCCCACTGTGTTGAACTAAAAGCAGTTACAACAATGCAGGCTATCCATATGATGATTACGGACTCTGCCAATCCAACTAATGCTCCGCCTGCTGCATTAAATGTGCTAATCACCGGAAGCCTTGCAACAATATCCAGAACATTTATTAATATCTTAAGTAAAACTGATAATCCAATATAAAGTATTATAAATGCTACAGCACCTACTATCATATCTGCCAGCGATGCCGATATGTATGCAGAAAATGAATCTACTTTAAAAGAATTGTAGCTTTCTTCAGTATTATTTTGTTTTAAACTCTTTCTAATTTCTTTAGGAAGAGGTAAACCATCAATTATTTTCTGTTGTGCACTTACACCTGTCTGAGTCATATTTTTAGTTGCCAAATTAACATTATCATCAACATATTTTCCAATACTGGACGTAATCTCAGTATATACCGGTGTTGCCTTAAGTAATTGCTTAACTGACGGTGTTAAAATATTTATCAAAAATAAAATAACTATCATTGATAACAGTGAAAAAGCCATTCGTATAAGACCTTTTTTCAATCCTGTTAATATCATAATAATAGAAAAAACTCCAACTGCTACTAACAATATATTTCCCATATCTGCCTCCTTACTGGTATACAGACACATTCTCTCATTCTGTACCTAATTCTACTTTAATTTCACTTTTTGTACTTTTGAATTGCCCATTATTAAGAATGTTTTTTTACCATCCACCGGGATTATATCATTAATCTGTCCCTTAAAGGTATAGGTAAATTTTTCCACTCCTCCAAAAGATACTATTTTACAATTCATGTCATCATACATTAATACATTTTCTCCGGAAAATGTTACGTTATTATATAACACAGAGGTTTCCGCCCCCATAACTCTTTTGCCTCTTAAATTATAAACTTCTATTCTATATGGCTTTTTACTATTGGCATTTTTTAAAACAAAACCTACATAATTGTCACTATAAAAAACCTTCTGAATCTCATCCTTAAACTTCTTTTCGCACTTAACAGACGGCTTATCTCTCATACTATAAACTGTGAGAACATTTTCTCCCACGGCTATTGCCACATTGTCAGAAATAAACTTAACCATCGGCACCAGAGTTTCTCCATATTGGTCAAATTCTCCCACCATCATATCTGAAGCATTCTGTCCGGCACTTGAAAAGTTGTAGAATAAAACTTTATTCTTCATAACTCCGCCGTTTACTGTAACATACGACACCACCATCTTACTTCCCTTTTCAGATATGGAAAAATTAAGGGGATATCCATTTTCCCGTAACAATGTCTTGTGGGAAATAAGTTTCTCTCCATCCTTATCATATACTTCTATATAATTTGCATTTTTATCTTCCAGTAATGCGGCAACAACTCCCTGGGATGCCACCTCTAACTTCACAATAGGATAGCTTGTTGACGCGTGCCCTACCTTACCATCTTTATTATAAATAAAAATGTCATTTGTATTTTTATCTGCAACGGCAATGTAATCGTCACAAATATCCACAATAGGAGATTTCATCTCAAAGGATTCATCCCATACAGTCTCCGTCCCATCAATATAGGATATTCCATCACTACTATACTTTATGACAAAATCTCCATATGCCTCATATCTGCTATCTTTTCCGCTGTCTACTTTAAGTGAATCTATCACCTTATAATTATCAAATGTCTGATACTTTTTATAAAAGAAAATACCGATAATAACTGCCAACACTGCTACAACTGCAAGTACAACACCTATTCTGATTTTCCTGAAAAAAGATTTAATCTTTACTAATATATCTGCTATTTTATTATTTTTCTTAAACTTTCTTACTTTTTCGGAATATTCCTGTGCCACATTTTCACTTCCCATTGTATAATCTTCAATAATTTTTTTGAAACTATCTACGATTATACAATATCTCATAAAATATCGCACTACCTTTTTAACATTTATGGTAATAATATTTTCTGACCTTCCACGATAGTGTAATCATCATCTATATCATTATATTCTTTTATCTCATCTACCATTTTACTTGTTCCATAATACTTCATGCTTATGTCATAAAGGGTCTGACCTGCCTTAACTACATGGCTTTTTCCTGAATATGAACTGTTTACGACTGTTTCTGTAGTATCTGTTTTTTCATCATTCTTTGTTTCTGAAATGACAGTTTCTTTGTTTTCACTAACCTGACTTTCTCCGTTATCATTTTTTTCTTTCCGGGTCGTCTCCGGGGTTGTTTCACTATTTAATATTTGATTAACTGCCTGAGCTTCCTGTTTCATATCAAAGTTTGACAATGTCTGCTTTATATTTTTTAATTCACCATAATTGTTTAGCATGACAACTGTAGATAACAACAATGCTATTATAAGAATACCACTGACACCATATGCCATTTTCCCCTGTCGTATAACTGTATCCTGTCTTTCTTCCTTAGCTATGTCTCTGAAACTTTTTGCGCTATCAATTGCGGGTACCGGCGCTTTATTTCTTTTTTGATTTGACTGTCTTTTATTTTCAGGTTCATTTAACTTTATGTTATTAATTTGCCTGTCCTCTTTTTTAGCTTCACTTTTTGTCTGCTGAGCACTATCTATTGAAGATTTTCCATTATTAATACTTTTTACATACTTCTTCATTTTTTCATTTTTTTCATAATAGATATAGTATCCCGGCTGTTTTTCCAGACTTCCCTGCTCATAAATAAAGAAATTATCTTCTTTCTCGGTTCTGTCGCTTAAAAAACAAACCTTGTCATTTCCGGCAAAATTATCAAGATGCACCTTTTTTATTCCGTTCATATCGTCTGTAACTCTATAAGGAACCGAAACAAACCATCCTACAATGTTCATCTTGTCAAAGTACTTTTTTATGTTTGAATATACTCCTGACCAGATATCATCGTTAAATATAAGACTGTTTTCAATTATGTCCAAAACCTCTACCATGGCTTTAACAAATATGTATGTGTTTCCTCTTCCTTTTTTCACTTCACCAAGTAAAACACCATACCTTATGTCCTCTTCATTTTGAGTTTTTTTCTTTAATTGTGTTAAAACATAATCTTCTACATATATTTTTTTATTAGAATCGTTGTTTCCTATCTGGCGTATATTTTTAGGTAATTTTACCTCTCCCTGCTCTACCGGTTCTTTGCCATTATATACCATTTCTATCATGAGACCTCCTCCTTCTTCATATTACCTGTAAATATTAGCACAGAAGGGGTGTATTAATTTGTCAAATCAATGCCTTAATGTCACTAAACTTTACGACAAATACCTCAATATAAAAACAGCGTTTTCTCTCTTTTTACAAAAATCAAATTATAAGTCCACAACCTGACCTAAAACTTCTCCTATTGGCTGGTTTATAACAATATCTGCATAGCAGTCTCTAGCAGTGGTACTTTTATTTATTAAAACAAGCTTGTTTCCTTTATAGTAATCAATCAGACCTGCTGCCGGATATACTGCAAGGGAAGTTCCCCCTATTATCAATACATCTGCATTGGCAATGGCTCTTACGGAATTATTTAATATTTCCTGGTTAAGCCCTTCTTCATACAATACAACATCAGGTTTAATAATTCCGCCACACTCACATTCAGGTATTCCTGTTGAATTATACACATAATCAAAATCATAGAATTTTCCACATTTTTCACAGTAATTTCTATGAACTGAGCCATGCAATTCGTAAACTACTTTGCTTCCTGCCGCCTGATGCAATCCATCAATATTCTGAGTTACAACAGCCTTTAATTTTCCTTCCTTTTCTAGTTTTGCCAGTGCATAATGTGCCTTGTTAGGCTTTACGTCAGGAAACAACATCTTATCTCTGTAAAATTCAAAAAATTCCCTTGTTTTTGTTCTAAAAAAGGTATGACTTAATATAGTTTCCGGAGGATATTTGTACTTCTGATTATAAAGTCCATCTACACTTCTAAAATCAGGTACTCCACTTTCCGTAGAAACTCCCGCTCCACCAAAAAATACAATATTATTGCTATTTTCAATTGTCTCTTTTAATCTTTTTATATTTTCTTCCATTGGAAAACCTCCTTTATCACACTAGTTTATGTCAATTACCATCATTATATCATTTTAGTTTCTGCTACTCCACTATAAAGTCCATATCTGCTAATGTAATTTTATCACCTTTTGATATTTTTTCTTTCCTTCCCGGCTCTAGTTTTTTTCCATTTATAAAGGTTTTGTTTGTAGAATCCATATCTTCAATAAAAAAAGTATTATTCTTCTTTATTATTTTAGCATGCACCCTGCTTATTACATTTTGATCTATTACATAATCGCATTTTAATCTGCTTTTACCTATTAGAAAAGGGAATTTATCAGGGTGTATTAACATATCTTTCTGCTCTAAGCTTCTAAGAATAATCGTCTCCTCATAAAGCACTGTAGTTTCATAATAATTATCTTCTTCCTCCGCTGCTTCATCACCATTAAAATTATATATGTTTTCTTCCTCACTTACAGCGATTTGTTCTAACTGCTCACTACTTAAATAATTGCTTTTTCGCCTGAAAGATGAAAATATTCCTTCAAACCATCTCTTTTTTTCAGGTGTTTTATCCTGATATTCATCTATGTTTTGATTAACTCTAGTCTCCTGTATTTCATTATCTTTCCTGTGAACTTCTGACTGTGCCTCCACTTTTGTACAGTTTAATATGTCTACCATAGTGAAATCTTTGTTATTTGTAACCTGTTGTATTTCATATGCCATTACTACTGCATCTTTATCATCATAATCAATTAATTCCAGAATTTTCTCGTAAATATTTCTTATTCCGCCATACATATCATTTTCAAAAAAAGGGAGTAAACAAAATTCGTACCTTTTAGTGTTCCTATTAAAGAAAATAAATTCTGTATCTAAAATTACACACTCCATTCCAATAAGATATTTGCCAAGTTCATCAGAAAGAGACTTCATATCCTCTACAAACTGTCTTAAATTTTTAGCTGATGCCAAATGAACAGCAAACATATCCTTTATTGCAGTCTTTGAGGTTATATCATAATGAATTTCTTTTTCATTATTTACATATTCTAAAGTCATAGGAACAATACCCTCTATTTTATTATTAAGAATCATTTTTGACTTATAATCATTTTCACTGTCACCTATATTCTTGATTATCATTACATTTCTGTCTGCATGCTTTTCATAGGATACATCCATTACTTTTTTCCTCTTTTCGACTCCAATTCTTCTAATAAAACCCTGCTTCCATACATAACCTCTTTGGATATTCTTTGGGGAATATGTATTATTTGCCTGTCACCTGAATTAACTATGATATTAATCATGTTCACATTACCCTTACCCTGTAAATCAATAGCTATTTCATAACTATCTAATCCTTTTGAAATCTTGATTTTTGGTGTTGCCACAAAAAGCGGCAAACCTTTAATACTGTTTTCTACGTCCTTTTCATCTATATTACCAAAACTGTACTCCATCCCAATCCTGTATGCTCCGCTTCTTACTTCCACAATATCATGTACATACATAATCATATAAAATAACCCACTTAATATAAGTAACACTATAGGAAAAACCAAGGCTGTCTCTATTGTAAGCTGCGCTTCTTCCTGCCTCCTTAAGTGCCTATTCAAGTTCCTGTTTAAGTTTCTTTTCATATACCTGCATCACCTCTGTATTATTAAAAATACCACCTCTCCCATTAATAAAAATGGAAGAAAAGGTAATTTTGTTTTAAGTTTTGTTTTCTTTATTATTACGCCTGTTATTCCTGTAGCTGACATTATTAAAAAAGATAATAAAACTATTATTAGCATACTTTTACTGTTAAAAACACATCCTGTCATTAGTATCGCCAGTCCATCACCTAATCCCATAATCTTTTTGGATATAAGGCATATAAGTACCAGTAGCACCGACAGTCCCACACCCAATGCATAGTGTTTAAAATCTCTTTTATAAACAGTTGCATTAACAATAATTCCACAAGCTGATGCCATTATAAACGGCATTATAAATACTTTTCTGTACTTAAAATCCATTATGGCACCTGATATCAACACCGGTAATGATATAATAGTTTCAATCATTTTATTCCTTTCCACAACTACTGCATGCCGGCATATTTGTTACACTTTCCTTGTCTGTTGCTATAATATTTCTTACTATTCCACTACATGTAAGACTCAAATGATACCTGTTTCCATCTTCCGCAATAAAAACCTTTGTGCCTGATTCTGGCTTTTTGGTTACACATATTCCACATTTGCTGTATTTTTCTCCGTAATTGTTTCTAAGCCCTTTTACAGATGCATAAGATGTACTGCTAATTGACAGTGCCAGATGACTGCACTCCTTCGTTAAGTGATACACTTTTCCATTTTGAGTTATGTAAACTATATTCTGACTTTTTGTTATGTCACTTCCTGTCCAGTCCCTAACCATGCTTCGTTGTTTTATGGCTATAGTCCTGTCTAAAAAAGATGTTTTTAAAACATAATTAAGTCTTATATCTGTCACATCATCAATTCCATTATTTTCATATATGGAACCTTTAACCTTGTTCCACATATCATTTTCAGTTATTTTATTCTTGTTTTCCTCAATTTCCGTTTTTATTTTCTTTAATGTATCATTATAGTCCGTCACTTTATCTGCCAGTTGAACATAAAATTTGCTTTTAGCAGTAATCAATGCTATGTTATTTAATTTCATTTGTACCGAAAACTGTGTGCTTACCATAATTAAAAAACTTACCATAAAAAGCACCATACCTATAAAAACCGTTAATGCCATTGCCGCTTCTATACTGATACTTCCAGGGGAGGTAAATGAACACGCCCTTTTTCGTTTTTTTAAAAGGTATATATGAGATCTTTGTACTTGGAGATGAGCACTGTATTTTTGCTTATTTTTATTATATTTTCCGAAAAAGGGCATGTTCATTTACCTCCATTATTTTTAATATTTCATATCACATTTAACTTTATATGTATAAGAACCATTACTTTCATTTAGATTATTTAACACCCATGGCATTGCCACAAATAACGGTTCTATCTCATATACTGCTTTAAACTTCATACCTGAAAAACACTTACTCATTTGAAATTTACTGTTGTATTTCTTTTGTATATTTAATTGAATAAGATCCATTATTCTAAAAAGGCTTTTGTTTCCATCTGCAATCATCATCAACATCATGCAATATTGTTCATAATTTAAACTTAATTTTTTGCTATTTTTATCATTCTTAATGCTTCCTCCTAACAGATTTTTAATGTCTGTTTTCCAACTGATTTTATCCTTTATGAAAACTACTTCGTTTCCCTTTAAGAGACCTTTCACATCCGTTACTGCCTCCCCCAGGGACCACGCCTCTATTAAAACCGCCTTTATTACCGGCTCTAAAAAAGGTAATCCTATGGCTGTAGCCGCCGATGATGCTATAAAAGTCAATTGGCTCATTTTAACACTATCTGTTAAAAGATATCCTAAATTCATAACATTTCTTATTCCCACTATTTTTTTAACAACTTCCGTAAGATTTTCCCTATCACTACTTTTTCCGCTTATTATGTACTCCATTTCGTAGCTTAAATCATGGTCTTTTATTTTATTAATGTAGTTACCAAATTTTCTTTTACCATACAATGCCAGCAGTGCCCTGTCAGTTAAATCTGTTTTGCCGTTTTTTTCTGTATTTTCTTTTTTTGATGGCAGATTTAAATCAGATATAGATGCATTTGATATATCAGATACGTCATCTGTTACTAACGATAATAGTCCTTTTTGTAATAATTCTTTAGCACTTTCATAAATAGACTTATTTCTATTATCTTCCTCAGTAATCTGATTTTCTTTTAAAGATTCTGTTTCATTAATATAATTATGTAATAATGACATGGAGCTGTTTAAAATATTAATGTTTTCCGGAACAATACTTTCTAATTTTGAAACATCCAGTGCCTTTTCCTCTTGTAGTATGCCCACCATTTTTTTCAGTATTAGCGTATTTTCCTCAACAAAATCTTTTTCGCCGGATGTATATCCACTTTCCCTAAGATAGGCTGCTTTTTTTCCCTCGTAGTCCTTTCCCAGGTCTATGGCTCTGCTAATCATACCCGCTTTCTTATCAAGTATTTTTCTCAGACTTCTATACTTTTTTTCAACCTTATCATTGTCTTTAGAGCTTACATTTCTCTCTATTATCCGGCTAACCGCATTAATTAATTTTTTCTCTTTTTCAACATCCTTAATTTTAACAATTAACTCATCAATATCCTTTACAAGATTTTGCAGCTCCTTACTATCATTTTCAGATATTTTTTCATCGAACACATCTGCAACTGAATCTGTCTTTTCGTCGCTGCGTTTCTCGTATTTGTTAAATAATTTAATTAACTCCTCTGCGGCTGTTGCTCCTGCAGCATATTTCGTATAGGAAGCTATTTGAGACAAAAGCGGCTTTTCGCCGTTATCCGTAACATATTCCACCTTGTCCATTTCTATGTTTTTAAGCCTTGTGGACATAAAATTAGTTCCCATACCATTTAAATCTGCCATGTTTATATTAGCTTGTATGTACTTTTTCAGTTCTTCTTCAGTATTCTGATTTTCCCATACAAGTAATAATCCATATTCATCAAAAACCTGCCTTGCATATCCCGCCATTACAGAATCAGCTGCCATATACGTAAAACTTTTGCTTTCCGAATATACAACGTTAATTCGTCCGCTTTCTGAAACAACACTTATAAACAACATTACTGCTACCATGACAATGCTTAAATATATGGATATGCTTCCTTTGGTTTTTCCTGAAATAATTTTTTTAATCTTAAAATGACTTAATCTGTGTTTTAATAGATTTATAAACACCATCTGCCACTCCTGAAATTTGATTTTTAAACACAAGGGCTAGTCCCACTAACACTAATATAATAAGCACTACTTCTATTACCCCCATTCCCTTTTCGTCCTTCCAGAAGGTTCTTTTCCAATATCTTGAGAAATTTTCCATAATATATTTAAAACTATTGTTCATTTACTCCTCCTTATAAATTCATTGATAAAAATGCCGGAACCATTATAATTGCCATGGCAACAATCAGCATTACAATCATTGGTCCCATTAATTTTGTTGAGATTTTCCCTCCTGCCTTTAGCATGGTATTTTTCTTTTCTATCATTGAGCTTTCCAGTTCATTTTCTAATACCACAGTCATGGCATTTGTCCCCCTTCGTATATTTTGTTCTATAATTCCCGATAATTTCACATAACAATGTAATCCACAGTTTTTTCCATAATTATTAATAGCTGTAATTTCCGATACGCCACTTTTCATTTGTATTAAAGAAATCTCTAGTTCTTCATAAGCATATCTTAACATTTCATGATATTCTTTTTTATCTTCCTTATAACCCGATACTATTTTCTCTATGGCACTTTTTACCGAAAGACCTGCATTATGATATAAAAGAAGTTTATTTACTATTTCCGGATAATCTTCTAATAACTGTTCATTTCTATCCTCAATTTTATCTTTTATGTCCCTGTCTTTAAAAAAGAACAATGCCACTGACAATATTAATCCTATTGTTACTACAACATAGCTGTTTTGCCCTTTAGAACTATAATATTTAACCTTTTTGCCATCTATTTTTTCCGGCAGATTTACCTGGCTGTCATATACATCCTGATTATCAACATATGACTGGACCTCCCTTTTAGCATCACTCTCTCCCTGATGTGGATATACATTTACTGAAAAAACATACTCTAGTGTAACCTTTTCATAGGTCATTATTGCCGTAAGATAAATTAATTCTCCCTCTTTATCTACATTACTACTTATTTTTCCATCATAATCTATTATGTCAGAATCGCTTATTTCCCAGCTGACTAATATATTTTCCTCGCCAATGCTTCCTACCAGATTTAATGGCTTTGTAACATTTTGGGCATTATCATTTTTCCCCAGAGCCTTTTGAACCAATTCCTCCTGATACCCCTTTATGATTTTTAATATCTCCTCATCCTTTAATTCTTTCTTCCCTACCTCTAATTCTATTGGTTTTATTGCCCCTGAATCATCTTCATAATAAATGTTATAAACCTCATCATCTATGCTATCTCTTTTCACTGATGTAATAGGTTCATTGCTTTCGCTACCGGATATTTCTATTCCCAATCCCAACACTACCGCCAAAATACCACATAAAATGCAATAGGAAACCTTGTTTACAATATACAAATATTTTTCTTTTTTGATATCTTCTTTAACACTTATCTTTCTTATTGCTTTATTTAAAGAATTTCCTTTTCCGGCGTAAGCTATGGGAAGCTTATCCACCATAAACATAGCCATACCAAATAATGCCTTTAAGGGATAATCCTTTCTGTTCATATTTTTTCTTAACTTTTTCCTGTAAAAAAATGTAGATGTATAAAATATGGTAATTAACACTATTGCAATGACATATATTTTTATCATTCTCCTCCTTTAATACTCCTCATTAAATTCAACTATTTTTTGTGCCCACAGAAAAGCCAAAATATAAAGCACAAGGCATATTGTCATAACAATTCTTCCTGCATTAGTCTCATACATAATGTTTAGAAAATCCGGAGACATCATTTTTACATACAAAATTAAAGCCATAGGTATTAACGTCATTATTTTCTGCTCTGTTTTTTTCTCTGTTGTGGACACTTCAATTTCTTCCCTTACGTTTTCCTTTAATACAATACTGTCCGTTACACTTCCTATTACTTCCGTCATGTTTCCTCCTGTCCTTTTTGCAACTGAGAAAATACGTGAAAATAATATAGCCTCCCTTAAACCTGTTCTTTTGGCAAAGTCCTTAAATATATCTTCTTCTCTTACATTTAACTTTATTTTAGATATCATAATTCTTAATTCTTCACATATGTAACTGTATCTTCCATACATTGAAACCATATCTTTATAGCTTTCCTTTAAGGCATTTGAAACGGAATATCCTGTTTTTAAGGAATCGGACATAACCATAAGCATATCTTTAAACTGCACTTTAAGTTCTTTCTTTTTCTTATTAATTATTCTTCTTTTTTGCTCCCTGTATATGGGAACTCCTAAAGGCAAAAGAATAACTACTGCATAAATGGTTCCGTAAAACAATATTGAAATAATAATTATAGCCATAAAAATCACCATAATTACCACTGCCTTTTCCTTTTTGGATACTTTGTAAATCATTTAAAGACTTAAACCACTCCTTTCTAATTTTTCAGTGTTTACTAACCTGTTTCTAGCTTCAAGCTTTCCTTCTACCAATTCCTCTGTCTCCCCGTACTCCACAAACTCAAAGAGAGGATTTAATTTTATTTCTCCATTAACACAATCTAATACCTCGTCTATTTTTAAAACCTTTCTGGTTCTATCACGAAGCCTCCCTAAGTGAACAATTATATCTATAGCAGATGCTATCTGGGAACGTATGGCATTCATAGGGATGTCCATTCCCATAAGTACCATGGTTTCTAACCTGTTAAGCATATCCTTAGTGTTGTTTGAATGACCTGTACTCATGGAGCCGTCATGCCCTGTCTGCATTGCCTGAAGCATATCAATAGCTTCTTTCCCACGAACCTCTCCCACTATAATTCTATCAGGTCTCATTCTAAGGGATGTTCTGATTAAATCTCTTATGGTAATTTCGTTTTCTCCCTCAGTATTCGCCTGCCTTGCCTCCATTCTCACTATATTCTTAATATTTTTTAGCTGTAATTCCGCAGAATCCTCTATGGTAATAACCCTTTCCTCTCCGGGAATGTAATCTGACAAAACATTTAAAAAAGTAGTTTTACCGGAGCCGGTTCCACCGCATATAAAAATGTTATAACCTGATACCACAAGCTTTTCCAAAAAATCCGCTGCTTCCTTAGTAATGGATTTAAGTTCAATTAACCTCTTCATATCAACTCTTTCCCTGGGGAACTTTCTAACCGTAACTACTGCTCCGTCAATTGCCACCGGTGGAAGAACAATGTTTACCCTGGAGCCGTCAGGAAGTCTGGTGTCCGCTATAGGTGATGATTCATTAATTCTTTTATTATTTCTGCTTACAATCTGCTGTATAATGTCATTTAGCCTTTCCGGAGAATCAAACTGTCCCTCCGTTTCATATATATGTCCCTTTTTTTCAATAAAAATGCTGTTATGACTGTTAATCATAATTTCCGTAATATCTTCATCTTCTAATAATTCATCTAATATTCCCAATCCCTTAATGGAATTAAATATATATTTATGTAAACCTATTTTTTCACTAACCGACATATATCTGTATTCAGTTTCTTCTGCAATTATTTCATCTATAATTTCATGTATCTCGCTATTTTCAGCTTCCCTGGACATATCCAGATTGTCCACAACTTTATTTCTAATATCTTCTTTGTTAGTTTTCATATCATCATCCTAAAATTTTATGCAACCTCTTCTAACTCTTTTTTTATAACAGCACCTAATTTTCCCTCTAACTGATTTTCTAAATAATTCTCACTGAAACTCTCCGTACTGATTTCCGGTATAAATATCTTTTTTGTCTTTTCTAATAATTCTTCTTTTTCGCTTTTTAATAAAAATTCTTCGTAAACAGATGCTTTCATGGTATTAATCCATCCTGTATTAACAGGCATATACACCTTGTCACATATATCTAATAATTCAAAAATATTCTCCACCATATTACCTGTGTCTACTATTATTCTGTCATATAACCCCAGCTCTGAAATTTTCTTGATTAAATTAATCCACTCTTCTGTTTTGATTTTTCGCAAATCTTCCGAATACAATAATGGTGGAATATAATCCATATCCTTATACCTGCAAATAACAGTGTGAAGTCTTATGGCTACAGACTCCCTGCTTTGTCTGAAATAATACATAAGATCAGACAAATCCTTTGTGCATCTGGTATTTAGCAGTTTTTCAAACACTGAAAATTCTTCCAAATTAATATAGAGAACGGAGCTTTTCCGTGCCAGCATAGCCCCCAGTGCAATGGAAAATACTGTGTTTTCTTCATTACATGCAGGTGAGTATATCCCTATAAGCTGTGCCGCCTTTCCTAAAACCTTAACCTCTTCCACCTGATTATCCCTGCTATAACAGTCTGATATTTTTTGTAAAATATTCTCCGTGGACTGATATTTATATACCGCAGGATATGTCTCATATTCTAAGCTTACGGTTCCTGATGAAAGAATTATAATGTTTTGAATATTTTCATTTTCAATGTTTTCAAACATTAATTCCGGCGATATAAGAGCTATGGTAATGCTTTCCTTCTTCAGATATTCCTTAAGCGCTTCTACCCTGGTAAAAGAAATCACACGAAACACTGTTCCATGTCTGTTTCTAATATAGTTTGCCAGTCGGCTCACATATTCACTATCGTTATCGCAAATAGCTAATGTTCCTGTGTTCATATTTTTATTGTTTCCCTCCTTGCTTTTGTATATGCTCATATTATATATGCGTGTTTTTAAAATGTCTATAGTTTTTTTAAAATTTTTTAATATTTTTTTATTGACTAAAAATATAATAAATGTTATCATTCAATGTAGTATTAATAACTACATGTTGTAGAATTGATTAATGGAGGGTTTAAATTTATGAGTAAAAGAATTAAATTAGCAGATAGGGAACTCCCTACATATTCAAAAGGTGAAGAGATTTTTAATATGGTATCCCATATTGTAGGTGGAGCTTTAGGTATTGCCGCTTTAGTGCTTTGTATTATTACCGCAGCTAAGGCTCACAGTGCCATTGGTGTCATTTCATCCTGCATTTATGGATTTACCTTAATAGCTTTATATACAATGTCTAGCGTTTATCACGGATTAAAACCCGGTATGGCAAAAAAAGTTATGCAGGTTTTAGACCACTGCACCATTTATTTCCTTATTGCAGGAAGCTACACACCTATACTTTTAGTTGCCATGATGCCTAAGTATCCTGTTATTGCATGGTTTATTTTCGCTTTAGTATGGGGCTGTGCCGTTGTTGCCTGTACCCTTACTGCCATTGATTTAAAAAAATACCGTGTAATGTCCATGATTTGCTACCTTGCCATGGGCTGGGTTATTATCTTCTTTATTAAACAGACCTACGATGTTATGTATCTTGGTGGTGTTGTTTTTCTTGTAACCGGAGGCGTTGCCTACACCATTGGCTCTGTTCTTTATGGTCTTGGAAAAACAAAAAAATGGATGCACTCCATTTTTCATTTATTTATTCTTGCAGGAAGCGTGTTACATTTCTTTGCAATTATTTTATACGCACTGTAATGTAATTATTTATCACATAAAAAATACCTTAGCATATGAATTATTATGATTCTCTGCTAAGGTATTTTTATGTTTATGATATTATTTTTGTATTAGAATTTACCACTGGTTCCACCATGAGTTTCCCCGGATGATGAAATATGTGTGCTGCTTCCGCCACCATTATTGTTATCATTTTTCGGTCTGGCTCTTTTAGTAATGTTTGAATAAAGATACAAATCCCTCATTTCGGAAATGTCAACGCTTCCGTCTTTAACATAATTGCCTGCTGCTGCCTGCATATGAACAGATTTTAATTTTGCTATCATGCATGCCACAATTATCAGGGCAATAACCAGTCCTGCCACAAAAGAAATCAATATCCACATTGAAGACAAAGGTTCGTGGGGCATATTGGAAGAATCATATGCAGCCCCTTCTTTCGCCTGGGTAAGAAATTTGTCACATTGTTTTGCATAAGTACTAAATGCCTTTTCATAATTACCGGCGGATAAGTCATCTAAAAACTTATTTTCTATATAATTTATTCCGGCATCAGTAAATGCCTCAGTGGCATACCCACAAGTCGATATCCCATAATCTCTGTCCTCCATGGATACTAACAGCAAAATTCCATCTTTACCATATCCGTTATAATCGTAATAATCATCGGCATATGCTTCCGCACTTTTTCCGTCAAGGCTGTTGGTAGTTACCACTACCACCTGACAGCTTTGCCTGTTGCTTATTTCCTTTAAAGTTTCATTTAACGAGTTTTCTTCGCTATCTGTTAATAATCCTGCATCATCCACTACATATGCAGCCATTTCGTTTTGGGCAAACACCGGCATTACACACATTGTAGAAAAGATAAGGGTAAATAAAATTATGTACAATCTCTTTTTCATCTATTTATCCTCCTATAAAATTCCGGCAAACCATAAAATCCATGCCACAATATAAACTAAAATACTGCAAACTACAGTGAGACCTACAGCCCATTTGCAGGCGGCGTCTTTGTCCACAGGCAGGTCTCCCACAAATTTTCCTGTCTGGCCATTCATTGCAAAAATGTAATTATTGCCATTCCATGATGTTGTAAGCATCCACACCGGATACAGGGCATACTTTGCCTTGCCGTTTTTAAGTTGTATACTGGTGCTTTCAGGAACCACTGTTGCATATCCTGTAACCGTGTCAGCAAAAACATCCTCCGTTGATTGTTTCACACGCTCATTGGCACGTTCAATACTTTGTTCTGCTGTTACATCGTATTTATCTGCCATATAGCCTGCTAAGTAAGCTGTCTGGAAATCCACTGCATCCTCAAAATTGTATGGTTCAATGGACTCCATTAAATCATCTGCCATTTTAGATGAGCCATCCACCGGAACTCTTTCAAATCCTATACTTCCACCTCTATGTACCATAAAATGGCTGGTTTCCGTATAATCATATTCGCTGTCGCTCCAGGTTCTTACGGTAGTTGCCCTATATCTGATTTTGGCTTTGGCATCTGTATCAAAAAGCCAGAAAGGAACATATACACCCTTTATTTCCTCTATGTGATTCTGACTTTTAAATACCTTTGGTAAAAGACGCTTTCCTGACAAATGTTTTTCAAATCCTGCCTTTGCCGCCTTTTTATCCAGCTTAAAAGGAATAATGTAATCCGGTCGCAAGTCACCTTTAAACTGTCCCATAAGTACCACAGGGTTTCCACAAAACGGACATGATGTTGCCGCCATAGTATCATCTCCCACAATTTCCCCACCACAGGAGTTACATACATAGCTATGAAGACCATCAGTTTCTCCATCCTGCCATTCTCCTCCTGCAGTAGTGTCCCAGGTCATATCATCTTCTGCTTCTTCCTTAAGTTCCTTATCGTATCCCTTAAGGGTATCCATTTCAAATTCCGTGTCACAATACGGACACTTCATTTTCTGTACTTCACTGTTAAATTCAATTGCCCCGCCACAGCAGGGACATTTATATTCCTGCATATCAGCCATAAACATACCTCCTACTGTCTGTCATTTTCATCAAATATATCACCACATTCAGGACAGAATTTTGGTGGGTGAGCGGGGTCTTCAGGCTCCCATCCACACTTATCACAGCGATATAATGGTGCTCCCTCAGGTTTCTTCGCTCCGCAATTCTGACAGAATTTTCCTTTGTTTACAGTTCCACAGGAACAGGTCCAGCCTTCATCAGCCGGCTTTTTAGCTCCACATTCAGGACAGAAGTTTCCTGTTGCCATTGCTCCGCAGGAACATTTCCATGCTCCACTTACAACCGGCTCCGGCTTCTTTGCTCCGCATTCAGGACAGAAATTTCCATTAACTGTGGCTCCACATGAGCATTTCCAGCTGTTTTCTGCCTGTTGCTGTGACTGCTGTGCATTTTTCTGTGCTGCCTGCTGCTGTCCCATTGCATATAAATTTTCCGGATTCATTCCGCCGGCATTCATTGCCATGCCCATTCCCATAAATCCGGTCATTGCTCCGGCTTCATTAGATGCTGCTGCTCTCATGGCATCAGCCTGGGCACCAACCATAGCTGCCGCTCCCATAGATGGGTCACGCATAACTGCTGATCGCTGTAACTGCTTAATCATTTCAGCATCTTCATCCGGCAATGTAACACTGCCAAGGGCAATACTTACTACCTTTAATCCTCTAAGCTCACCCCATTTAGCTGAAAGAGCTGTATTCATTGCTTCCTCTAACTCTGTATTGTGGGTAACTATCTGGTTTGGTCTAAGTTCCAAATCTGACAATTTTCCAAATGCCGGCTGTAATGCACTAATAAATTCGCTTTTAAGCTGTCCCTCTAATTCTTCCCGTCTGTATTCACTGCTTACATTTCCGCATACATTTGTATAAAATAATAACGGGTCTGCTATTTTGTATGAATATACTCCTGAACATCTTACGGAAACGTCCACATCTAATCCGATTTTAGAATCAACTACCCTAAAAGGTATCGGATTTGGCGTTCCAAACTTATTATCAATTAATTCCTTAGTGTTAAAATAGTAAACTCTCTGGTCTTTTCCGGTGTCTCCACCGTATGTAAATCTCTTTCCTACTGTTTTAAAGGTTTCCTTAATTCCTTCCCCTAAACTTCCTGAGAAAATACTAGGTTCCGTAGATGAATCATAGGTAAATTCTCCCGGTTCAGCACATACTTCTACGATTTTTCCCTGTTCCACAATAATCATACACTGTCCATCTGCCACAGCTATTCCGGAACCATTTGAAATAATGTTATCATTTCCCTTTGTATTAGATGAGCGGCCTGTAATTTGTTTTTGTCCTCTCACCATTAATACTTCCTTGTCTATAGCATCACAATAGAAAAACTCCTTCCACTGATCAGCAAGTGTTCCCCCGAGTGCTCCCACTCCCGCTTTAATAAGTCCCATAATGAACTCCTTTCCTTTTTATTATATTTTTATGGATGCCTATCATATCATTCCCCATTAACTACTCACATTATAATATGACGTTTTAAAATATACATTACCCAAAAGAGTAGTGTTTTTTCGACAAATAATGATTTAAATCATATGATATTTTCCATATTATCCCTTGTAGTAAAAAAAGCAGAGCCAACCTTTGTGATGCCCTGCTTTTAACAATCTTATGTTTAACTTAATTACATTAAACGACCATTTCTTCTTCGTCTTCTTCTGTACATTTCATTTAATAAAAGAACTGTTATTATATCCTTTAACCATGTGTCATCCGGATACTTAGTACATTCATCACCAACACAGTTTTCTTCGTCTTTTTTTATTTCATTGAATATGTTTTGGACGATTCTTGAAATTCCCAGTTTATCCGGATATTCATCGTACATCATACTCCCTGCAAATTCCTGACGGTTACATTCTTTTTCCACTAATTCCTGTAATCTTGAAAAAGTCATCGGATACATTTCCCTTACATAGTCCATGTCTCTATCCTCCGACATTTCCCACTGTCCATAGTATAATCCTGAAATTGCATTTCCCTGAACGTAAAACGGTATATATCTGTAATCCATATACTATTACCTGATAGTTTATCATTTTATACTATTCAAAAGTTAGCTTTTTGCTACATAAACTATAGCATATGAAACACATCAGGTGTTTCATATGCGTACCTGACCAGCCCCAAAGGGGCGTGCTCTGCGAAGCAGAGTTATGAAACGGTAATCCTATACCGTTTCATAAGTCATAGCTTAATAACTATTTCTTTTCCTGATTTTTCATAAGGAACAAATTCCACTCCCGAAGCCTTAAGCATTCGCTTTGATGCCTTAACTGACGGAGTATCTGCATATTTATCATCTGCGTAAATAACCTTCTTAATTCCACACTGAATAATCGCCTTAGCACATTCATTACATGGAAACAATGTAACGTATATTTTTGCTCCCTCTAAGCTTCCGCCACGATAATTAAGTATGGCATTTAACTCACTATGGGTGGTATAAAAATATTTGTTATTATATGGGTCTTCACTTTCCCTGTTCCATGGAAAATCATCATCATTGCATCCTATAGGCATTCCATTGTAACCAATTGATAATATTTTATTATCTGTACTTACAATACATGCTCCAACCTGTGTTCCGGGATCCTTAGAACGCATTGCCGCTAAAAAAGCCACGCCCATAAAATATTCGTCCCAAGATATGTAATCCTGTCTTTTATTTCCCATTTTAGCTCCTTTCCATATCTTCACAGTATTTTTCAACAAAACCCATTGTCCGTTGGTTAAACCTTGGCAATGGGTTTTATATTATTTCTATTTTGTTCCAAAAATACGGTCTCCCGCATCTCCTAATCCCGGAATAATGTATTTATGCTCATTTAATCTTTCATCTAATGCACCAATGTACATATCCACATCCGGATGTGCTTCCTGCATAGCCTTTACTCCCTCAGGGGCAGCAATAATACACATAAGGGTAATATTTTTAACTCCCTTATCCTTAAGCATCTGTATTGCAGCTACTGAAGAACCTCCTGTAGCTAACATAGGATCAACCACAAATACCTCTCTCTTATCACAGTCTTCAGGCAACTTGCAGTAATACTCGTGAGGCAATGCAGTAACCGGGTCTCTGTATAATCCGATATGACCTACCTTTGCTGATGGAATCATTGCAAGCATTCCGTCAACCATACCAAGTCCTGCTCTTAAAATCGGAACGATTGCCAACTTCTTACCACCTAACTGCTTAACTGTTGTTTCACATATAGGTGTCTTAATTTTAACATCTTCTAATTCTAAGTCTCTTGTTGCTTCATAAGTCATAAGCATTGCTATTTCACTTATTAACTGTCTGAAATCCTTTGTTCCTGTTTCTTCTTTTCTAATAATACCTATTTTGTGCTGAATCAATGGATGATCCATTACTACTGTCTTTGCCATGACATTTCCTCCGTATCTTATTATATTTATTTATGCCTTAATACCTTTAAGTTTATTCGCAAGCTTCTTTATAACCTCGTCTAAAGTCTCGTATAATTTTGCATAATCTGCAAGTTCTCCCCCGTCCGGATTAGTTATACTTCCATCTTCGTTTATATATTCCTTCAAAGTATAAACATTTTCAGCCTCTGTATAATCATCATATACCGTCTGCTTTTTGGTTGCATCAAGAACCAATACAAGTACATCTCCTCCAAAATCTTCCGATTCAAGCTGCTTGGAACTTCTGTTTATTTCAAGTCCCTTTGAAGCCGCAATGGCTACAGTTTTCGGATTCATAGGTTCCGGAAAAAGAACCGCCAATCCTCTTGAATCTATGTCCACTCTTTCAAGGGGAAGATAATGATTTAGAAGCGATGCAGCCAATGGTCCTGTTGACGTATCCGTTTCAGTTACGAACAATATTCTTGAAAATTCTAGCATCTTACCTCCCAACTTTTACAAACAATTATACATCTATAATGTTGTAACCTGCTGCTTTTGTAAGTCTGTTCATAATTGCCCATCCAACGTTATGTTGTGAAAATGCCTCACCAAAAATAAATTTTGTACCTGCCTTATCAAAATCCCTAAGAGTTTTAAACAGCATGTTGGCAATAGTTTCAGGCTTATCCAAATTCCCCAGTGATACTACCATTATGTCTTTATTAAGCTTTCTCTGATACAGATTAAGGTGCTGGTCAACCGTTATCACTCCGGTCTTAAAACCTTTATCTGCTTTTTCATTTGCAAGCATAATTATTTTATCTGCCACCTTTTCAGCAGTACCTCTATAAATACTGTAGTCTGCTTCCGGTGCATAATGTCTGTATTTCATTCCCGGTGCTTTTGGTTTAAAATCAGCCGTAGGCTTCGATAATATAGCCTTGTCCACACCAACCTCGCCTATTACATCCTTAATCATTTCGTATGTAATAAACCCCGGTCTTAAAATCATAGGTGTCTTAGATGTAACATCTATAATCGTAGATTCCAATCCCATTCCTACCATTCCGCCATCAATAATCATGTCAATTCTTCCATCTAAATCATCAATAACATGTTCTCCCATAGTAGGGCTTGGCTTTCCTGATAAATTTGCACTAGGTGCTGCTATGCTGACACCTGATTTTTCAATTAATTCCAGTGCAATAGGATGATTAGGGAATCTCACTGCCACCGTATCAAGTCCTCCTGTGGTTCCCTTGGGTACTAACCCGCTTTTATTAAATATAAGTGTCATAGGCCCCGGCCAGAAAGCATCCATAAGCTTCTTTGCCACCTCCGGCACCTGTGTAACAATGTCATCAAGCATATTAAGATTTGATATATGAACTATTAAAGGATTGTCTGACGGTCTTCCTTTTGCCTCATAAACCTTCTTTGCTGCCTCTTCATCTAAAGCATTGGCTCCCAATCCGTAAACAGTCTCCGTTGGGAAGGCAACCAGTCCGCCATTTCTGATAATTTCTCCTGCCTTTTCTAACTGACTAACAGCAAAATCATCTTTTAAGTTATCTTTATCTATCTTTACAATTATAGTCTTCATCTTGCGCCTCACCTGACATATACTTGTTATATTTTATCATATGTACCTTCAAAATACAATGTTAGCCCATATTAACCTATCCCTATTTTTCCCTATACATCTACTTGGTTTCTGTCATTTCGCTAAAATAATCCATAATTCCCCTGCAAAGTATATCTCCTAACTGTTTTTGATAATCACTGTTGGTTAGATTATCTGCTTCTTCAGGGTTACTTAAAAAACCACACTCTACAATGATTCCCGGACATTTTGAATTTATCAGCATATAATAACTGTCATTAGGCTTTTCGTTTTTTGCCTTCTCCATATTAATATCCTTATTGAGTTTTTCCTGCATTATTTTTGCCAATTTCATACTTTGGGCAGATTTTTGATAATAAAATACCTGGGCACCATGAACTGATTGACCTGTGAAGCTGTTTTGGTGAACACTTATTAACACACATTTATTGTTATTATCATAAGCCTTGTTTATTATGCTACACCTTCCGTTTAAATCACCGATTTTTGAAAATCTGCCATTTTCCTTTAATGATGTATCCGTATCTCGTGTCATAACAACATTAATACCTTTTTTCTGTAATATATCCCGAAGCTGTAACGCAATGGCAAGATTAACGTCTTTTTCTTTAGCATTATTTATTCCTACTTTTCCCGGGTCTTCTCCCCCATGTCCCGGGTCAATTACCACTATGTAATCTTTCCCCTTTGTCTTAACTGTGCTTTCCCTGTTTTCAACTACTTTGTTCATATTGCAGGCAATTAACGTCACTGACATTAACAAAACCAGAGACATGAAAATTTCCATTTTTTTGCTATACTTAATAAATTCCGTCACTATTCTACCCTACATACTTTTTATACAATATATGTAGGGTAGTTGCTTTTTATTTTACAATACTTCCTGAACGTTTAAAATTAATGAAACCGCTATGCTGACATTATCAACATAACGGTTTCATAGCAAAAGAGAAATACAAATTTCTACTTATAAGCTTGTTACAATATCTGACCAATCATAGTCAACCTGTTTATATGATGGATTTACCAATTTCAAAATGCTATCGTACAAATATGTATGACCTGCATTTGTAGGCATTTTTCCACCATCGTATAATGCTGATGCCACATTATATACAGAATATGAATAAATATCACTATATACATATGAGCCATCACTTAAAACAGCATATGCTCTTACTTTGTATTTTGCTGTATATTCCTGTACTGTCTGGTTCTCAAATAATGTTGTCATTACATAATACTGAGCTGTCTTTGAGCTTCCAAATACTTTATCAACATTTCCATTGTTAGTTGATTCAAATGATGCAACATAATAATTGTCAGCTGATACTGTCATATCGATATTCTTTACACCTGTATCCTTATCACCAAGTTTTGTTAATGCATATACAAGTCCATGTTTTACAACATTCTTGCCATTAACTGTTGGTTCAACAGATGCCACAACTCTGCTTCCCTTTAATGTTGAGCTAATCTGATATCCTACAACGTTTACATCCTTGCTTGTTACAACTGTTTCAGTACCAGGCTCTGTTGGTGTTTCTGTAGGTTTCTCTGTTGGCTGCTCAATTTCTCCTGTATTATCTAAGTCATCCGGCTTATCAGGATTTTCAATATACTGTACTCCACCGTAAGGTACAGTGATTGTCTTTGTATATTTGTTGTTGGTTTCATTCATTTCGCCAAATACATTACTGTCATCAGCCCATGCTGTTACAGTATGTGATCCGGTTGTTGCTGCCCATGAACTTCCACTATTTCCACCGGTTGCTGTTAATTTAATTACCTGTCCCGGCTGAAGTCCATCAAAATACTGGTCATTCCATGTAATTGGAGATGGATATGGATTTCCATCAATCTGGAACTGTACACCTAATTTCTGACCTGCAGGAATTGCTGTATCTCCGGCATTTACAATAGTAGCTGTAAATGTAAGTGCATCTCCTACATTGATAATCTCTTTATCCCACGTAACATCTAAAACCTGAATATCATATCTTCCTGTTACAGGTGTATAAGTAGGTTCTCTGTCAGGAGCTTCCTGAACGTTAAATGATTTTGATCTTGTGTTGTTATCCTTTGAAAGCTCATTTGGAAGTTTATTTCTATAATCCACTGTAGCTTCAATTGTATGTCCACCTGCTGTTGCTGTCCATGTAGAGGTTGGTGAAAGCTTAATTGTTTCTCCTGCCTTTAAACCACCTTTATATGTTGTGTTTGTGTAACTTCCTTTTCCATCTACAGTTATTTTAATCTGAATTGCTACTCCTTCAGGAATATCTACATTTGATGTATTCTTAACTGCAGTTGTAAATGTTACTTTGTCACCTTCTTCAATAGATGAAGAATTGCTTTCATTTTTCCATGAAAGGCCTGCAAGTGCAACGTCATATCCTGTAATTCCGTCTAACGGATCTATAACTCCACCACCCTGTGAAGTATCTGCTTTCGGATAACCCGGAACTTCATATGTAACATCATCATCTAAAAGTGTCACTGTATCATTGCCTGCTAAATTTTTAGGTGTAGCATTATCTGTATAGAAAGGCCATGTACTTGTGTTCTTTCCTGTCTGGTCAGAAACAACCGCACCAACAGTAAGTCCGTTAAATACAGCTGATGAATTTGCATTTTCTCTGATTGCTGCTCCTGAATAACCTGAGCTTGAGAAATCAGAAATCTGTTTTGAAAGACCTGCACCTAAAATTGTAGTATCATTAAATGTGATATTACTATAACTTGTTCCTAAAAGTCTTATTGCAGTAAACGGTGAATCGTAAATCTGTGTATTATTAAATACAATATTTTTTACTTCCTGTTCAAAGTCAATAGCCGCATAATCTCTTCCCCAACATTCTTTTGGTGTGCCACATCTTACAAGAATGTTGTTGTCAAATGTATTAGGTGTAGAACCTGAGAATTTGTATCCAGGGAATGTTGTATTAAAGTGAATACCTGCTGCCATAAATGAATCACATAAATAGTTGTTGTAAACCTTGTGACCCTGACCACCATAGATTGCCAATAAACCGGCTCTCCATCCTAAGTCAATTGTGTTATATGCAAATACGTTATTTACTTCATCTTTTGCACCCATGGTCTGGTCATTCCACATTGCCAAGCCATCATCACCATTGTTTCGTACTGAACAGTTATATACTACTGCATTACTTGTTCCCTGACAGAAGTTTACACCGTCAGCTAAGTTATTTCTAATTCTGCTATTTACAACTTTAACTCCATCACAGTAATCGATTTTTCCATTGTAATCACCAAACCAGAAACCACACTCAAAGTGTTCTTCCCAAATATCATGAATTACGGAGCCATCTGCCCATATATCCATAAAGCATTTATAAATTGCCTGTTCATTATGTCTTGAACGTAATCCTGAGTTAAGATACATATTACAGAACTCAACATTTTTACAATATCCGTCAGCTACTGTGCTTCCCTTTGCATTTGGGTTTCCGCCTGAAACACCACCACCGGAAACTTCTTCACTTGTAAACTGAATATTTGTGTACCAAATTCCGGCACCTGTAATCTTCATATTTTCAGCACCGATAGTCCACATTCCATCTAATAAATATGTACCTTCCGGAATGTATAAATCCATTCCCTTCTTATCCGCATCTGCTACTGCCTGCTTAAATGCTGCTGTATTTTTGCTGGCAATTGCAGCATCAAATGTATCACGGTCTCCATGTTCACCATAAGCTACAGCACCGTATTCTTCAACACTTACTGAATTATCAGGCTGTTCAATTGCTTCCGGTACATCCTCGATTTCAAGGAAATCAACACCATATTCATATCCACCTGCACCTGTGCTTTGAATTTTAATCTTATCACCACTCTTTAATGGTGTATCAAGAAGAAAATGTACTTCATCAAATGCAAATGCGCCTATTGCTCCTGCACTATCGCTTGGGCTTCCACTACCAAAGTTAAAATACTGCCACATCCAGAATGAATCTAATTTTACGGTTTTTACTTTTTTGTTATTTACATATACATCCAGAGAACCCTTTACACCTGTTCCACCATTTCCGTCAGGCAGTGTAAATCTCATTGTTACACCTGCTCCTGTTGTTTTCATGGTCCATTCTACGGATGAACCACTTCCCGGAAGTCCTACATAGGACTGTGCTGAAGCCTGAGTTGCAATATTATTAGGATTCCAATCTGTAGATGTCTTAAGTATTGCTCCTCCGCTAAGCACTGCATCTGTTGAATCATATCTTGTGTATGGCATTTTTGCTCCTACACGTCCGTTTGCATCTGCTGTCGGAATAGTAAATTGATCCGCAACACCTGCTGCTTTTACTTCTTCCTGACCTTTCTTCAAAGCAACCGGCTGCACTGTCATTGCCAGTGCCAATGTGACTGCTAATACTTTTTTTACAATCTTTCTCATTAATTACTCCTTTCCGTTAGGTTTGCAGAAAGAGAGAACCAGCCCCCCAGTCAGTTCTCTCCTTCACTTTTAAAAGTTTTTTCTATAATTAATATTTAATTAATGACTATTCTATCTCAGAAGCATCAGCTACTGTATTTCCCCAATTGTAATCAACCTGTGCATAATCAGGGTTTACAACCTTAAGGATGTTGTTGTACAGGTAATCATGGGCTGTGATTGTATTCATCATCTTGTTTGAATACAATGTATCTGCTATGTCATATACTGAGTATGAGCTTACCTTGCTGTATACATATGTTCCATCACTAAGCTCTGCATATGCTCTTACCTTATACTGTGCTGAGTATTCTTTTGCTGTGTTTGCTCCAAACAGTGTTGTTCTTACAAAGTATGTTGCTGTGTCTGATGATCCGAACTTAACATTTTCTGCTGTTCCAACCGGTGTTGACTCAAGTGCTGTTACATACTTACTTGTTGTTCCAACTACCATGTCATCATCTGATACGTCAAATGATGCATCTCCTGCCTTGGTTACTGCATATATGAATCCCCAGTTCTTAACTGCCTTATTGTTGATTGTAGGTTCTACTGATCCAACCACTCTGCTTCCTCCAAGGGTTGTGCTAATCTGGTATCCTTCAATCTTTACGCTGCTGCTTATTGTTACTTTTCCGGGATCGATAACTATGTTATCAAGATCATCCGGTGTGTCAGGATTTTCAATGAGTCCTGCACTTGGTACAACAAGTGTGATGCCTGTTGTGTTATTGTTTTCGTTTACTTCATTTTGAAGACGGTTTACATCATCTACCCATGCTGTAACTGTATGTGTTCCGTTTGTTGCACTCCAGTAATTTATTCCGTTTGAACCTGAGTTACATGTAAGCTTGATTGATGCTCCTGCCTTAAGTCCGCTTGAATATGTGTCACACCATCTGATGTCTGATGTGTTTCCGTCTACCTGTAACTGGTATCCGATTACTGTTCCTGCAGGAATGTCTGTATCTCCCGCATTCATTACTGTTGCCGTAAATACTAAATGGTCTCCTGCATTTACTGTATTCTTATCATATTCAATGTCTGTTACCACAAGATCATATCCTCCTGTAACTCTTGTTACGTTGGCTGACTTTCTTCCTACATTGAATTTCTTTGTTACTGAGTTCTGTGAATCTCCTATTGCAGTTGCCACTACTGTGTGTCCGCCATATCCTGCTGTCCATGTTGTTGTGGCTGTAACCTTAACTGTTTCTCCTGCCTTGAGTCCACCTGTATATGCTTCATTCTTAACTGTTGTGCTTCCGTCTATTACTGCCTTGAATCCGATTGCCTGACCTGCAGGAATGTCATCTCCTGTGTTGTTGCAAAGCAATGCTGTAAACTTAACTGCGTCACCTTCCTTAAGTTCTGATGAACCTGATGCATTCTCCCATGCAAGTCCCTGTACTGAAAGCTCGTACTTAACTTCCGGTGCTTTTGTTGTTGGTTCCGGTGCCTTTGTTGTTGGAGCTTCTGTCGGTTTCTGTGTAGGTGCCTGGGTTGGAGCCTCTGTTGGCTTCTGTGTAGGTGCTACTGTAGGAGCCTGTGTAGGTTCCGGTGTCTTTGTTGTTGTTTCTTCTCCATCTGATAAATCAGGAAGTGTATCTGTAAGCCATGCCTGTTCAATTGATACTGCTCCTGCTGCTCCTGTTGCTCCTGTATGAACATGGAATGCTGAGAAGAATGATGGTGATACACCTGTTGCACCTAAATCTACTACAACTGTCTTTGTAGCTGAGCTATCATCAAATGATGTTCCTGCTACTGTCTTAAATGGTTTATTTGTTCCATCATCATTCTGATTTGGATCAAACCAATATACTGCTGTAGGTGGGTTTGCATTATCACCTAATCTCATTGATGTAATATCACCTGAATATGTAACTACAAGATATTTCATTGATGATGAAATTGAATCTGATACTGTTGCCTGTTTTTGCCATTTATAATCTGTTGTCCATGAGTAAGAACCTTCAAAACTTGTAAGTTCAACATCACCTGCACCAGGTCCTAAAGGTTTCTTTGTAGGAGCTTCTGTTGGTAATGTTTCTGACGGATCTCTTGTTGTTACTTCAGGATCTGTCTCCGGCTCTGTACCTTCTTTAACTATCTTCTGTCCGTTTGTAATGTCATAACCAGGAAAACTGTTTGCATTTGAGTTAGCTGTGTATACTCCACCACTGTATGTGTAATTTCCACCGGCATCAATTCCAAATTTGTAATTTGTATTTCCATATGCACTTTCGCTTGATGGAATAGTTGGAAGGTTGCTTGCATCATCACAGTAATATGGCCAATGCTTATCAGCACTCTCTGAAAGATATTTTGTTACTACGTTCTTTACAAGTAAATTCTTATATGTAATGTTTGTTCCGCTCTGTCTTACAGCAACTTCGCTATGTTTGCTACATGAGTAATCATCATTCATCTTATCAAGGCCAACACCAAAAATTAATGTGTTGTTCATTGATACACCTTTACCATTAAAGTTAAATGTACGAATACCATTAGCCTGAGCATCATATATTTCATTGTTACTAAATGTTACATTATTTACTCCACCTGAAACATCAATTGCTCCAAGACTCTCGTTCCATGAATCTTTATTTGTACCTGTTCTTACAAGAACGTTATTTGCTACTTCGATTTTTGTTGTGTTGTTGAACTGGCATCCTGAAAAGTTTGTATTCATATGAATACCTGCTGCTGTAAATGTATCTCGGATGTAGTTGTTATATACCTTATGACCTTCACCACCGTAAACAGCTATACCACCTGCTCTCCAGATAAATTCAACTGTGTTGTAGCAGAATGTGTTATTGTATTCATCATCAGGCTGGAAGTCTGTTGCGTTCCACATTGCAAGTCCGTCATCACCGTTGTTTCTTATGTCACAGTTATGAACATTTGAATCTCTTGTTCCCTGACAGAAGTTAATACCATCGGCAAAGTTATTACGAACTCTACAATTGTAAATATTTAAATCACTTTCTTTGTTAATTGAATTGCTATCGTATCTTCCAATCCAGAAACCACATTCAAAATGTTCTTCCCAAACATCGTGGATACTTGTTCCTTTTGCAAACAAATCTCTAAAGCACTTGTAATTTGCCTGCTGGTCAAATCTTGAATGAAGGTTTGAATTGATATACATATTACAGAATTCTACGCCCTGGCAATAACCTGTCTTCTCACCACAGATACCACCTGAACCCATACCTGAGTTAGTGAACTGTAATTTTGTATACCACATACCTGCACCTGTAATCTTTACGCCGTCAGCTGCAAGAATCCATGTTTCATTCATATAATGAACACCTGATGCAAGATATAAAATCTTGTTTCCTGCTTCAGCCTTCTTGATGTAACTTTCCATCTGTGACTGTGTATGTGTTCCTGCAGGTACTACTGTTGCTCCACTTGGTGCGCTAATGTAATCTGTATATTCAACTTCAATAAAGTCGATTCCAAGTGTGTAGTCTCCTGTATTTGTAATAGTAATTGTACTTCCACCTGTTAATGGTTCGCTAAGTCTGAAATGTACTTCATCAAAAGCAAATGCAGGTGTACCGTTACTATTGTTAGCATCAACAGGATGTCCACTTGGGAAATACTGCCATGCATAGTCTGATGTAACCTTTACCTCACTGCTTGATAAATATGTATTATATCTCTTTGATGAATCTTCATTGTCATAACCCTGAACAGATGCACCGTTACTTGTTTTTACTGAAAACTTGCTCTGAAGTCCAAGTGGTTTTCCTGCGCCGTCGCTTCCACCGCTTCCGTCAGGCAATGTGTATCTTACGTTGACACCGTCTCCTCCACGTCCTGTTTTAATAGTCCATGTAATTGACTGACCTTTTCCCAATTCAACATATGACTGGTTTGATGCCTGGCTGGCAATGTTAGATCTGTCCCAATCTAATGATTCTTTCTTTGTTCCTGTATAGTTATCCTGATAAGATACTGTTCCTTCATCCATTGCAGCTAAATTCTTTGCATTGTTTGTGTAAGAATTTTCAATTGCCGCAGGGCTTGTGTCGTATCTGAAATATGGCATCTTAGCGCCTACCTGCCATTCAGTATTGTTCTGTGCAGCTTCTAATCTTGACTGTGCTGCCGGTACATCGGCTGTATTAGTAGCCGGTGCTGCTTCAACTGTATTAGGTGATAAATTAAAGAAATTACCTGATACAGGCTGAACCACCATTGCTGCTGTCAATGAAAGTGCTACAACTTTTTTGATTAACTTTCTCATATATACCTCTTCCTTTCTTTAAATTTCCCCACTTCTGCTAAGTTTAACGTTAAACTAAGCTTATCACGGATTTGAGCTTTAGTCAATTTGTTTAAATCTGATTTTTTCAACAGATTTTTGTTTATTTTTTTGTGCATTTTGTACAAAAATAGAGAGTAACACCTATTGTTACCCTCTATATTATGTATAAAAACGTTATTAACTATTTTATTTTTATATCTATTTTCCCTTCAGTGCATTGCTAAGTATTGCAAATTCTTCTAAAGTCAGCTTCTCGCCTCTTATGTTTTCGTCCTTTCCTATAGCTTTTATGGCATCTGCAATCTGTTCCTTGGTAAAGTCAAGTTCCGAAGAGTTCTTAAGACCATTAACTAAAGTCTTTCTTCTCTGATTAAATGAAGCCCTTATTATTCTAAACATAAGTCCCTCATCTGCTACTGAAACTACCTGCTGTGTATGTCTTGTAAGCTTAATTACTGCGGAATCAACATTAGGTCTTGGCATAAAACAGTTTGCCGATACATTAAGCACAACTTTCGCATCTGCATAATACTGTACTGCTAAAGACAATGCTCCGTAGTCCTTACTTCCGGGACCTGTCTGCATTCTGTCTGCCACCTCTTTTTGAACCATAATTGTAATGCTGTCTATTGGAACCTTACTTTCAAACAATCCCATAATAATAGGTGTTGTTATATAATATGGAAGGTTTGCCACGACTTTTATGGGTTTTCCACCGTTTTTTTCTTCTGCCAATGATTTTATGTCAACCTTTAATACATCCTCATTTATAACTTCAACATTATCATATTCCGATAACGTATCCTTCAAAATAGGTATAAGCATCTTATCAATTTCCACTGCCACAACCTGCTTTGCCGCCTCGCAGAGATATTGCGTCATGGTTCCGATTCCCGGACCGATTTCCAAAACAAAATCATCTTTTGTAATTCCTGCTGCACTTACAATATTTTCTAATATGTTAGAATCTATAAGAAAATTCTGTCCGAATTTCTTTTGAAAGGCAAATCCGTATTTGTTTATTATCTCTTTTGTTGCTGCCGGTGTTCCAAGATACGCCATTATTTATATCCTCTTTCTTCCTATACCATATACATTTTTTGCATTTTCACATGTTATGTCAATAACCTCAGTAGGACTGATGCCCTTAATTTCAGCTATTTTATTTACAACATAAGGCAGATTAAATGAATCATTTCGCTTTCCTCTGTTAGGAACAGGTGACATATATGGGCAATCTGTTTCAATAACCATCTTATCCATTGGCATGTATTCTACCACTTCCTGAAGCTTTCTTGCATTGGAAAAAGTAACAACTCCGCCAATTCCTAAATAAAAGCCCATGTCCATAAACTGTTTCGCCATTTCCTTTGTGTATGAGAAGCAGTGAACAATTCCACCCATTTCGTCAGCCCTGTTAGCCTTCATGACATCATATGTATCCTTAGCAGCGTCACGGCTGTGAATAATAATAGGAAGCTGTGCCTCTCTCGCTATTTGCATCTGACGCTCAAAAGCTTTGATTTGCTGGTCTTTGTTTTCATTCCAATGATAATCCAGACCGATTTCTCCTACGGCAACAATCTTTGGCTTGTAAACACTGCGCTCTAACCATTCATAATCTTCTTCAGTTAAATCAGCTACATCATCCGGATGCACTCCAAGGGCTCCATATACATAAGGAAACCTTCTTGTAAGTCCTATGGTAGTCTTACATGAATGAATGGATGCTCCCACATTTACTATGTATTCGACTCCTCTGTTTCTCATACGTTCTAAAATCTGTTCACGATCATCATCAAATGCCTCATCATCATAATGAGCATGTGTATCAAAAATCATATTTCCTCCAACTTTTCCTTCATAAATGCTGACGGTAAAATGCACAATCCCACTCCCTAAGGAATGGGATTTTACATAACTTATAAAGTTTCTCTTTATATTTTAGCAGATTTCACTTCCACTTACTATATCTTTATCTACAGTTACTACTGAAAGATTTCCCTCATCATCCCCGGCTGCAAGTATCATTCCCTGAGACTCAACACCACAGAGCTTACAAGGCTTTAAGTTTGTAATAACGGCAACCTTCTTTCCTACCATTTCTTCCGGCTTATAATATTTAGCTATTCCGGATACTATCTGGCGGGTTTCTGCTCCAATCTTAATCTGTGAAACAAGAAGCTTCTTAGCCTTTGGAACCGGCTCACACTTAATTACCTCACCTACCTGAATCTGAACCTTGTCAAAATCATCAATTGTAATCTCAGGTTTAGCCTCTACTTCCGGATATTTTTCTCCTTCAATATCTTTTTTCTGGGCTGCCTTAATTTCTTCAACTTTTTCCATAACGTCCTTTATGTCCATTCTGGCAAATAAAATTTCCGGCTTTTCAGTAACCTTATTACCTGATTTGTATTTGCCAAATTCTTCCATATCGTCAAAAGCTCTTGCTTCTGCGTTAATCTGCTGAAGAATTTTCTTTGATGTTTCAGGCATAAATGGCTCTAAAAGGCTTGCGCCAATATTAATACCTTCAATTAAATTGTAAAGCACTGTTGCAAGTCTGTCCTTCTTGTCTTCTTCCTTTGCCAATGCCCAAGGCATTGTTTCATCAATATATTTATTACATCTCTTAAATAATGCAAAAATTTCAGTAATTGCATCTGCAACTCTAAGTTTATCCATTTTTTCAGCTGCCTTTTTAGGTGCTGCAAGAACAGTTTCCTTAAAGTCTGCATCTACATCATCGCTAACCCCTTTATTTTCAACAACTCCATTAAAATACTTATTTGACATGGAAATTGTTCTGTTTACAAGATTTCCCAATGTATTTGCCAGGTCAGAGTTCATTCTCTCAACCATAAGCTCCCATGTTATTGTTCCATCGTTGTCAAAAGGCATTTCGTGAAGAACAAAATATCTTACCGCATCAACTCCAAATAAGTTAGCCAAATCATCAGCGTAAATAACATTTCCCTTTGACTTACTCATTTTTCCGTCTCCCTGTAATAACCAAGGATGTCCGAAAATCTGCTTTGGAAGAGGAACGTCAAGAGCCATAAGCATTATCGGCCAGTAAATTGTATGGAAACGGAGAATATCCTTGCCAATAAGATGTAAATCTGCCGGCCAGTATTTGTTATATAACTCATCATTGTTTCCGTCTACGTCGTATCCAAGTCCTGTAATGTAGTTTGATAAAGCATCTATCCAAACATAGATAACGTGCTTTGGATCAAAGTCAACAGGTACTCCCCACTTAAATGAAGTTCTGGATACACACAAATCCTGTAATCCCGGAAGAAGGAAGTTGTTCATCATTTCATTCTTTCTGGATTCCGGCTGTATAAATTCAGGATGTGTATTAATATGTTCAATAAGTCTGTCTGCGTACTTGCTCATTCTAAAGAAGTATGCCTCTTCCTTCGCCGGTGTACACTCCCTTCCACAGTCAGGACATTTGCCGTCTACTAACTGTGATTCCGTGAAAAATGACTCACAAGGTGTGCAGTACATTCCCTCATAATATCCTTTGTAAATATCACCCTGGTCATAAAGCTTCTTAAAAATTTTCTGAACCTGTTTCTCGTGATATTCATCTGTTGTTCTTATAAATTTGTCATATGATGTTCCTACAAGATCCCAGATTGTTTTGATTTCTCCTGAAACTTTGTCAACAAATTCCTTTGGAGTAACTCCGGCTTCTGCTGCCTTTAACTCAATTTTCTGTCCATGCTCATCTGTTCCTGTCTGGAATCTTACGTCATATCCCTGCTGTCTTTTGAAACGTACAATGCTGTCTGCCAAAATTGCCTCGTAAGTATTTCCAATATGAGGCTTGCCTGATGTGTACGCAATTGCTGTTGTTAAATAAAATGTTTTCTTTGTCATCTTTTTTCTCCTTATATTTATTATCTGCTATTTTTTGCAATTATTAACATATTTGTGAAACCTTTGTTTAATATAATGATATCAGGGTCAAAAGGTCAAAAAGTCGTTCGTGCTTGCACGATAAGACTTTTGAACTTGGGACCCGCCAAACATGAGAAAGTAGCGATTTACGCAGTAAATCAGCGTATTTCGAATGTTTGAGAATTGCGGAAGCTGCTTTGCAGTGGAGCAATTCGTGGATATCAAGTTAGGGGCAAAATACCTTTTGACCCTAACATCATATAATGTAAGTATTACTGCCACCATGCTTACACAAATAAAAATAACTCCCATCTTTTTTTGCAAAGACGAGAGTTCAAACTTCGTGGTACCACTTTACTTCATATAAAGATGTTGTATCTTTATATCTCATTTGCGCTGTAACGGGTGCAACCGTCAATAGCTACTTCCAGAAATGGAATATATCCCATCTGTTTCACCATTGCTGCTCCAGGGCCATGTTCAGTAGTTTCTCTCACTGCCCGCTTCCACCTTACCGGGCTCTCTTTAAGCGAATCCGCTACCTACTCTTCCTTTCGTGGCATTTGTCTTCTGCTCATAATTCTATTATTTTATGGGCATTTTGTCAACAAAATATCATTAGGTGGGAATGGCACCAATATGTAACTATTTAGATTGTTAATTTTTCAACATGATTTGACATCTATGTGTTGTTTTTTGTAGAATAGTGTAATAAGAATATATTTTAATAAAAAGGAAAGGGGGATGATTTATGTTTTGTCCAAATTGTGGAAAAGAGCTTATTTCTGGTGCTAAATTTTGCCAGAATTGTGGATGTGACATATCCAAAGAACTTGAAGAAAATATAACATACAATCCCAACGAAAATGTAACTAATAACGTGAATGAAGCTGATAAAATCAAGTTAGGAAATTCAGCATCTTCCAAAAAGCTTAACAAAAAAGTACTTATTCCTGCAGTTATTGTAATAACAATTATTATCATAGTTGCAATATGTGCTGTTGTTTTCCATTTTTTCACCTCAAAAGAAGTTAACCTCACAGATTACGTTAAGAACGTAACTTTTGAAGGATTTAACACTAAGGGAACAGCTGAAGTGAATGTCGATACCGATAAGTTAAAGAAGGATCTTGCCGCAAAGTTAAAAAAACCTAAAGCATCTGATTTTACTGATGGTAATACTGACTATGATGATATTTTAGACCAATTACAGGGAATCTTAGATAATGTCACTGATAATTCTGCTTACGCGCAAATTCTTATGGACAGCATTTCATTTGATATAGAACCTTTGTATGACCTAAGTAATGGCGACACTGTAAAAGTGGTTATAGATTACGATAACGAACTGGCAAAGAAATTTGGAATCAAGTTCACCAAAAGTGAAAAAACATATAAGGTAACGGGATTAGAAATGATGCAGGATGTCGACCCATTTGAAGGTGTTTCAATTAACTTTGAAGGTGTATCTCCTTATTTATCAGTAGATATTTCGGCAGACAACGCTATATTTTCTGAAGATGATTATATAATTTCAGATTCAAAGGAATATTATTCTAAGGGTGATACGGTCACTGTTAATTTAAGCGAAGATGCAATAGCTGATTCTGAAACCGAATACGGATACAATTTAAAATCAATTAGTAAAAATTTTATTTTGGATGAAGTGCCTGAATATATTACATCTCTTTCACAATTATCTGATGATGATAATAATAAATTACAAAGTCAGGCCAAAGACGTTATTCAGGCATATTTTGCTCAAGAAGATGATAACTTTAAATCTTCAAAATTAAGTTATTCAGGCTCATATCTTTTGACTTCCAAAGATATTGGAAACGGCTATTACTCTGACAATAACATATTGTACTGCGTATTTAGCGCCAAAATTTCTACTATTGACACCGACACTGAAAAGGTTACCAAAAACATGTATTTTCCTGTAGAATTTAAAAATCTTACAAAGTGCGGTAATGAAGCTATTGTATACGAAGATTGCGATAACTATATTCAAGGCTTTACTGATGTTGGCTATTCATACGTAAACGGTTTTGATAAACTTAAGAAAATGTATAATGAACTTGTGGTTCAACGAAAAGCTGATTTTAAAAGCGAGTCTTCAGACGCTTTAAAATAAAAATATATTTAAAAGGAGGAGAAAATAAAAAATGGCAAAATTTTGTATTCATTGTGGCAGACCACTGGAGGAAGGGGAAGTGTGTAACTGTCAAAGTAATGTAAACCCTCAGGATGCTGTACAACAACCAAACGAAACTTTACAGAGTAATAATGTTCAAAATCAAGGAACAACTAATGGCAGCAGTACTAATCAAAACGTGTCATCCAACGAACTTGGAAACAAAATCAAGTTTGTTTTTTCCAAAGTCCTAAACATGTTTAAATCGCCTTCAGCAACTATTAACGAATTTATTGAAAAAAATGATTCACAATACGGTGTAATTATGATGGCAATTAATGTAATTGGTATATTTGTTATTTCACTTATCCAATTCCTTTACTTAAATAGTAAGCTTTATAACATGTTACCTGTTGCCCAATTGGTAATCATAGCGGTAATTATCGCAGCCGTAAGCACTTTCGGTTTTGCATCCTTATTATTTGTATTTACAAATAAAGCTTTCAAATCCGATGCATCTTTAGCCCATATTTTTTCAATAAATGGCGTTACATCTGTTTTATCAATTTGTCTTCAGATTGTTGTAATTTTATTTACACTTCTTAGTGCTAAATTCGGTTTGATTTTATCTGTAATTTCTTTCATTTATACATCTGTAATATTTATTACAAATTATAATGAAACAGTTAAATTGGATACTGATAAGAAAACTTACGCTTTATTCATTACATATGGTGCTATATTCATTATCCAATTAATTATATTCTCCATGTTTGTGTCATCTGCAATTTCAGGCACACTTGGATCATTTTCAAGTTTATTTGGTTCATACTAGGAAATTATTTTACGTTATAAAAATGCTCGCAAGCCCATTATCTATTGTGGTTTGCGAGCATTATATTTTTTCAACAGCCTTGTCAATCTTTTACTTCAACAAGTTTTCTCAAAGAATTAGTGTAAAAAAAAGAGAACCAGACACATCCGATTCTCCCAGGTACGCTCCGCAGAACAATACCGCAATTCACACTATTATTATACACAAATTGTGTCTGTGATGCAACTCTATTTGGAAATAAACTTTCTCAATTGCACTAATTTATTTGTATAATCAGTGTATACAATCCTATTATATACATTTGTCGGAATTTTATTCCTTAATTCATCTGTTATTTCTTGAAAATTATTAACTATTCTCTTCATCTCCGTTTTTGTAACTTTTAAAGCCTTAAGTATGTATATAATTAATACCAGATAGTCTGTAATGGTTTTAAATGTTATATTTGCAACCCCCGTTGTATTTGTAATAGCATTACTTACTTGTTTATCAATTTTACTACCATTTGAAAATCTCGTATCAAATACAACATCATTATGTGCAATTGCATTTCTTAAATCCTTAATCGAATATATAAGTCGCTGTGGCAACATTGCATTATTGTCATCTGACTGTTTTATATTTAACTTTATCGAAAAGTCCCTTCTCGTATCATAATTTAAGCATGAGACAAAATGTCCAAATTCTCCAAGACTCAATAACTCAAAAATACCCCAAATAGGCATATTTAAATCGTTTTGCAAATAATGATTTGCTATTTTATTCCCATTTCCAAAAGCATTTGTTTGGACACTATATATTCTATTTCTTAAATCTAACCTTCTTTTAAGTTGTCTTTTATACCGTTCTTCTGCCTCTCTTCTCTTTTCTCTACTTGAAAATGTTCTCCCTCTTGTAGAAAACATTTTATAATTATCCAAAAGTTGATTATAAATATCTAAAAAACTATCTGACTTTGTTTTTCCCACCAATATTTCAAGAACGTAGTTTTTTAATGCTGTTTCTATAATCATAACAGCCGGATAAAACAAAGCTTTTATTTGGGAATCGTAATTATAAATAGCTGATAATTCTTCAAAATCAGAAAACTGTATCCTGTTAGTAGGGCTATTAATATATCTATAGTCCTTATAGCCATGATAGTATCCCATATTCATTAATTTTCTTTTTTGAATTGAACCACCTATATTAATACACTTTTCATCTCTTAAATAGTTCATTAAACCATTTGTTGTCTTTGGTTTATTTTTTGCCATCTATTCTCCTTACTTTTAACATCATACTAAGTTGTATTTATTATAACATCATTTATACAATACTAAAATGCTTATTTATATTTTTATAGAAATATCTGTAATATTTATTATAAATCATATTGAAACAATCAAATTGGATACCAATAAAAAACTTATGCTTTATTCATTAAAAGATTAGAAGTATATATACCCACTGCGACAAAAATTATTACATTAAAAATGGCGGGCTCCGCTACCGGAAACCCGCCTATTAGAAAGAGATTGTGAATTAGCAATTTGCCATTGTTTTTCCTTCTCCTGTAATTGACTCAAAGTCTTTGTTAAATGCGTCGATTGCTGCGTCGATTGCTGCATTTTTAATAAGACCTTCAATTACGTCTGTTGCTACTGTAGATGCCCCTATTCCATATTTAGTAAGTTCAAGTACCTGCTGTGAATTCTTGAAGCTTGCTGCAAGAACTTCACATGGAAGATTATTATTTTCAAAAATATCCTGAATATCCATAGCTACCTGAACGCCGTTATATCCAAAGTTATCAATTCTATTAATGTACGGTGCTGTATATTTTGCACCGGCTTTTGCTGCTAAAAATGCCTGCATTGGTGTGTAAATAGCTGTTGCTGTAATGTTTACTCCCTCTGCTGCTAAAGCCTTCATTGCCTTAAGTCCCTGTGGTGTTGTAGGAACCTTTACAAATGTATTTTCTCCTAATTTTTCTCTAATTACTTTAGCTTCTTCAATCATGCCTTCTGCATCTTTTGAAACTACCTGAACATGAAGTTCTCCGTCTTTTCCAACGATTTCCCTCAGTTCTGAGAGAACCTCATATGGATTTCTTCCACTTTTAGCCAAAATAGACGGATTAGTTGTAACACCATCACAAGGATATAATTCCCAAACTTTTTTTACCTTCTCAATGTTTGCGTCATCAATAATTAACTTCATCTTTTTTACCTCCAAAATTCTCTCTTTCTATATTTAATTAACCGCCGTTAATTATTTACTTATACTTCTAATTACTTATATTTCCAATATAAGGTTCTTCACGCCATTGTCTGTGGCAATTTTTCCAAATGCCCTCATCTGGTCATCGCTGTATAACGGCGGATTGTTTTTAAAACAAAATTCCTTATCCACCATGTCATACTTTGCCTGTGCCAATGGATTGTAATTTAAAATCTCGTATTTGACTTCCGGATACAAACCGCTTATAAACTTCGCAATTCCTGCAATATTTTCTTCAGTAGCAGTCATACCAGGTATTAGTGGTGTTCTTATTATAACATTTTCTTTCTTTTCTGACATAAGCAGCCACTTCAAATTTTGCACTATCCTAGTGTTATCTACGCCCGTATACTTTTTATGAAGGTTGCTATCCATTATTTTTAGGTCTGCGTATACATAGTCAATATACTTCATGGCTTCCTTATATATAGGCATAGGAATATGAGATGCCGTCTCAATGGTGGTAGTTATGTTTTTTTCTTTTAAACCTTTTAAAATTTCAATAGCAAATTCATGTTGAAACAAAGGCTCACCACCGGACAAGGTAACCCCGCCACCGTATTTAAAAAACGGTGCATCCTTACAGGCTTCCTCCACTACCTCCTGAGATGTCATTTCCCTGGAATCCATGGTTAGTGCCACTGCCGGACAACCATCAATTATATTATGCCAGTTCTCCACCTTGGAAACATCCAGCTTTATCTTTCCGTCAACTTCCGTTACGCCACCGTTTTCCGCCAAATGCACACATGTATTACAATGTATGCATTTATTTGGGAAATACAGAGGTCTTTGTTTAATTGAAATCCCCTCAGGATTCTGACACCAGACACAGTTTAAGGTACATCCCTTAAGAAAAACCGTTGTCCTGATGCCATGTCCGTCATGGGTAGAAAATCTCTTAAAATCGAAAACGTAACCTTTCAAATTCACATCATCACTTTCTTAAATTTAAATATCGTCATAACTTGTTCTGGCAATAATTTCATCCTGAAGTTCTCCCGCCAGTTCCACAAAGTATGCAGTATATCCTGCAACACGGACTGTAAGATTTCTATACTGTTCCGGATTCTTCTTAGCCGCCAACAAATCTTCTTTTCTTACAACATTAAACTGTATATGAGGTATCTCCAAATCCACAAAAGTTCTTAACATCTTAGCGAATTTGTCGATTCCATTTTCAGTTTTGAAAAATTCCGGTAAAAACTTCATATTAAGAAGTCCTCCGTTAGTAGTCCAGCTCTTATCTAACCTTGACACTGACTTAAGAACCGCTGTCGGTCCATGTTCATCACGTCCGTAAACCGGTGACATACCTCCATCAGCTAACGGTGTCTGGGAATATCTTCCATCAGGAGAGGCTCCCACATTTTCACCCATTGGTACATGAGCTGAAACAGTATACATTCCTGTATGATATTTTCCGCCTCTGTAATTGGTAAACTTTCCAATTCTTTCACGGAAATATTTTGCCCATTTTGCTCCAAGATTATCAACCCACTCAACATCGTTTCCGTATTTAGGAACCTTGTTAAGAAGCATTGTTCTTAAAATCTCGTCACCTTCATAATTGTTCTCAAGTGCCTTAAGAAGTCTTTCCTTTGACACCTTTTTCTCGTCATACACCATCTGCTTAATTGCCGCAAGGCTGTCTGCCAGATTTGCTACCTGTATCATCTGAATACCTGACAAATTGTACTTTGCACCGCCTCGTGTAACGTCAATTCCTTTATCCATACAGTTATTAATAACTGATGACAAAAACGGTGTAGGAAGAAGGTCCATGTGTGCCTGCTCAACCTGCTCACATGCCTTTATCATCTTATCCATAAAATAGTCTATATTCTGTCTGAAGGCTTCTTCCAAATCTTCAAAAGTTTCATATGTTGTTAGATTTCCTCTATCCGGTGCCAGCTGCTTGCCTGTTATAAGGCACTTGCCACCTGTTAAAGTAAGTTCTAATGCCTTATTTAAGTTAAACATTGCTGCATCTGACCATCCCAGATTATCTCCCTGAGTAGTAAGTTCAACACAACCTACAATGGCATAGTTTCTTGCATCCTTTTCTTCAATATCCAAATCCTTTATCATGGCAGGAATAACCGCCTTGTCATTAAAGAACTGTGGCATACCGCTTCCAAGGGAAACAACTTTTATGGCTGCCTTCAATAATTTGTCACTGGTTTTTTCACAAAGTCTTACTGAAAGATTTGGCTGTGGCAAACCGATATGTTCCTGAGATTTCAGGAATAAATAAGAAAGTTCATTTTCATATGGCTCTCCATTTTCATCCTGACCACCTACCGCAATGTTAAATCCAATAGGGAATCCCGCAAAGAATTTAGCACTGTTTGAGTTCCTCATATATACAATTTCATTAAATTTAAGCCAAAGGCTTTCTATAATTTCCAATATATCCTGGTCACTAACACCATTTTCTCTGTCATGTTTATAATAAGGATACATATAAACGTCCATTCTTCCCGGTGAAAATGATGATGCATTTGATTCCATCTGCAGGATTACAAATAAGAACCACAATGACTGAGCTGCCTCGTGGAAAGTAACCGGCGGTCTTTCTGCAATGTTTTTACAGATTTCAGCCACTGTCTTCATGTTATCTGCCCACTTTGGATTTTCCTTAGCTTCCTCTAATAACAAATAATGATATCTCATAATGAAGTTAATAGCTCCGTCCATAACAGTTACAACACTCTTATAGAAAAGCTTCTTTTCTTCATCTGTTTCTTCATCTAAATGTTTCTGTGCCTCTGCCTTGAGACCTGCCGGACCTTTCTTAAGCCATCCTTCGCAATCAGGATTAATGTGTCCCTGTGCATGATCTTTCTGATTTATTTTTGCTACCTTTGATATTTCATCAATCTCTTTTCCGTAGCGTGCCTTAAGCACATCCTCTAATGATTTTCCCTGCCAATAAGGATATATTACTTCTCTGAAATATTTAATATCCTCTTCATGAACATTAAACTTGTCCTGTGGTCTGGTTGGAAGAGTTTCAAATTCCTTATCTACCCATGTGCTGCCGCTTTCCGGGAAAACTACTCCGTATCTCACACCGGCTGTTCTGTTTCCTACAATCAGCTCTTCCGGTTCAATGCTAATACCTATCTTTTCTAAGCAGTTCTTAAGCGAGTACGCTCTCTGCATAATACGTGGCTCACCTTCATGTGCTTTATATGTGTCTGTAACAATCTTTGCCTGTTCAATAGATGCATATCTTGGAACCGAGAGCATTCTATTCTTTAATGTTTCAATTCTGTCTGTTTTAACTAAACAACTCAACATATCCACCTCCTTCATTTCTATGGTTTCATTTTATAACGGGATATATGTAAAGTCAACGATTTTCTTATTATTTTTTATTACTTTTTATTGTTTCTTATTGTTTTCAATATGTAATGGTGATTTTGAGGGCTAAAATAAGCTTTTAAGTTATCATATTGTGGTGGGAATTAGTCCATAAGTTATGAAATAACTCCGGCGGATATGAATACATGAAATTTAAAATTATAATGGATAATTCTTGTAAAATAAGCCTTTTCATATGTTAAATATACCCAAACGCTTCCTCACATTACTGTGTAACCAACACGATTACCATAAAAATAAAGAAAATTAACGATGCCTTGGTAATTCCACATGTGCTCGCACCGATTTGAGCTAAGAAACTACCTTAGATATAAGGCATTACGTAATATTAGGGTATTTTGATGTCAAAAAAAGCCTGACTGGATTTTTTCCCAATCAGACTTCTTTATTTAAATATTCCTTACGTCTTTCCAGTAAAACCATGGTTATGCAAACAAAAATATTTTTCAAGTGATATGCTTCGTAATTTTACGCTCTCTTTTGTGATTTTCTATTATAAAAACAAATGGAAAACATAATAATCTGAAGTACAATTTCATATGCAACTAAGCAAATTGTTATTGGTAAAGCTTCATTAATAGAACCGTTAGCGTATATCCAAATTATACATATACACAACAATGTACTAATTGGATTCAATATGACTGCACACTTTCTGTACTTTTCTCCTAAATTCCCGGTAAAAATACTAGATATTAACTTTAAAACAATAAAAATAAAAAAAATGTATTTCATATAAATCTCCCTAATAAATTTTTTCTTTAAGCAAAAACACTATAACATTATTTATCAACAATATCAATGCTTGTCATAATAACACTTTTATTTTTATAAATTTTTACCGCCACATAAAATCAGGGGCACCCCAAAATGTAATCCAACATTCTAACTTCTTGAATTACACCCGGGATGCCCCTTTTGAAAGATAAATTATGACATACTTATTAAAAACAATATTTTTGTTTATCTAATCTATTTTAATAGAACAATTCCACGTTGTACTGTTGCAAGTCCTTCAGTGCTTTTTCCTCCGGTTTGCTATCCATTACAATTCCTGCGAAATCACTAATATTTGCATATTTATAATTACCTTCACGGGCAAGCTTTCTCGTTTCCAACATAACGTAGGACTTGTTGCTGACATCCATTATCATCTTTTTAGTTAATGCGTCATCTGTAGCATATGTATAAACTTTGTCCCTGTCAGTGTCCACACCTACTGCACCCATAAAAGCCTTATCAAAATTAAATTCCTGAATCTGTTTGTTTGTATATGAACCAATGAAACCGTCTCTTCCCCTGTTCATCTTTCCACCAACAAACACAAAATTTGTATCTGAAGGTTGCACAAAAGAAAGCATAACATCTATCATATTACTTACAACGGTTATTTTCAGATTGGCTTCAATAATTAATTTAATCAGTTCTATATTACTGGTAGAAATATCAAGAAAAATCATATCCCCTTCTTCTATCAGTTCAAACGCCTTTTGCGCTATAAGCTGCTTTTCTTTTACATTCTTTCCCTTTCGCTGGGAAACATATATTTCATGGGTATTCACACGATTCTTAATGGCACCGCCATAAGTCTTTTTTAACAGCCCTTTTTTCTCTAACGCAGATAAATCTTTTCGAATACTGTCTTCTGTAACTTTAAATAACTCGCTTAATTCCTTAACTAATACGGAACCTTCTCTGTTTACAATTTCGACGATTTTATTTTGTCTTTCTCTTGCCAGCATAAATCCTCCTTAGTAAAATTTATACCTACTATTGTGTACCATTGTTTAATTTATGTCAAATAAGTTTTCTTATATTTTGCCGTTTTTTAACCATTCTTCTATGGTAATTCCAACGCCGCCGTCTGCGTTGCCTTCTGTCGTAATAAACTTTGCTTTTTCCTTTGCCAAATCATTTCCTGTCTTTAATGCATAAGAACATCCGGCATACTCAAGCATTGTGGCATCATTTTCTGAATCACCAAATGCCATAATATTTTCACTATTTATTCCAAGAAAATCTGCTAACCATTTAAGTCCATTCCCCTTGTCAGCTCCCACAGCAGTTATCTCCATATTTCCTTTATATCCTGCCGAATAAACCAAATCAGGAATTTCACTTAAATCCTTCATCAAAGGTTCAATACATTCATCAGGAATATGTGAAACATTAAACTTTTCAACATTTTTAGTCCTTATAATATCCCACGGGCTGTCGCATCTCTCCATTATTTTTCTGTATTCAGTTAAAAAGACTTCAGGAAGACCTTTAGCTTCAAAATAATGTTCATATGTATAATCCGTAATGTAACCTGCACCATCTGCATAAATCTCATATACCAACGGATATTTTTCAAAAACACTTAATATTCTCTCTAGGGATTTAAAAGGAAGGTAGCAGCTGCAGAGAACCTTTGCGCTGTGCATGTCCACCACAGCTGCTCCGTTTGATAGTATCAAATAGTCTACGCAACCTAACAAATCGCATTCCCTTTTTGTTAATGAATATGGTCTTCCGGTGCTTACGGCTATTAATGCACCGTTTTCTTTAGCCTTTCTAAACGCATTAATATTAATTGGGGGGATTGTTAAGTGGTCATCTGCAACGAGAGTACCATCTACGTCAGTGGCTATAAGTTTGATATTCATTTTGGGCTCCAATCCATTAAATATTGTAATACTATTTGCATTTCGCAAATTAAATTATAATAACTTTAAGACTTCCTCCTCAGTAATGCACTGCATAACCTTTTCGGCTAATTCCTTACATGCCCCAACATCGCAATCAGAAATAATCTTTCTTGTTTTCAAAACACTTGTGGCACTTACGCTGAATTCATCCAGACCAAAAGCCAAAAGTAATGGTATTAACTTTGGATCAGCTGCTGCTTCACCACACATACCAACCATGATTCCTTCTTTTCTTCCGCACTCAATTATTCTCTTAATAGCACGGAGAACCGCAGGGTTATATGTGGAATACAGGTATGCTACCTTTGCATTACCTCTGTCAACTGCCATAGTATATCCTGTTAAATCATTTGTACCTATACTAAAGAATGCAGCTTCCTTTGCCAACGCATCTGCCATCATACATGCCGCCGGTGTTTCCATCATCACACCAATTTCTATGTTTTTGTTATACGGAACGTCTTTTTCGTCAAACTCTTTCATAATGTCAGCTACCATAGTCTTAACCTGACGAAGCTCATCTACTCCTGTAACCAATGGAACCATTATCTTTATTTTACCATATGCACTGGCTTTTACAAGTGCTTTTAACTGTGTTTTGTAAATATCTTGTCTCTGAAGGCAAAACCTTATTGCTCTAAATCCTAAAAAAGGATTTTCTTCCTTTTCAAGTCCGAGATACGGTACATCTTTGTCGCCTCCTATATCAAGGGTTCTTATAATTACCGGCTTACCTTTCATTGTTTCGGCAACCGCTTTATATGCTTCAAACTGTTCATCTTCCGTAGGAATGCTGTCTCTGTCCATAAACAAAAATTCAGTTCTGAATAATCCGATACCTTCTCCGTCACATTCAACAGCTTTCTTTGCATCTTCCGGCTTTCCAATATTGCATACTAATTCTACCTTTGTTCCATCTTTTGTAACAGACGGCTTTCCGGCATATGCCTTAAGAAGAGCCTTATCCTTTGCAAACTGTTCACGTTTATCTTCAAATTCCTTAACAACATCCTCTTCCGGATTAACTAATGCCTCACCACTTGTTCCGTCTAGAACAACAGTGTCACCATTCTTTACAATATCACATATTCCTTCAATACTTAAAACCGCCGGAATTTCCATTGCTCTTGCCAATATAGCTGAATGAGATGTTTTTCCACCCATCTCTGTAAGAATACCTTCAATATTTTCAGGCTTAATTCCTGCTGTCATAGATGGAGTCAAATCTTTTGCCACTAAAACAGTTCCTGCCGGTACCTGGGAAATATCAACATCTTCAATTCCCATAAGTAACTTAATCATTCTTGCTTTAATGTCTCTAAAGTCTGTAGCTCTCTGCTGTAATAATTCATCAGGTATCTGTGAAAACATTTCTGCTGTCTGCTCTAACACCTGATCAACTGCCATTTCAGCAGTAATCTTTTCAGCTACAACAAGTGAGGAAATCTGTTCCTCAATCATTGGATCCTGAAGCATTTGTATATGACCTCTTAAAATGTCTGCGTCCTTTTTACCAACAGTTTCATCCATTTTATCAGCCATCTTATTTGTAATTTCCACAAACTTTTCAATTGCCTCCTGTAATCTGGCAATCTCTGAGTCTGTTTCCGGAACATGCTTTGTTTCAATAGTAATGTCGTGGTCTTCAATTATAACAACTTTTCCTATTCCGATACCTTCGGAACCTGCAATACCTTTGTACATAATCTTACCTCTTATTATTATTCACCAAAATTCTGACTTTCAAGTTCAACAATCTTTGCCATTGCTGCTTCTTCGTCCTCACCATCACACTCAAAGGTTACTTCTGCACCTGTTTTGATACATGCTGAAATGATGTTTATAAGACTCTTTGCGTTTATTCTCTTTTCACCAAATACAATTGTTATGTCGCATGCGAATTTACCCATTTCCTTTGCGATAACTCCTGCCGGTCTCATGTGTAATCCCTCCGGATTGTTTACTGTTAATGTCTTGCTTACCATATTTTCGTTCTCCTTCTTATTCGATACTTTATTTAAATTGCTTTCGCAACAGTTTTCTAATTTAATGTTTTACTCTACGATTCTCTCTTAATTTTATATATCCGGGCAGGCATACGCTCCACCCGCCCGGATAAATTTGGCTTAATAATTTTAATTTGAGTTTGGCTTAAACAGCTATCTGCTATTATTTAAGCATTCCAACCATCTTAGCTACGATGGCATCTGCCTGCTTAATTGCCTGACCTGTAGTGATTTTAACTTTCTTTAAGTTATCAAAACGACCTGCATTCTTAATAGGCATATCTGTTGTTAATATTACTGCATCTGCTGTAGCAATATCTTCTGCTGTAATAGCGTTTTCAATACCTATAGAACCCTGTGTTTCAACCTTACACTCAATTCCTGCTTTTTTGCAAGCCTGCTGAATAGCCTCTGCTGACATATAAGTATGTGCAACCCCTGAAGGGCATGCTGTAACTGCTAAAAATTTCATATCATTCACTCTCTTTCTTGTTAATTTAAATTCGACTTATCAGTTTATTTTATACAAGTTATATTTTCCTGACTTAAATCCGACTTATCAGTTTATTATACAAATTATATTTCTTATATGATTTATTCAAATGAGATATCAACATCTCCTAAATCCTCCGGTTCAGGTGCAACATAATCTTTCTTTAATAATGCACACAAACCAACGTAAATTGCTACACCAACTAAAATACAGATTACGTAAAGTGGCCAACCTGACATAAAGCTTTCACCCTGAATAACAGGAGCTACAATTAAACCACCCCAGCAAGCTGACATCTTAGCACCAACTCCAAGGAATCCTGCAAGACCACCTGCAATTGCTGATGCAATCATGTTAATAGGAATCATTCTTGTCGGATCAGCAGCTGTATATGAAATAGCACCTTCTGTAATACCACAGCAACCCATCGCTATAGCACCGATGCCTGCATTCTGTTCTTCCGGTGAGAACTTCTTTCTTAAAACTAATGAAGCAACACCACATCCGATTGGAGGAATACAAATAGCAATACCAACAGGAGCTGCGAATGTGTAAATACCTGTACCTACAAATGCTACCATTAAAATTGAGTAAGCAACTTTGTTTACAGGACCACCAAGGTCAAATGCTATCATAAGTGATGCCAAAGCACTAATTCCTGCAAGGGCAAGACTTCCATGATTTCCATGTGCCATATCTGTCATTACACCTTCAAGCCATGTCATAAATGATGCAATTGGTGCTCCACATGAGAACATTATAGCACCTACAATTAACACACCAACTACAGGGATAATGATAATCGATTTAAGTGACTGCATTGACTTTGGAAGAGGAATCTTCTTTAAGTAATGCGCTACAATACCTGCAATTAAACCTGCAATAGCTGCTCCTATAAATCCGGCTGAAGCTGTCTGTACTGTTCTTGTTGAATTAACATAATACTGAACATTGTCAATTGTTGTTAAAACTGCTCCATCAGGAACTGTAACACCCTTAGTAATTTCTACCAAAGTCTGAACAGGTGCTCCTAAACCTGTAGGAATATTCAGTGCCATAAATCCGCCTGCCATACCTACTGCAATTCCGGGTCTGTCTGCAATTGAGTAAGCAATATATGCTGCAAATACAGGACACATTAATCCAAGAGCATCAGCTCCGATTGTCCATAACCAATAAGGAAGACCTGAACCCCATCCCGGAGCTGCTCCTTCACCTGTTAATAATACTGCGATGGCCATTAAGATACCACCACCAACAACAACCGGAATCATATATGACACACCATTCATAAGGTGCTGTTTGGTGTTTTTTAAGATATCTACCAATTCTTTCATAACTTTTCTCCTTTTCAAAACGTATTTTATCCTGACCTCAGGATTTAAACTGTGCCAATAAGTTCAATAACTTCATCGGCATTTTTTGCATTCTTTAATTGTTCTCTAAAGTCTTCATGCATAACCTTTCTGAACAATCCTGCAAGAATTTCTAAGTGTCTGTCACCCTGTCCCGGTGAAGGAACACCGATTTGGAATATCATGTCAACGCTTTCCGTATCATCCCATTTAACAGGATGCGCAAGACGTACAAAAGCAAGTGATGGTTCCTTAACATGTACTGACTTTGAATGTGGTGTAGCAACTGAGAAACCAACTGCCGTACTTGAACTTGCTTCTCTTGCCATAACATCTGCTACATAACCTTCTTTGTCAATAAGTCTGTCGTCCTTGTCCATCGCATCAGCTATTAATCTGATAATCCCTTCTGCATTCTCTGCCTTAACGTCAAACATAACAATCTCTTTGCTCATTAATTCTTTAGCCAAACCTTTGTCCTCCTTTTCTTAAAATTATTACCACCATTGTGTAATTTCATTCTAAGGGCTTTATTACTTTTTTTCAATTCTCGCAAAAAAAGAAAATTGCACTAAAGTTAGTGCAATTATTCTCAAGCTTAGTATTTTTCTTGCATTGAAACGTTTTGAAAAATCAAAAGCTTTTCATTATTTTTTATTAATTTTTATTGTTTATAATGCAATTCTCTTTTGAATATGTCCCCTATCTCCTCCGGAGTCTGACATTTACGTATTTTTCCTATTCTGGTTTCTGAACCTACCAATCTGGTAAATGCCATGAAAAATGACTTAGTAGTTTCAATGTTGTTAAAGTTAAGGGCTAAAAGGAATATTGTGCTAACCATTTTTCCTCCCCAGTTTACCGGATACTCAAGTTTAACCACAAAAACTTTTGGTTTTATAACATTTTCCGGCATTCCATGAGGAATGGCAACTTCATTTCCAATAGCTGTTGATTCTATTTTTTCTCTTGTTATTACATCATCGTAAAATTCTTTTTTTACATATCCACCTTCGCAAAGACGCTTGCAAACCTCTTTAAGAATGGCCTCACGCTCCACTTTTTCCCTGACAATCAGTATATGGTCCTTATCAACTATTTCATCAAACTTTTCGCTTCCAAACCGTGGATTTGACAATGCCTCAAAGCATGCATCCTTAATTTTCTGTTCATCATCCCTGCTGACAATAGGCGATATATGTACTACCTTGTCCTCATATTCAAAGTTTGGCAGTAACGACAGGATAATATCAGAATCATAGTCCTCTATATTCTCTATTTTTTGGGAGGATAATATGGCAACTATCTTTACATCATCAATTTTGTTTTCTATTTTTCTTGCCACAATATTAGCTGCGGCAATTCCGCTGGTACCAATTAACACCGCTTTGACGTTTTTCACATTTCTGTGAAGTGCACCTCCTAAAAACAGTGCGATAAAAGAGATTTCATGGTCTGTAGGTATCTCTCCTGTATATTCTTCGTAGAATTTTCCCAATGTAAAGCATGTGGCAAAAATTCCCGAATACATTTCCCTTATATCTCCTAAGAAAGGATTGCTAACCTCAAAACCATACTGTGTTCTAATAAATGACGGTGGAATAAACGCTTCTAAGCTGGTTCTTAAAAGTTCATTTCCCTCTAAATCCGCATTTAAAATTTCAGAAAGATATTTTAAAATTTCAGCGCATATTTCCTGATTTTTGCTGTCAAATCTGCTATTGTTTACCAGTTGTGTACGATTTTTCTTAAGCTGCACTGCTGCCGCTGCAAATAGTATGTCTATATACTGCTTCTCATATTCATTAATCTGCATTTTTCCCAGCTGCTCATACATCTGACACACTTTTCCAACAATTTCAGGATTGCTTAATTTTCCTTCTTCTTTGACAATATTCTTCTCTATAACATTTCCCATTCTGATTCTAAATAACTGGATGCTAAGATATTCTGCCAACATTCTAAAGGAATAGTCTGTATAGGCAACATCAAATTCCTTCTCTATTGCCCCTATTACTTCAATGGCCTTCTCATAATTATCCCTTCCAAAGTTATTTATCCACAAATACTCTTCTTCATAATTAACCCTGTAATCGTGTACATTGTCCACTTTATTATTTCCAATGGCATATCTGCAATAACTTTTCATTGCCTTTCTTATGGAAAATTCCTCACCGGAAATAAACACACCATGTCCTGCAACCCTGTTAATATGAATATTATATTTTTCAAGTTCCTTTGATATGGTGTTAATGTCATCGCCAATCATTTTCTTACTAACATTTAATTCCTCTGAAAACAATGACAGGGTATAAGTGTCCCATCCGCTTAAAAGAATGTACATTATATAACCCATTCTCTGTTTTTTGGACATTACCATTTTTTTGTCACGTTTCATGGCACTAACCTGCTCAATCTGGTTTTCAGAAAAGTCTGCCACAAAACCTATTCCCGGCTTTCTTTCCAAGGTCATTCCCTGCTCCTTACAAAAATCCGAGACCTCCTTAATATAGGTTTTTACACTTCTTTCTGATACGCCAAGATACAGTGCCAGAGTCTTTGACGTAATAGGTGTACGGTTATTGTCAATTAATTTTTCTAATATCTGAAGACTTCTTTCTGATAACATATCTCTTTCAACTTTCTTAATATCTTTTAGCAGTATGATATCATTACTGTTAATTTTCCCTCAATGTTACATTGTTTTAATGTAGCAGGAATAATAAAATGTTCACCCTTTCCTATCTTCTGTCCGTTTATCATTCCGCTTCCATCTATAACACTTGCATTAATAAATGGTTTATCATTTTCAAAACTGTATTTTCCGTCTATTTCCCATCTCTCTAATGTGTAGAAAGGACATTTTACTAACCTTTCACTGCTCATTCCCGGATAGTTATTAACAATTCTCTCCTGGTTGTAATCAACGTGAGGAGCTTCAATACAGTCTATACTTTGTTTTAAATGCAACTGTCTTGGTTTTCCGTTCTGCAGTCTGTCATAATCATAAACTCTATATGTTATGTCACTGCTTTGCTGTGTTTCTATGAGCAATGTTCCGCCTTTAATTGCATGAAGACATCCGGGGTTTATCTGGAAAAAATCACCTTTTTTAATTGGAACAACTCTTATTAATTCATTCCATCGTCCCTGATTTATCATATCTGCAAGTTCTTTTTTATCCTTTGCATTATGACCTATGACAATACTGGCATCTTCCTTGCAGTCAAGAATGTACCAGCATTCCGTTTTCCCTAATGAACCATTTTCATGTTCTGCCGCATAGGCATCATTAGGGTGTACCTGAATGCTTAAATCCTGCTGCGCCCCTATTATTTTTACAAGAAGTGGGAACACGTCGTTTTCAATATTTCCAAATAACTCTCTGTGATTTTCATAGCACCATGACAATTTTTCTCCGGCAAATTCTCCGTTTAAAATTGTGCAGTCACCACTTTTGTGTGCACTTATTCCCCAACATTCACCTGCATTGTCTCCAGCCTGCTCATATCCAAAATTTTTCAATAAATCTCCACCCCAGATTGCGTCCTTAAATACCGGCTGCAAAAGAATAACTTCATTTGAGTAACTTTGTCTTTCCATGTTAAATACCTCTTTTTCGTTTTTTCTCAGTAGCTAATTTCAACAATCCTCTTTCCAATATAACTTTGATTGTAACATATTTTACAAAAATATCATACATTTTAATATTTTTTTATATTTTATTATAAAAGGACTTTGGAGTCACTACAAAAATGACGTTAAAATTAACTACTTTTTCTAATTTTTTCAAAAGAAATCTCTTTTCATCGATTATTATTGGCATTTTTATTATCTTTTTATGTGCCATTACTGTTTTCCCTCTTTTGTCCGAAAAAAAAGAAAATTCCTTTGAAAACAATACACAGCAAAACTTTAATATCTACGCAGACAAACTTTTAACAGACCAACTCTCTTCCGACACTCTCAGTTTGCATTTTTATTTATCTGATACTTCAAAATACGGACTGGATAACATTACCCCCACTTTGGGAAACTATACATATGAGTCTATGACTTCATCCCAAAACCACTTTATAAACGAAATTAATCTTTTAAAAAACTTTAATTATAAAGACCTTTCCACGGAGCAGCAGATAACCTATGATGTTTTAATGGAGTATTTTAAAGATCAGCTGGATTTTTCCGACTTATGCCTTTGTTCTCAGGTATTAAGTCCTACTACGGGGCTTCAGGCTCAGCTTCCTGTTCTTTTATGTGAATATACTTTTTCCTCCCAAAAGGATATTGAAAATTATCTTTCTATTTTGTCTCTCATAAAGGATTATTATGGACAAATATGTGAATTTCAAAAATTAAAGGCTGAAAATAATTCTTTTATAAGTAAATTTGCCTGTGACAAAATAATTGCCCAGTGTAAGGAATTTATTGGCAACAAAAATACCTGTGAAAATCTTTTGCATACATCATTTTTAAACAGATTATCCGGTGTTACATTTTTAACTGACCAGGAAAAAAATAATTATATAACAAGGGATATTAATGTAATTGAGGAAAGCATTTACCCTGCCTACGAAAATATCGCCAATACTTTGTGGTCATTGCAAAAAAAGGGAGCCTGTAAAAACAAAAACGGTCTTTTCTACCTGAAAAACGGCAGGGATTACTATGAATATCTTGTAAAAAATTATACGGGAAGTTCTAAATCTGTCAGTGATTTAAAAGCTGAAATTCAGCTTAATCTCACAGGGTATGTGCAGGCAATTTATTCTATTCTCACAAAAGACCCTGAACTGGAGAAAAAGTTTTATGGTAAAACAGAATCCGACTTAAAGCCCAATGACATTATATCTTCACTGTCAAAGAAAATTTCCAATAATTTTCCTACAACAGTGGGAGACAGCCGGCTTTCCGAAATTTCATACACCTTAAAATATGTGGATAAAAGTCTTGAGGATTTTTTAAGTCCTGCTTTTTATTTAACTCCTCCTATAGATAATCCACAACACAACATTATTTATATAAACGGTAGCGAAAGTATGAAAAATCAGGATTTTTATGCCACAATTGCCCATGAAGGAATACCGGGGCATATGTACCAGTCATGGTTCTTTTCATCTACTAATCCCCACCCTGTAAGGCACATTATTAACTACGGTGGCTATACTGAAGGGTGGGCAACTTATGTGGAATTTATGTCTTATCAGTATCGTTATAAAGACCAAAATCTTGCCAAAGCCTTTGCCTGTAGTTCTGCATATTCTCTGGCTCTTTATTCTATTTGCGATATTGGAATTAACTATGACGGATGGACTTTTAAAGACACCACCAAGTATCTGGCAGATTATAATATCACTGACAAAAAGGTTTGTGAATCCATTTTTCAGTCTGTTATAGAAGAGCCTGCCAATTATCTTCAATATTATGTAGGCTTTATGGAAATTACCCGGCTTAAGGATTCTCTTAAAAAGAAGCTGGGAGATTCCTTTAACTTAAAAGATTTTCACAAGGCTTTTTTGGCTGTGGGACCTGCGCCTTTTGATGTGGTAAATAAGTGGATAATGTACGAATATGCCAAATAATTTCTAAATTCAACAAAGCCGGATATTCTGCCTGTATATCCGGTTTTGTTTTAGGTATTAATATTTTATCTACAGCCCTTTTCAACTGTATATTATGATGTGAGTGACAAACTCGCATAGCAACGAAATAACCCCATTACATCATTGGATGGCACAATCTATTTTGTGCACTCACATCACAATATAATTATAACAACACTACTTAATAATTTACATTTTTGTACTGAAATGTACTTTTTCTGTATTGAACGGCGGTTTTTAACTGCTAAACTTACTTTTCATACTTTTTATCATTGATGGCCCGATATCTATTTCCTCTTTAGTTCCTGTAATTGTTATAATTCGGTTTACATAATCTATACTTTTAATGTGTCTTTTATTTACCACGTAAAATCTGCTGCACCTTACAAAATCCCCTGAACTTATTTCTTCAATGATATTTTCAAGAGTTCTGTTTTTTACGGTAAAAGCTTCCTTTTTCGTGTATATGTAAAGTCGTCTTCTTTCACTTTTTATGTACAATATATCCTGTATTTTCACAGAATATATTATGCCCTCATCTTTAATATAAAGATTCCTTTTTTTAATTTGAGGTTTGGGAAATTCTAATGCAGTTTCTACAACTTTTATAAGTTCACTTCTATCGTAAGGCTTTTCCATAAATGCATAGCAGTGTAACTGCTCGTACATAAATAACTTGGGATCTTCTAAATATGACAAAAAAATAATAGGTGTAAAACAATATTGTTGCACCCTACGTATTGCCTCTGCAAAACGTATGCCCCCTACACTGTCTCCGTCACTGTCAGTTGCCACGGTATCTATAATAAAAAGGTCAATATAATCATGTAACATTATTCCACATGCCTCCTGAAAGTTATCTGACCTATAAATTTTTATTTTGTGATTTTTAAATTCCGGTAAATTCAATACTCCCTTTTTACTATCATTTAATAATAGAATTTTTTTCATTCTTCATTCTTATCCTTTGTTTTTCCATAAATATTATCTAATTTTAAAAGCAATAACATTTTATCATGCTCAGAATACTTTCTTATATCTTTTTTCCCCTTTTTATCAAATAGAATTTCGTCCGCCGAAATATTATATGCCTGGTTTAACTTACACAAACATCCCGTAGATAAATTTCTCTCTCCGTTTTCTATTTTTCTGTATGTTGAGTATGACATTCTAATATCCTCAGCAACCCTTTCCTGAGATAAACCTATCTTTCTTCTGAGTTTTATTACACGTTTAGAATATTTCAACATTTCATCTCTTGTATATCTTTTCATATTTCACTCTCATAATGTATAAGTTAGTAAAAATGCTATTCTTTTTTATTTATTAACACCAGTCACTATTACTGTACCAAAGGGACATAATTTTGCAGAACCGGCCTTCTAATGTATTTGGGATTACCTATATTATTATTCAATAAAGTTTCATTATTACTTTAAATTGTTACTTTTTCCTTTTATTATTATATTCTTATAACTTTTTAAAAAAATAATTTTCTTTTTTACACATACACCGTTATTGTTGCACTAAATATGTTATAATTATAGGTATTATTTTCTTTTATCATATTTCACACACATCTTATTTGCTAAAAGGAGAATTATTTTCATGAATAACAAAGATGAATTCCTTTATTATTACAAAACCGTACTTATGAACAATATCTATAGAAAACTGTACTTTTATAACTGGTCTCTCAGGCAATTATCGGAAGAAGCAGGTCTTCCCTATGAAACCATTAAGAAATTAACAGGTGGAAAAATAAATAATCCATCTATATATAATTTGATAAAGATTTCTGAAGCTTTTCAATGTAGTGTTGACGAGCTTATTTCAGATACTGCTTCTGTGCAAAATAACAGTCCCTCTTTGTCAAACAGATGCTTCAGTTTTTTATCCGAATTATGTGATCTTGAAGATCATCTTTTAGAACATAATCAAAAATTTGACACTGATTATATTGCTATTGTTAATGCACATGGCTTCTATTCCCGTGGTTTTTCATGCACAAACTTAAGCTCTGATATTTACAATTTTGCTAAATACAGAAAAAAGTATGGTGATTTAGATATTTTAGGGATAACCATTTATGACTCATCCCCTGACCGTTTATTTTACAAAGATGAACTTATTCTGATATGTAAAGACAGATATCCTTCTTACGGGGAATGTGGAATATTTATGTATAAAGATAAGATTTATATTAGAAGATATGTCCCTGACAGATATTTTTGCCTTGAGGCATTACGTGGTTTTGACAAGCCCCTCATTCTTAAACATATTGACGAATGTCTTTTCTTAGGAAGAATCATTGGTATTATTAAAAAATAAAACAGAGCAGGCTTAAACCCACTCTGCTTATAATAAAAACACTTATAAATTACATTTCAAATGTTTTTCCTAAATTTTCAACTTCTTCTTTTGTGGCAAGATTATCGCTGAAAGCACTGGCACTTCCTGTAAGTAAGCCGTTTCTAAGTGCCTCTTTGTAATCCCCTGATTTTAGGTATCCTGCAATAAATCCCGCTACCATGGAATCTCCGGCACCAACGGAATTTTTCACCTTGCCTTCAGGGCATTTGCTCTTATATACTTCACCGTTTTCCGCCACTAAAACAGCTCCTTCTCCTGCCATGGAAACTAAAACATTTCTGGCACCTTCCTGCTGCATCTTCTTTGCATAAGGAACAACATCCTCTCTTGTTTTAAGCTCTACGCCATATATTTCTCCCAATTCATGATTGTTAGGCTTAACAAAAAATGGTTTATATTTAAGAACATTTAAAAGCAAATCCTTTGTGGCATCCACAACTATCTTTACATCCTTATCTTTTAAGTGTTCCATTATGTCACTATACATTGTTTCAGGCATTACTGATGGAATACTTCCTGCAAGAACCAAAATATCTCCGTCCTTTATTTTGTCTAACTTCTTGTACAATTCCTTAATGTCTTCGTCCTTTATTGCCGGTCCCATACCGTTTATTTCGCTTTCTTCCTGAGCACGAATTTTAACATTAATTCTTGTTATTCCATCTTTAACCCTGATAAAATCAGCATTTACTCCGTTTTCTTCCAACATTTTCTGAACATTGTCACCGGTAAAACCTGCCAAAAAACCAAGGGCTGTATTTTCTATTCCAAGATTACTAAGAACCATGGAAACATTTATTCCCTTACCTCCCGGAAACATAAGCTCCTCAGATGTTCTGTTTACACTTCCTAACTTTAAGTCATCCACTGAAACAATATAATCAATAGATGGATTAAATGTAACTGTATATATCATTTCGTACCTCCGCATTTTCACTTCTTAATTCAAAATATATATTATTTAAATTACATTTGCAAGCATTACACTGGCAATTGTCCCTGAAATTGTTGTCAAAATTGCACCAGCTAAAGTCCATCTTGTTCGCGTTACTTTTGCAGTTATATAATACACGGACATTGTGTAAAACACCGTTTCCGTACAGCTCATCATTAACGATGTTACCTTTCCCATGTATGAATCCGGCCCATATTCCTTAAATATATCAAGAACCATTCCCGTAGCTGCTGATGATGAAAATATTTTGACAATTGTAACCGGCATTAGTTCTCCCGGAAAACCTATGGGATTGGTAACCTTTCCAAGCAATTTTCCCAACACTTCCATAAATCCTGATTCTCTTAAAACGGCCACTGCCACCATTAAACCAATAAGAGTGGGCATTACTTTTATAACTGTTTTAAGTCCTCCCGTGGCACCGGTTACAAAATCATCATATACATTTTGCTTTTTTATTATGCCATATAAAACTATAAATAACATAATTCCCGGAATAATAAAGGATGATATTGACACTATTACTGACATACAAATAACCCGAAAACAATTCTATTCACATATATTTTATGGCAAAAAATAAGAACCTATGACTTTGTGCCATAGGTTCTTACGTTAAATTCTTTATTTCTTTACTCCGGTAACCATTTCAGTTCTCTCTTCAACATTTTCTACTAACTTACTTGTAGCAACCACATCTGCATTTGGTCCCTTTTTCATAAATACAGGTTTTAATATAATCGGTGTAATAATTGTAGTTACAATTACCACTATAATAACCGGTGCTACAACGCTTGAACTCATAAGTCCTGCCTCAATACCTTTGTTTGCAACTATAAGGGCAACTTCACCTCTTGAAATCATTCCCACACCAATTCTCAAACACTGGTAATCCTTGTATCCGCACGCCTTAGCTCCAAGCCCGCATCCTATAATCTTTGTAAGGATGGCAATAATTGCAAGACCTACAGCATACAGTGCAATAACCGGTCCCATATGCATAACTGCGTTTCCATCTACCTTAAGACCTATACTTGCAAAAAATACAGGGCTTAAAAACATATATGCCACAACATCAAATTTTGATGCAATAAACTGATCTTTCTGTGTCATGGAGATAATTACACCGGCAAAGAATGCTCCTGTAATATCTGCAACGCCAAAGAAATATTCTGCACAAAACGCCATAATCAGACATATAACAAATGCTATAATTGCGTGTCTGTGCATTCCTTTTCCAGCGTGCTCGTACCATTTCTTGTATAATTTGTAAATAATAAATCCAAATACACCTACAAATACGAAGAATAATAAAATCTTCAAAAGCACTATTCCCAGTGATTCTGAATTACCTGATGCACCAGAACCACCTGTTCCAAGACTTATAACCACTGTAAGGGCTATAATTCCCAATATATCATCGATAATTGCAGCTCCTAAAATTGCATTTCCTGAAGCTGTCTTTAATTTTCCCATTTCCTGAAGGGTTTCAACGGTAATGCTAACAGATGTTGCCGTTAAAATAACACCTACAAACACCGCCTGTACAAACACTGTACTTCCCTGCGCCGGTTCAATCCAGCCTTCTTTTAAGAACCAGAACGTAAATGCTCCGCCACCAATAAGGGGTACTATTACACCACAAAGTGCAATTATAAAGGATGCCAGTCCGCATTTTTTCAGTTCGTTAATATCTGTTTCAAGACCTGCACAGAACATAAGAACAATAACACCTATTTCCGCAAGATGGTCAATAAACGCTGTCTGGTGAAGTGTTAATGCCTCTAAATGATGTCCTCCTACAACTACTCCTGACAATAAGTTACCTAAAACTGCCGGTCCTAAAATCAGTCCTGCTAAAAGTGCGCCTACAACCTGTGGCATATTAAAACGCTTAGTTACAAGTCCCAAAATTTTTGTACTTGCAAGTATTAATGCAAGCTGCCACAAATAACCGTATTCTTCCATGATTTTTCCTCTTTTCAATTGCTAACATATTCTTTTATCAAATTTCACACCGTATCATAATAACACCTTATTATTGTTTATTCAACTTTTTTCGTCTTTTTTTTACCAGACCTTAACTAAACATTTTATACTTAATTTTCAACCGCTCCAGCTTCTTTATGGTGGCATTTGAAATTAAAAATAATACCACAAAAGTGGAAACTGCATGAATTAAATTAAACCCAATCCCGCTTAAATATGTTGCCACAAAAGTCTCTGTTTTAGGGGTATCAGTATACATAAAAACCGTGGCTGTATCCAGTATAAATCCGTATATAACAAAGGTTGCCAGAAAACCGTATATGGAAATTATCCATTTATTGTAAGCATACTTTATGTTCTTTTTTGAAAATAAAACTCCTGATAAAAAGCCGATTATGCCAAAGGCTATCATCTGCCACGGTGTCCACGGGCCCTGCCCAAAGAAAAATCCTGATACAAAAGCCGTAAGGGCTCCACATAAGAATCCTGACTGCCTTCCTAACATGACTCCCGTTATTATAATAATGGCTGCACATGGCTTTACCTGAGGTGTCATAAAAAACGCCAGCCTTCCCACCACAGCTAATGCCGTCATAACTGCCAGTGTCACTATTTCTCTGGTTTTTGGTTTTCTTTTTTCAAATGACCACAGGAATATAAATATGGATATGACAATAATGCACATTGACGTGAAATAATACCCTCTCATCATTAATCCATATATATCTATTGAGGCAGTATGCATTATACATTTTTCAGATAACATACAATATCCTCCATTTTCACTGCACCTTTAATGGTGCTTCTTGACATTTTTGCCACTGTAGTAGTGTAGAAATTGTTTGATGTAAAAAAATCTCTGCTATTATTTACTGCTATTAATTTTCCATCGGCAAACATTCCGCATCTGTCTGCGTACTCACCACAAAAATCCAAGTCATGACTTACAATAATAATTGTTTTGCCGTCAGCACTTAATTTTCTTAACAAGTTTCCCAGTTCTTCTTTATAAACTTCATCTATTGCCTTGGTAGGCTCGTCTAACAAAAGTATATCAGGATTTTCCATTAAAATCTTTGCCAGCGCCACCTTTTGCTGCTGCCCTCCACTTATATCATAGGGATGCCTGTTTAATATATCCTGAATTTCCATTTCTTCTATTAGACTGTTCTCACAACCTTCAAGCTCCTTAGAAACCTTGTCCCTGCTAAAGAGGTTTTGCACGCTTTGAGGAAGCAATGCCACCTTTCCCTTTTTGGTAATTTTTCCGCGATAAGGCTTTTTCACCCCGGATAAAAGCCACATTGTTGTACTTTTCCCCGTTCCGTTTCCTCCTAGAATAGCAAATATTTCACCTCTTTTTACGGAAAAATACAGTCCCTTTATTATATCTCTTTCATATTTTTCGTACCTAAACCACAGATTTTTACAGGTAATTGCCATCTCTTTTTTATTAATATCTGCTTCTTTATGATTTTCCTGAATGAATTTCCCCTTTGACGAATCCCCCTTCCTGTCTGACCGGTCAGTGGGGGGTTCTTTATCCTGTAATTCCCTTTCAAGCCATTTTCTTCCATCTTTTATGGAAACAGGGGGAGTACCTTTTTTGCCACATTCATAATAAACTCTCGTAGCATAAGGCATAAGCTTAGAAATCTTCTGATTTTTGATTTTATCTGCAATTTCTAAAGGATTTCCCCATTCCATGATTTTTCCATTATTCATAACCACCAGTTTATCCGCCATATCCAAAACATAACTTAACCGATGTTCCGACATAATAATGGTTACACCTAAATCTTCATTGATTTTTTTTAACATACTTACAAACTTTTCCGTTGCAATGGGGTCTAACTGGGAAGTTGGCTCATCTAACAATAAAATTTCCGGATTCATGGTCATTACTGCTGCTAAATTAAGCAGTTGCTTCTGTCCTCCTGATAATTTATCAGGCTTTAAATAATACAAATCCGTCAATTCAAAGTATTCTGCTATTTCTGCGGTTTTCTGTCTTATTTCTTCAGATTTAAGGCCAATATTTTCCAAACCGAAAGCCAGCTCGTGCCACACCTTATCTGTCACAATCTGATTATCAGGATTTTGCATAACAAATCCTATTTTTTCTGCCTGCTGCCTCTCCTTTAAATCCTTTATATTGATGCCATTATACAAAACATTTCCCGTTATTTTTCCATTAGGACATATAGTAGGCTTTATGGTTCTCAAAAGTGTACTTTTTCCACACCCTGTCTGACCGCATATAACCATAAACTCCCCTCTATGTATCTCCAGATTAATATTACATAAAGCAGGATTTTCCAAATATTCTCCCTTTTCCATATCCGGGTAGAAAAATGTTAAATTTTTGATTTCAATCTGCGCCATCTTATGCCCTCCAAAATATTTACCGCCATAGGGGTAACACACAAAAGTATATATGCCACGTAAACCATAATTTGCCCTTTTGTCCTAACAAAAGGATAATAATAGGTGTACAAATCTCCTGCTGCCCACCGACTTATAACCACCCCAAATAATATTATCATCCACAGGCTTAATAAAATATCTCTTTTTTCTATTCTATAATTATTGTAATTAGTTCTTTTAGCACATCCATATCCTCTTGCCGTCATCGAATCTGCCGTATCCACGGAATTTTCCAACGCCCATGTTATGGTAATGGAAAAAATATGAAGGCTTGACTTTATTTTATTAAAGAACCCTTCCGGTTCCCCTTTAAGAGCCCTGTGGGTCATGGAAATTTCCTTAATTTTCTTTGTAAATTTTGACACAAACCTGAAAATCATAGTTAAAAGCAACGCCACTGATGGCATTATCGCTCCTATTAATGCCAGAATTTTATCCTCAGTCATTATTTCATTAAAGGTGGAAAGCCAGAAAATCATGGCTACTATTACCAAAGCTGCGAAAACTCCGTATACTATAGATTCCAAGGTTACGGGATTTCCCGTAAACATATAAAACAACAATGTTGCCCCTTTATGGGAAAAAAGCGGATTTATTACTGCCGAGGCCGTAAAAATAAAAAATGCCATAATACAAAACTTTACACTTTTTTGTTTTTTTAAATATATATGGTAAATTATGGCACACACTGTGGAAATAATCACCATTACCTGCTGCATTTGAAACATTGTGATTATTAAAACCACCATATAAAAGATTATGTTCACCACCGGGTGAAATCTTGAAAATTCATCTGTCAATTTTTTAAATCCTCTCCTAAATCACAGGTGTAATGCCACTCAATGTTGTCTCCATCCTTTATTTTGTAATCGCTACACCCCACATTTGGGTATTCTCCATTTACGCAATACATCCATCCTGACAGCTCCCCACAGGAAAATTCGTAAATATTATTAATTCCCTCTATATATGCAGTTCCTGTGGTAAAAGATGCTTCCATTAATATATTTTCATTTTTAAGTTCTCTTTTTAAAACGTCATAAACATTTTCCCCTTCATTAAAACTAACTTCTTTTTTCTTTAAAATAATTCCATCTTTTGGAATATAATCCTTAACTGCCTTATCAAGCTTGTCCTGATTATCAAAAATTTTGGAACATTCCACCATTATTGTGCATTTCTTTCCACTGTTATCCGGGGTTCCTTTTTTTCCACACCCTATAATCATTAAACTTAATACAGCAATTAAAACAAACAATATTGCCTTTTTTAAATAATATTTCATCTTTTCACCTTGGTTTACATAATTTCATGAATTTAATTTCATAATAAAGTTTATCGGAAGGAACTTTATTAAACTTCCTTCCGATATTTAAGTCTGATTCTAATATGTTTTTATAATTTATTTTTTGATTTTAACAGCTTTAACCTTGCTCCATCTTCCATAGTATTTAATACCATTAACCTTCTTGTAAGCACGAACTGTTACATAACATTTCTGATTCTTTTTAAATTTCTTAGTTGTTAAGGTGCTCTTCTTTGTAGACTTAACTACCGCCTTTTTGAATTTCTTATTGTTAGAATATTTGTACTGGTATCCTGTAACACCTTTGATTTTCTTAACAGCGACTTTTGCCTTAAGTCCCTTAACATTCTTAATTCCCTTAACAGAAGCCTTTTTAACAGTTGTTTTCTTTACAAAATCCTTCTGAACATTCTTAAGCTTTGTTAATTCATTCTTAACCTCTGTCTCTGAAGGATTGTACTTTTCAAGAACTTTAATTGCTTTGTTATATTCTACCTTTACATCAGCATCCTTCATCATTGTCTTGTTATTTACAAGAGTTGCTGCTTCCTTTATAAGTTCATCCTTGTTAGCAAAGGTTACTTTCTTAATTCCTGTATAGCTTTCTGTGTCGCTTCCAATATCTGCACCGTAACCATATACTGAGAACTGCCATCTGATAACGTCACCGTCTTTAACAGGTGTTGAAGCTGCTCCTTCATTAGAAAATACATTATTTATGGTAAACATCCAGCCTGCCATTGTATGATATGAAGAACTTCCAAGGCCTTTGTTTGCGTATGAGTTTCCATCATTTGCTGTGTTAGTTGGTGCTTTAACAGGATTTGGATTGCCCCAAACTGTTGTGTCAGGCATTGCAGATATTTCTGCCGGAATGTTTATCTTGCCTGTATCTGCATTTTCAATGCTTGCAAGGTATCCATTGTCATCGTACTTAAATCCCTTTGCATCCATAACTCTCTTAAATACAGTATCTACTGTATCTCCATTCTGGATTTCTACCTGAACCGGGCTTACAAGATATCCCTGACCTATGGTAATTCGCTCAACAGTCATTGTTACAGTTCCTGTTTTTGCAACATTCTCAGCAGCAATAACAGTATTATCTGTTGTTTTAGCCGGCGTTGCCACTCCTGCCACTACCAACATACATGAAAGTAAAATGGCAAAAAATTTCCTTGTTATCTTATTCATTTGTTCCTCCTTCTTCGCCTTGCCTGCGAAATCCGGACAACTGTGTTGACATATCCTGACTTTAGTTCAACCTACTAAAAGCGCCTTCCGGTTTTATCCGTGGCATAATGCTTTTTTCGTCCCTATTACAGTAGAGAAAGACTGTGCCGGATTTTCACCGGACCTCCCTTAAACTGAAAATTTTCCCTTACATAATCTGTATTGGATTTTCTTCAGACCACAGTTATTCCATGTATTTTTTACGTTCCTATTCTATAACACCCCCCTATTTCCTGTCAATTTACTTTTCCCTTTAAGGTACATTTACACATTATTTTGCAAAAAATAATTCCCACCACTGTGCTTATGGTTGTGGCGAGTATTGCTGGTGCTACAATTGATGCGGGATTAGCAGAGCCGTATTGGCTTCTGTATGCAATCATATTTACGGGAATTAATTGAAGTGATGATATGTTAAGTACCAGAAATGTACACATTTCATTTGTGGAAATGTGACCGGGAATTATCCGCCCCTTTTGAGGTACCGGGTCTGCTGCAAGTTCCTCCATTGCCTTAAGACCTGCCGGGGTTGCTGCCCACCCCAGTCCAAGAATATTTGCTATTATATTGGTTGTAATGTGGGTTCGTGCTTTGTGATTAACGGGAAGTTCCGGAAACATCCACTTTATTGCCGGCTCTAACATTTTTTCAGCCTTTGCTATAAGTCCGCTTTTTTGTGCCACTTCCATAAATCCCATCCACATGCTCATTATCCCCAGCATTGTAATACACAGCTTAACCGATTCCTCCGCTGACTCAATGGCACCGTTTCCCACCTGTTCTATGTTTCCTGTCAAAAGTCCATATACCACACCAATAATAATCATAAATGCCCATATATAATTAAGCATAAATTTACCTCTTAAATGGTTGTTAATTAATAATATGATGGAATATTGGGGATTTATGTTACAGGCTTTATAGTATACAAAAACAAGAGCCATCCCATTAATTTCTAAGGGAATAGCTCTTGTATATTTTAATCTTTATGATTTTTTTCTTTTTCATGAATGCTGGCTGTTTTCTGATTTTCATCAACACCTTCTGTATTGTCCTTCATGAACATAATCTTGAAAGTCATTAAAATCAGCTGTATATCCATCCACATTTTGTAATGCTGAATATAATACATGTCAAGCTTTAGCTTGTCATATGGTGTCGTATTATACTTACCATAAACCTGTGCATATCCGGTAAGACCAGCCTTTACCTTTAATCTGAATCTAAATTCAGGAATTTCTTCTTCATATTCAGCAGCAATCTCCGGTCTCTCCGGTCTTGGACCCACAACTGACATCTGACCTATCAGAATGTTAAACACCTGAGGTAATTCATCTAAATGTGTAGCACGAAGAACCTTTCCTACCTTTGTTATGCGGTTGTCATTCTTTGCTGCAAGTCTGGCGCCATCCTTTTCAGAATCAACCTTCATGCTTCTGAACTTTAATATTTTAAACACCTTACCATCCTTTGTAAGTCTTGGCTGTGTATAGAAAATCGGGCCTCTGTCCCAAATCAGATTGCCTATGGCAACAAGTATTGTAACCAATATGGTTGGTGGACAAAGAATAAGTGCGATAATTATATCCACAATTCTCTTTACAAAATCCTGCTCCCACTTAAGTCCCTTAACTTTAGTAACCAAAAGCGGTGAGTCAAATAATGTATTCTGACCTGCTCCCGTAATGATAATATCTGACAGTTTAGGAGTAATATATGCTCTCTTATCATACAAATAACAATCCTTGACTATTTTATTTCTCTTAGCACTTGGAATGTCACACAACAAAACTGCCTGATGGCTTTTTATTGCCTTCTGCAATTTTTCCGAATCCTCATCACAATGGATAGAGTCTTTTATGATATATTTATCTTTTCGCGTTTCTATTTTATTCACCAGATTATCAGGATCCCTGTCACTATATATAAGTAATATGTCCTTAGGCGGATACATCCATTTGTAAATGCCCATTGCCAATCCACACCATACAAGACAACATAAAACATTGTCAAAACACATTCCTATAATTGGTGCAGGATTTACCATTTTCATTGAAAGTAATGAAATCTGCAAGTAAATAATGAAGTTTGTAAACAGCAATGGAAGCAGCTGGGAGAACACCAGATTTGAATACTGGAGACTTCCTAATTTGAACGCCCCGTATACGTTACTGAATATAGTAAACATTAACGCATACACAAAAAGAAGTACCATGTGTCCTTTACGGAAGAATTCCTGCATCATTCCACTGCTATAATAATGGTCCCAAAAGTACCAAAATATAGCTGTTTGGGATGCAATTACCGTTGCAAGAAGCAACAAATAGATAATTCTTCTAAATGCTCTTGAATTTCTCATTTCTTCTCCTATTAAACTAATAAGCTGGCTTGTACCATATTTTCAATACAACTCCAGCTCCAAAGATAACATCATTCTACCAAAGCATACATTATTTGTCAATTAATGCTATGTCCTATGCCTTAGCCATTATGTTGTATCTTTGTTTTTTTTTAATTATGTAGTATAATGAGCACACACTTATTATGTACATAGTTTGTTCATTAATTTGTGTTTTAATTACTTTTGCAACAATTTGATATATCTTACGATAAAACAGATTTGTAACCAATCTGTAGCTTTAAAATTGGAGGTTTTTATGAGCAAAAAGCAAAACAGAGTTTCTGAAGCCAAAACCGGTGATTATGGTTACCGCTCCGAAACAAGGAATTTATCCAAGTCATCTTCTAAAAAACGTAAATCCGGTGGTGGAAAAGCCCTGGGCGTTATTTTAGTTATGATACAACTTATTTTATCTATTGTATTTACAGGACTTATTGTGTATAAGAAGCTTGCCTTTTTAACAGCTCCGGTACTTGCGGGAGTTATAGGGGTTCTTATTGTTTTTCTTGGTCTTGTATTTTTCCTTTTGCAGAAATCAGGCAAAGCTCCTGCTTTTGGAAAGGTCATCTCGGTAATTGTTATTATTATATTGTCACTGCTTATTTATTTAGTAGCGCCGATTCCTCAGATGTCCGGTTCAAAGGTGTCAAAGGATCCTTTTATTGTTGTAATTTCTGCAGCAGATACTTTTGGTGAATTGAATTCAAAAGAAAATACAAGAACTGATACTAATATTTTGGCTGTTGTTAATCCTAAGACTTATTCAGTTTTAATGATTTCAACACCTAGAGATTACTATGTTCCTGTTCAGGCAAAAAGTGTCGCTCCTGAGTCCTATGATAAGCTGACCCACGTTACCCTCTATGGAAACGGAATTGCCCACAAGGACGGCAAGGACCTGACATCCAGCGACTGGCAGTGGGCATATGAAGTACAGTGGCATCCGGGACAGGACGCTTTGATGGATACCTTAAAGTATTTATACAAATATGATATTAAAAAATCTGATTATCATTACGCAAAAGTAAACTTTACAGGTTTCGCCGACTTAATTGATGCTTTGGGGGGAGTTACGGTAAATGTTGAAATTCCTTTTTCAACTGAAGCTTATGCATCATATGACGCAAAGCATGAAGGAAGTAAGATTTATACTTACAAAAAAGGAAACATGGAAATGGATGGTGCCACAGCCTTAACTTATGCCCGTGAGCGTCACTCCTTTGCCAACGGTGATATGCAGCGTAACAGAAACCAGGTAGCAGTTTTAAAAGCTCTTGAGAAAAAATTATTAAGCGGCACAATGCTTATTAATTATAACAAGATTCTTGATGCCATTAAGGGAAGTTTTTCAACAGACCTTGATATTTCATCCCTTGCTAATATGCAGCTTTCTCTTTCTACAAAGAAGGATTACAATGGTTGGAATATTATGTCCTACAGCGTAACAGGTCAGACTTCCTGGCAGACATTAACATACACAGGTTCTTCAAAATCCGTTGTATTACAGGATGAACAATCAGTAAGCAACGCCACAAACCTTATTAATATGGTATTAAACGGTGACGATGCTTCTGCCATAAAAAAACAGATAAAAAAATATAATAAATAGATGTTTAATGGAGTAAGACAATGAAAAAAATTATATTAACAGGTGGCGGTACAGCCGGCCATGTCACACCAAATATCGCATTACTTCCTAAGCTTAAGGAATCCGGTTTTGAGATTAAATACATTGGTTCTAAAGGTGGCATGGAACAGAAATTAGTGGAAGATGCAGGTCTTGATTATTACGGAATATCTTCAGGTAAACTTAGAAGATATTTCAGTTTTAAGAACTTTACAGACCCTTTCAGAGTTATTAAGGGATACTTTGAAGCTAAAAAGATTATTAGGAAATTCAAACCCGATATTGTTTTTTCAAAGGGTGGTTTTGTAACGGTTCCTGTGGTTTTTGCTGCAAACAGATACAAAGTACCTGTTATTATACATGAATCAGATATGACACCGGGACTTGCCAACAAGCTTGCCATTAAAAAGGCAACTAAGGTTTGCCATAATTTCCCGGAAACAGCTAAATATCTTGGAGCTAAGGCAGTTCATACTGGTTCTCCTATTCGTGCGGAACTATTTACGGGAGACAAAATTGCAGCTCTTGACAAATGTGGCTTTACTGCCAACAAACCTGTAATTATGGTTACCGGCGGAAGCCTTGGTGCTGAAAATGTCAACAGGCTTGTAAGAGAAGCCCTTCCTGAACTTTTACCTGATTTCCAGATTGCCCACCTTTGCGGCAAGGGTAAATTAGATGAATCATTAGTAGGAACTTCAGGTTATGCCCAGTTTGAATATATTAGTGATGAAATGAAGGATTTCTTTGCAATGGCTGACTTAATTATTTCCAGAGCCGGTGCTAATTCCATATGCGAGATTTCTGCACTGAAAAAACCTAACATTCTTATTCCTCTTTCTGCAAGGGTAAGTCGTGGTGACCAGATTTTAAATGCCCGTTCCTATGCGAAGCAGGGATTTAGTGAGGTTTTAGATGAAGATGTGGCAACAAAAGATGATCTTATTGCCATGGTACATAAAGTCTTTGATAACAAATCACATTACATTGAATCCATGGAAAAATCAGCCGGAACCGGCGGAGTTGATAAAATTATAGGCTTAATTAATGAGATAACTGATAAATAAAATTATACACAAAAAGAAAGCGTGACCTGTCATAAACAGTAGCCACGTTTTCTTTTTGCTTTTATTTCAGGTATATACCTGTATTTTCTCTTTCTAATAGTATAGTCTGTATTTTCTTTTGTTTTTATATCCAACCTAGTATGTAACCGTTTTTGAGTAGCATGCAGCAGCTTCCGTAACTTTTGAACCGGAATATACCTTTACTACCACTCTTAACCTGTAGTCATAACCTTTTGTAACAGTAGGTTTCTTCTCTAATAAAAAGCTACCTGTTCCACTACAACTCTTTGTCCACTCTTTGTAAGTTGAAAAACTATCATCTTTAGATGTTGACCTGCGCTGAAGTGTTAATACCAATTCAGACTTAAGGTTTTTCTTCATAACATGTCTTCCGGTGCATATTGCCGTGCCACTGCTTAATATGGCTAAATCTGACGTTATGCTTGAAATATTGGTATACCGTAATTCCACATCACCGGGATTTGTAGTAGTTGTACCTGATTCCCCTATGCCTTCATCTGCATATACATTGCCTGAAAACAACAATGTCAAGGTTAATAGCATACATAACAATTTCTTTATTCTCATAACTTACCTCCTTTCGCTACATCCTTATAATTAACAACGTACGAAAAGGCAAATCGGAACAAAAAAATTTTACTTTTGTATGTTTGCACAATTTTTAATTACATTTTTTAGTACTTTTTGCTATTTTAATTACAGTATCTTTGTCAATTTCATTTGCGGAAAGTTCAAAGAAGTATTCATCCTCTTTCCATGTTATGACTATATAATTATCTTCTTCTGATACTAATGCTTTATTTCCATTGATGTCTACATATTCCACCTTTGCGCCTTCTGTATCTACCTGTAATGTGGAATCTTCTGACATTTGGCTGAATATAAAACTCTTATCTCCACAGCTGTACTCATAATCCTTAATTCTTGTTGTACTCTGTGATTTTGTTAAAGTGAATCCCTCCGGAATATATGAAATTTCATATGTATTGTCTGTTCCTATGGAATATTCACTATTTTCTTCATTGTATATTGAACCTTTACTGTCATCACTAACAATTTTGGTATTAGTTGCAGATGATGACATTTTAAAATTCAATATTATCTCTCTAAGTCCCGGTACTGTAACAATTGAAATATTAATGAGAATCAAAATAACGGCAACTGCTGTAACAACCTTATATGGGAAGGCTTTTATGCCATTTCTAAGCCATATTTTTTTAAATTCTCTGTTACATATTTTTCTAAAGCCTTTAACCTGTTCCTCATCAGGATATGCAAAGCCATCATTAACATCATAATGCTCTTTATCAAGAATCTCCTGTCCCTTTATATTCATATATCCTGACAAAGCTTTTCTTAAAGTATCTTCCGTAATTTTTTCATCTTTCAATTTCAGTACCTCGTAACCTATGTATAAAATCAGCTATTTGCTTAAAATTTCTTTAACCTTACCTGCTAACTCATTTAAATAGTCACTATCTGCTGTTCCCTGTTCCCACTTAATATTGGCAGTATCACCTTCATAACGGGGAATAACATGAATGTGGAAATGAAAAACTGACTGACCTGCCATTTCCCCATTATTCTGTAAAATGTTAATTCCCTCACATCCGGTTGTTTCCTTAAGTGCCTGGGCAATTTTCTTTGCCACTGAGTATGCTTTTCCTAATAAATCATTAGGTATCTCAAAAACATTTGCCACATGTGCCTTTGGTATAACAAGGGCATGTCCCTTAGTTGCCGGCCCTATGTCAAAAATAACTCTTACATCATCATCCTCATACAAAGTAGTTGATGGGATTTCTCCTGCTGCTATTTTACAAAAAATACAATTATCCATAATAAATTTCCTCCTGTTTTCTTTTTTTAGGTCTGTATAAAATAAAAGCCAATAGCACACCAATCAGGGCTCCCCCTAAATGTGCCATCCAGTCTACGCCTTCTTCCATGTTTCCAAATACCATTAGGACAAACAATATAATTAATCTGATTGCAGTTCCGTTACCGTCTAATCTTCTGTTTTTGAAAATTATCACAAGCAGCACCCCGAAGATTCCAAATATGGCACCTGACGCACCAATGCTTACAGGGGCATCATTTAACTTCATTTCAATAAGTGATGAAAATACTGCTCCACCTACTCCACTAACCATATACGTTATAAAGTATTTAACAGCTCCATATTCCTTTTCCATCTGGTAGCCTAAAATTCCCAACATAAACATGTTGTTTAATAAATGCTCCGGACCTGAATGAATAAACATATGGGTAATAAGTCTATACCACTGTCCCCCCTCATATACACCAGGCCAGTACATTGCACCATGCTGATAAAGGTACATGGAATCCTCAGTGTCCCCAATCAGCTCCATCCCCAGAAATATTACCACGTTTATCACTATAAGCGCTATTGTCACATATGGCAGACTTCTGTTTACTAATTTACCGTTTTTATTGTAATAATATCTATCCATGCTGTGCGTCCTTTTCCACTTTATTCTGCATTTAATATAACATATTTTATTATACTTTACAAAAATAATTTATGGTATTATTATGGGGTATGTGCCTTTAAAATGCGCTACATTGATTTGAGGCGGAAACCAAATAAACGAAGTTTATTTATTAAGATGTTTCCGACGACTTGCCGCCGACCTAAGGAGGGGGCGCTACATTAACTAGGGAGGAAACCAATGAAGACTATTAAAAATCTTTATTATCAATATAAGGAAATTATTATGTATTTAATTATGGGAGTTTTAACAACTCTGGTGAACTGGGTTGTATATGCCGTTACTGTCAGGGCACTTCCCATAAGCGGTGAGGTTACAAAAGTTGCCGTTGCTAACGTTATAGCCTGGATTGCAGGTGTAATCTTTGCATATTTCACCAATAAAATCTGGGTTTTTGAAAGCTATAGCTGGAAACTGAAGTTTGTACTTAAAGAAATGTCCATGTTTGTAGGTGCCCGTCTTATAACCGGTTGCATCGAATGGCTTGGAGTACCGGCGTTGGTTAAATTAGGACTTAACCAGAAATTCCTTGGAATTGACGGAATGTTCAGTAAAGTTTTAGTAAGCGTAATTGTTGTTATTTTAAATTATGTATTTAGTAAGCTGTTGATTTTCAAGAATAAAGAAAATCAGGCAGATTAAAAATAAAAGGTAGTTGGAGAATTTCCGACTACCTTTTATTTTTTCGTTGTTTTTCCTCTTTAACCCTTTTTCTTATATATTCAAAGGTTTCTTTTTCTCCCTTTTCATAATTCATAACAAGAAGTTTTGACAATTCCTCCTTTGTTTTGGAATTGATGCTTCTGTGAGGTGTTCTGTAGTTAAAATAATCCAGTGGGGATTTATCCGTGTAATTTTTCCCTTTATAGATTTTACTTGCAGCTAATCTGTCGCAAAACATTTCTGCCACATAATTATATGGCATTTCCACCGGTTCATTTCTCTTTGTTTCCAAATTATAATCCACCCAGTATTCGTAATGATGCCTGTTTCTTCCTTTATGGTGCATCCACGCCTTGGAATATCCGTATTCTTCCCTTTCGCCTTCGTTAGGACTTCGCTTTCCGGTATAATATTTCACTCCCGGCACAAACTCAGTAGGTGTATACTTTGACAAATCATGTCTAAGTCCCTGCCACAAAATTCCTGCTTTTGCACAGTTTGCTATAACCTTATGTCTATGTTTCGTTATTGTTCTAAAATGCCCAAACAGCCTTTTCCAAAAATTCATCTGTCACTCCTGATTTCAAATTTATTTTCTAACTTCCCTTGCAATATACTCTGCAAATAGTTTTACGATATGAATGTCAGTATTTTCATAAATCATTCTGGCTCCTACGGCATCCTCTATTTCATTAAAAACTGCCTTGCCTTTATGAAAAATAAAGTCAATTCCGGCGTAATCCATTGGCAAAACATTAAGTATTTTTTTAACCATTGAGATTTCATAATCCTTTAATGTATAGGGTTCTGCCTTTCCCCCTAAGCTATAATTGCTTTTGAAACTTTCAGCAGAAGTCCGCTCCATTGCCTGTACAATTTCATTTCCAATAACATACACCCGTACATCTCTTCCTAAATCTGAGCAACATTTCTGGAAAATAAAATCATTTCCCTTCATTTCATTTATAGCTTCATTCTTCTGCTGGAAGTTTTCAACCATAAAAACCTGGGTTCCACCGTGACCATTGCAGCTCTTTATAATATAAGGCTTTCCTGAACTTTCTGCTTCCTCTTCACTCATGAGAGGCATAAAGGGAACAATTCCTTCTAAATATTCATAACTTTTTCTTTTATCATTGGCTATTTCCGTTATTTTTCCACTATTAAAGACTCTTATGTTTTTTCCCTCAAAATATCTTGAAACATCAGCATTCCTACTACGGTTTATAACAAAATCAGGATTTTCAAGTTCTGCTAATTCCACCCTGTCAATAATAACCAATTCCACATCTATATTATATTCATTTAGTGTTTCTGTGATAAATTTAATAAATCTTTTATTTTTAGTCAAATCCTCTGTATTGTAAATAATGTACCCTTTCATTGCAACTCCATTAATTAATTTTCTTTAAAATATAATCAATAATTTTTTCTGCCACATTTACACCTGTGCAGTCATAAATGTTTTTAAAATGGGCATTGGAATTTACTTCGCACAAAACCGGTTCTCTATTTTTTCCAAACATTATATCAACCCCAGCGAAATCCAATCCTAATTTTTCGCATACTTTAAGTGCCATTTCGCATTGTTCTTTAGTTGGCTGATACTTTTCCATTGAACCCCCGTTAGTTATATTAGCCCGAAAATCATTCTTATTAACACGTTTCATTGCCGTAACAATCTCATTTCCCACTACATGTATTCTTACGTCCTGACCTTTAGAGCTTTCTATATACTCCTGCATAATAAAATCACAGCCACCGATTTTCTTTATTTGCTCCACAGCCTCATAGTAATCTTCCACCTTATACACCTGCTCCCCGAAAGAGCCTTTATTTTCCTTGATAATCATAGGATATCCCAGGCTTCCCTCTACCTGAAGTACAAAGGTGTAATCAGAATATTCTTTTTCAAAGGTCATAGGTGCACAGTAGGTTTTCGGCATTTTTATATCTGTGTTTTTTAGTTTTATAAAGGTAAGTGATTTATCATCACAGATTTCTATGGCATCTGCACTGTTAAAAACCCTAAAGCCTTCTGCCTCAAGAAGCCTTGCCAGTTTCACATCCTTATCCCAGAAAATAACGAAATCAGGTTTTTCCCGCCAGTTTACCTTTGAAGAATCTGCCGGAAGTATGGAATCTAACCTGTCATTTTCCAATATTCTCAGTTCACATCCTGCTTCCTCTGCCGCCTTTAAAAGCCATGCATATATTTCATCAAACTTTTTGCTCTTAAGATAACCATTTACTATAAGCCATCCTTTTTTCATGTATGTTCCTCTTTTCTCTATACTAAATGTTTTGTAATTATTTCCCCATAACATCAAAGAACGGTTAAGGCCCCCTTGCCATTAACCGTTCCGGACTGAAAAATATGTTAGTATACTTATGAGTCTTAGGAGAGACTCTCCTGACAGATAAAAATCTGCCTGGGAAATAAGTATTAGGTACTACATTGCTATTATAACAAAATAAAATTAATATTCAACATTATTTTTGTTTAACCCGCCTTTAATTATATAGTTTTTTATGGTATCATTTGTTAATAAATATGGATTTTGGAGGAATATACTTAATGAGTAGCCGTACATCTGTTAATAAAAACACAAATCAGAAACAAAAAAACACTAAAAACAGTGCACCTTACATAATTATTGCATCTTTGTGCATTATTGTTGTCTTTGTGGTAGTAATATTCACACTGAAATTTGGAGATTCCAATAAATCTGCACCTTCCAACCAGACAGCTGAAAGTCAGACGGCAAAAACCATTTCCGTTGTTGCGGAATCCGGTGCCCAGGATGGAACGTGTAACGCTAAAATCACCAGCGAAAGAAAGATTAAATTTTCTGATTCCTACAAAGAAATAAAAAAATACGAAGATAAACAGTATGATACTGTAGATGGAGATTATAAGGAATCCACAGACGGTTACGGATATCTTACTTACAAATTTGATATTGCCAACACCGCTTCATTCTTTGGAATGTCTGTAGCACCGTCAGACCCCAATGCCCTTTTACAGTATGTTTTTTTTAATGATAAATTATTGGAAATCCGTATACAATACGGTTCTTTAGGAGAAACTTCCTATGAAACCATTTTATCAGATATTACGAAAAAATATGGTGGCGCTACATATTCAAGAGAATATTCTAATGGAAATAAAGAGAGTTGGTGGAAAACCAAGTCTATAACCCTTACGGCTTATTACCAAAATGAGGGAGTAAGTGTATACTATCGTAAGAACTAATTTTTAGGAAGGATTGTGATAATCTTAACCGGTTATCCTGTTAAATTTTATGTCATATAATGATTACATTCGTGCCTCAAAAATGGGGCAAAAGGATTATCAGTCAAAGCTTATTGCAGGAGAAATTCCTACTTTAGAAGCCCTTGATGATATTTTACACGAAACAAGAGATTACAGAGAAGTTTCTATTGGTCTGGTACAAATTCCCTTAGACCAGATTGTAGGCACCAAAACCAGTGGAAGAAGTAATTCTTTTTCCAGTAATTTTATGCCTATTCTTGATGTGGATTCTGAATTTGCCAGCAAGTGGATAAACCTCAGCATAAGTCAGGTTAATGAAGGAATTAATTCACCTATTATTGCCTACGAATATATGAACAAATTTTATGTTTTAGAGGGCAATAAACGTGTCAGTGTTTTAAAGTATTTTAAGGCTACCTCCATAATGGGGGAAGTTACCCGTATTGTTCCAAGAAAAACCGACGATAAAAACATAAAAATCTATTATGAATATATGGATTTTTATGAACTTAGCCATATAAATTATATATATTTTTCAAAGCTTGGAAGTTTTGAAAAGCTTCAGTCTGCTGTAGGTAAAGCCCCTGATGAGCACTGGTCTGACGATGAAATGGCAGACTTCCGTTCATTATACTTATTATTTAAAAGCGAATATATTTCCCACGGAGGAGATGAATTAAAACATATAACTCCGGGAGATTCATTTTTGTCTTTTATTACTTTATACGGATATAAAGAACTTTTAGCCAAAAGCGACAATGAAATTAAGAAGCTGATTTCCCTTAATTACACTGAATTTGAATTAATGTCCAAAAAACAGGTTGATTTGAGAATGACTGCTTCCATGAAAAAGCCTTCCGTTTTAACTAAATTGCTGACACCTTCACAAAATTCCCTGAAGGTGGGATTTATATATGAAAAGACCTCTGCCTCTTCTTCATGGACTTACTCTCATGAATTAGGTAGGGCCCATTTAGAAGAGAGTCTAAAGGACGAAATAACTACAGTATATTATGACAATGTTACTATAAATACCATAGAAGCCACTTTGGCAAAGGCAATTGCTGAAAATTGTGATGTTATATTTACCACTTCACCTGCTTTTTCCCAGGCAAGTCTTAAATATGCAATTGCTCACCCTAAAATTCATATAATAAATTGTTCTCTTCATGCTGCTCACAGTCATATGCGTACTTACTATGCACGTATGTATGAGGCGAAATTTATTATGGGTGCCATTGCCGGTGCCATGTCTGAGCATGACAAAATCGCTTATATTGCTGATTACCCTATTTATGGAACCATTGCCAATATAAATGCTTTTGCTCTGGGTGCAAAAATGACCAACCCCCGTGCCCAGATACACCTTTTGTGGCGCTGTCTTAAAGATTTTGATTTTGACCAACAGCTTTCAGATTTACAGCCGGATTGCGTTTCCGACCATGATTTGTCTGTTCCCGAAGCCGGTAGCCGCTATTATGGTTTATATAAAATGTACAGTGACAGTGTCTGGAATCTTGCCATTCCCGTGTACCACTGGGGACCTTTTTACACCCAGTTAGTGCGTTCCATATTAGACGGCACATGGAAATCCAGTGAAGGCAAAGATGCCACAGCCATTAATTACTGGTGGGGAATGTCCCAAAAAGCCATAGACATTATTAGCTCTCCATGGCTTCCTGAAGGCATAAAACGTCTTCTGGGACTTTTAAAGAAAACTATCTGTTCCGGTGAATTTAACCCATTTTCCGGTGTTATTTATTCTCAGGACAGAACTATTAGAAACAGCGAAAATCAGACATTGTCTGTAAATGATATTATTACAATGGATTGGCTTTCTGATAATATTATTGGAAAAATTCCGGTTATTGAAGAATTAACGGAGCATGCCAAGCCTGTTACCCTACAACAGGGATTACATGACAAATAACGGATTAATAAGATAAAGGACTTTAAAATGAAAATATTAGTAATTGCAGATGTAGAATCCCCTTATTATTGGGATTTCTACTCCGAGGACAAACTTAAGGGCATTGATTTGATTATATCCTGTGGTGATTTGGCACCTCAATATTTATCTTTTCTTGTAACCCTTTCCCATGTTCCTGTTTTGTATGTACACGGGAATCACGATGGATGCTACAAGGATACCCCTCCTGATGGATGTATTTGTATTGATGACCGGATATATGTACACGATGGATTGAGAATCATGGGACTGGGAGGCTCCATGAAATATCACACAGGTCCATATCAATATACGGAAAAGCAAATGCGAAGACGTTTTAAAAAGCTTATACCCAGGATTTTCCGGCATAAGGGAATTGATATTTTAGTCACTCATTCCCCTGCTCTTAAAATTAATGATGGTGAAGACCTTCCTCATAAGGGATTTGAAGTATTTCGGGAAATAATGGATAGGTATCACCCTAAATACTTTTTACACGGTCATGTACATAAATCATATACCAGCAAATTTAAACGCTATGATGAGTATCAGGGCACTATTATAGTGAATGCCTGTGAAAAATGCATTATTGATGTAGAGTAAAAGGCTGATTCAGAAAATTTCTGAGTCAGCCTTTTTCGTAAAAAATCATTTTTTAATTTTCCACATACTCCACACTATATGTTGAGTCTCCTTCATTTATGATATTTATCACCATTTTATTTTTCACTTTTTTCTCCTCTACCAATGAAACTGCAACTTTAGATACCTTACTTTTTTATACTTTCATAAATCTTTTCTTTATCATATTCTGGTGCGAATTTTTGTGCTACCTCACATATACTTCTTATATTATCAATATTTTCTTCCAGTTCATCTGCTATCTGTTCAACCGATTTGTTTTTACTGAGCGTCCTGCCGAAACTCTCTTATTTTACCAATCAGTATACCATATTCGCCTAAAATTGAACACTGTTCAAGTAATTTTTGATTATGGCCTATGTTAAAGTAAGAACACATATCTGTTTTCGGAAGAAAACAATGAAATATAAAAAAGAGCCGTACTCTAATGATTGATCATTAAAGTATCAGCCCTTTCATTTTAATTATAATGTTTTGCCTGAGTATTATACATATTGAAATACAGACCTTTGGTGTTTTTCATTAATTCCTCATGAGTTCCCTCTTCAACTACCAAGCCATTCTCAAGAACTATTATTCTGTCGCAGAATCTGCAAGATGATAGCCTGTGAGAAATGTATATTGCCGTTTTTCCATGAACTAGTCTGTCAAAGTTTTTGTAAACCTCATATTCAGAAATAGGATCAAGAGCTGCCGTAGGTTCGTCCAGTACGACTATTGGTGCATTCTTATATAATGCCCTTGCAATGGCAAGTTTCTGACCCTGCCCTCCTGACGGTTCAACACCATTTTCCACAAACATCTTGTAAATATGGGTTTCATCTTTATCTTCAAGGCTGTCAATCCATTCTTCAATTCCGGCAATCTTATATATTTCTTCTAAATCAACATTTTTGTCCTCAAAAACTGTTACGTTTTCCTTAATCGTAAAAGCAAAAAGTCTGAAATCCTGAAATACCACAGATAACAGCCTTACATATTCTATGAAACTGTACTCTCCGGCTTCCCTGCCGTTTATTAATATTTTTCCTTCGTAATTATCGTATAGATGACATAGTAATTTTATGAAGGTTGTCTTTCCGGCACCGTTTTGTCCTACAATGGCAACATGTTCCCCTGCCTTGATTTTTGCAGATACATTTTTAAGAATGTACTTTTCCGTGTTTGGATATTTAAAGCTTACATTCTTAAATTCAATTTCACACTTATTAATTTTTGCCAAAATATCTTCTGTTTCTTCCAATGTTATATTGTCTGACAATCCATTTTCTACTGTTGTTTTATCAAATTCATTGTCTTCAACAGCTACACTTTCAACAAAATCAATATAGAACTTTAGAACTGAAGATGTATAATTCATTTCCAGATATGAATTAACTATGTTTCTAATTGCACTTGCAAACTCGCCTGTAGCCTGAAATAAACTTGAAAACTCACCAATGGTAATTGTCTTGTTAAAAATATTTACTACAAGAAGTATATAAATTGTCATATCACTTATAGAATAAAATATGTTATTTACATTCCAATATTTCAAAAAGCCTATGAAATATTTTTTACTTGTACCATATATTCTGTCAACATAGCCGTCATATTTCTTTTCAAATATTTCTGACGCATCATAAAGACGAATGTCCTTTGCATATCTGCTTTCCTGCAATTCAGTATTAAAATATGTACTGCCTCTTTCCACCGTGCTCATTTCTTTGAAGAATTTACGTCTGCCCTTGTTTACTTTCGATGTAGTATAGGAGTTTACTGCAAAGGAAATAATTACCGGAATCATCAGCCACGGAATCCTTGTACAAACAAGAACTACAACTCCCAATGCTACAAAGAAATTAGTAATTATGTTTGCCAATGCTGTAATAAGACCGTTAACCTGCCCTGTTTCGTTTAATGCTCTTTCCGCATTTTTAATAATATCTAAAACATCTGTGTCTTCTGTATTTTGAAACTTCATGTTAACGCAGCTCATACACAAATTGGTTTTAAGTATTCTGTCAAACTTTTCACAAATCTTAGAGATGTTTTCTCCTGTCCACTTCTTCACATTTGCACAAATAAAATTTCCGCCACAAATAAAGGCTACCCAGAACACAATCCACCCCATGTTTCTTTTAGATGCATCTGCAATTTCATCAATAAGGTACTGGGTTCCTAAAATTGTAATAAAAGGAGACACGGAATTAATAATTATGTTTACTATAAGAAACATATAATACATTTTATCATTTTCCCATGCGAATTTTCCAAAAAACTTAAAGCATCGGATACTTTCTTTACTATTTTTCATACTACTGTCCTCCTTCCATTTCAACTTTCAATGCTTTTGCATCTCCATTATTAGTTGTTTCGGTGCTTTCCGCATTATCACTATTTTTTTGTTTTTCCTCATAATACTGGGACTGAATGCCAAACATATATGCGTATTTTCCATTCTTTTCCATTAATTCCTCATGAGTTCCCTCTTCCACAATCATTCCGTCTTCAAACATTGCAATTTTGTCACAAAATCTTGTACTTCCTAATCTATGGGATATGAAAACTGCTGTCTTACCCTTTATCATGTTTTCAAATTCACGATACATTCTGTCTTCTGCCAAAGCATCAAGTGCTGCTGTAGGTTCATCCAAAATAACAACTTTTCCATCTTTATACAAAGCTCTTGCCATGGCAAGTCGCTGTTTTTCACCACCTGATAAATCAATTCCCTCTTTATCAAATATTTTTAATAAATTGGTATGCACACCTTTTTCATAAGAGTTGATTTTTTCACTTAATCCACTTTGCTCCAGCACCTTATTTATCTTATTCATATCTGTTTTGTCTTCCTCGGCAAAGGAAATATTCTGATAAATCGGCATTGCAAAGCTTTCCACATTTTGAAATACAGGTGAAAACAGTTTAAAATATTCCTCTCTGTTATATTCTTTTATATCAATGCCATTTAAAAGGATTCTGCCTTCACTTGGTTCATATAACTTCATCATAAGTTTTATGAAAGTAGTTTTCCCGGCACCGTTGACACCAACTACCGCCAGTTTTGCTCCATCCTTAATGGTTAGATTAACATTCTTTAACACATAATTATCGTGTCCCGGATATTTAAAACTTACATTTTCAAATCTAAATTCAAACTTATTAAGATTTATATCTGTAATATGACCGTCCTTTTCATCCGCTGTTTCTTTATCCTCTTTCCAGTCTACAAAATTTCTGTAATCATTAATCATAAGACTGTTAGTTCTCATGCTTGAATAAATCCAGTTAACATATCCCACTGAATTATGAAAAGTTGTTACCAGTCCCACATAAAGGACAAAATCCGATATTTGGTACGCACCTGTAACAACGTTGTAAACAAGCCATGTATACATAAGAAGCTTCTGAATAAGTAATACTGAGCCGAGACTTACTTCCCATAAAACCATTCTGTTATGATGTTTCCTATTTAGTTCTTTGTATGTTTCATTTACACCTGATAACTGGTTAGCAAAGGCATTTGACATATTAAAAAGTCTGATGTCTTTTGCAAAATCAAAATTCTTTGTGGTTGACTCTAAGTAATTCATTTTACGCCATGTTGGTGCCATTGCATCTGAAAATTTAATCTTATCTCTTTTCGTAAAGAAAGATGAAATCTTTACTATTCCAAAAGATATTACAATGAAAATTATCATCATTAACAGATTTTGGATTCCTATTAATGCCGCTGACAAAATCATTAACGTTCCCTGAGCAATAAAATTTCTACTTTGGTATAAAACTCCATGAAATCCGTTACCTCTGTTCAATGCTGTTTTCGCTCTTTGGACATAATCAAGGAAATCCGGGGATTCCATATTTTTAAAATCAGTGTGAAATAGCTTGTCCATTCTCTTCTTTTCAACATAGCCCTCTGTCTTCCGGTATTCAAACTCAAAGCTGTTGTAACAGGTAGTGCTGATAATATCAAAAATCAACATTATCAGGCAAATAACTATTGTATAAATAATTATTGTTTTAAGGGGCAAATCATTCTCAATAAATGACAACACATATTTAGGAGCATATGAATTTAACAAAGTTCCCACTATGTCTCCTATAGGCTTAATTAATGTGATTGCCAGCAATCTTAAATTGCTTTTTCTCTCAATATTCAGGGCGTAAATAAAATTATTTAAAAACCCGTATGTCTTCTGTTTTTCCATAAATCTCCTTATTATTAAATTCTTTTACTTATACCAATTCTAACCAATGTAACGTTTTTATACAAGGTGGATTATGATTTAGAAGAACTTCTTTTTAATGCAAAAATAAAAGGCACAAGCTGACCTGTGCCTCAAATAATCATATACGTTTTTTATAATTTTATAAATAATCTGCCACGGCCATGTAAACATTTACCAGAAAAATTGCAACGAATATAACCAGCAAAATCCGACCTAACCAGACTTCTCCTTTTCCTCTTTTTACCGTTTGTTTCTTTTTTTCAAATCCATTATCTTTTGCTATTTTTACTGCTTTTTCCCAGTCCTCATCACGAACCAGAACGCTCTTGTATATCATTACATCTGAGCCTTTTACCCTGAAGTAATCCCCGGCTCCTCCTGCACGAACGTTCGTCTGAATGTTGCAACTCTCTAACAAGCCTACGAGCATCTGTAATTCCACTTCATTACTTGTTGAATATACTTCTTTCATTTCTTCCCTCCGTTAAGTATTTCTAAAATTTTATATGTAAGTTGTTTTTGCTAATACAAATTTTAGCAGATACCAGGTGTTAGTGCAAGTAGGGGTTGATTGGATTTACTTATAACGATTTACTTATAAATCTGTTTAATATTTTATTTTACAACTACCGACACGGCTTTGTTTTCATCGTTTATGATACTTATGCATTCCTTGATTTCTAATTTTTCCGCCTCTTTTTTAGTAATTCCAACAGTTTTCTTTGTCTTTATATCATATGCAAATGCATCTTCTGCCATAGCGTATACCTCTTTGTTTTCTGCATCGTCCCAAAATGTATCTCCCTTAGTAATTGTATAACCATCACTGCTTTTGCCCTCAGGATAAACCACTTTGAAATCCAGACCGTTCAGTACCTCTGACCATTCCATTAATGTAAGTTTAGAAACCACTTGACCCCCATCATTTATGGTATTTTTATCATTAAAATTCAGAACTACCTTTTTATCTGATTTTTTAGAATACCCACACAAAGTAACAGATTTTCCATTTTCCCCTGATACTGATATCCAATGCTTACTATTTTCACAATATGCATTTATTGACACTAACGAACTATTATCCAAAACTTTATTTCCGTCGCATAAAATTATAATTTCTGATGGATAACATTTACATTGATCCATTTCTTTAATAGTAGTTGCTGCCGTTTTCAACACTGATGGTACATTCCTGGTATGTACTTCAACCTCTTTTTCCATAGTACCCCCTTCATTTCCTGATATCATTAATTCTGATATTTTATCATGATAAGAAAATGTGAAAACACACATTCCCACTATAAGCATTAGCGAAATCATACACACCATAATTGACAGAAACTTTTTATCTTTACTTAACAACAAATCTCTCTCCTCCACTATATTTTTCATACACTATTTTTGTGGATGAATCTATACAGAATGCCGGTCTTACTCCTGCACTATCAAATGCATTTTGCATACTAAGTTCATCATTAAATGTATAAACGTAAATCAATGAACCCAAAGATGTAACTGGTGTTCTCAACATCCACGTAACTGACTCACCATTCATAATACACATTCTATTTTTATATTCTTCAAAATAGTCTATTTTTTCACCCTCATTAACATTATATTTACAATCTTGACAAGACTCTTTTAATGAAGGTAAAAAAACCTTTCTATTTATCAACTTCGTTTCATTTCCTGCAATATTCAACGCTTCCTTAGCAGCTATTGTAATGTCAACTGATTCTACCTTATCGCTTATTTCATCTAAATAAGTTATGTATTCATTACTTAAGAACTGATCAATTTCACTGTCCTCATAATACGAACTGTAATCATTAAATCTACGTACTTCCGGCAAACATTCCTTTCGCAGCAACAAAGTTTTACCATCTTGATAATCGCTCTGCAATACAAGAAATGGCACATACTTACCGTTTTCTTTAACATATACTTCGTATTCATCTTTATTATTATCATAGGAAATATCTGATATGGTTGCGTTATTTTTATCAAAACCACAAGAAGATAAGATAAACATCATAAGACAAATTAAAATACTTAGATAAGATATTTGAAATATTTTCTTCATTTTCTCTTTCCTCCATTTGAGCAAAATTATTCCAGCGATTTGCAGTTGCTTATTTATGTATTGGTACAATAATGCATATTATAAACAATCAATTCAATAATACAATACTTGAGTTTTATTTTATTCTATAATACCGGAAACGTATCTCGTAAGTAAAATAGGTGTACAATTTTCAATTTTTGTACACCATTTGCCTCATAGTTTTGTAGTAAACTTATTTAATTTCTACAAGCTCTTCTTCATTAATGTAAACATTTCTTATCATACCTAAATCGATTAAATCATCAAATTGATTAGTGTATTGAACTTTGGTTGTACCGTTAAATTTACAACCGGATTTACTAAACATATTATCATTATTGCTAAGACTTTTGATAATGTTATCATTTTCGCCCTTTATAACAACATTCAAATCAGTCATTTCATTGTTTGTTAGAAGTCTTAATCCTAAAGGTGAAACATATAAAATATTATCATTATATTTATATTTTCTACAATTATCACTAAATTTTAAATCGAAAGTATATTGTCTATATTCGTTATTAACCTTTTCTTTTGTATCAATTATTTTAATACAATTATTTAAATCTATATTTTCTAAATCATTTGTGCTAATGTCAAATGATGCATAAACAAATAATTTATTATTTGCATATTCTGCATACTTATTAAACGTCCCCGATGCTTCATATTCAAATATAAATCGTCCGTCTTTTCCAAATGATTTTATGGTCTTATTATAGTCATTTATATTAGATTCAACTTTGTTACCATTTTTATCGCAAATTGAGAATACTAAATACCCCAATTGTGTATTCTTTTCGCATAAGCTTTCTTCTAGAGAAATAATATAATTATCAATTTCTATTTTCTGATTTCCCTGTGTTAATATTTTTTTAACAATACTTTCCTGATTTTCATTATTTGAAAAGAAAAACTGAAATAAACTTTTATTTAAATGAGTATGTATGACTATATTTGATGCCAAAATTAAAAGTATTATTGTAACTAAAGCAATCACTATCTTTTTCTTCATTGTTTTAAACTCTTTCTTATCACTTTTATGAGTCACATTCAGCTCGATTTTGCTTCGCTTCATCTCGCTGATGCGGCATTCGCCGCTTCCTACCCACTACTTTTATGAGTCACATTCAGCTCGATTTCGCTTCGCTTCATCTCGCTGATGCGGCATTCGCCGCATAAAAAACATCATATATAACGTCTTGTATGCAAGCATACAGACCGTTATATATGATGTTTTTTTATGTGACTCATTGCTAACGCACAAAAAAAGTACCACCCCAGGCAATTTAATGTCCGAAACGGTACCCGCAAGTGCGCCTCCAGGGGCTCGAACCCTGCACACCCTGAAAGCCCTAGTGCATTTTATATCAGTTTATTAAACATTATTTTGTATTATAAAAATGCCCGCAATTCCTTTGTTTATCGGGCATTGCAGGCAATATAAAACTTTATGGTATTTTATAATAAAATGTAAAAAGTTCAAGTGTTTGTGGGAAGGATTTTAGGTTTTTATATAAACAACATCTATTATTATAAGTTGCTGTGTTACGCTGAACAAATTTAACTTTGCTACTCATTAAAATTTTAACTTCACTATGACTTGCTCTTTTTACCACTAGTATATTTTTTTCTAAAAAGCTCTACCATATCTTCTAATTTATCTAAATTATCAATATCACTTTCTGTCACATAAAGGTTTATATAGCCTTCTACTACATTTCTAAAATCTAAAATTAGTCCTTTTTTCATTAATTCATAGATATTATTAATTCTATCCTTTATAAATTCCATATTTTCGTCCTGATCATTTTGATTTATAATAATCTTACAATACGAGAATTTCTCAATAATATAACCCACAATTTTTTTATACTGTTCCACATCATCCATATATATGGTATTCCAAATACCATCATCATGACACAAATATGCAATCGTATTGTTTATTGTTTTTATTTTATAGGAATTCAAAGGATTTTTCATATGACACATATATAGCAATTCAGCTAATTCTTCTTTTTTTACGCACTTAAGAACATTCTGATCTACAAAATTTACCCAACAAAAATCTCCCCAATTTTCAACATCTTCACTTACAAATTCTTTTCTATTATCTCCTGAAACATACTCCAAAAACAAATCTGTATTAAATTCCGAATTTATTGGCTCTCCTGCTAATATTAAATAATTATCACAATATCCTAATGCCTCTGTAAATTCATGAAAATCTATACCAGATGAAACTATTTTGTTTTTTTTTGTGTATATTTTTAAATATATAAAATCACTCCACATATAACCTCCTATATCAATTACATTTTTATTCCAAGCAATTACATGCCCCTGTTGAAACATTATTACTATTTGCACTAAAAAGTTTATCGCATTTCATATTAACCAGATATACCTTCCTATATCCCTTTTCATACATTATGTTAAACATTTCACTCGCTCTATTACCACTATAACACATTAAAACAATTGTCTTTTCATCGTATTTATTGTCATCTAAAAATTTAAAAAATATATCTTCTTTCCCTTCTGAATATGGTATATTTACAAAATTATCTAAATGACTCTTAGCATAATCTTCTTCATCCCTTAAATCAACAAATAATAATTTAGGTTGATTTGAATAATATATCTCATTAAATTCTTTTTTTTTCGTAAGTATCTTTATATCACTACTGTCTTTATTCGCTAAAAATATAAAAACTAAAACAATTATTGTCATTGCCACTAATATAATTGCCTTTATTCTATTATTCATACTTTTTCCTTACCTTTGAAATATTTTTATAACTAGTATACTCATATATAATTCCAGCAAAAAATATACTCATAATACCTGATACTAGTAACACTAACACCTTATGCCAATCACAATTATACGTTGTTGCCGTTATTATTTCGCTATATAAAATATAATATATTTCGTCTTTATAATATCCAAAGATATTATAAAAACTACCACCTGATGCTATTACAAAGATTATAATAAGTACAACTTGAAAAAACATTGCTACTATTTTTTCTAATTTAATTATTTTACATATACACGCATATATTATTCCTATACCATACACAAACCAAAGTGCAACTAAATAGATAAGCATTAAATACATATAATTTATTATAGAATATTGCACACCCGTCATTATAATAAATGATATTGCTAAAACTATTGTCATTAACATATTAGCTACTGAACTTATTAAAAATCTACTACATAAAATTTGTTTTTGACTCTTGATGCTGATAGTTATATTATACAATACTTTATTCTCATACTCTTCTTTAAAGATTTCTCCATATGGTGTTGCAATTCCATTTGAAACAATCCTTAGAATAATTAAATAATATATCAAAGTAAAGTAAGTTAAACGCTCATAGTTATTTATATTATATCCCTCAATTTTAAAATAAACTCCTAAACTGCATAGCAAAAGAAGAGCCATAAACATCAATGTATACTGAATAAAATGTCTTTTAAACTGCATGCAATATCTTCTTAATTCGACAAACAAACTTTTTATCATTTCATACTCTCCTTCTTGTCAATTGTTAATACTTTATAACCTATTTCTTCTACAATGCTTTTCTTAGTATGAGTAGACATAATAACACTTCTTTCCTTTATTTTGTTTATATCATCATAGAATCTTCTTAAAGTTTCTTCATCTAAATTTTTATCTGGCTCATCTAATAAAATTAAACTTTTTGTTGTATTTATTGCAAAAATAATCACTAGTTTTTGCCTGGTTCCTTCTGATAAATATTTAATAGGCTTGTTTAATGATTCTCCTATTTTGTATCTGATTAAATCATCATATATTTTAATTCTGTTAAAATCTCCAATTTCTGAAAAGTACTCTATGTTATCTTTAATTGATAACTCTTTATAAAAAAAGGAAGAATTATCTAGATACAACACACTTTTTTTAATAAATCTTTCCCATTTTTTATAACTTAAATAACTCATTGGGAACTCAATCTTAATTTCTTTATTATATTTTATTATTCCAGACTTAGGAACATAAAGTCCAGATAAAGCTTTCAGGAAAGTAGTCTTTCCCGATCCATTTTGTCCCAAAACAGCAATTTTATCATTTTCCTCCGTAACAAGTTTTATTGTACTTTCTACACCTTCTATGTCTATACTAATTTCCATCTATATTCCTTATCTATTAAAGGGGATATTTTTCAATCCCCCTTATTCTCCTTATATTTTACCACGCTAATGCTTTTAAAAAGCACGCCCAAGCGACTGCATCATCAGCAACCCCTGTAAATATATTAAATAATGATAATACAACCAAGATTGCCGAAACCGTAACTGCTCCCACTTTGAGTATCCACTTAAATACACTACTTCTTTCAACTTTCGGATTATATGTTTTTACGGCACTTTGAACCTTTTTGTGTTCCATTACCTTTTCCATTACTTTTCTAGGTACTTTGTCTTTACCATTTTTTCCATCACAATATTTGAAATTATTTAATTTTAAACAATATACATGTTTACCTTTCTGATAAAAATGCAAGTGCCAATAGGTTTTCCCATCTGTATTAGGAGAATCGAGTCTTACTTTCCAATCCCCCTTATTATACACATATGTAGTACTTGCACTAACTATAGTTGTCCCAATAACCATAAGTAAGATTGTCATCAACACCAATATTATTCTTTTAGTTTTTTTCATATTTCCTCCTATCACAATCAACTTTGTATTTAAATCTCTAATTTCACAACCATATGGTAATCTTTCTTGTAGATTTTGTCAAATTATACCATATTCAACTTTAATTATGCAAATAATTTATTTAATGTATTCTTTTGCTAACATAAAAACAACTAACGCAACTCCAATCCCCCCACTTATTAATATCAGCACATAATTTCTTCTAACTATATCTTCAACATTCACCATCACTTTTATAATGGCATAAATCACCAACACAACCATTGCACCGATAACTAAATTGATTTTCCATAAATTATTTATTACATCTCCAAAAATAATTATTGCCAGTAATTCTGTTAATACAACTATAGCTGCGTTTCTATCTAATACTTTATTTCTAATCAGCTTTACGATTTTTATAACTAAAACCATTATTAACATAACGATCAACAAAAGCATTATTGTTATTCCAACATATGCCAATATTTTCACACCATCTTCCATGTTTTTGTTACCTATATTACAATTTATTTCCAATCCAACAATGTTATATGCTTTTTTAATTAATCTAATTACTCTAATAAATATATTTTTAATCCAATTACCAATTTGAAAAATGTCTTTTTTCAAAACACTATTTCTATATGCAACGCATAACGAAAATACAATTCCATATGTAAATAATATAAAAATCAATCCCTTATACCTTTTCTCCATTTGGTTTTCTGTTTTCAATTTTTCCATCAGGACTTGTTGACTTACTTCTTTTTGTAAGTCCTGCTTTCTTAATTCAAGTTTTTTCTCTTTTTCTGACAATTTTATTTCTTTATTTTCAAGTAATTTCTTTTGCACCTTGATTTCGTTTATTATTGCGTTGTTATCTTCTCTTTGCCTGTCTGTCTGTTCTTTTATTTTCATTGCTTCTTTCATCATTTCTTCTGCTTTCCTCAACTGCAAGTCGCTCTCGCTCAAGCTCTCTATTTTCTCGTTCAACGATTTTATTTTCTCTGCTTGATTCTGAATCTGCAATGATGCTTTCTGCAATGTCTGTTGCAGTTTTAAGTTGTCTGATGATTGTTTCTGTATCTTTGCTTTCTGCGTTAATATTGTTGTTTCCATCTGCTGTAACTCCGCTGTCAGTTCTTCTGCTAAGTCTGCCAGCTCGTTCATTTTTAATTTTTCTGATTCTGTCATCTATCTTACTACTCTCCTTCCTCATTCTTCTTTTGATTTCAGCAATTGCTGATTCTGTTGTTTTAATGTTTTGTTCTGTTCTATTAATTTTCTGTTCTGTATCATTAATGAATCTACCTGTTGACTCAACAGACTGTTTTCCTGATTCAGTTCTTCCATTAGGCTCAATGTATCCCCTACCTTTTCTATCACTGCCAATACTTCCTTTAACTCTTCCAACTCTTTCATATATCTGTTCAACCCTTTCCTTTAATATTTTTGTTATTTCAGCAATGCTCTTCTTAATCTGCATTACCAGTTTATTTGATTCCTTAACTTTTCTGTTATACTCACATCTGTCTGATACTTTTCCCTTTTGTTCCATTTGTCTTGCTGCATAGCCTTCATGAATTGTAGGTTCAATATCTAATCCCTGCTCTTCAAAACTTCTATGATCTATTTTTTGTTCCTCTATAAGAAATTTATTGCAATAATCAGCCCAGTTTTTTCTCCATTCCTTAAGCTGTTCTTTTGAATTCCATTGATTTTGAATCACATCAATTCTTTTCCAAAGTTTTTCTTCGCCCTTTCCTTTTCTGATTCTTACCTTTTGTTTTCCATTTTCATCAAGCAATGGTATTTTGTTTCCATTATCATCACGTGCGAACTCTGTCTTTCGCATATTTGACCAACTTCCATCTTTATTAAATGCTCTCATTGTACACATACAATGCACATGATGATTTCCTTCTTTTTCATGATATGCCCAGTCTGCTGCCATTCCTTTATTTACAAAATTCTCCTTTATAAATTCCCGCATTCTTGAAATTGTCTGCTCCCGATTCCACTCATTGGGAACTGCTATTTCAAACTCTCTTGCATACTGACTGTTTCGTTTATTTTCCCTTTTTTCAACTGCATTCCATAAAGTTTCTCTATCAGCCAAATCTTCAGGTGCATTTTTAGGTAAGAGTACTTCTGCAAATACAACTTCTTCTTTTCTTGTATAGTTAAAAGATAAACCAAGTCTTGTATCCTTTAATTTTTGTCCTGAAATATATGCAGCTGACGCAACAGCACATTTTCCAATACTTGATTTAATTATTCTTGTTGTAAAATGATATATTGCCATATTTACACCTCCATCCAAGTGAAACTTGGTGCTATCCAAACGCATAGTTTGGCTCCCTCTGAGTAAGAGCGCACAATGAGCAACGCGAATGTTTATAAACGTTGGGCTCCGCCCACGTATAAGTGCGCCCTTCTTAAAAGAAGAAGGGAATAGAAAAATATCTACTCCCTTTCACAAACTACTTATTTGAATTAACATTTGTTTCCTTAACTCCCATTGCTGTTGAAAAATATTTACCATTTTGTTCCTGCTTGTTTAAAAATCCTATCAATTTAGGTATGTCATCTTTTTCAATAGGTTTTCCCAAAACTGATTCAACTGCTGCACCTACCTCAATTAACCTGTGATTTCGCTTTCTTCTATTTTCCTCAGCCTGCTTCTTTTCCAACTCTTTAATCTGTTCCTTTAAATTGTTTGCCTTTTCCAAATATGCAATTTGTTTCTTTGAAAGTTCATCTTTTCTTTCTTCATATGTTCTTTTTGCCATTTTAAATTCCTCCTATTATTTAATTGCTTCAACATCATTTCTTATTCTTAAATCTCTGCCTTCATTTTTTGACAAAAAATTTTCCAGCACATCTTTTTTAATAAGAAACTTTCTGCCTACCTTTATTACAGGTATTTTTTTCCACTCAATTAGATTTCTTAAAGTATTCTTTCCTATACCTGTAGATTTTGAAGCTTCTTCTACTGTATAAGCTAATTTGGCATTTTGCATGTTTATCATCTCCTTTCTCACTTGCATATTGCAATTATTGTTTTATAATATAATTTGCTTTTTAAAATTTGTCAATATCTTTAGCAAATTAATTTCAATATTCAATATTGCATTATGCAAATATGTATGATATTATTTTGTTATCTTAAAGAGAGGAGTTTATTCCTATGAGAGATAAACAATTATGTGCTGATATTGGAAAACGTATCAAGCAAAGACGTAAAGAATTAAATCTGAGTTTAGGATATATAGCTGACAAAATGGGCGTTAATATATCCACAGCTCAAAGATATGAAGCAGGACTTATTGATAATTCTAAAAAAATTGTTGTGGACAGTCTTGCTGAAATACTTCACACTACACCGGAATGGTTACGTGGAGAAACATCAGATTTGAACTCTGATGTAAAAGATTATATGGAACTGAAACTAATTGATTCATTCAATTCAGTTTTAAAATCTTTCTCTAATAATTTAACTGAAGACGCATCAATGTTTTCTAAAAACATGTTTTTATTATTATTAAATGAATTTGCAGAATTTAACAAATCTTTTGAATTTGCTCTTTCTAATTATTCTAATAATGATAATAGTGATATTGCTAAAACTATTGGGTTTAGTTCTTCAAATGAGTTTAATGAAGTTATGTTTTTAAGAGAGCTTAACAGTACAATAAATACTTTTACCGAGTTAAGCGATATTCTTAGAACTTATGCAAAAAATCCAACTGTTGCAAACAACAGACTTAACGCTCTTTTGAAGCAATAATATTTAAATAATTTTATGTAGGAGGTATTTCACATGGTTACAAAAAAATAAAAAGTTAATTACTTGAAGAAAAATGATATATTAACCTATTATCCTTTCCCAAGTACTTAACTTGGAAAGGAAATAATATGAATAATTTTGAATCACTACAAACAGGAAGTGTAAGAAAAAAAGGTTCTCAATGGTATTACCGATTTAGAATAAAAGATCAGGATGGAAATTGGAAAATGCATGAATTCAAGGGCGGTCAAACTAAAGCCGAAACTACTTTTATGCTAAAGCAGGCTCTTGAAGAATATCGTCAGGATGGTTCTATATTTTATGCTGGTTCCTTAACCGTAGGACAGCTTGCCGATATGTGGTACAATGCCGAAATTGAAAATAGTAATCTTACCACTAATGGCAAATACGGATATAAAAATGTAATAAATAATATTCACAATAATCCTTTTTCTCAAATCAAATTAAAGGATTTAACTATAGAAGACATTCAGGAATATGTTGACGGATTATATTTTGGCGTTTATGACAATGAAGGCAATCAGATTGCCAAACCTTATGCAAAAGCAACTATGAGGAAATTTTTTCTTGTTCTTAACAATATGTTTAAGTATGCGGTCTATCCCAAAAAACTGCTTAGAGAAAATTTAATGCAATATGTTAAAAAGAGAAAAGTTGCAAAAGATAATTCTCTTTTTGGTAACTCTAATGAAGCTAAAATACAAACCATAACGCATCAGGAATTTTTAAAAATAATTAACTACTTATCTTCCGTAGAAGATTATTGTTATTTGGCATTACCAATTCAAATTGCTTACCATACAGGTATGAGAGCCGGAGAAGTATGTGGACTAACTTGGGATGATATTGATTTTGAAAATCAGGTTTTATATGTTAGACGTTCGATGTATTATGACAAGGATTTGAAAACTTGGGAGCTGAAAGTTCCTAAAAATGGCAAGCCACGAGCTATAGATTTTGGAGATAGTCTTGCCCATATTTTATTAATTGCAAAACACGAGCAACAACGAGACAAAAAAATCTATGGCGATTTGTATCAGAATCAGTTTTATCATACAACCGAAATAAGAGGTAAATCACATTGTCAGATTTATACGGACTATAACGAATCTTATATTAAGAATTCCACACGTTTTTGTCATGGAATTCATGTGGATGATATTGATTCCAACGTTTCACTATCTCCTTTAACTTTTGTATGTACAAAGCCTGATGGAGAATTACTTACAACTCAAACTCTCAAATGGTGTAACAAAGTAGTTCAGAAGAATTTGCCTGAAATCAGTCACTTTCATTTTCACTGTTTAAGACATACTTACGCTTCTACATTAGTATTAAATGGTGCTAACATTAAAGATGTACAGTCACTACTTGGACATTCAGATATAAAGATTACTCTGAATACTTATTCTCATGTTACTGAAAAATCCAGAAAGAAAGCTGTCAATATATTTGAGAATGCTATTTCTGATAAGATAGGATAGGATAAGATGAGATAAGATTTTTTACAAAATAATTTATGAATAGATATAAGAAAATATAATCGAAAATAACATCCTTCCCACAACTTGTGGGAAGATTTGTGGGAAAGGTTTACATAACATTGATTTTTTCGAACCTTTTTCCTTCTAATTTAATCTGATTTTTATTGATGTTTTTTAATGTTGATGTTGTTGTCACATTAATTTTTTAATAATGATTTTAAAACAGAAATATGTAGATTGGTAGTTATTTTAAGATTGTATTTTTCAGGGGAAAACAAGTTACTTTTATGTTTCAGAGAAGTTTCTGGTTTTATAAGGGATTTTGTGGAATGTGCCTTTAAATAAGGCAGTGCACAGCTCGATTGCACTTCGTTTCATCTCGCTGATGCGGCATTCGCCGCATTAAATAAAAAGAAAAAAGACGCTCTGTCTTGAATGCAAGCATTCAGACCATATCGTCCTTTTTCTTTCCATTTTACACTGCTCATTGCTTACGCACAAAGAAAAGTACCACCCCAGGCAATTTAATGTCCGAAACGGTACCCGCAAGTGCGCCTCCAGGGGCTCGAACCCTGCACACCCTGATTAAGAGTCAGGTGCTCTACCAAATGAGCTAGAGGCGCAAAACCTATGTCTTTGTTCTTTAACGGAACGAATGCTATTATATAACAGTTTTTTAATAATTTCAAGTAATTTTTTACATTTTCTTCATTTTATTTTCTTTTTTGTGATTTGCCACAAAAAATCACTGTTATTTTCTCATTTAGCAGTTATTATTTCCAATTTTTTAACGGTTATTACAGCTTTTTCAACAATTCCTCCTTCTTGCTATTAAATTCTTCATCACTTAATATTCCCTTTTCTTTTAATTCAGATAATTTTTCTATCTGCCCTAGTACATCCACCTGTGCTTCCGTGGTATTTTGGGTTGTTTCCTTTATGAATTTGTCCGGAATGTCGTTTTGCCTTAGCACGTCCATAAATTCCACGCATTTTCCAGCCTGTCCGTATATACTTACTCCCGTTAGCATTTCCAAACGTATTAACTGGTTCTTGTTATCGCTGTCTATGTAGGATATTTCAATGTTATTTTTTTGCTCCATGGCTTTCATATCTGAACGTGAACTACTTAAAAGCCATTCTGCATTGCTTATTTTTCTTTCTACAATTTCAAGTTTTTTTATTTTTTCGTATGGAATCGCCATTTCCTCAAACCACTCCACTGTTGTCATTGTAGGTTTCAAATAAAAACAGTCCTCCAAAACATTTAACCCTATCTCCCCTGACTGAGCCTTAGGATATTTTGCCAAACCTCCATTATATGTAACGCCATAGCGGATTATTGCTCCCTCCACAGGTGCCTTCATGTTTTTACTCTCTGCATTATGCTGTTTCATCTGCTCCGAGGATTCCGCAAAGGCTTTCTTTGTTTTGTCGGTAGTGTCTTTTAATGTTTCCTTGGCTTTTTCAAACATTCCATCTATTTTGTCATTTCCAAACAATCCCATTTTTTCACCTTCCCTACATTATCAAATCTGTTATATGCTGTGCTGTTCTTACGGAATCCAATATAATCCATCCGTAAATTCCATAAGCTACTACCAATGGCATTATTACAACCACTATTGCAGGGATTCCTTTTTTCAGAATGTTCTGTTTTTTAAAACTTTTTTTTGCAAAATCTCCGAAATTCTTATCTGAAAAATCCTTGTCTCTTTTAATTTCTGATAATGCCATCCCAAAGCCCACAAAATACACCAACGCTCCTAAAAGTGACCATACATTTGCTATCAGGTAAATGCCTGCTATGGCTAAAACCCCCGTGATAACACCGTAAGCCGGAGCTGCCTCCTTCTTTTCCACCTTAACTTTGCTTTCTGTTATTTTTGCTCCGCAAGCTGTACACACGTTAATGTTATCCATTACTTCCTTTCCACATTTTGGACATTTTTTCATTATTTCTTTCCTCCTTTGATTTTATGCCCTAATTATATTCCTTCATAGGTACACACGTGTGTCTCCTTAAAATTTAATCGTCTTACTTTTACGAATTTTTTAAGTTTTTTTATTTCTTTGCAAATATTTCTTCCTATAATTATTGTTTTTTATTTTTATACTATTTATAATGTTCAAATAGGCACTTATAATTATGAATTTATGCTTTTAGGAGAAAAAGTTTTATGGACAATAAAAAAAATAAATTTGAAGTCAACAGCAGATATTTTACCATTGCAATTTACTGCATCGTATCTGTATTTATTATGGCAGTTTTAGTGCGTGCCGTTTTCTTTTGGGAGTCAACTTCAGCCACTCTCAACGCCTTCTTATCTGCCATGTCACCTTTTTTAATAGGAATACTTATTGCTTTCCTTATTAATCCGTTAGTTTCCTGGATGCGAAAAAAGGTATTCAAAAAGTTTTTCCATATAAAAAATGATGCTTTAAACAGAATGTTGGCAATTTTTGTATCTTATGGCATTGTTTTAAGCGCAACAGCTTTGGGACTTACTGTTCTTATTCCTGAATTAATTGACAGTTTGAACCAGCTTTTGGAGAAAATGCCTTCATGGGCTAATTCCGTTATGGACTTTTTAAACAGACTATCGGAAAAGTACCCGGATTTGGATCTTAAATATATACAGGATACCATAACCAGTGCCGATTCAACTCTACAAAGTTTTCTTAGTGATTTTATAAAAAATATCACCACTACCATTGTTGTAACCGGTGTTACTGTTATTAAATTTGTATTTAATCTTATTGTTGCAATTATCGTTTCTTGCTATCTTCTTATTGATAAGAAAATGCAGATACGTGGAATTAAACGTATTGTTTTTGCTACTTTTAAATATGAGCGTGCCAACAAGATATGGAATATTATTAAAAGGTCTCTAAGAATTTTCATGGACTTTTTTGATGGCAAAATGATTGATTCCCTTATTATCGGAATTTTAACTTTTATTAGCATGATAATAATCAGCCTTTTTAATGTTTCCGGTTTTGCCGAGTGTGCCCTTTTAGTAAGTATCATTGTGTGCATTACCAATATGATTCCATACTTTGGCCCTTTCCTTGGGGGAATTCCAAGTGCCCTTCTTTTGTGCATTTACTCTCTTCAAAGCGGTCTCATATTTGGCATACTGATTATTGTTATTCAGCAGCTTGACGGAAATGTTATTGGTCCAAAAATTCTGGGAGATTCCACAGGTATGCGTCCGCTGTGGATAATATTTGCCATTACTTTAGGTGGATGGCTTGCAGGTGTTCCCGGTATGTTGCTTGGTGTTCCTTGTGTTGCCGTTATTACCGGATTAATGGAAGACCATGTAAACGAGAAACTTGCCGAGAAAAATATTAATTTGCCGGTTATTAAAAATGAAAAGGTCCGCAAAGGGAAGGATAAGGATAAGAACAAGAATAATAATAAGGAAGAAACTAAATCGGAAGATTAAAATACAGATAATGATACAAGAAGCCGGGGGATGTAAGACTTGGTAGATTGTGAACTTGTAGATTGTGGCAGTTGGATTGTGATTTTTTTACAATTCAAATTATTTAATCTATGCTTAATATAATGGTGCTGTTATATTAACTAATGAGTTCTTTTTCAGATAGATAAGTGAACTATCTAAATAGAGACATCACACTGTTAATGTAGCAGCCCTTTTCCATATATTTTTTCATATCTATTTTAGTATAAAACATTATACAAAAAAGATACATATTCCGAATATTATTAATATCAATATATATTCGGAGGTTTTTCTATGAATAAAGCAGTCATTATAAGTTGCATTTTTGCATCAACATTATTTTTTTCAGCCTGTGGGAATTCAAATATTTCTCAAGATAAAAAAACTGAAGTCAAAACCACTACACAGATTTCAACTTCAGTTATTACTACTACTTCATCATCTAAATCAGTCACGAATTCAAAAATAAATTCAACTACTCAACTAACAGCAACAGAAAATAATTTCAGCGATTCAGATATTCAAAATGCACTGAATGTAGCAAACAGTTATTATAAAACCATCACACAAAAAGTCAAAAAGCTTTACTTTGACAAAATTGATGGTAAAAAAATCATCTTTAAAGGTAGAGATACTAAAAGTAATGCATACCGTAGAATAATTCTAAAACAGAAAAATAACAACTGGGTGGTTGTAGATGAAGGTTATTAATCTGCCAGCATCAAGCTCAATTTAGAGTCTCTTTCCTACCGGGAATTCCCTATGTAATCAATCTTTTCCTGGTTTATTTTCAGATTATATTTCTCTCACAGCATCCAAATGATTTGTGTACAGTTATTTCCTCAATTCACACTTTCCAACCACCCACGCCTAATTTCCAACCAGCTTCCATTTAGCCTAATTCCCCTATTTTCTGCCATTTCCCCTTTCTACCCATTAGCCACCGGCTTGCCCGTCTACCTGTTAGCCACCAGCTTGTGTATAGGATTTCCCATTTGAGAAAACTTGCTTTCATATTCCGTCATTACATTTCCTTTAACCATTTCGCTATCATTGTGAAGGTCCCATGTCTGTGCTACCAGATTCCATCCTGCCTCCGGCACCTGCTCTAAGGAAAACTGGAAAAGCAAATCATTATCTGTCTTAAATTCCACCACTCCGTCTTTTTTTAGAATATTATCATATCTCTCGAAAAACTGCTTTGACGTAAGTCTTCTTTTTGCATGTCTGTCCTTCGGCCACGGATCTGAAAAATTCAGATATATTCTATCAACTTCTTCCTTATTAAATACATCACAAATATACTCCGCCTCCATTCTTATAAAACGGAGATTTGGTACCTCTATATCCTGGCACTTTTCAATTGCTCTAATCAAAACGCTGGAATACTTCTCAATTCCTACATAATTAATATCCGGATTTTCAAGGGCTAACTGTGTAATAAACCTACCCTTGCCCATTCCTATTTCTATTCTTATGGGATTATTATTTCCAAACTCTTCATTCCATTTTCCTTTTAAAACCTGTGGTTCATTTATTGCTAAATTGCTTTCTGCAATAGCTTCCCTTGATCCCGGTACATTTCTTAATCTCATGCCTGTCTCCAATCTGTAAAATACATAAATTTATTTGCCTGATATAGATATTAACTAATCACTTATTATAATGAAAAATTCTAATTGGTTTCATTAATTTTTTCAAGTTTTTATTGTAATTTTTACAAAAAGTGTTAAAGTAGACTTAAAGTCTAAGAAAGGGTATTTGAGCAAATCTGCCCTTGATGTGTAAGTCTCGGTAAGATTGTCACCGGGGCTTTTTGTCTATCATCTTTACTACATATTTTGTTTAATGTATTATTAATTATTATTTAAGGATAATAGTATAATAGAGGGGCAAATGTATTTTTAGTGCCACTCTGTTTTATGCCCAAAACCATATGATATAAAAATCTCACAACATAAAAACATATGGTATAAGATTATATGACATAAAACAATATAACTTAAAATGAAGGAGGCTGCACATGAGTCAGGATATTAACAAAATCATAAACGAATTGGCAGAAATTGATTCAGCTTCAGCTAAAATTATGCAACAATCGCTTAATGAAAAAGCAAAGTATGCAGATTATATTAATCAGCAAAAAAAGCAATACGACCGGGAACTTCAAATGGATGTGGACTCCTGTGTTAATGAATATAAAGAACAGTTAAATAAAGAAAACGAAATAGAAATAGATAAATGCCAAAAGGAATGTTTAAAGGATATAGAAAAGTTAAACAATCTCTTTGCATCAAAGGGTGAAGCCTTAGCGGAAGGTATATTTAACAACATTATAAAGGAGTGAGCCTATGAGAAACGGAAAATTAGTGGCTTACAGTGGCATGACTACCAAAATAAGGGCAATGAAAAAAGGTCTTATTTCCCAGTCTGAATATGATGAGATTGCAAACTTAAAAACCGTTCCTGATTTAATCAGTTATCTGCAAACCTTTCCATCATATGCAGATGTTTTGTCGGATTTAGATGCTTCCACAGCCCATCGTGGAGATGTGGAAAGCCGCATGACCTTTTCAACATACTATGATTTTTCTAAGATATTCCATTTTGCCGGAAACATGCAAAAACGATATTTGGAATTTTATTTTATGAAGTACGAAATTGCCACTTTAAAGTCATCCATGCGAAATATTATGGACAGCAGAAATTCAACTATTCCTGTCCTTGTTGATAAACATTTCAAGCGACATTCAAAGCTTGACATAGATAATCTTATAAACTCCTCCAACATGGAGGAATTTGTAAACAATCTTTCAGGCTCTGTTTATGAAAAAACAATTAGAAAGGTTTACGAACTTGACAGCCCTACACTTTTTGATTACGAAATGTCCTTAGACCTTTTCTTTTTCAATTATGTGTGGGACAACAAAAATAAATTTATTCCAAAGGGTGAATGCAAATACTTCCTGGATTCCTTCGGTTCTCAGGTGGATTTGTTAAACATTCTCTGGATTTACCGCTGCAAAAAATACTACACGGTAACAGATTCTCAGATTTATTCGTTTCTGATACCCATTTATCACAATATTGAGAGAAACGACATAAAAGCCATGGTAGAAGCTGAAAATAACGAGGTATTTTTTGAGTTAGTAAACAAGAGCTATTACGGACGTACTTACGGGTTTGAGCCGGGAGAATCAATGGAATCCCAGTTTGGTGGAATTTTAAATACTATATATATGGAAGATTTCCGAACTGCTCCATACTCCTTAGCAGCTATAAATGCATACTTCCACCTAAAAAATTTGGAGGTTACAAAGGTAGTAACGGCAATGGAGTGCATAAGATACGGATATTCTCCGGAAGTCATTACCCGATACATTAATCAAAAGAAAGGGGTTTTGTAATGATTGAAAAAATGAGTTTTGTGACTTTAGCCGGTCCCAAAAATGAAATCGATTATCTCGTAACCCACTATTTAAGTAAGCATGATATTCATTTAGAAAATGCTTTGGCAGAATTTAGTTCTTCCGACCAGTTCACCACTTACAACGAGGAAAATCCTTTTAAGGATGCCCTTAACAAAAGTCACGAACTTATGGGACTTGTGAAGAACCCTGAAAAGGTAAAAATTGAAAATATCAGTATTAAAAGTGCTGAAGGCTTTATAGATAAAATTGATGACAGGCTTTCAGACATAGAGGATGAGATTTCAAAGCTTAATACTCAGATTCAGGCTCTTGATGCCGACTTCAACTCCCTTGCCCCATTTAAAGGGCTTAATTACACATTAAAGGGAATTTATGATATGGATTTTTTCAAATACCGTTTTGGCAAAATTCCAAAAGTCAATTTTGATAAGTTTGAGTCGTACCTTGACCCTGATATTAACGCAATTTTTATTACTACTTTAGCAGCGACGGAATATGTTTACGGGGTATTTTTTGCACCTAATGAATATTTTGAAGAAGTTGCAAAAGATTTTAAGAACATAAATTTTGATGAAATTGCCATTGCAAAAAAATATAAGGATTTTCCTGACAAGGAATGTGAAAATATTTTAAGTCAGAAAGAAGATTTGCAAAAGCAGGTTCAGGCAAAGGAAGATTCCATAAACAACGTTATTGAAGAAAGCAAAACTAAACTTGTTTCCGCTATCAGACGAATAGAAACTGCATATAGTAATTTTGACGTAAGGAAATTATCAGCGGTCACAAGGGAATCCGGTGTGAATTTTCAGGTTTTATGTGGATGGATGGCAACTAAGGAGGCAAAAAAACTCCAGAAGGAAACCGACGACGATGTAAATGTTGTGTGCATTGTCAGCGATGATGTCACGGAGCATAAAACCAAGCCACCAACAAAATTAAAGAATTTAAAAATTGTAAAGCCTTTTGAGTTATTTGTAAAAATGTACGGACTTCCGGCTTACAACGAATTTGACCCTACTTTATTTTTAACCATAACCTATGCCTTTATTTTCGGCATAATGTTTGGTGATTTAGGTCAGGGTCTATGCCTTTTTATTGGTGGAGCTATTTTATACAAAGTTAAAAAAATGGATTTGGCAGGAATTGTCTGTGCCGCAGGAGTAAGCTCCTGTATATTCGGTGCCCTGTTTGGAAGCTTTTTCGGATTTGAGTTTGATTCCGTCATAAGCCCTCTTAAATCCATGGTAACGCTACCGTTTTTAGGAGAAATTAATATTGTTCTTGTAGCAGCATTTCTCTTTGGTTCATTTGTTATATTAACCACCATGGTGCTTAATATTGCCAATGCTATAAAGCAGAAAAACCTTGGCAAGGCATTGTTTGGGCCTAATGCCGTAACCGGTTTTATCTTTTACGCCAGCGTTATAGCAGTTATTTTACTTTACATGACAGGAAAGCCGTTGCCGGGAACAGTGTTACTTATAATAATGTTTGTTGTTCCCCTTGCTTTAATATTCTTTGAGGAACCTCTTAAGAATTTAATTGCAAAGAAAAAGCCTATAGATGAATCGGCAGGAATTTTTGCGGCAACAGCGTTTTTTGAATTGTTTGACTACCTTATAACTTATTTGTCAAATGCTCTATCCTTTTTGCGTATCGGAGTTTTTGCCATAAGCCACGCAGCCATGATGGAGGTTGTTATGACCTTAGCCGGTGCGGAAAATGGCGGCATGCCAAATATACTTGTAGTCATTATTGGAAACATTATTGTTTTAGGTATGGAGGGACTTGTTGTTGGAATACAGGTACTCCGTCTTGAATATTATGAAATTTTCGGACGTTTTTATGATGGAAGCGGACGTGAATTTGTTCCATTTAGGAAGAATAATAAATAAAAACATAAAAACCAGGAGGAAATTAACATGTTAATTAGTATTTTATTTTTAGTAGCTTTAGTACTTACAATTGTACTTCCAATTATTGTTTATTTTGTAGGTGAGCAGAGTAAAGGTCGTTTTAAAAGAACAATGCTTACTAACTGCATTACATTCTTTAGCGTATTTCTTTTTGCAACTGTTTTCTTATTCACAAACACTGCCAGTGCTAAAGTAGCTTCAGATTCTACTATTTCAAGTGGTATCGGTCTTATTGCTGCCGGCCTTGCCATTGGACTTTCATGTATAGGTTCAGGTTATGCCGTTGCAAGCTCAGCCAGTGCAGCTCTTGGTGCATTAAGCGAAGATTCAAGCATTTTCGGTAAAGCCCTTATCTTTGTAGCCCTTGCAGAAGGTATTGCTCTTTGGGGATTTATCGTTGCTTTCCTTATTTTAACACACGTTGCATAAATAACGTTTTTGGAGGCGTATATGAAAATGTATTTAATTAGCGATAATGTGGACACTTTAACAGGCATGCGCCTTGCCGGTGTTGAAGGTGAAGTTGTACATGGTCGCAAAGAGACAAAACAGGCAGTTGAAAAGATTTTAGAAGACAAACATCTCGGTATTCTGCTTATTACGGAAAAATTAAGTTTTGAAATTCCTGAAATAATTGATGATATCAAGCTTAACAGGAAACGCCCTCTATTAGTGGAAATTCCTGACCGTCACGGTTCAGGAAGACAACCGAACTTCATTACCAATTACATTAATGAAGCTATTGGAATAAAACTTTAGAAAGGATGTGGCGCCAATGACTATAGAAGAAAAGATGGAGCACTTCAGAATGATTTCTCTTGAAAGTGCCAATAATCAAAGTGCTGAATCATTAAGCAGCTACAAAAAATCCTTAGACGATGATTTAGAGGTCTATAAGGACAATTCTAAACGACTTGCAGAAGAATCAAAGCGTGCAAGAATTAATCAGGTTAAGTCTGATTACAAAAAGCAGCTTGCATCTTCCCAAATGGCAATAAAAAAGGATTTAACAAAAAAACAGTCTGAAATTAAAGTTAAAGTTTTTGACATTGTCCGTAAAAAAATTGCTGATTACAGAACTACTCCTGAATACATTGCAAACATTAAGCATCAGATACAGTCTGTTTTAGATGAATATGGTGATTCTGAGCTTACGGTTTATATTGATTCAAATGACTCAGCTTTACTTGATGAATTAAAATCAGATTTTAACTGCAATATACAGGTTTATGATAAGGATTTTCTTGGAGGCACAAGAAGCATTATTCCTGATAAAAATATTCTGATAGACTATTCTTTTAAGACAAAGCTTATGGAAGAACAGGAAAAATTCGCAATTACATTGTAGGAGGCAGCCAATTGGAAAAAACAGGTATTATATATGGCATTAACGGGCCTGTCGTTTATATTAAAGGAAAAACAGACTTTAAAATGGGCGAAATGGTTTACGTTAGTTCTGAAAGATTAGTTGGTGAGGTAATCGGACTTACTTCAGAAATGACTACAATTCAGGTATACGAAGAAACCAGTGGTCTTAAACCCGGAGAATTGGTGTATGGTACTGACAGTGCTATTTTCGTTACACTGGCTCCCGGCATACTTGATAATATTTTTGATGGTATTGAAAGACCTTTAAGTGAAATAGAAAAACAGTCAGGAGCCTTTATTTCAAGAGGTGTCAGTGTAGATTCCCTTGATACTAAAAAGAAATGGAAGGTTCAGATTAAGGTTTCCGTGGGAGAATATGTTTCCGGCGGTACAATCATTGCGGAAACTCAGGAAACCCGGGCTATTGTCCACAAATCAATGGTTCCTCCATACATAGAAGGAACAGTTATTGATGTGGCTGAAGATGGTGAATATACCATTAACGACACCATCGTTACTATAAAGAAAGAAAATGGAACTATTGTAGACCTTTCTCTTACCCAGAAATGGCCTATCAGACAGCCACGACCTATTGCAAAGCGCTATGGAACAACACAGCCTCTTGTTACAGGTCAGAGAATTATGGACACATTATTCCCATTGGCAAAAGGCGGTACTGCTGCCATTCCGGGAGGTTTTGGTACCGGAAAAACCATGAACCAGCATCAGATTGCCAAGTGGGCTGATGCAGATATTATTATTTATATCGGATGCGGTGAGCGTGGTAATGAAATGACTCAGGTTCTTGAGGAATTTTCAGAACTTACCGACCCGAAATCCGGCAATCCTTTAATGGATAGAACAACACTTATTGCAAATACAAGTAATATGCCTGTTGCAGCCAGAGAGGCTTCTATTTATACAGGTATTACTCTTGCAGAATATTACAGGGATATGGGATATCACGTTGCAATTATGGCTGATTCCACATCCAGATGGGCTGAGGCTCTCCGTGAGTTATCAGGACGTTTGGAGGAAATGCCTGCTGAGGAAGGTTTCCCGGCATATCTTGCCAGCCGTCTTTCGGCATTCTACGAAAGAGCCGGTTATATGGAAAACCTTAACGGAACTGAAGGTTCCATTAGTATTATTGGCGCAGTTTCACCTCAGGGTGGTGATTTTTCAGAACCGGTTACACAAAATACCAAACGTTTCGTACGTTGTTTCTGGGGTCTTGACAAATCCCTTGCCTACGCAAGACATTTCCCGGCCATTCACTGGCTTACAAGCTACAGTGAATATGTGGATGAACTTGCCAACTGGTACAACACAAATGTAGGCCCTGATTTTACCGAATGCAGAGCTAAAATACTTGCCCTGCTTAATCAGGAAAGTTCTTTAATGGAAATTGTAAAGCTTATTGGTAGTGACGTTTTGCCGGATGACCAGAAGCTTACTTTGGAAATTGCAAGAGTTATAAGACTGGGATTTTTACAGCAGAATGCATTTCATGACCAGGATACCTGCGTTCCGCTGAAAAAACAGCTACTTATGATGAAAACCATACTTTATTTATATGACAAGGCATCAAGTCTTATTTCATACGGCATACCAATGTCAGTTTTAAAGGAAAATAAGATTTTTGAAAAAGTCATTGCCATAAAATATGATGTTCCTAATGATAAATTAGGTATGTTTGATGATTATACAACCGCTATTAATAACTTCTATTCGGAAATAATGGAAGAGAATGCATAAGGAGGGTACCATATGGCTATAGAATATTTAGGATTAAGTGAAATTAATGGACCGCTTGTTGCATTAGAAGGTGTAAAGGATGCGGCTTTTGACGAAATTGTTGAATTTTCCATTAATGATGGTGAGGAAAAACGTCTTGGACGTATTATTGAAATATATGAGGATAAGGCAATAATTCAGGTTTTTGAAGGCTCGGAGGGTATGTCTCTTACCAATACCCATACCAAGCTTACAGGACACCCTATGGAAATTGCCCTTTCTCCTGACATTTTAGGACGTACTTTTAACGGTATTGGCCGCCCTATTGACGGTCTTTCACCTATCAATGGCGAAAAGCGTGATGTAAACGGCAAACCTTTAAATCCGGTAAGCCGTGAATATCCCAGAAACTATATAAGAACCGGTATTTCCGCCATAGACGGACTTACCACATTGATTCGTGGACAGAAGCTGCCTATTTTTTCCGGCAACGGACTTCCACATGACCAGCTTGCAGCCCAATTGGTAAATCAGTCTTCCTTAGGAGACAGTGATGAAAAGTTTGCCATTGTGTTTGCTGCCATGGGCGTAAAAAATGACGTTGCTGACTTTTTCAAAAAGTCTTTTGAGGAATCCGGTGCCTTAGAACATACCGTTATGTTCCTTAACATGGCGAATGACCCTGTTGTAGAACGTCTTATTACCCCTAAGGTTGCCCTGACAGTTGCAGAATATCTTGCCTACGAAAAAGATATGCATATTCTTGTAATTCTTACTGATATGACAACCTATGCAGAAGCCATGCGTGAGGTATCTTCTTCTAAAGGGGAAATTCCTTCAAGAAAAGGTTATCCGGGATATTTGTACAGTGAACTTGCTACAATTTATGAACGTGCCGGCATTATTAAAGGTGCCAAAGGTTCCGTAACCCAGATTCCGATTCTTACAATGCCAAATGATGATATTACTCATCCAATTCCTGACCTTACAGGATATATTACGGAAGGTCAGATTACTTTAGACCGTTCATTAAATGGCCAGGGAATTTATCCTCCTATTAATGTTCTTCCGTCTCTTTCAAGACTTATGAAGGATGGTATCGGTGAAGGATTTACAAGGGATGATCATCAGGATGTTGCAAACCAGCTGTTTTCGGCTTACGCCAAAGTAGGTGATGCCAGAGCTCTTGCTTCAGTTATCGGTGAAGATGAATTATCTCCAACAGATAAGAAATACCTTGAATTTGGTAAAGCCTTTGAGACTGAATTTGTAGGTCAGGGTCTTGGAGTAAACAGAAATATTATTGAAACATTAAATCTTGGCTGGAAGCTTCTTCATATTCTTCCTAAAGAAGAACTTGATAGAATTGACACAAAGATACTGGATAAATACTATGATGCATTTGGAGAAAATTAAAGTTTTTCCACTTAAATTGCTAAATGTGATTACACCACTTTTGGTAATTATACACTTACTAAAATAGGAGTGGGTTTATTATGAATTTAAACACAGTACCTACAAAAGGTAATTTGATGTCCACAAAAAGCTCCCTTACCCTTGCAAAACAGGGATTTGAGCTAATGGACAAAAAAAGAAATATTCTCATTCGTGAAATAATGGATCTTAACGAAAAAGCAAAAGGTATTCAAACAGAAATTGACATGACCTTTAAGGAAGCCTATAGCGCTCTTGAAAAGGCAAATATTGAACTGGGAATTAAAAACGTGGAAACTTTTGCTTTTAACGTTACTCCTGAGAATGACATAAGGATAAAATCAAGAAGTGTTATGGGTACGGAAATCCCTCTTGTAAGACATAAGGAAGAAATCCGAAACCCCGTATATTCTTTTTATGGCACTACGGAATCCCTTGATATGGCAAAATCCTGTTTTGAGAAGGTTAAGGATTTAACCATCAGACTTTCCATGATTGAAAATGCCGCTTATCGTCTTGCTTACAATATCAAGAAAACCCAAAAGCGTGCCAACGCCCTTAAGAATATAACCATTCCAAGCTATGAAGCATTAGTAAAAACCATTGAAAATGCTTTGGAAGAAAAGGAACGTGAGGAATTTACAAGACTTAAGGTTATAAAATCAAGGGTTAAATAAAAAAAACAGTAACCATTGGACAATATTAACTGTTCATTAGTTACTGTTTTTTATTATTCTTATACTATAGTTTACCCTTTACTACGTTAATATTATATACATACAACTATTTATTTCCACTACTTTTTTATCATTGTTTTTTTATTCAATATATGATTTATCAAAAATATTTTGTAAATTAATTGCATTTTGCCTTTATTTTATGTAAAATATATTTTATATGATTATATTTTGGAGATTACAATGATTACATATAGATTTAAAAAAGTTTTATCAGCATTGCTTATTATGATGCTGGTACTGGGAAATATTTTTATCCCAATTACTGATTCCAACACAGGATTAGGAATTGCAGATGTTTCTGCAGCCCCTAAGAAGACAAGCACCAGTTGGCCTAAGGCACCTACTTTGCACGGTGAATCTGCTATATTAATTGATGCATCCACAGGTACTATTTTATATGATAAAAAGTGTAACAAAAAAATGTATCCTGCCAGCATTACAAAAATAATGACGGCACTTTTAACAATAGAGAATTGCAAATTAGATGAAACAGTAGTTTTTTCAAAAAATGCCATTAACGGATTAGAATATGGTGATGCCAATGCCGGTTGTCAAATTGGTGAAAAGTTATCTGTTAAGGACTGCTTATATGCATTAATGCTTACATCCGCCAATGAAGTTGCCACCGCACTTGGCGAACACATTGCCGGCTCCACAAAGGAATTTGCTGAAATGATGAATGAGCGTGCCAAAAAAGCCGGTGCCACAGGAGTTCATTTTGCCAATGCCAACGGTCTTCATGACCCAAATCACTATGTTACGGCATATGGCATGGCTATGATAATGCGTGATGCTCTTAAATATCAGACTTTCAGAGACATTATTAACACATCAGAATATACAATTAAAAAGAATAACAAAAGAAAAGAAAATTTTAATTCTTACCAGCGTCATAAAATGGTTAGACGCTACAGCGGATTTTACTACGATGGAATTATTGGTGGAAAAACCGGATTTACTAATCAGTCTGGGACAACCCTTGTTACCTCTGCCGAGAGAAACGGCATGACTCTTATTACAGTTGTGCTTAACTCAAATGGTAACAATGTTTACTATGACACCAAGGCTTTGCTTGATTACGGCTTTGACAATTTTCACAAGGTTAATGTTGCCCAAAACGATTCCCGTTTCCAAAATACAGAAAGTGTTACTTTGAAATCACCTTTCTGTAACGACAATAGCAGCATTTCCATAGATGATTCCGCCTGTGTGGTTATTCCTAAAAAAGCAAAGTTTGCAGATTTAACATCTGAAATATCCTTTGGAATTTCTAATGATAAATTTGCAACTATTACTTACAAATATGGTTCAAAATCTGTAGGAACAGCTGGTATTAAATACACTAATACCGTTGCAGATACCCCAAACGAGTCATCTACAACTTCTGTTGCTGAAAGTGGAACCACAAACTTAAGTTCAGAAAGTGTACAAAGCACAACCGCTTTAGACACTGAAAATAAAACTGCAGCCGCAAATAGTGATAATTCAAAGAAATCTAACTTCAAGGTACCAAAAGTTCTACTGCCTATTATTATTGGTATCGTAATTGTTGTTATTTTAATATTAATCATTGTTATGCAGCATAGAAGATTAAATAAAATAAGAGCGAATAAACGAAATAGAAATCGCTGATTATTAATTTAGGAGGTATTAATATTATGAATTGGGTAGCACCTATTAAGGACGAAGACACACTTCGTCTATTTGGCAACGCACTTAAAGAAGTTGACTATAAGTACTACATCATGTTTGAAGTTGGTGTGGGCACGGGACTTCAGCTTCAGGACATTCTTTCATTTAAGGTTAAGGATGTAAGAGACAAAGATGAAATAACTGTTGAAATTGGAACAAAGAACATTAAGAACATTTTTAAAGTTCCGGAAGATTTAAAGAAAACAATCCATACTTTCACAGAAGGTAAGGATCCGGATTCTTACTTAATATTAGGACATAACAATTCTAACAAGCCTCTTTCAAGAGAACAGGCATACAGAGTTCTTCGTGCAGCCGGACATAGCATCGGACTTAACTCTATTGGAGCTCAGACCATGAGAAAAACATTTGCATGGAAATATTACAATGAAACAGGAGATATTTACTATCTTCAGAATTTATTTAACCATGCTTCTCCATCTATCACATACCGTTTTATTGGAGAAAAACCTAATATGCAGGTTGTTTTAAAGAAAATGACTCCACAGGAAAATGAAAAGAGCCGTTATATGCTTTACTTAAATGGTAGTGGTAAGAAACGTCTTAATGCTGTTATTGATGCGGTAACTGAAATCCGTGACAAATTCGACGATCCTATGAACAACGATTCATTCTATGGTAAAGTTGATTGTCTTTTAACAGAACTTGAAGCTCTTATGGAGAATTATAAGGAAACTAAATAATAAACAAAAAAGTAGCTGCTTATCCTTTTCGGATATACAGCTACTTTTTTATTTAATCGTCATCCTCATTTTCGTCCTCATTTTCATCCCATAACTCATCTATGACGATTTCTTTATCCAGAGACCTCTGTCTTCTCTCACGTCTCTTTTCCCTAATAGATTCCTGTTTGTCGTAAATACTTTTCGCCCCTTCTTCGTCAGTGGATTTCATAATTTTAATTGCAAAGAAACTGTCATCTTCCACTTTCTTTATCTTAATCTTTCCTCTGACATAACCATGCACGGCACATTTTCCTAAGCAATAATAAGTCTTTCCACAGTCGGAAAACCAATCCAGTTCCTTTTTCAAATATTTGCCACATTTATTACATTTCATGTCGCTTACATCTTTATCTTCGAACATTTCTTCTTTAGAAAGGAATTCCCTTGTTACTAACTTGGTATACTCATCAAACCTAACGAAAATCTCTTCTTCCTTAATTCTAGGTGAATAAAATGTATCAATAGATAATCGGTTCTTATATTTGTCAAAGTCCATGGTCTGCATAACTCTGGCCGTGTAATAGGCATCGCTCAAAGCCCGGTGGAATTCATGATCCTCATCAATTTCCAAATATTCAACAGCACTTGTGAGAGTTCGTTTCATATGTCCATCGTCATATCGCAAACTAAACATTTTCTGCAAATCCACAAAAAATAATGGGAAATCCAGCACTCTCTCTAACCTGTAATGTTTCATATTCTTCTGGAGCTCCGTTAAATCCATAGAACCCCATGTACAGAACATATAATCATCTCCGCACCAGTCAAGAAATTCAATAATTGCTCTCTTGAAATCCTTTCCTTCCTTCAATTCTTCTTCAGTAAAATGAGTTATTTCCCGAATTTTATAATGAAGTTTCTTATATACTCTTGGTCTTATAACCTGTTGGTAAGAATCCAGTATCTCTCTGTCCTCACTAACTCTCACTGCACCAATTTCTATGATTTCAAATGGCAGGTCCGGATAATAATTACTTTTTCCATATGGATTTTGATTCCACTCTAAATCCATTACAATATAGTCCATTATCAATCTCCATATTTAGTTTTATATCAGATAATTATACTACGATTGTAGTAATATTTCAACTTGCGGAGATTCTGGGTATAATTGTGGATTTTGTGTTTTATTCTCTTGATTTAATGTACTCAACAATTCTATTGTCACTACTTTTGAATTTTTTCAACAAGGATATTATTCCAAATAATATTAAGTACCCTATTAAAGCTCCAATAGTATTAAAAATTAAATCATTAACATCAAAGGTTCTAAAATTATATCCTATTAACATATTCACTAACAGCTGTGAACTCTCGACTACAAGACTTAAAATAAATCCCACAATAATAGTTTTTTTCCAATTATTCTTTACTACAAATCCCTGCAAAAATCCTATCGGAATAAACATAACAATATTCAATAAACTTGTCATATGAGCAAAATCCTTAAAAGGAATCAAATTAACATCCCTGCCCAATTTTATTCCACCTAATTCAGTTTCCATAACTTCATTATTAATAAAGATTGGAAACTGAGTTTTATAAATTATCAAAATAAAAGCATATTAATAATAAAGCAATTATTTCTTTAAAATTCTTATTAAATATTTTTTTACACAATACAGCTAAAATCAACGATAAAATTATTAAACAAATTAATATTTTAAAATTAAAATCATAAATCATGTTTCATCTCTCCAAATTAATCTTAATTTTTGTAGTCCAAATGGAAAAGTATATTAATGTGCAGAAATTTTATCTTCCATACAAACGTATTAACATAAAATGCAGCAATGAATCTACAACCATTGCTGCATTTTATAATGTTCCCAGCGGGAATCGAACCCACAACTAGTGCTTAGGAGGCACTTGTTATATCCATTTAACTATGAGAACAAGTGCCGGCTTAAGACTATGGAAAAACCCGTAATCCATAACCGGCATTTTATTTTTTAACCAGTATATATAATACTATTTTGCTTCTATTTTTTCAAGTCCACCCATGTAAGGTCTTAAAACTTCAGGAATTACAATACTTCCATCTGCCTGCTGATAATTTTCCAAAATAGCTGCTGTTGTTCTTCCGGCTGCAACGCCACTTCCGTTTAATGTATGAACAAATTCAGCTTTATCACCTGCATTATCCTTATACTTAATGTTTGCACGTCTTGCCTGGAATGTTTCAAAGTTACTGCAACTTGAAATTTCAACATATCTGCCGTAGCTTGGCATCCAAACTTCAATATCGTACTTCATTGCAGCTGTGAATCCTAAATCTCCAATACAAATCTTAACAACTCTGTACGGAAGTCCAAGCATCTGCAATACATCTTCTGCATCTCTTGTAAGTTTCTCTAATTCATCATATGAATCTTCCGGCTTGCAGAACTTAACTAACTCAACCTTGTTAAACTGATGCTGTCTTATAAGTCCTCTTGTGTCTCTACCTGCTGAACCTGCTTCAGCTCTGAAACATGCTGTATATGCACAGTGCTTAATTGGAAGCTGTGAGCCATCTAAAATCTGGTTTCTATACATATTAGTTACAGGAACTTCTGCTGTAGGAACTAAGAAATATTCCTTTCCATCTCCCTGTACCTTATATGCATCTTCCTCAAACTTAGGAAGCTGTCCTGTACCTGTCATGCTCTCACGGCTAACCATAAATGGTGGAAATACTTCTGTATAACCATGCTTTGATGTATGTGTATCAAGGAAGAAGTTTACAATGGCTCTTTCAAGTCTTGCACCTAAATCTCTGTATACTGTAAATCTTGAACCGCTTATTTTAGCTGCTGTTTCCGGATCAAGTATTCCTAAATCCGCACCTAAATCCCAATGTGCCTTTGGCTCAAAATCAAAATGAGTAGGCTCACCGAACTTTCTTATTTCTACATTATCTTCATCTGTCATTCCTGCCGGAACAGAAGGATGAGGAATATTAGGTATTGTAAGCATATAGTTGTTTAAGTCTTCTTCTGCTTTACTTAAATCAGCGTTTAATGTCTTAACCTTATCTGAAATTTCTTTCATTTCTGCCATAATAGGTGCAACATCTTTTCCCTCTTTCTTATACTGTGGAATCAACTTAGATGTAGTATTCTGCTTAGCCTTTAATGCTTCAACCTCACTTAAAAGATTTCTTCTCTTTTCATCAAGGTCCTTAAAAAGACTTAAATCAAAATCTTCGTTTCTTGTAGATAAAGCCTTTGCAACTTCATCAAAATTATTTCTCAATAACTTTATATCTAACATTTCTCCTCCTACGAGTCACTTCTCTATTTGTGTTATTAACACGGAATGACTCTTATTAACAATCTTTTCACGGTATTTCGATTATACCCCTAACCTCCTATTTTTGCAAGGATTATGGCAAACATCGTCAATATATGTTATACTATTATTAATTTCATTATAATAATACATTTTATTTAGGAGAAGGTAAAACATATGAATCTTGAATTAGTAAACGAAAGACGAAATAACAGTATTTATACTGATGGAAATAATACTTATAAGATTTTTAACAAAAACTATAAGAAAACTGATGTATTTTTGGAATCTTTTATTACATCTATGGTTGAAACAACAGGCATCAATGTTCCTTCTATAGAAGAAGTATCTGTTATGGATGGAAAATGGTATTTTAAATCTTCTATTATAAAGGGCACTACTTTGTTTTCCATGATACAGTCACACCCTGATAATTCAGATAAATATTTAGATAAAATGATTGAAATTCAAACATCAATTCATAAAAACAGACTTGATAAACTGCCATTCCAAAAGGAAAAATTTGCAGATTATATTAAGTTTTCCAACTTGGATAAAAATCTTAAAATAGACCTTATTGACATGTTAAACACCTGTCCACGTCATAGGAAATTGTGCCACGGTAATTTAACACCTCATAATATTATTATTAATGAAGGTGAGGCTTGTGTTCTTGACTGGAATCATGCATCCCAGGGAAATGCCAGTGCCGATGTTGCCAGAACATATTTGTGGATGAAAATTAATATGCCTGATTTGGCAGAATCATATTTGGATAAATTCTGCGAAGCAACAAGCACAAGCAAGCGTTACGTTCAAAACTGGATTCCTATTGTTGCCGCAGCAAGAATTGCAAAAAATAATCCTGAAGAAATAAAAATATTAAAAAGTTTCATATCAGTTGTGGAATATTAAAATTCTCATTGAAAAAAGCAGAGTTTGTAGAAACCCTGCTTTTTCTATACTAAAAATCATCTGATTTTATACCCTTACTATTTCCACTGCTCCTAATTTAATAGTACCTGATAAAACAACAACAGTATCATTTACTGCATCTCCTTCATAGTGCCCGGTTTCATCCAGTGCCCCTAAAGTCGCTGTTGTAAGATTTTTAACCTTCCAGCTTTTTGGAATATATATTTCAACTCCGCCACACATACATTCAACTCTCACGTAAACCTCATTGCCCGATGGAACTGCCTTATCCATATAAATTTCACAACCACCAAACTTATTTATAATTTCCACACTTTTTAAATTCTTAGAGTCAATATACTTTTCAGCTCCTGAAAATTTAGTTACGTGAACTATATTTTCTCCCTCTGCATGACTTGAGGTAAAATTTCCATATCCGTCTTTTTCGTCATATCCCTTTTTACATGCCTTTTTCCAATTACGTCTTTCCTTGTTTCCAAATATAAGTGAAAATCCTATACTTAACAATATTGCCGAGCCTACAACCGGCCATGGAGTGATACTTTCTATTTTTAATTCATGTTGCCATACAATTCCAAGAAAGGCAATACTCATAAAAATAGAGAAAAACCCTCTATCTAAAATTCCCTTTACAAGCCATGCTGCCCACAGCAATGTAAACGCTATTTTTCCAAATTGCACACCGGGAAATATATCTAATTTGGTAATTATCCATATTACCGCAATAGCTATAAGTGCTATTCCCCAGAAAATATTTTTTCTTTTCATTATTCTTTACTCCTTATTTCATCTAATTTACTTTTTAAAGGTTTAAAATATCCTCGTGAAACAAATACGTGTTTATGACTGTCTTTAAATTCTATTTCACTTGAAGCAGTTATATTTTTAGTAATTGCATATACTTTTTTTACGTTTAATATTGCAGACTTTGAAATTCTGCAATATGTCCATGGCAATATTTTCTCAAGTTCATAAAGTCTGTAACCTGTGTCAAAAATATCATCCCTTGTATGTGCCTTAACCATGTCTCCTTCTGTCTGGAAAAACAAAATGTCCTCAATATCAATATAATAATCCTTCTGATCCTTATATAGCTCAAGTTTAATGTTTTCAGATAAACTATTGCTTATATTTCTTTGAAGCATGGCAATTTTTTCGTCAAATTTTGAACACTTTATTATTACTTGGTTTTCTATGCAATTTTCATCAATATCAATGATAACCTTCATATAACTTTCCTACTAATTAAACCTCTCTGTTTCTAATTAGAATTTTATTTTATTACTATATAAATGTAAATAGTATTTAGGCAACAGGTTAATTATCTCCTGTGACAGGTTGATTTTTTGCATATAAAAACCGCCATGCTAAATTTTTAATTTAACATAACGGTTCTTATATCTATTAGAATTCAAAATATGGCTTTCCATTTTCCAGTTTACAGCCTTTAGCCTCTGCCATTTCAGACACTGTAACTAACTGATATCCCTTTTTTAGTAGTTTTGGAATAATCTTTTTTACTGCATCTACTGTCCATCCATGAATGTCATGCATTAACACTATATCTCCATCATGAGCATCATTCATAACAGACCTTATTGTTTCCTTTTTACTTTTTGTCTTCCAATCCAATGTATCCACAGACCAGCAAACCATAGGTGCCTTTACATATTTGCTTACCTTCTTATCTCTGATTCCTGCTCCGTAAGGTGGTCTCACAAATTTAGCTCCATGTCCTACATGTTTCTTAATTAAATCATTAACCCCTTCCACTTCCCATTTAATTTTTTTAGAGGATAATGTTGGCAATGACTGATGATCCATTGTATGATTTCCCATGTCACATCCTAATTCATCCATTTTCTTTAAAATTTCTTCCACCTTTATATCGTTTCTGGAAAGACTTGTGCCACACATAAAAAATGAAGCTCTCACATTGTATTTTTCCAATGTTTCCAACAATTCCAGGGTTCTCTCCCCCGGTCCGTCATCAAAGGTTAAAGCAATCATAGGTTTATTAGGATCAATTACTCTTTTATTATCTTTTGTTGTTTCCTCTTCAGTTTTACTGGTTTCTTCCTTTGTTTCAGTTGAAGTATTTTCACTGTTATCTGCAACATTCTTTGTTTTTTCAACAACTCCACCATTAACTCTGACAACTTTTTTACTCTCTTTATTTTTTTCTATTAAAGCGCAACCACCTGCTACAATTACTAAACACAATATTAATAACGTGGATATTACACGTATTTTAAGTTGTCTTATTCTCCTTTGTTTTTTTTCATTTCTTGTCATCTTATTCATCTCCATCATTTATATTTATGTTTCTTAATTATTTAAAATATTGTTTACTATATCTTTTGATATTACAAACTTAGGTGCCCCTGTACATCCTGGTCCTACTTCGTACTCATCAAATGCTATTACTATATTTCCCTCATTATTTATATAATAGTTTTGATTACCTGAGATTTCTTTAAATCCTGTAGAAATACCATTATCTTTAATAAAATATACAACGTCTTTAGTCAACATTTGCTGTTTCATTTGTCTTTTTATATCATTACTTATAATCTTTATATAATCAGATTTTTCCTTAAATATATCTTTTAGACTAACAATTTTTCCACTTGATTTATCTATATTGTAATATCTATGAAATTCATATCCACTTGCTCTGGTTTCGTTTATTGTAAATGCTATTGTAAACCACTTATCATTATTAATAACAATTTTATAATCCATATATAAATCACTAAATCCACTTGAACCTAAATCAACTTTATATTGATTTACTATCTTGTTTGTATATTTTTTTATATCATTGTTTAACTTTTCAACTGTTTTTTTATTTTTAATATCTCCATTAGAATCTATTTTTGCCATATTAATTTTGATATTTTTGTCTTCATCATATTTTCTAACTGTTATTACACTAAAAATATTTCCCACCAAAGGTATATTTTTTAAAGATGATGCTAATGTTTCATTTGTATTTGGCATAATTACAACTAACAACAATGCAGCAACAGAAATCATCCATCTTGTAATTATAACTTTTTTTCTTTTTCTTTTTTTATCTATCTTAGCATACTCTAAAATTTCATTTAATTTATTTTTTTCATCATCAGGAACTTCAACTCCAATATATTGATCTTTTAGTTTTTTTAACATTTCATCATTTACCATCTTAATTTCTCCTTCATATCACAATCTATTTAACTATCATATACTCTTTTAACTTTTCAAGTGCCCTATATATTCTACTTTTTACTGTACTTAAGTTTTCACCTAAAATGTACGCAACATCATTTAAACTCATTTCTTCAAAATATCTTAATACAATTACAGCCCTTTCTTTATCTGTTAATTTGTCCAACGCCTGTTTCAATTCAATCTTATCGTCTTCAATTTTAAACATATCTTTTTCATCTTTCATTTCACTTACAATATCTTTATCCCAATTAAACCTGTTTTTTTTGATATAACTAATTGCTTCATTTATAATAATTTTACATATCCATGTATCTGCATATTTTACCTGACGCAATTTTTCCGAATTATATATAGCCTTATATGCTCCTTCTTGTACTATATCCTGTGCATCATTTTTATTTTGTGTATAACTATATGCTATGTGATAATATTTGTCATAATTATTTATAAGAAGTTTACTAATTATATCTTCTTTTTTCTCTTTCAATTTTATCTCCTTTATTCTTTATAATATTTAGACTATTCAAAGTACCAAAAAGTTTCATTTTTTTTAAAAAAATTTTCTTCTACACTTCAACTCCCCTATCTCCCAATTATGAGAGGTTATTCAATATATCCTATAAACTTATTGCCTATGTTCATTACTATTATTTTTTTCTCATAATATATAGTCTGAACCTCCCACTTTTCATATAATTACAACTTTTTATAAAATAAAAAAAGAATGTAGCATTTTTGTACCACATTCTTGTTTAAATTATGAATTAATTGCTTTTTCTAAAGCTTCCTTTTCTTCTTCACCTAGTGTTGCGTACGCCTCACCTTTTATAATTTCCTTTATGTAACTGTAACTACTGTCACGTCCATGCATGGTGTTTAAAATAAATCCGGTGTTTGTATCATCTAACAAACAAAGAGCAAAACTTAAATTACCACCCATTTCCTTAAAGGCATCATACTTAACAATTCCCAACTTATGAAATGTTGTTGTTATATTTTGAAGAGCCTGCTCCATCTTTAATTCATTTTTCTGATGTGATATTTCCAGTTTATCCATTTGCTGAAAATTCTCTTCTATTGCATCTGCAAGATTTTCAGCATTTTTTCCTTTCATAAACTTCTCATATCTGTTCATAAGTCTCTTTATTTTGTTATTTTGTTTAATATGAAGAATAATAAATATTACAAACATTGCGACTATTATTCCCATATATATATAATCGTTCATTTCTAACTCCTTTTCTGATTATAGATTAGTTATAGTTTATAACATTAATTTAGTTTTGTATACCATTAAATAATTCCAATAATCTCTCTAATTCTTCCTGAGAGTAATATTCTATCTCAATCTTACCTTTTCCGCCTTTTTTGTGATTAATTGAAACCTTTGTACCCATAATTTCCTTTAATTTATCGGAAAGTTTTGAATATATAGCCTCTTCACTGCTAGGAATTGGAAGTTTTGACTGTTTTGGATTCAAAATTGACTTTACAAGCTTCTCTGTATCTCTTACGCTTAAGCCTCTTTCCATAATTGTATTTGCAGCATCAACCTGTAAATCCTCTAATTCTAATGCCAGCAATGCCCTTGCATGTCCCATTGAAATCTGACCTTCCACCAGCATATTTTGAACCGGTTCAGCTAATCTAAGTAATCTCATGGAATTTGCTATAGCTGCTCTTGACTTTGAAACTCTTTTAGCCAGTTCATCCTGTTTAAGATTATATTCATTAATAAGACTCCTATATGCAAGTGCCTCTTCAATAGGATTTAAGTCCCTTCTCTGAATATTTTCAATAAGGGCAATTTCCATTACCTCCTGAGGAGTATACTCCTTTACAATAACGGGAACTTCCTTTATTTTAGCCAGCTTTGCAGCTCTCCATCGTCTTTCTCCTGCAATTATTTCATAATAATCATCCTTTTTCTGAACAACTATAGGCTGAATAATTCCAAACTGTCTGATAGAATCTGCCAGTTCATCTAATGCCTCTTTGTCAAAATTTTTACGTGGCTGATCTCTATTAGGCTCAATATCTGAAATTTTCATCATAGTTTCAGCCGGAACAGGAACCTTTACTTCCTTTACAACCTCTTTTATTACTTCTTTAACAACCGGCTTTTCCTTAACCTTTTCTTTTTTATTACCTGTATCTGTCTGAGGAATTAACGAATCAATTCCTCTTCCTAAACCTTTCTTTTTTACTGCCATACTTTTTCCTTTACATTTTAGTTATAATAATAATAATATATATTTGATAATTTTATTGTGATTTTTATATATTAATATCATTTTAACTTTACAATTAATATTTTTATTTTATTATTTCCTTAGCAAGATTCTTGTATGCAACAGCTCCTGCTGACTTTCCATCATACATATGTATTGGAAGACCAAAGCTTGGTGCCTCTGCTAATCTTACATTTCTTGGAATAACTGTATCATATATATTTATATGTACATTACTTTTTACATTTTCAACTACATCTGATGATAAATTTGTTCTTGAATCATACATTGTAAATACAATTCCGTCAATTTCCAAGTCATTATTAAGTCTGTCCTGAATCAGGTTAATTGTATGAATTAACTGAGACAGTCCCTCTAACGCATAATATTCACACTGAATAGGGACAATTACCGAATCAGCTGCAGTCATGGCATTAACTGTTAATATATTTAATGAAGGAGGACAATCAATTATAATATAATCATACAAGTCCTTTATCTGGTCTAGAACATTCTTCAAAATATATTCTCTGTTTTCAACTCCAATTAAATCAATTTCTGCACCTGACAAATTTACATTTGACGGAAGTACATTTAAATTATCCACAACGCTTTTTGTTAAACACTCTGATATGGTACATTCATCAAGAAATAATTCATAAACTGTATTTTCTAAATTTTGTTTAATAATTCCAACCCCACTTGTTGCATTTCCCTGAGGATCAATATCAACCAGTAATACTTTCTTTCCTAAATCTGCTAAACAAGAAGACAAATTAATAGATGTCGTTGTTTTTCCAACTCCACCTTTTTGGTTGGCAATAGCTATAATTCTACCCATATAACCTACCTATCTCTATATAAAGCCAATAAATTTGCACAATTTTCTATTGACTTCTATCCTTTCATTAATTTTAGTATTCCTTATGTTTCCTGCTGATATATTTTATCATATGTAAATAGGATTTTCCATAACATATCTCCAAATTTGTGCTAAATATTTCTTATTTTTAATGTTTCACGTGAAACAATCCTTAAATATGCCTATTTTGCCATATATTAACCTATATGTTGTTCTTATTTGTGTTTCACGTGAAACATAATAACACAAGGATTATTATCAAAAAAGGATATGCCCTAGGGCATATCCTCAATATTTTATGTACTTACGATAATAATTTTAATATTTCATCTAATTCAACTGCTGCTCTTTTGCTATCCACAGAAACAATGTCCTTGCAAAGTTTTAATTTATCCATAACCTCCTTCTTGATTGTAGGTCTTCTTCTTTTATACTTTGTTTCACGTGAAACATAATCACTTTTGAATTCATTAATACTATTTTGAATATCAACTAATTCTTTTGATGCTTTTGCCATCTCAATTTTCAAATTATTATTTTCACATTCTATTAATTCTATCTTTTCTTTAATTTTATTAACTTCATTGTTTTTATGTTCACTATCAATTCTGGCTTTTGAAGAAAATATTTCTGATGCCTCATCTATAAGAGAATTTAATTCATCTATCTTATTATAAGCTTCCTCTTTTTCAATTTTATTATGTTCCAGCAATTCAGAATATTCATTTATTCTATCAAGCATCATTTGTTTTCTACTATTTAAATATTCTTCTAACATATATCCTCCATTTATTAAAGAAATAAGTCAATTATAATGGCTCCTTAGATGGAGTACCTGCTTTTCTTGGATATTTCTTTGATGTACATTTATCCTTTTTAATAATTACTATATTTCTCTTTACCTCTGTACCAGGTAAAGCAGTTTCACATACCTTACTAATACTTCCACCTAATATTTTAATGGCGTTTTTTGAATTATTTATTTCTTCTTCACTGTCTGATGCCTTATAACTGGCAAAAACACCATCTTTCTTAATAAAAGGAATACAATATTCACTTAAAGTAGATAAATTAGCCACTGCTCTTGAAACACATAAATCATATTTTTCTCTGTATAAATCATTATTTCCTAAATCTTCAGCACGTCCATGTACAGTTTCAATTCCATCAAGTTCCAGTTCACTTATAACATCATCTAAAAATTTCAATCTTTTGTTAAGAGAATCAATTAATGTAACTTTTAAATGAGGAAATAATATTTTAATAGGGATTCCCGGAAAACCTGCACCTGTTCCCACATCCACTAATGTATAAAAATCAGACATATCTAAAACATTTGAAATTAAAACACTGTCTAAAAAATGTTTTGTCATTACTTCATTTAAATCTGTAATTGCAGTAAGATTCATTACCTTATTTTTTTCTATTAACAAGTCATAATATTTCATAAATTGTTCAATCTGTTTATCAGTAAATTGAATATTTAATTGACTTAATCCTTGTTCAAGCAATTTACGCCCCTGAATCATCTATTCCTCCATTAATTTTCATTAAATTATATTGGTTTACATAACTTTATTTATATTAAACAGTTACGGTTTACATAACATTTTAGTGTTTTCTGTTCATTTGTTCCATATAAATCAGCAAAACCGAAATATCTGCCGGTGAAACTCCGGAAATTCTTGATGCCTGTCCTATATTAACAGGTCTATAAAACTCCAGCTTTTGTACGGCTTCTATGCGCAGACTTTTTACCTTTTTATAATCAAAATCTTCAGGTATCTTTTTATTTTCCAATTTTTTAAAATTCTTTACCTGCTTCTTTTGTCTCTCAATATAACCATTATATTTAATATTTATGTTAACCTGTTCTATTACATCATAAGGCAATTCTTTTCTATCTTTATCCAACTCTTTTATTAAATCATAATTTAACTCAGGTCTTCTTATTAATTCCCCTAAAGTTGTAGCTGTCTTAAGAGGTGTAGTTCCAAGTTTCTCTAATATCTCCTGATTTTCTCTTGCTGCACCTACCTTATAATTTTCCAAACGTTTAACTTCTTCTTCAATTAACTTTTCTTTCTCACAAACATACTTATATCTTTCCTCAGAAACCAATCCGACTTCATAACCAATCTTTGTAAGTCTCAAATCAGCATTGTCCTGTCTTAACAATAACCTGTATTCTGCTCTGGAAGTCATCATTCTATAAGGTTCATGGCTCTCTTTAGTTACCAAATCATCAATTAAAACTCCAATATACGCCTGAGATCTGTCCAAAATAATTGATTCCTTGTTCTGAACAAAACGTGCAGCATTAATTCCCGCAATAATTCCCTGAGCAGCTGCCTCCTCATATCCCGAACTTCCGTTAAACTGTCCTGCACTAAACAATCCCTTAATATTTTTAAACTCCAAATTAGGTAACAACTGTCCATATTCTATACAATCGTACTCTATTGCATAGGCATTTCTAACTATTTTTGCATTTTCAAGTCCGGGAACTGTATGATACATTGCATATTGAACATCCTCAGGCAGTGACGATGACATTCCACCTAAGTACATTTCATTTGTATACAGTCCCTCTGGCTCTATAAATACCTGATGTCTGTTTTTATCTGCAAATTTAACTACTTTATCCTCAATTGATGGACAATATCTTGGGCCGGTACCCTCTATCATTCCTGAAAATAACGGTGAACGGTTAATATTTTCTTTTATAATTTTATGAGTTTCCTCATTAGTGTAAGTAAGCCAACACGAAACCTGTTCCTTTTGTACACTTTCAGGGTCTGTTGAAAATGAAAACGGCACTACTCTTTCATCCCCAAACTGCTCTTCCATTTTTGAAAAATCAACAGTTCTTTTATCCACTCTTGCAGGGGTTCCCGTTTTAAATCTTCTCATTTTAATTCCATTCTTAATCAAAGAATCTGTTAAATGATTAGCTGCCATAAGTCCGTTAGGGCCGGTGTACTGGAACACATCCCCATAAATACACTTAGCTTTTAAATAAACTCCTGTAGCCAAAACTACTGATCTAGCGTAATAAGTTGCACCGGATACAGTCTTTACGCCCTTTATTACACCGTCTTCCACTATAATTTCCGCAACTTCACCTTGTCGCACTGTTAAATTGTCAGTATTTTCAAGAGTTTTGCGCATTTCTCTTGTATAATCCTGCTTATCAGCCTGGGCTCTAAGTGAATGAACTGCTGGTCCCTTTGATTTATTAAGCATCTTTGACTGTATAAAAGTCTTGTCAATATTTTTACCCATTTCACCACCTAAAGCATCCAGTTCTCTTACCAGATGTCCTTTAGATGTTCCTCCAATGTTAGGATTACATGGCATTAAAGCAATACTGTCAACACTTACAGTAAAAACAATAGTATTAAGTCCAAGTCTTGCTGAAGCTAAGGCCGCTTCACATCCTGCATGACCTGCACCAATTATTACAACATCATAATTTTCAACTACATTCGGCATTTTTTTATCTCCAATAATTATTTTCCCATACAAAATTTAGAAAAAATTTCATTTACAAGGTCATCTTCCACACTTTCCCCTATTATTAGTCCCAAGCTTTCGTAAGCATCCATTAAATCAATTGAATAAAAATCCTCCGGCATACCTGCGTCAACTGATTCCTTTACACGACACAAACTATCATATGCATTATCCAGTGCTTCTTTATGTCTTGCATTAGTTATATAAATTTGGTCATTGTATGTTACTTTTCCTGAGTAAAACATCTTTTCAATTTTATCTTCAAGTACATCAATTCCATGACCTTCCTTTGCTGAAAAAAGTATTACATCCCTTTTTGAACTTTCTTTTAAGGCATCTATGTCAATAACCGTGTTAATATCTGACTTATTTATTAATATAATAGCCGGTTTATCTTCAATAATGTTAATAATATCCCTGTCATTATCATCTAACTCTTTAGAACCATCTGCCACAAAAATAATAAGGTCTGCATCCTTAGCCATATCCTTTGCTTTGTTAACACCTATTTGTTCCACCTTATCATCAGTATTTCTAATTCCTGCAGTATCTATTATCTTAAGACTTATTCCTCCAAGGTTAATATTTTCCTCTAAAGTATCACGGGTAGTTCCCTCAATATCCGTTACAATAGCCCTTTCCTCACCAAGCATTAAATTAAGAAGTGATGATTTTCCTGCATTGGGCTTCCCAAGAATAACAGTTTTAACTCCTTCCTTCATTATTTTTCCATTATCAAAGGACTTAATCATCTTCTTTATTCTTAAAATATTATCATTTAACATTTCATTTATTTCATCCTCATATCCATCTAAACTGATATGCTCCGGATCATCTAATGCTGACTCAATAAAAGCAATATGATATATTATGCTGCTTCTTAATTCCTTTATTTCCTCAGATATATTTCCCCTTAACTGATTAATGGAACTGTCAAGGGCAAAATCATTCTTTGAATTTATTAAATCCATAACTGCTTCTGCCTGAGACAAATCCAGCTTTCCATTTAAAAAAGCTCTCTTTGTGAATTCTCCCGGTTCCGCAGCTTTAGCACCGTTCTTTAATACCAGTTCTAATACCTTTTTAAGTATAAGCATTCCGCCGTGGCAATCAATTTCCACCGTATCTTCCCCGGTATAAGAATGTGGATTTTTTAAAACAATAACTAAAACCTGATCTATAATTTTATCTCCATCAACAATATGTCCATAATGAACCGTATGGGAATCTACATCCTTTAACCTAATATTTTTATGTGATTTAAAAACTCTGTCTGCAACTTCTATTGCCTCATCACCGCTAATTCTTATTATACCTATTCCTGAATTCCCGGCAGATGAAGATATCGCTGCAATAGTCTCTGTTATCTTCATAATACACCTTTTCTAAATTAAACTTCACTAAATTTAAAGTATATCACATATATACAATTTAGTAAAAGAAAAATGCCCTCCACTTTATGTGAAGAGCATTTAAAATTCCATGTTATTATTTTTTCAAAACAACAACTACGTGTCTGTAAGGTTCTTCTCCCTCACTTCTTGTTGTACAATATCTGTCATTCTGAAGAGCTGAATGAATGATTCTTCTTTCATATGGATTCATTGGCTCTAAAGCAACCGGTTTTCTTATTCTCTTAACCTTAATTGCAATGTTCTTTGCAAGATTTTCAAGGGTTGCTTTTCTTCTTTCTCTGTAATTTTCTGTGTCAAGCTTAACTCTTATAAACTTGTCACTTTCTTTATTTACAACTAAACTTACAAGATACTGTAATGAATCAAGAGTCTGTCCTCTTTTTCCAATAAGGATTCCAACATCATCACCAATAACATTAATATTTGCAATGTTTTCTTTTTCTTCTTCCTTTATGTCAATGTCAACCTTAACTGTAAGTTCCATTGCCTCGAATACTTTGCCAAGAAATTCTCTGATAATACCTTCTGTAGAAGCATTCTTTCTTGCCTTTATTACAGCAGGTTTACTACCAATTCCTAAAAATCCGTTACTTCCCTTTTCTATAACTTCATATTGTAACTTTTCTGTTGGTACACCAAGGTCTACACATGCTTTTGTGACTGCCTCGTCAACATTTTTTCCATTATATTCTTTAAATTCCATTATTTTTACCTCTATTTTTCATTGCGTTTATTATACTCATTAACCATATTCACTTTAGATGCCATAGAATTTGGCTTATTTGCTGCAGCTTCCTTTGCTTTTCTGATTTTTTCTTCTTTCTCAGAAGCACTTATCTTAGAATTACCGGAAATATTCTTTGTATTTGTTTTTGAAGCTTCAAGAACCTTATCTCTGTAAATTCCTTCTTTCTGCTTACGCTTTTCAGCCTTTGCAGCTGCCTTTTCCTTATTTGCCTCAATAATATCATTAACATCTACTTTTTTCATGTGGATATTAATAAATATCTGTTGTAACATCATAATAAGTGAACCTGCCATCCAGTAAAGACCAATACCTGCTGATAAAATCCAGCACATATATATTGACATAAGTGGCATCATAATGTTCATTATCTTCATTGAACTTGCCATTGGATTATCTGCTGAATCCATAGCAGCTCCATTAAGCTTCTGTGAAAGCTGAACACTTAAAAACTGGAATAAACCTGATAAAATAGGAATAATAAGTGCAACAATAATTGAAATCATTCCTGCATTAAACATTCCACTAGGTGACATACTTAAATTTAATCCAAAGAAATTATTAATTCCTTCTATCTTATCTGCTACCCCTTTGTCGGCAACCTCTAAGATTTTACTTAATGTAACACCATCTGAAAGTTTAACTCCACTACCTGAACTTGTATAACCTGACATTGCATCAATACAACCGTTTATCTTATCCTGAGATAAGCCGGATGCTAAACCATCAATTCCGAAAAACTGCTTCATCTGTGTAGCATTTAATCCGTTAAGAACCTGTAAATATAAATCCTTAACCGGCTTAACATATGCCGGAACGTTCATAATAACTCTGTAAAGTGCAAAAAGAATAGGCATCTGTATTAATAACTGTAAACAGCTTCCTGTAGGAGATGTTCCATACTTATCATATACTGCTTTAATTTCTTCCTGCTGTGCCAACTGGGATTGCTGGTCTTTCTTTCCCTGATACTTCTTCTGGATTTTCTGAATTTCAGGTGTCATTACTGAATTAAGCTTTGAAAACTTCTGCTGCTTAATCTGCATTGGAAGCATAAGCATTCTTACAACAATAGTAAATAATATAATACAAAAACCAATATTATAAATTCCCATTGTTGAAAACAAATCATAAATAATTTCAAGTATTTTACCTAAAATCCATGCAAAAGGTTTTAAAATACCACCTGTCTGTGTAGCTAATATTAAATTATCCAATTAATCCTCCTACCTTTTAAGGAACTGGATCGTACCCACCCTTATGTAAAGGATTACATCTGAGTATCCTTTTAATGGCGAGATATGACCCCTTTAATGGTCCATATTTTTGTAAAGCCTCTACTGCATACTGGGAGCATGTGGGAATATACCTGCAATGGCATGTTCTCTTCATGGGAGATAAATATTTTCTGTAAAACTTTATCATTCCTATTAATGTATAATTGATTGCCTTAGATATTAATTTAAAAATCTTCATATTAAATCCTCTAATCAATTAAATTATGCAGTCAAAAGCCTGTTTTCAAATTAGTTACAAATTTAATTTCAAATAATCAATTTAAATGTTATTTAAAATCTTCTGAATTTTTCCTAAGTGCATTAGTGCACTTTCGATTTCTTTATAAGATTTGTCCCTGGCAGTATTTCTCACTACCACGACTATGTCCAAACCACTATTGAACATACTGCTATTTAATCTGTAGCTTTCTCTGATTAAGCGGGTCAGGTGATGTCTCACTACACTATTTCCTACTTTTTTACTTACTGAAATACCTAATCTGTTAATGCTTAAATCGTTAGATAAAACATACATAACTAAATACTTATTTGCCATTGACTTTCCGTTTGCGTAAACATTTTGAAAATCACTATTTTTTTTTAAGGAATCATAATTCTTTTTTAAACTATTCATAATAATTTTCTCCTGTTAAATGGCAAAGAAAAAAGGTCACATTGAATGCGACCTAAGCTGATAATTTCTTTCTTCCCTTTGCTCTTCTGCTGGCAAGAACTTTTCTACCACCTGCTGTGCTCATTCTTTTTCTAAATCCATGAACTTTTGATCTCTGTCTTTTCTTTGGCTGAAATGTCATCTTCATAATCCGGCACCTCCTTTTCTGTTCTATAGTAAAACATCATTACAATTATAAATGTAAGAATATTCGTAGTCAAGCATTAATTAAACCACATTTCTCCATTAATTTCAACCCTTTTTCACACTTTTACCCAATATCCCCGATTTTTTATAATTCTTTGATTTTATTTAATTTTACATTTGATTTACATAATTTTACCTCTACTTAACATAAGTTATCAACGCGATGTTAATAGAATGTTAATAACTTACCGATTTTTTCAACTTTTATGCCCATTTTTTCTGATTTTTCATTTTTTAATGTTAATAACTTTTAATTTATTTTGTCGATAACTGTCGATATTATGTAAATTCAAAATAATTTTATGTAAATCACATTAAATAATCCTCAAATTGTTAATTGTTAAATATGACTATTATATCCTGCTTTTTTTCTTTCTTCCTATTATTTATATCTATTGAAAATGAACCTTTTTTGGTGTATTATATTACTGTATGGGCTTTTGAGCCTTTTTATCATTTTAGGAGGTCTTTATGATAGACATTTTACAACAAAAATGGCCTGAAATATTGGATTTTTTTAAACAGGAGTATGATATACAGGATATTTCTTTCAAAACGTTTATTTTACCCTTAAAAGTAAAATCTTTTGAAAACAATGTCGTGACTCTTGTTTTTACCGGAAGAAGCGGAAGCGCAAGTCTTCAATATATTAATAAAAAATATTTCGATTTTCTTCAGATTTCCATTTCCGTGGCTCTTGAAGAAGACATCGAATTACAAATTGTATTGCCGGGAGATGATGAAGAAAAGAAAGTTTCATCTATTCCTGCAGTAAATGATGAGGATTTAGTACTTGAAAAGAGAATACACGAAGCTCACTTAGATTCAAAGTATACTTTTGATTCTTTTGTAGTTGGTAACAATGCAGCCGCTCAGGTTACATCCCTTGCCGTTGCAGATTCTCCGGGAGAAGTATATAATCCCCTTTTTATCTACGGAGGTGTAGGTCTTGGAAAAACCCACCTTCTTCAGTCTATAGGAAACTATATTTTGAAGCAGGATAAAAAAGCAAAGGTTTTGTACACAGATACTGAATCCTTTACCAACGAAGTTATTGATTTACTTCGTGCTAAACAGACAAGTCAGGAAGAAATTATTGAATTCAGAAATAAATATCGTAACGTTGATGTTTTGCTTATAGATGATATTCAGTTTATTTCAAAAAAAGACAGAACCCAGGAAGAGATATTTAACATTTTTAACAATCTCTTTTTAAAGCATAAACAGATAGTTATAGCATCAGATAGAAGACCTGAAGAAATAGAAGATATTGCTGACAGACTAAAAAGCCGTTTCCAGCAGGGACTTACAGTAGATATGCAAAGTCCTGACTATGAAACCCGTATGGCAATTCTTAGAAAGCATGCTGAATCAAAGGGATACATTCTTACAGATGACAAGGATGATACTTTCAGTGTTAATTTCTTAAAGGCACTTGATTACATTGCCACACACTTTGTATCAAATGTCCGTGAACTTGAAGGTTCCCTTAATAATGTTATAGCTTTTTCTAAGATTAACAATGATTCTGAAATAACTGCGGAATTTGCAGCTGAAACATTAAAGGTTGAAAATAAAGAAAACAAAATAACATGTGATTACATTATAAATATTGTAGCAGAGCATTTCCAGATTTCTCCTGCAGACATTTGTTCTAAGAAGAAAAGCAAGGAAATTGCATATCCACGTCAGGTATGTATGTATCTGTGCAGAGTTTATACTGATGAGAAATTATCAACTATAGCTGCAGCCCTTAAAAAGAATAATCACGCTACCGTTAGTTTTGGATACGAAAAGATTAAGAACGAAATTGAGGAAGATGATAACGTTAGAAACATGATTGATGTTCTTAAAAAGAAAATTAACCCAAATTAATGTTAATAACTTTGTTAATAACTTGCGTTTTTACGTTAATAACAGTGATTATAGCATGTTAATAACGTGATAATAACTTTTTTACGGATGATAATTACTTAACATTTAAACCATGGGTTATTGTTAATATCTTGTTAATTATTTTCAAGTTATTAACATGTTATTATTTTGTTTTTCCCTTTATTATAAAGGAACTTCTAAAGTTTTTAACATATTAACACAGCTTATTATTATTATTAAAATATTATTTATATATTTATAGCTAAATTTTCTAAATGAAGGAGAGTACTTATGAAGTTAGTTTGTAAAAAATCAGATTTGATATCAGGTATTAATATTGTAATGAAAGCCGTATCATCTAAAACAACCATGTCTATATTAGAATGTATTTTGATTGATGCTACTGAAGGTGAAATTAAAATGACAGCCAACGATATGGAGCTTGGTATTGAAACAAAGGTATTAGGAGAAATTATTGAAGCAGGAAGTATTGCTATTGATGCAAAGATTTTTTCAGAAATTGTAAGAAAGCTTCCTGATAATGATGTATTAATAGAAGTAAATGATGAAATAAAGGCTAATATAACCTGTGAAAATGCTAAATTTAATATTCTTGTAAAATCTGCAGAGGATTTTTCGTATCTTCCTGTTATTGAAAAGAATAACAAAATCACAATTTCACAGTTTTCTCTTAAAGAAGTAATCAGACAGACAATTTTTGCTATAAATGATGCTGAAAAAAATAAACTCCTTACAGGTGAGTTATTTGAAGTTCATGGAAATAAATTAAAAGTTGTAGCTCTTGATAAATTCCGTATTGCCATTAGAAATATTGAGTTAAAAGAAGAGTACGGTGATTTTAAGGTTTTAGTTCCGGGAAAATCATTAAACGAAATTAGTAAAATATTAAACGGTGGAGTTGATGATGATGTTAATATATACTTCACAAATAACCATATTTTGTTTGAGTTTGATGATACAATTGTAGTTTCAAGATTAATAGAGGCAACTAATTATTTTGACACTGATAAAATGATTAGTAACGATTATAAAACAAAGATCACCATAAATAAAAAAGAAATGGCTGACTGTATTGACAGAGCCACACTTCTTATAAAAGAAGGTGACAAGAAACCGGTATTTTTAACAATTAAAGATACTGAAATGGAATTATCCATTAATACATTTATAGGTTCCATGGATGAAAGTATTCCTATATCTAAAGAAGGTTCAGATATAATGATTAGTTTTAATCCTAAATTCCTTATAGATATATTGAAGGTTTTAGACCAGGAACAGGTAAGCATATTCTTTACTAATCCTAAAGCACCATGCTTTATTAGAGATGAGGAAAACAGCTACATTTATATCGTGCTTCCTGTTGTACAGTAGCGGAAAGGAAGATTAAAATGGAAATAACTATTAAGGATGAATATATAAAATTAGGACAGGCTCTTAAACTTGCAGGTCTTGTAGGTTCAGGAGTTGATGCAAAGTTTGTAATTCAGGATGGACAGGTTAAGGTTAATGGAGAGGTGGATACCAGAAGAGGAAAGAAGCTTTACTCCGGTGACAATTTTGAATTTGAAGGAACATTGGTTACAGTAAAATAATGATAGTTACAAAATTAGAACTAAGTAATTTTAGAAATTATAAATTATTAGAGCTGGATTTAGATAAGCAGACAAATATTTTATATGGTAACAATGCTCAGGGAAAGACGAATATACTAGAAGCTATATATATGTGTAGCACAACAAAATCTCATAGAAGCAACAAGGATTTTGAGTTAATTAATTTTGACAGTGATGAAGGTCACATAAAACTTCACATTAACAAAAATGGAAGAGAACAGCGGATAGATATTCATTTAAGAAAAAATAAGTCAAAGGGAATTGCCGTAAATGGTATTCCCATAAAAAAGGCAAGTGAGCTATTTGGCGTTTTTAATGTAATTATTTTTTCACCTGAAGATTTAAATATCATAAAAAATGGTCCTTCTGAAAGAAGAAAGTTTATAGATATGGAGCTTTGTCAGTTAGACAAGATATATGTGTATAATCTTGTAAATTACAACAAAGTTTTAAGCCAGAGAAATCAACTTCTTAAAGATTTATATTTCAAACCGGAATTAAAGCAGACCTTAGATGTCTGGGATATGCAGTTAGCAAAATATGGTGGCGAAATTATAAAAAGAAGAGAAGAATTTATAAAAGAAATAAGTAATATTCTTATACCCATTCACAATGAACTGACGGATAATCAGGAAGATATAGAAATTATATATGAAAAAAATTGTGAAACAGATGATTTATATGAGAAAATAGTGACAAATAGAGAAAAAGACATAAAGTATAAAAACACTTCCGTTGGCCCACACAGAGATGATGTCTTGTTTTTTAACAGAGGAAAAAATATTAGAACTTACGGAAGTCAGGGACAAAAAAGAACAATAGCCCTATCACTTAAATTAGCGGAGATAGAGTTAGTAAAATCATTGATAAATGATACACCTGTGTTGCTTTTAGATGATGTTTTATCAGAATTAGATTCAAAAAGACAAAATCATCTTCTTAAAAGCCTTGATAATATTCAGACTATTATTACATGCACGGGACTTGATGAATTTATAGAGAACAGATTCAAAATTAATAAGGTTTTTCAGGTTACGGAAGGTACCGTATCTGAAAAAATGGTTTAAAAAAATAGTTAAACGGAAAGGAGTTACTAATGGGTAACAACACAAACGTTGAAAATGAATATGGAGCTGATCAGATTCAGGTTTTAGAGGGACTTGAGGCAGTTAGAAAAAGACCTGGTATGTATATCGGTTCAACATCTTCAAGAGGATTACATCACTTAGTTTATGAAATAGTGGATAATGCTGTAGATGAAGCTTTGGCAGGTTACTGTGATACTATTGATGTCCAGATTAATAAGGACAATTCAATTACGGTAAGAGATGATGGTAGAGGAATACCTACGGATATTAATACAAAGACAGGTAAACCGGCTGTTGAAGTTGTATTTACTGTTTTACATGCCGGAGGTAAGTTTGGTGGAGGAGGATACAAGGTATCCGGTGGTCTTCACGGAGTAGGTGCGTCAGTTGTAAATGCATTATCAAAATGGCTTGAAGTTAAGGTTTGCAGAAATGGTAAAGTTCATTATCAGCGTTATGAATATGGTAAGGTAGTTGAACCATTAAAAATCATAGGAGATTGTGACGAAAATTTTACAGGAACAGAAGTAACATTCCTTCCTGATGATTCAATATTTGAGGAAACACTATATGATTATAAAACTCTTGAAATAAGACTTAGGGAAACGGCTTTCCTTACTAAAAATTTAAGAATTGTTTTAAGAGATATAAGAGAAGAAGATGAAATAGAGAAAACTTTCCATTATGAAGGTGGAATAAAGGAATTTGTAACATACCTAAACAAAGGAAAAACACCTTTATATGATGATGTTATTTATTGTGAAGGAACGGTAAATAATGTTTACGTTGAAGTTGCAATGCAGCATAATGATGCATATACAGAAAATTCTTTAAGCTTTGTAAACAATATTAATACACCTGAAGGTGGTACACAGGTTGAAGGATTTAAGAGAGCAATTACAAAAACATTTAACAACTATGCAAAACAGAATAAGATTTTAAAAGAAAATGAAGAAAATCTTTCAGGTGATGACTTTAGAGAAGGTCTTACAGCTATTATTAGTGTAAAAATTGAAGACCCGCAGTTTGAAGGTCAGACAAAACAGAAACTTGGAAACAGTGAGGCAAGAGCTGCAGTTGAAGGTGTAATGAGTGAACAGTTAACTTATTATCTTGAACAGAATCCAACTATTGCAAAAATGATATGCGAAAAGGCTGCTTTGGCAAAGAGAGCAAGAGATGCTGCAAGAAAAGCAAGAGAAGCAACAAGAAAAACTGCATTATCAGTGGCTGCTCTTCCGGGAAAACTTGCAGACTGTTCAGATAAGAATCCTGAAAACTGTGAAATATTCATAGTGGAGGGAGATTCAGCCGGCGGCTCAGCTAAAAAGGCAAGAACAAGAGCAACTCAGGCTATACTTCCACTTAGAGGTAAGATTCTTAATGTGGAAAAAGCCCGTATTGATAAGATTATGGACAATGCGGAAATCAGAACAATGATTACAGCTTTTGGTACAGGAATACAGGAAGATTTTGACATAACAAAACTTAGATACAACAAGATTATTATTATGACTGATGCCGATGTAGATGGTGCTCACATTGATACACTTATGCTTACATTCTTCTACAGATTCATGCCTGAGTTAATTAAGGACGGCCATGTATACCTTGCAATGCCACCACTTTATCAGGTTACAAGAAATAAGAAGAATTACTATGCGTACAGTGATGAAGAGTTAAATAAAATACTTACTGAAATCGGTCGTGATAATCAGAATAAAATTCAGCGTTACAAAGGTTTAGGAGAAATGGATGCAAGCCAGTTATGGGAAACAACAATGGATCCTAATACCAGAATTTTAAAGCAGGTAAAAATAGACGAAGAAAAATTATCAGAAATGGATCAGACATTTACAACTCTTATGGGTGATGATGTAGAGCCAAGAAGAGAATTTATTGAGGCAAATGCTAAATTTGTTAAAAACTTAGATATATAGGAGGAAAATATAAGTGGACGATAAGATATTTGACAAAATTCATGAAGTAGACTTAAAAGAAACTATGGAAACCTCTTATATAGATTATGCCATGAGCGTAATTGCATCAAGAGCATTACCTGATGTAAGAGACGGTTTAAAGCCGGTTCAGCGTAGAGTGCTTTACTCAATGGTTGAACTTAATAACGGACCGGATAAGCCACACAGAAAATGTGCCCGTATTGTTGGTGATACCATGGGTAAATTCCATCCACATGGTGACAGTTCTATTTACGGTGCCTTAGTTAATATGGCTCAGGAATGGAATATAAGATATCCTTTAGTTGACGGTCACGGAAACTTTGGTTCAGAAGATGGCGACGGTGCTGCCGCAATGCGTTACACTGAAGCACGTCTTAGCAAAATATCTATGGAAATGGTTGCAGACATTAACAAGGATACTGTGGAATTTACGCCAAACTTTGATGAAACAGAAAAAGAACCATCAGTTCTTCCATCAAGATATCCTAATCTTTTAGTAAACGGAACCAGCGGTATTGCCGTAGGTATGGCTACAAACATACCACCACATAACTTAACAGAAACAATAAATGCAATTGTAAAAATAATTGACAATAAAGTACAGGAAAACAGAGACACAACCATAGAAGAAATTATGGAAATTATTAAGGGACCTGATTTTCCTACAGGTGCTACAATCTTAGGTAGAAAAGATATTGAGCAGGCTTACAGAACAGGCCGTGGAAAAATAAAAACACGTGCAGTTTCTGAGATTGAAACTATGGACAATGGAAAAAGCAGAATAATTGTAACTGAACTTCCATACATGGTTAATAAAGCAAAATTAGTAGAAAAAATTGCAAGTCTTGTAAAAGAAAAGAAAGTTGATGGAATAACAGATTTAAGAGATGAGTCCGACCAGGACGGTACACGTGTTGTAATTGAAGTTAGACGTGATGCCAATGCCAATGTTATTTTAAATCAGCTTTATAAACATACACAGTTACAGGATTCTTTTGGTGTAATTATGTTAGCGCTAGTTAATGGAGAGCCAAAAGTATTAAATCTTCTTCAAATGTTAGACGAATATTTAAATCATCAGAAGGATGTTGTAACAAGAAGAACAAAGTTTGAATTAAACAAGGCAGAAGAAAGAGCACACATTATTAAAGGTTTATTAATTGCCCTTGATAATATTGATGAAGTAATAAAAATAATCAGAGGTTCAAGAACAACTGCTGATGCTAAAAATAACTTAATTGAAAGATTTGGTCTTTCAGATGCACAGTCACAGGCTATTGTGGATATGAGACTTCGCCAGTTGACAGGTTTGGCAAGAGAAGACCTTGAAGCAGAATATGCTGAATTAATGGCAAAGATTGATTATTTAAAATCTATTCTTGCAGATGAAAACAAGCTTCTTACAGTAATAAAAGAAGAAATGGAAATTGTAAGAGATAAATTTGGTGATGAAAGAAGAACAAAAATAGGAATTAATGTGGGAGATTTATCTGATGAAGACTTAATTCCGGAAGAAGATACAGTAGTAGCCATGACTAACTTAGGTTATATAAAGAGAATGACTGTAGATAACTTTAAGTCACAGAACCGTGGTGGAAAAGGTATAAAGGGAATGCAGACTATAGACAATGATTTCATGAAAGATATGTTTATGGTTTCAACCCATGATTATATATTATTCCTTACCAATACAGGACGTATTTACAAGCTTAAATGCTACGAAATACCTGAAGCAGGAAGAACTGCAAGAGGAATGGCAATTGTCAATCTTTTACAGCTACAGCCTGGAGAAAAAATATCGGCTATGGTTCAGATGCGTGAATTTGAAGAGGACAAGTACCTTATAATGGCAACAAAAAATGGTATTGTTAAAAAGACACCTGTAAGCGCATATACCAATATTAGAAAGAGCGGAATTCAGGCAATTACACTAAGAGAAGATGATGAGTTAATAGATGTGATGATATCTGATAATTCTGACAATATTATGTTAATAACTAAGAATGGTCAGGGGATAAAATTCCGTGAAACAGATGTCCGTGAAACAGGACGTTCTGCAATGGGTGTAAGAGGCATAGAATTAAATTTAGGCGATGAAGTTATATCTATGCAGCTTGAATCGCAGGGCGAATGTATATTAATTGTATCTGCAAACGGAATGGGTAAACGTACACCGTTTAGTGATTTTAAACTTCAAAACCGTGGCGGAAAAGGTGTAAAATGCTATAAGATTACCGAAAAAACCGGTGAGGTAATAGGTGCAAAAGCAGTAAATAACGGAAATGAAATTATGATGATTACCAATGAAGGTATTATCATAAGAATGTTTGTTGACGATATTTCCATACTTGGAAGGGTTACATTAGGAGTAAAACTTATGAATACGGGAAATGACAATGATATTGTTGTAGCAAGCATTACAAAGGTAAAAGAAAGTGTAACTGAAGCTGACGCACAGGCAGCAATGCTCGAAGAATCAGAAGAAAGTGAACAGACAGAAGAAGATTCTGAAAATTATTAAAAAAAGGCGGCTGAAATAAGTCGCCTTTAATGCGTTAAAAAGAGAGGAATATATATGAGAATTATAAATACTGATGAAATAATCAATAATATAAAAGAAATGTGTATAGAAGCAAATCATTATCTTGCACCGGATATGTTAAATGTATTTAATAATGCACGAAAAAATGAAAAATCGCCTCTTGGAAGTCAGATTTTAGAACAGTTAGATGAAAATCTGAAAATAGCTGCAGAGGATATGATACCTATATGTCAGGATACGGGAATGGCTGTGGTTTTTATGGAAATAGGACAGGATGTACATATAGAAGGTGAAAATTTAGAAGATGCCATAAATGAAGGTGTAAGACGAGGCTATGTAGATGGGTATTTAAGAAAATCAGTAGTAAGCGACCCTATAATAAGAGAAAATACTAAAGATAATACACCGGCAGTAATACATTACAGCATTGTTCCCGGAGAAAATATAAAAATAACATTGGCACCAAAGGGATTTGGAAGTGAAAACATGAGCCGTGTGTTTATGTTAAAACCTGCTGATGGAATAGAAGGTGTAAAGGATGCTGTAATTACAGCTGTAAAGGATGCAGGACCGAACGCCTGCCCTCCTATGGTTGTAGGTGTAGGAATAGGTGGAACATTTGAAAAATGTGCTATTTTAGCCAAAAAAGCATTAGCACGTCCTGCAGATTCATCTTCCCACATACCATATGTAAAGGATATGGAGGAAGAATTGTTAGAAAAAATAAATAAATTAGGAATAGGACCGGGAGGATTAGGTGGTACCCAGACAGCTTTGGCAGTTAATGTGGAAACCTATCCTACCCATATTGCAGGTCTTCCTGTAGCAGTAAATATATGTTGTCATGTAAACAGACATGTATCAAGAACATTATAACAAAAGCACAATATATAGAATAATGTAATTACACATTATAATAGGAAGAAACTAATAACAAATCACAATATATAGATATAAGGAGATAATATGGATAAGAAAATACAGGCTCCAATAAGCAATGAAGATGCAAATTCATTAAGAGCAGGAGATTATGTTTATATAACAGGAACAATATACACTGCAAGAGATGCTGCCCATAAAAGGATGTATGAGGCATTAGAAAAAAATCAGCAATTACCAATAGAAATGGCTAACAATATAATATACTATATGGGACCATCCCCTGCCAGGGAAGGCAGACCAATAGGTTCAGCAGGACCGACTACTGCCAGCAGAATGGATAAATATGCTCCAAAACTGTTAGATTTAGGATTAAAGGGAATGATAGGAAAAGGAAAAAGATCTCAGGCAGTCAGAGACGCCATAGTAAGAAATGGAAGTGTATATTTTGCTGCTATAGGAGGAGCCGGAGCAATATTATCAAAATGCATAAAGAAAAGTGAAGTAATAGCATATGATGATTTAGGAACAGAAGCTATTAGAAAATTATATGTAGAAGATTTTCCTGTAATAGTTGTAATTGACAGCGAAGGAAACAACTTATATGAAACAGCTATAGAAAAATATAAGGAATAAAACATATCTAAGAGGTAATAATATAATGAAAATGAATAGAATAGCTTATCTTTTTACAAGGAGATTCTATAAAGTTCCATGGTTATTTCACGAAATAGGAAAAGCAGGAAATGAAAATAAATATACAATAGAAGAAAGATATAATATAGTAAGAAACGTGTGTAAAAAGGTAAACAGATATGCCCACGTGGAAATTGAGTGTTCAGGACTTGAAAATATTCCTAATGAAAATGGTTATATACTTACGCCAAATCATCAGGGATTGTTTGATGTGCTGTTAATTTGTGACACTCATAAAAATCCTACGTCATTTGTAATACGAAATGATTTAGCAAATGTTCCATTACTTAAACAAACAATAAAGGCATTAGATGCAAAAGCAATAGATAGAGGTGACCCAAGACAGGGAATGCAAATTATAAAAGAAATGACAGAGGGAATTAAGCAGGGGCGTAATTATATAATATTTCCTGAAGGTACCAGAAGTAAAAATGGAAACGTACCGGGAAACTTTAAAGGGGGATCATTTAAAAGTGCGTACAAAGCAAAAGCACCAATAGTTCCGGTGGCATTAATAGATTCTTTTAAACCATTTGATATAAAGGATACTAAAACAGTTAAAGTTCAGATACACTATTTAAAGCCTTTATATTATGAAGACTATAAAGATATGAAAACAACGGAGATAGCAGAGCTTGTTAAATCAATGATAGTTAAGACAATAGAAGAAAAGCTATCATAATGAAAAAATGTATTTGACAAATAAAACTTACTATATTATAATAACTAATGCATTGTAAAAGTGTAATTGAATATGTATTATATTCAGGCATGGAGAAGTACTCAAGTGGCTGAAGAGGCGCCCCTGCTAAGGGTGTAGGTCGTTTGCGCGGCGCGAGGGTTCAAATCCCTCCTTCTCCGTTAACAAATATAACTCCACTATTGGTTAAGTGGAGTTATATTTATCTCTAAAATATGCAATTTTGCAAAATCAAAAAAAGTTTAAAAAACTGTTGACAAACAATAATGCATATGTTAGTATATACGAGTTGTCGCTAAGAAACGACAAACGAACAACAAAGTTTTTAAAAAAAGTTGTTGACAAACAATAAAGTATATGGTAATATATACAAGCTGTCACTGAGATGTGACACAAACGACAAAGTTTTTTAAAAAAAGCTAAAAAAGTTGTTGACAAAGCCAAATAACTATGATATAGTAATATGGCTGTCGCGATAGCGACAAACAAAAGGAACATTGATAATTGAACAGCAACCATCCCTGAAAA